>OLNF01002622.1_pt1 | contig 13843 bp, 9 predicted proteins | sample 1673061 | NCBI WGS metagenome assembly OLNF01 (sample SAMEA3136751, study PRJEB25190) | human gut metagenome | reverse complement strand
AACACCGATGACACAGCCATGTATCGTCTGCTACTGAAGCTTTTGCAGCAGAATCGAAAGCTTGATTTTAGAAGAGTATATGCAGATATCATGGAATTGTTTGGCGGTAATCTGACGGCATTTGTAGAAGGACGGGAGACAATGCCGGATCTTACCATTCTTTCTAATGAGACATTTACATTGGAAAGGATGCAGAAACTGGAAGAAGAACTCGACATCAGAATCTTTGACCGCACCAACAGATCGGTGACGCCTACCACCGCCGGCGAAAAGATAATCCGTCAGGCAGAGAATGCGCTGATGGAGATTGAGCGCATCGGCGAGATAGTTTCTGAAGACAAAGGACAAATAGGCGATGCTTACCGTCTAATTCCAATGTGCATGCAACCTCTTTGCTCTTAGTATCAGTTGTCATAATTGCCTCTGCTGCAAGCTTGGCATCTTCTCTGCTACTTCCAAGTACCTTAGAAAGAGCTGTTACACCATACTTAATCTTATCAATAGGAAGCTGTTTGCCAATTACGCCTGTTGATGCGACAAGAACTGCAGTTTTAGGAATGTTTAAAGCTGCTGCCGCCTCTGCTGCTGTATCTGCACAATAGCCAAGCCCCTCTGCGCCTGTACATGCATTTGCAATACCACTGTTTACAACGACTGCCTGTACATAAGGAGATGTTGTTACAATTTCCTTATCCCATTTGACAGGTGCTGCTTTTACAAGATTTGTGGTAAATACACCAGCTGCTGCACATGGTGTGCTGCTGAAAACCATTGCCATATCTTTTTTTGTCTGATTCTTAATGCCGGCATTTAATCCAGATGCCAAAAAACCTTTTGGAGCTGTTACGCCTCCATTTATCTTTGTAATTGCCATTTTTGTATCCTTTCTTTAATTTTGTAATTTCTATGCCAAGTATAACACACTTTGAGGTCAAATCAAGTATAATCCACTATTTTACTTTACTATGATAAAATAGTCATGTGTTATAATTCTATACACAGTAATTGAATATATACACTGTATTATCGGCTAATATTCAGTATTATACGCATATATTTGCATTTATGCAAGTGCTTTTTTGATTTTTTTTGTTTTTCCTATTGCATTTCAAAAAGTAATGTTGTATAGTGGTGTACAGAAAACAAACAACGCATATCGTTTTGATATGGTTTTCAACAAAAAGTGAAAAAAACAGAGGAGATACTATTATGAAAGAAAAAGTTGTTTTAGCATATTCTGGCGGTCTTGATACTACTGCTGTTATTCCGTGGCTGAAGGAAAATTATGATTATGATGTTGTATGCTGCTGTGTTAATGTAGGACAGGGCAACGAGATTGATGGTCTGCAGGAACGTGCAAAGCTCTCTGGCGCTGAGAAGCTTTATATTTTAGATGTAGTAGATGAGTTTTGCGATGAGTATGTTGCTCCATGTGTTCAGGCAAACGCTACATATGAGAATGAATATCTGTTAGGTACTTCTATGGCACGTCCGCTTATTGCAAAGAAGCTTGTTGAGATTGCAAGAAAAGAAGGAGCTGTTGCTGTATGTCATGGTGCTACAGGAAAGGGAAATGATCAGGTTCGTTTTGAGCTGGCATTTAAGGCACTTGCTCCTGATTTAAAGATCATCGCTCCTTGGAGATGTAATGAAACCTGGAATATGAAATCACGTGAAGATGAGATTGAATACTGCAAGAAGCATGGCATTAATCTTCCATTCTCCTCTGTTGATAACAGCTATAGCCGTGACCGCAATCTGTGGCACATCAGCCATGAAGGTCTGGAGTTAGAGGATCCGTCTCAGGCACCAAATTATGATCATCTGCTTGTTCTTGGCGTATCTCCTGAGAAGGCACCAGATGTTGCTACTGAGATTTCTATTTCTTTTGAGAAGGGTATTCCGGTTGCATTAAACGGAAAAGAAATGAAGTATTCTGAAATTGTTACTGAATTAAATAAGATTGGTGGTGCAAACGGAATAGGAATCGTTGATATCGTTGAAAACCGTGTTGTTGGTATGAAATCCCGTGGCGTTTATGAAACTCCTGGCGGAACTATCCTTATGGCAGCTCATAAGCAGCTTGAAGAGCTGATTCTTGACCGTGATTCCATGGCATTCAAGAAGACTGTTGACAACCGTTTTGCAGATATTGTTTACGAGGGCAAGTGGTTTACACCTTTATGTGATTCTCTTCGCGCTTACATAAAGGCGAGCCAGGAATATGTAACTGGTACTGCTAATCTTAAGCTGTATAAGGGCAATATCATCAAGCAGGGAACTACTTCTCCATACAGCCTGTACAATGAAAGCATTGCTTCCTTTGCTACTGGAGATATGTATGATCATCATGACGCAGAGGGCTTCATTAACCTGTTCGGTCTTTCCTTAAAGGTTCGCGCAATGAAGCTGGCAGAGGCTGAGAAGAAGAAATAATTTTGTAGAATTAGTTTTGCAAAATATGAATTTGATACAGAATAGCTGGTATATAATCCCGTGGCGCTTGTCACGGGATTTTACCATTTTAAAAGATTCGCATTTTAGAAATTCAGGATTCAATTAATAAGAAAATAAATAGAAAGGCATGATGTATGTCACTTTTACAATATGTAAAAAATACAATTTATCAGGCAAGCGGTGAGGAAATTAAAACACCAGATGCATATGAGCGCTTTGGCATTTTAATTCCAGAATCTACCTCAACTGCTCAAGGTGTTCGTCCATTTCCTCTGCCAGATGATGAGCATTTATTTGCTCTTTTTTGGAATATTCATGATGGTCACAAACTCTCTGCTACTTTTCTTCCACAGCCATATCCGTTTTGCTATGAAAAAGAGTTTGTGGCGGGTATAAGAACACAGCTTCATTCACATGAATATCTAGAATTTTTCTATGTGATGGAGGGTGAATATCATCAAAAGATTTTAGGAACCGAATACATCTTCCATTCTGGCGAGTTTTGCTTGATTGATAAGAATTGTCTGCATCAGGAAATTCTAGACGAAAGTGAATGTACGATTGTGTTTTTTGGTATCACAAATGCGATGTTTACAAGTATCAGTAGTTTTCACACGGCTGCCGATGATATCGCATCTTTTCTTCATATGGCGCTGTTGGAGCAAAAATCATTGCAGCAGTTTTTGACATTTCGTCCACGCGAAGCACAATTTATTGAGGATATGGAAAATACGCTTCTGTCTGTCTTACAAGAGCTAGCACGTCATGACATTGCAACGCCTCTGATTTGTCGAGGACTTTTGACTCGTGTTTTTCAGCTACTTGGTTCTCAGTATGAGTTTTCACTCTCCAAACAGCAGAGGCAACGCATGAATGTAATTTTGTCGAACCAAATTATTGACTTTATGAAGTTACATTTGAATCATATTTCAATTCAGATGTTGACAAAGGAATTTCATTTTCACGAGGATTACTTTAATCGACTGTTAAAGTCTCAAACTGGAATGACCTATACCGAATATTTACAGATGCTTCGATTAGAGAAGGCGGAACAACTGCTGACTGATACCGATAATACGATTGAACAGATTGCAGAGGAAGTTGGTTATCGCAACAAAGGATATTTTTATCGAATCTTTGTCGAGCGAAGAGGCTGTACACCAGCCCAATACAGAAAAAAAAGACAGGAAAAGCTTTGAAGGCTTTCCTGTCTTTTTTAGAAATTTATTTTTTAGAGCCTTATGCGTTCCACTTCCAGTCTCTGATCTCAGGCATATCAATACCATACTCATGGATGTACTGCTTATGCTCAACCAGCTTATCATTCATCTTCTGAATCAGATAAGCACCACGGTTTCCTAACTGAGGCAGATTCTGAACAGCACTCTTTACCAGATGGAAACGGTCAATCTCATTCTGAACACGCATATCAAATGGTGTTGTGATGGTACCCTCTTCCTTATAACCGTAAACATGAATGTTGCGGTTTGCTCTGGTGTAGGTCAGCTCATGGATCAATGTATGATAGCCATGGAATGCGAAGATGATCGGCTTATCCTTGGTAAACAGTGCATCATAATCAGCATCAGTCAGACCATGCGGATGCTCAGTTGCTGGCTCTAACTTCATCAGATCGACAACGTTGATGACACGAATCTTAACCTCTGGAAGAGCCTCTCTAAGAATGGTAACAGCTGCTAAGGTCTCAAGTGTCGGTGTATCACCGCAGCATGCCATAACAATATCTGGCTCAGAGCCCTGATCGTTGCTTGCCCACTCCCAGATGCCGATACCCTGTGTGCAGTGCTTTACAGCCTGCTCCATGGTCAGCCACTGCTGTCTTGGATGCTTAGAAGTTACCAAAACATTTACATAATCACGGCTTCTGATGCAATGATCGAAGCAGGACAACAGACAGTTGGTATCCGGTGGCAGATACAGACGAACAACATCTGCCTTCTTATTTGCAATGTGATCCAAGAATCCTGGGTCCTGATGGGTAAATCCATTGTGATCCTGCTGCCATACGTTGGAGGTCAGGATCAGGTTCAGGGAAGCAATGCTCTGGCGCCAGGGCAGCTGGCTGCAAACCTTCAGCCACTTAGCATGCTGTGCAACCATGGAGTCCACCACGCGGATGAAGCTCTCGTAGGAAGCAAAGAAGCCGTGACGACCGGTCAGCAGGTAGCCTTCCAGCCAGCCTTCGCACATATGCTCGGACAGCATGGAGTCCATGATGCGGCCGTCGTGTGCCAGGAATTCATCGCCCGGGATGATGGTGGAGTTCCAATCACGCTGGGTAGCTTCGAAGCACTTGTACAGACGGTTGGACATGGTCTCGTCAGGTCCAAAGATGCGGAAGTTTTTAGCATCAGCATTCAGCTTGAGCACGTCGCGGATGTAGCCGCCCAGCTCGATCATATCCTGCTTCTCGACAGAGCCGGGGAACGGGATATCCACTGCATACTGCTTGAAATCGGGGGTACGCAGGTCACGCAGCAGCTTGCCGCCGTTTGCGTGCGGGTTGGCAGCCAGACGGCGGTCGCCGGTGGGAGCCAGTTCCTGCAGTTCGGGGATCAGAGTGCCGTTCTCGTCGAACAGTTCCTCAGCATGGTAGCTGTGCAGCCATTCTTCGATCTGCTTCAGGTGCTCTTCCTGGTTCGGGGTGCCGACAGTGATGTCGATGGGCACCTGGTGTGCACGGAAGGTGCCCTCGATGGGCTTGCCGTCCACTACCTTCGGGCCAGTCCAGCCCTTCGGGGTGCGCAGAACGATCATAGGCCACTGGATATGGCCCATATCCTCGCCAGCACGGGCGCGCTTCTGGATGTCGTGGATCTCTTCGATGACGGTATCCAGGGTCTCAGCCATCTTCTCGTGCATGGTCATCGGGTCGTCGCCTTCAACGAAGTACGGCTTCCAGGAGCAGCCACGGAAGAAGCTCTCCATCTCTTCATGGGTCATACGGCCAAAGATGGTGGGGTTGGAGATCTTGTAGCCATTCAGGTGCAGGATGGGCAGAACAGCGCCGTCACCCACGGGGTTCAGGAACTTGTTGGACTGCCAGCTGGTGGCCAGGGGGCCGGTCTCGGCTTCGCCGTCGCCAACGGTAACTGCGCAGATCAGATCCGGGTTATCGAACACAGCACCAAATGCGTGTGCGATGGAGTAGCCCAGCTCGCCGCCTTCGTTGATGGAGCCCGGAGTTTCGGGTGCAACGTGGCTGGAGATGCCGCCGGGGAAGGAGAACTGCTTGAACAGCTTCTTCATGCCCTCTTCATCACGGCTGATGTTGGGGTAAACTTCAGAGTAGGTGCCATCCAGGTAAGCGTTGGCAACAAAGAAGTTTCCTCCGTGGCCCGGGCCGGAGATCAGGATCATATCCTGGTCGTACTTCTTGATGACACGGTTCAGGTGAACATAAACGAAGTTCTGGCCAGGCACGGTGCCCCAGTGGCCAACGATCTTCTTCTTCACGTCGTCACGGGTCAGCGGACGGCGCAGCATGGGGTTATCGAGCAGGTACAGCTGGCCTGCTGCCAGATAGTTGCTGGCACGCCAATAGGCATCGATCTTTTTCAGTTCGGACGGATTCAGCATAATGTTCCTCCCTAGATTTTTGTTTTTTTACGGTTTTTCCCTACGCTTAACAGTATAGTGACTGTTACCGAAACAAAATAGTGGATTCCGTTCTTGTTGCTGAATTGTGGTTCAGCTTTTTATGCCAGATCAGGCAAACGGATTCTCGGTCGGGTACGGCAGGCTCTTGGGCTGGTTGTAAGCGATGTCCTGAATGCCCAGGAACTTGAGGACCTCAAACAGGATCTTGCCGTAATGACCGAATGCAACGGCGCCGTGGTGCGGGTAACGCTTCTGGACCAGAACATGGCGGTAGAAACGGCCCATCTCATGGATGCCGAAGATTGCAATGCCGCCGAAGGAGCGGGTAGCAACAGGCAGGATCTCGCCCTCTGCAATGTAGGAGCGCAGGTTGCCCTCGCTGTCGCACTGCAGACGGTAGAAGGTGATGTCAGAAGGTGCAATGTCGCCTTCCAGGGTGCCGCGGGTGAAGTCGGGATCGCTGCCGGCCGGCTCCAGCAGACGGTGCTGGATGAGCTGATACTTAACGGCACGGTCACTGCACATCTTGCAGGCCGGGGTGTTGCCGCAGTGGAAGCCCATGAAGGTATCGGTCAGGCTGTAATCAAACTTGCCTGCGATGTCCTCATCATAAATGTACTGGGGCACGCTGTTGTTGATGTCCAGCAGGGTAACGGTATCGCCGGAAGCGCACATGCCGATGTACTCGGACAGAGCGCCGTAGATATCAACTTCGCAGGAAACGGGGATGCCGCGGCTTACCAGGCGGGAGTTGACATAGCAGGGCTCAAAGCCGAACTGAGAGGGGAATGCAGGCCAGCACTTGTCAGCAAAAGCAACGTACTTCTTGTTGCCCTTGTGTGCATCTGCCCAGTCCAGCAGGGTCAGCTCAAACTGAGCCATGCGGGCCAGCAGGTCGGGATAGTAGTGGCCTTCGCCCATCTCGGCAGCCATATCCTTGCAGACATCCTCGATGCGCGGGTCATTTGCATGCTCTTTGTAGGAAACCAGCAGGTCCAGCTCGCTGTTCTCTTCCACTTCAACGCCCAGCTCGTACAGGCCCTTGATGGGTGCGTTGCAGGCAAAGAAGTCCTGCGGGCGGGGGCCGAAGGTGATGATCTTCAGATCACGCACACCCAGCAGGGTGCGGGCGATGGGAACGAACTCGATCATCTTGTCAGCGATCTCATCAGCAGTGCCGATGGGGTATTCGGGGATGTAGCCCTTCAGGTGGCGCATACCCAGGTTGTAGGAGCAGTTCAGCATGCCGCAGTAAGCATCGCCGCGGCCGTTGATCATGTCACCGTCGCCTTCAGCAGCTGCAACAAACATGCAGGGGCCGTTGAAGAACTTTGCGATCAGGGTTTCCGGAGTTTCGGGGCCAAAGTTGCCCAGGAAAACGGTCAGAGCATTGCAGCCAGCCTCGGTAACCTCGGCAACAGCCTTTTCCATGTCCTTCTCGTTCTCAACAGTGGTCTTTGCCTCGTACAGGTCCAGACCCTTAGCCTGGCAGGCTGCCACGATAGCGGCGCGGCGCTTTTCGCTCAGCTGAATGGGGAAGCAGTCACGGCTGACGGCAACAATGCCCAGCTTGACTTCAGGGATGTTGGTAGACTTCATAAGTTTGCCCTCCGTTTATTTTTTAATTTTGCTCTGCTCAATATCAAGTTAGGAAGTAGGAGTTAGAAGTTAGGAGTTGATGGTGTGCGCCTGCACGCACATTGTAACTCCTAACTTCTCCCTTCCAACTCCTAACTATTTTTACAGATCGTCTGCGATGTCGATGTTCACGCCTTCCAGGCCGACATAAGCGCCTGCGGCAGCTTCGCTGCTCTCAGCATGGGCCAGCAGCCACTTGTTGCAGGCCCACAGCTGGGCGTCGTCACCGCCGTCAGCCTTGATTTCCGGCTTGGCGGTGTTGGTGCCCTGCGGCAGTGCAACCAGCACGCGGAAGCCCTTGGCCGGGTCCACATGGCAGGGTGCGTAATGCAGGGTGGTGGCGTAAACTTCCACCAGGGTGCCTGCCGGTGCGCGGAAAGCCTTGACCTTTGCGGTGTCCAGCTTGCCATCGGTGATGTCGTCCATCTTGGCCAGCAGCAGGATGAAATCCTCGGTGCCCAGGTTGAACTCACTGTCGCGGTGGTATTCCAGGCAGTTCAGTTTGGTGTTGTGGCCGTTGCACCAGCCCAGCTGGACCGGCATGCCGCCAAACAGATGCTCGGAAACTTCCACCATTGCGGGCAGCCCCTGCAGAACAGGCTCCTCGGCCACATAGTCGGTAGCTTCCGGCAGCGGGGTGGTTGCCAGCGCCTGCAGGATCTCTGCCTTGGCAGCTTCCAGACCGGTCACCACACGGCCATAAGGCTTGAATTCGGGATCATTTACAGAATAGATCTTCATTGCAATGCCTCCATCTCTGCATACAGCGGCTTCAGGGTCGGGTACAGCTTGTGCCACAGCTCATAGCGGGCTGCATATTTCTTAACCAGAGCCGGATCCGGCTCGGTCACGCTCTTGATCTTGATCAGCTTATCCGCGCATTCCTGCACCGTGGCGTATTCGCCGCAGGCAACGGCTGCCAGCATGGCGCCGCCGTAACCGGGGCCCTGCTCAGTCTGGGGCAGCGCCAGGGGAATGCCCAGAATATTTGCCATGATCTCGCGCCACAGCGGGCTCTTGGCGCCGCCGCCGCACAGCGTGCTGGATGCGATCTCAACGCCCTGTGCACGAGCGATCTCGACACAATCCTTGATGGCAAAGGCAACGCCTTCCAGCACAGCCTGGGTCATATCGGCGCGGGTGGAATCCATACGCAGCCCGATGAAAGAACCGCGGGCTGCGGGATCGTTATGGGGGCTGCGCTCACCCATCAGGTAAGGCAGATAGTACACATCGTTTGCACCCAGCTTTTCAGCGGTGATGGGCTCCTGCTCCTTGCCGAAGTCCTGGGTATTCAGGATGTCTTCCATCCACCACTTGTTGCAGCTTGCAGCGGACAGGATGCAGCCCATCAGGTGGTAGCCGCCGTCTGCATGGTCAAAGCTGTGCAGGGCGTTCTGCTTGTCCACACCAAAGGTGCTGCTGGTGATGAACACGGTACCGGAGGTTCCCAGCGAGATGTTGCACTTGCCGTTGCCCACAGCGCCGCAGCCAACAGCAGCGGCAGCATTGTCGCCGGCGCCGGCGCAGACCTTAACGCCTTCCGGCAAACCCAGCTTGGCAGCTGCTTCGGCGGTCAGGGTGCCAACCGGCTCCCAGCTTTCAAACAGCTTGGGCATCTTGGCTTCGCTAACGCCGCAGATATCCAGCATTTCTTTGCTCCAGCACTTGTGCTGCACATCCAGCAGCAGCATGCCGGAAGCATCGGAATAATCGGTGCAGTGTACGCCGGTCAGCTTGTAGTTGATGTAGTCCTTCGGCAGCATGATCTTGCTGATCTTTGTAAAGTTCTCCGGCTCGGTATCGCGCATCCACAGCAGTTTGGGGGCGGTAAAGCCGGCAAATGCAATGTTTGCGGTGTACTTGCTCAGGTTTTCTTTGCCAATGACGTTGTTCAGGTATTCCACCTGCTTCTGGGTGCGGCCGTCATTCCACAAAATGCAGGGGCGGATCACTTTGTCCTGTGCATCCAGCACCACCAGGCCGTGCATCTGGCCGCCGGCACCAATACCGGCCACCTGCGAAGCATCAAAGCCGTTCAGCAGCTCCGGAATGCCTGCACAGACAGCGTCCCACCAGTCAGCGGGGTTCTGCTCGCTCCAGCCCGGATGCGGGAATGCAATGGGATATTCGCGGCTTACAATGTTGGCGATCTGCCCGTCGCCCTGCATCAGCAGCAGCTTGACTGCCGAGGTACCCAGATCGATACCAATGTAGTACATGAGCCATTCTCCTTTGCGTTGTGTTTTTTCTTGCGGTTCCCTCCGCTTTTTCTTTATTTTACCGAATTTTCCCTTGCAAGTGCAAGAAAGAGCGTATAAAATAGTAGACAGAAGTTTGGATGTTTTGGTGTTTTCACCCGGCCAAACTTTGTGTAACAAGAAAGTGAGGTTCCCCCGTATGCTGTTCTATGAGTCTGAGCGTTCTGACCAGCACAATTATTTGTACTGCCAGCGCGATCATAACTTTAATTTTCCGGCGCATCTGCACCACAGCTTTGAATTCCTGTGTGTGCAGTCCGGCACACTGGCCTGTACGCTGGAAAACGAGCAGTACGAAGTTCACCCCGGCGAAGCCCTGCTGGTGCTGCCGGACCAAATCCACAGCTACCGCACCATTGGCGAATCTCAGAGCGTGTTATGGGTGTTTTCTAACGACTGGGTGCCCGAATTTATTTCTCAGCTGGGCCAGCGGGAGTTTATCACCCCTGTGTTCCGCATGGAAGCTGCGCCCCTGATGGAGCTGCTCTGGCCGGGCGGCAACCGCTGCAAGCAGCTGGCCGGGCTTTACCTGATCTGCGGTGCAGCGTTGGAACAGTGCTTTTTGCAGCCGCGCCCCGTGCCGGATGTGGATGCCCACCTTTCCTCCAAAATTATCGACTATGTGCAAAAGAATTACACCCACACCCTGACGCTGGAACAGATGGCACGCGATCTTGGATATAATTACACCTATCTTTCGGCCTACTTCAACCACAGCCTGCACACCGGCTTTCAGGATTTTATCAACCAGTACCGCATCAGCCACGCCGCCGCGCTGCTGCAGGGCAGCAGCCTGCCCATCACCCAGGTGGCCGAACAGTGCGGCTTTGGCACCATCCGCAGCTTTAACCGCGTGTTCCTAAAAGAAAAAGGCATGACCCCCAGCGCTTTCCGCAAGCAGAATGTGCTGTAGCCATACTTATTGACAGCCCCGCCGGGCATGTTATAGCGGTTGACCCTTTTAGGTTATCGAGTTCATTGAAGAACCGTCACCGGCCAGGGTGACGGTTCTTGCTTTTTGCCACTAAATCCAGCGTGATCGTCTTTCGGCCAACATGGAAAGTAAATGTAAAACGCGTGGTTCTCACCTCCTCTCGGAAGTGGGGCCAACCGCCTGCCGTTGTGTGCAGTGCCTGCTGCAGATGCAGCTTAAAAAGCACATCACATTTTGTCACCCAGTGCAACAAACTACTGCAGCCGCACCATAAGCTTTGTTTTCTTTTCTATCTTTATAGCCAAAAAGGCACCACCGGATGAAAAGTCCGGCGGTGCCTTTTTTGCTTATCAGGTCATCAATGTCCGCGCTTTCCCACAGCACGTTACGCCTTGTTTTCCGCTTTTCCACGCGCAAATATCTTTTTCAACACCTTCGCGCACGGCTTTTCAATCAACAGCGTAATGAGCGCTGCCCCCAGCAGGGACAGCCCAAAGCACAGCAGGGTATATTGCAGCTGCCACGGCTGCTCCCCTGCCCGGTTCGGTTCCGCGCTGACGGACGGTGGAACGCCCAGCCGTTTCAGGTGAACGGCCAGGTTCTGGTGCAGCAGGTAGTAGTTCATCGAAACCGCCGCCAGCCAGCCCATCACCCGGTTGCCCATCAAAAAGCGTAGCGGGCGCGCCGCAAACGGCAGGGTGAGCAGGATTCCCGCAACGGCCAGCCCCAGCAGCGGGCGACGCATCATCTGCCCGGCCTGCAAAGCCGCCTGGCCGCTCTCCCCTGCCTGCACCCGGAAAATGCGCAGCATCCCCCAGGTAGAAAGCACGCACAGCAGCGTTGCGATCCCCTGCCATGCCATCGCTTTGCGTTTTTCCGCTGCCGGGTAGCGCTGCACCAGCCAGACATACAGCAGTGCCGCCCCCATGCCCAGCGCGTATATGTCCAAAAAGTTTGCCAGCTGGTTGACCACCATATTGTATTCATCCAGCCGCCAGACGCACCCCCCGCGGAAGGCGAATGTCCCCGCTGCCATTGTCATCAGGGTGCCAAGGGGATTTTTCATCGCCCACCGCGCCAGCAGCGGGAAGATCAAATACGCCTGCATCTCGATTGCAATGGTCCAGGAAGCCACCCCGATGGGGGTTGCAATATAGGTTGCCGGGTTAAACGTCTGGGTAAAGGTCAGGTGCATCACAACATCCCGCACCATATCGGAGCTGTTATGGTACAGGTGCCAGGGCAGCGCCACGGCAAACAGCAGCGCCAGCGTGACAAAATAATAGCTGGGCACAATGCGCATGATGCGGCGCTGGTAAAACTGTTTTGTGTTCGGTACCGCCTCTCCCAGCAGCATGGCACGGGCATAGGGCAGGAACAGCAAAAAGCCGGAAAGCAAAATCGTTCCGTCCACTGGCATATACCCGGCGCGCAGCAGATAATCCAGAGAGTAACTGCCAATGCTCGGCGTCAGCCAGGATTGCTGCCAAAAGTGGTACCAGCTGACAATAAACACCAGCAGCACCCGCAGGCCGTTCAGTTCCGGTATTTTATAACAGTTCGGGCGGTATGGCTCCATGCCATCATCCCCCTCATTCCCACAAAATTTTCTTTACGCCAACGCGCAGGTTGACCAATCTGTCCCAGGGGCCGTTGCGCTGCAGCATCATCAGCAGGCTGCTGCGGGTTGCAGGGTCGTTGGTGAACAGGGTTCCCAGCTTGCCATCCCAGCCGTATTCCCCCAGGTGCAGCGGCACCGGGCTTTCCTCCGGGGCAACGCAGACACTCATCAAATGGCCATAGCTCATACCAAGGCGCATGGTATCCTGCCCCACAAAAATCTTGCGTTGCTCTGCGTTCAGCAGCGGCTCCGCCATCGCCTGCACCGTTTCCGGTTTCAGCAGGCGGCAGCCGTTCCATTCGCCGCCGTTCATCAGCATGGTGGCAAAGTGGGCATAATCGTCAATGGTCGAAACCATGCCTGCCCCTCCGGAAAGGAACTCCGGTAGGCTTTTCATGTTCATCTGGATGCCAAGGTGGTTCACCACATCGGGCACCGCTGCGCCGGAATTGAAATCATACGCTTGGGCAAACCGGCCACGCTTGGCTTCCGGCACATAAAAATCCGTATCCACCATCTCCAGCGGGTCCAGCAGGTTCTGCTTCAAAAAATCGCGGTAGTTCATCCCGCTGGCGGCTTCCACCGCTGCGGCCAGGATATCCGCGCTGACACCATACCGCCAGCCCTTGCCGGGGCGGTACAGCAGCGGCAGCTTCGCCATTTCGGCAATCACCTGACGCGTGGTACGCTGCCCGCCTTTGGTAAAGGATTCCGAAATTTCATCATACAGCCTGCCCAACCCCGCCGACTGTACCGAATCGTTATCATTGTAGCCATACCCGGAGGTCATGCAGAGCAGCTGCCTGATTGTCAGGTTCGTATGCTCGGCATCCCCGAACTCCGGCAGATAGGCTGCCACCGGGGCGTCCAGGTCCAGTTTGCCGTCCTCCCATAGCTTCATCACCGCAAAGGCCGTGATGGGCTTGCTCATCGAGAACACCCGGCAGATGGTATCCCGCGCAAAGGGGATGCCCTGTTCCCGGTCCGCCATGCCCGCCTGTGCATAAGCCAGCTGTTTGCCATCCCGTAGGTAGAGCGCGCTGACACCGATAAAATCCCCCTGCCGGGCCACTTGATCCAACAGGGCTTGCAATGCCTGTTCCTTTTCCATTGTTCTGCATCCCTTTCGCAGTTTCACTTTCTGCCAGTGTAGCACGAATTTTTTCTCTCTGCAATCCTGTTTTTGCCCGTTTGGCGTTGACGTACCGCCCGGCAGGTGGTATACTGGCAGCATCGTTTAACCAACTTATCAAGTTGCATAATAGGTTTATGTGGTAAATAATAAATAATAATGAATAAAGAATAATGTCG
>OLNF01002619.1_pt1 | contig 13848 bp, 12 predicted proteins | sample 1673061 | NCBI WGS metagenome assembly OLNF01 (sample SAMEA3136751, study PRJEB25190) | human gut metagenome | reverse complement strand
ATCAAAAAGAAGACGAAAAGGGTGATCCCAAAAAACACCGGGAGAGCGCCCAGAATACGTTTGCAAGTGTAGTGTAACAAAAGAACTTCCTCCTGCACTTCCGGCCTTTCGGCACAGGCCGCCGGAACCGGCGGTCCTTACGGAGGTCAAATCACTGGGGTAGAAAATGAAAGTTGCGGACTTACTGCGCCTTGACCCACTCCCACACGTTCTCATTGCAGGAGGAGGAAGCGGCGTAGTCGATGCCGGTAACGGTCTTGGAGTGGACGTGGAGGGCGTTGCTGAACCACAGGGGGATGAAGGGCATCTCCTCGGTCAGATAGGCCTCAAACTCGTCCACCAGGGCGATGCGGTTGGTCTCGTCCGTCTCCTCGTTCACGGCGGAGAGCATCTCCGTGTAAGGGGCCAGATCGGGCACGTGGAAGATGTTGTTCTCCTCGGTGAACCGGCTGGCGGTGAACCACAGGGGCAGAGTGGTGGGCGTGTGGCTGGCCAGGCCCATGTCATAGGTACCGTCGCTCATGCCGGCGAACATGGTAGCGGAGTCCACCGTCTCGATCTCCACTTTGATGCCTACGGCCTCCAGGTCCTGCTGGACCAGCGCCGCGAGGCTGGCCCGCTGGCTGGTGCAGGCCAGGGAGAAGGTCTTGCCGTCGTAGCCGCTCTTGGCCACCAGCGCCTCGGCCCCGGCGGGGTCATAGGTGCCGGTGACGGCGGGAGAGGAATAGGGCGTGTCCGGTAGAATGCTGGAGCTGGTCACCGTACCGCGGGTGCCGGCGCTCTGCTGGCAGAGCAGCTCCTTGTCCAAGGCCTTGTTGATGGCCTGGCGCAGGTCCACGCTGTCGATGGTGGCGCAGTTGAGCATCAGCTCATAGAAGTTCGTGGGGGTGGTCCCCTCTTCCACGGTGAAGCCCGCCTGCTCGGCCACGGTCTTGTTCTCCTCGGAGACGTTGCCGCCGAAGGCGTAGTAATCCAGGTCGCCGGAGATGAGGGCGGTGAGCAGATTGCTCTTGTCCATCACGGTGATGGTCAGGGTATCGAAGCCGGGGGCACCCAGCTGATAGTCCTTGTTGGCCTCCAGCACCAGATTGCTGCCGGAGACCTCGGAGACGAACTTGCAGGGGCCGGAGCCAATGGGCTTGCGCCAGAAATCGCTCTCCACCACCTGGTCGGCGGGGATGTCCTTCAGCAGGTAGGTGGGCAGGACGTAGATGTCCCGGTTCTTATCCACCAGGAATTCCTCCGGGATGGTGGGCTGCTTGAAGCTCAGCTTCAGCGTGTAGTCGTCCACAGCCTCCACACCCAGGGTCTCCCCGGCCACGGCTGCGCCGGTGTCGTCCGTGCCGGTCAGGCAGGACAGGGCCGTCTTGCCCAGGATCTCGCAGGCGGGGTCGGTGATGAGCTGGAAGGTCTCCACCCAATGCTGGGCGGTGACGGGGGTGCCGTCGTGGAAGGCGGCCTTTTGGTTCAGGGTGAACACGATGGCGTGGCCGTCCTCGGTGCTCTCCCATTTCTCCGCCGCCCTGGGCAGGCAGGTGCCGTCGGGCTGGACGTAGGCCAGGCGATCATAGATCTTGTCGTAAATGATGCGGGAATAGTTGCTGCCGGATACGCTGTAATAGGGCATCAGGGAGTCCCAGGGGTTGGACAGGCCATAGTTGACGTTCACGCCCTCCGCCGTCTGCTGGGGCTGGTCACTGGTCTGCGTCTCGTCGCCGGTGGGCTGGGAACCGCAGCCGGACAGGACCAGGCTGCACAGCAGCACAGCGGCCAGGGCCAGGGCCGCCAGGCGGCCAAACACACTTCTCTTTTTCTCCACGGAAATTTAATCCTCCTCGTCGCCGTTTAAGCTTTCATATTCGTCGTAGTCGTCCGCCGCGTCCAACTGGGAGCTGAGCATCATCTGCTCAAAGTGGGCGTCCAGCTGCTTGGCAAACTCCTGGGCTGCGTTGTAGCCCATGCGCTTGTGGCGGTTGTTCATGGCCGCCACCTCCACGATGATGGCCAGGTTCCGGCCGGGCTTGATGGGAATGGTGATGGCCGGGATCTTCATGTCCAAGATCGTCGTGAATTCTTCGTTGGTCCCCAGGCGGTCGTAAAAGACCTGGTCGTTCCATTGCTCCAAATTGACCACCAGGTTGATGTCCTGGTCCTCACGGACGGCGGACATGCCGAAGAGCTGCTGAATGTCCACCACGCCGATGCCGCGCAGCTCGATGTAGTGCCGGATCAGCTCCGGGGCCGAGCCGATGAGACGGGTGCCGATGTGGCGGATCTCCACCGCGTCGTCGGCGACCAGCCGGTGGCCGCGCTTGACCAGCTCCACAGCCGTCTCGCTCTTACCCACGCCGGAGTCGCCCATGAGCAGCACGCCCTCGCCGTACACGTCCACCAGCACGCCGTGCCGGGTGATCCGGGGGGAGAGGCGGGCCTTGAGCCAGTCGGTGAAGTTGGGGATGAAGATGGAGGTATCTTCCTTGCTGCCCAGGATCGTCCGCTTGTGCTTGATGGCCATTTCCATAAGCTCCGGGAAAGGCTCTAAGCTGCGGGTGAGGATCAGGGCGGGGATGGGCTTTTCAAAGAATGCGTCGAAGCATTTCCGCCGCTCCTCCGAGCTTTGGTTGCTCAGGTAGGTCCACTCCACCTTGCCGATGACCTGGATGCGGTCCGGGGCGAAGTAGTCGAAAAAGCCGAGGATCTGCAAGGCGGGGCGGTTGATGTCGTCGGCGCGGATGAGACACCGATCGTAGTTTTTCCCCTTGTTGAGCACTTTCAGCTCAAAGCGTTCGACCAGCTTGGTCAGTTTGATTGACGACTGAGATGCCATAATACCTCCTCTTCCATCGTCCGGAGCCAAAAGGGCGCCGGTTTTGTTGTTTCTGGTTGAAATATGGGTACAGTATACCATAGCCCACACCGATGGGCAAGAAAAAAGCACAGGCATAAGCCTGTGCTTTTTTGTCTTAGCTGGATCAGACAGCGCGGGTAACTTTGCCCGAACGGAGGCAATGAGTGCACACATAGACGTGCTTCGGGGTGCCGTTGACGATCGCCTTCACGCGCTTCACGTTGGGCTTCCAGGGACGATTGGAGCGGCGGTGGGAGTGGGACACCTGAATGCCGAACACGACGCCCTTGTCACAAAATTCACATTTAGCCATTCGCTTGAACCTCCTCGCTGGTTTATGACTCCACTGAGCGGGGCAAGCCCCGGCCGGTGTGTTATTACTTAAAAAGCATCGGTTAGTATCATAGCAGAAACAGGCCAAAATTGCAAGGCCTATTTCGCAGATTTCTCAAAAAAGTGCAATTTAGAACCAAGTTTCCTCGATCTCATGGCGTTTTTCCCGACGCATGAGGGAGAGCAGGACCTCTCTGGGGTCCCGGTCCCGGTACAGGACATCGTAGGCGGCCAGGGTGATGGGCATTTCCACGCCCACTTGAGCCGCCAGCTCCCTGGCGGAGTCCACGGCGTAATAGCCCTCGACCACGGCCCCGATCTTCCGGATCGCCTCCTGGACAGGGGTGCCCTGACCAATTAAAATGCCCGCCCGGTAGTTCCGGGAGTTCATGGAGGTGCAGGTGACGATCAGGTCCCCCATGCCCGCCAGGCCCGCAAACGTGTCTTTCCGGGCGCCCAGGGCGGTGCCCAGGCGGGCCGTCTCAGCCAGGCCTCTCGTCATCAGCATGGCCTTGGTGTTGTCCCCCAGGCCCATGCCGGTGCAGCAGCCGGTACACAGGGCCATGACGTTTTTCAGGGCTGCGCCCAGCTCCACGCCGATGACATCACTGCTGCTGTACACCCGGAAATGGTCGTTGATGAACAGATCCTGGACCACCTCCGCCGCCGTTTGATCCGGGCAGGCAGAGACCACCGCCGTGGGGACCTGCCGGGCCACTTCCTCCGCATGGGAGGGGCCGGAGAGGGCCACCACAGGCCATTTGTCCTCGGTGACTTCCCGGATGATCTGGGTCATGCGCAGAGAGGTCCCCTTCTCGATGCCCTTGGAAACGGACACCAGGATGGCATCGGGAGCGAGCAGTTCCTTCACCTGCCCGGCGGTCGACCGCACGCCGAAGGAAGGCGTGGCCATGACCACCACCGCGCAGCCCGTCACACAGGCCAGGTTAGAGGTGTAGGTGAGGCCCTGGGGCAGCTTCACCCCCGGCAGCAGGGGGTTCTCCCCCGTCTCGGCCAGGTGGCGGGACTCCTCCGCCTGATAGGACCACAGCGTCACGTCATGGCCGTTTTCCACCAGCAGCATGGCCAGGGCCGTGCCCCAGCCGCCGCTGCCCAACACAGCAACTTTCATCTTCTGTTACCTCGCTTTTGCATTAGCCCGCCGCCTTGCGGTGGAAGCTGAATTTCGATTCTGTGCCTGAGATCAGACGGGCGATGTTGCTCCGGTGCTTCCAGAGGATCAGCCCGCCCATGATGCAGATGAGTACCAGCAGCACCCAGTCGCGATAGACGAACCAGGTGACGATGGGCAGGTCGATGCCCGTGGAGCTGGAGCCCAGGGAGACGTAGCGGGTCAGCAGGAAGAGCAGGATGAACCCGCCCCAGCCGACCAGCGCCACCCGCCAGTCGATCATAATGATGATGGTGCCGCCGGAGAGGATCCCCTTGCCGCCCTTAAACTGGAACATACAGGGGAACATGTGGCCCAGCAGGCAGAACAGGCCGCACCAGTAATCCGAGTAGGCCTGCTCTGGGGAGTTCATCAGCATCGCCAGGGCAGGCAGATGCCCCACCAGCAGCCAGCGGCCGATGAGCAGGGCCACCACGGCCTTGAGCACATCCGTTAAAATCACCACGAAGGTCAGAGGCCCGCCGAAGGTCCGGTAAAAATTCGTCAGGCCCGCGTTGCCGCTGCCGTGGGTGCGCACGTCGTCCCGCAGGATATACTTCGAGACGATCACGGCCCCGTTAAAGCAGCCGCAGAAGTAAGCGATGACCGCCGCGGCGATCACGCGGATCCAAACTGCATCCATGTCCTCGTCAGTCCTCCTTGTCCCCTCTTTGGCGGATGGTCAGGCGAATGGGGGTGCCCTCCAGGCCAAAGGTGCTGCGGATCTGGTTCTCCAGATAGCGCTGATAGGAGAAATGGAAGAGCTTCGCGTCGTTGCAGAAGCAGACAAAGTGCGGGGGCCGGATGCCGGCCTGGGTCATATAATAAATTTTCAGGCGGCGGCCCTTGTCCGTGGGGGGCTGCACGCGGGCCGTGGCGTCGGCCAGCAGGCTGTTGAGCATGCCGGTGGTGATGCGCATGGCGGCCTGGTCGTCCACATATTTGATGAGCTGGAACAGCCGCCCCACCCGCTGGCCGGTCAGGGCCGAGATAAACAGGATGGGGGCGTAGGTCATGTAAGAAAGGTCCCGGCGGATGTCCTCGCGCATCCGGTCCATGGTCTTTCCGTCCTTCTCCACAGCGTCCCACTTGTTCACGACAATGATGCAGGCCTTGCCGGAGTCGTGGGCCATGCCCGCGACCTTGGTGTCCTGCTCCGTCACGCCCTCGTTGGCGTCGATCATAATGAGACACACGTCGGAGCGCTCGATGGCCATGGCCGCCCGCAGGACAGAGAATTTCTCGATCTGGTCATTGACCTTGGACTTTTTCCGCATCCCGGCCGTGTCGATGAAGAGGAACTTGCCGATCTCATTTTCAAAGTAACTGTCCACCGCGTCGCGGGTGGTGCCGGCCATGTTGGAGACGATGACCCGCTCTTCCCCCAAAATGCGGTTGATGAGGGAGGACTTGCCCACGTTGGGCTTGCCGATGACGGCAACTTTAATGATGTCGCTCTCCTCTTCCTCTTCCTCCTCCGGGGGGAAGTAGTCAAAGCAGGCGTCCAGCAGGTCGCCGGTGCCGTGGCCGTGGACGGCAGAGACGGCGATGGGGTCGCCCAGACCTAAGTTATAGAACTCATAGATATCCGGGTTGGTCATGCCCACCTGGTCCATCTTGTTCACCGCCAGAATGACCGGCTTCCGGGAGCGCAGGAGCATGTTGGCCACGTCCTGGTCCGAAGCCGTGAGGCCCGTCTTGATGTCGCACAGGAAGACGATAACCGTAGCGTTCTGGATGGCGATCTCCGCCTGCTTACGCATGAAGGAGAGGATCTCAGTGGTGGTGCCCGGCTCGATGCCGCCGGTGTCTACGATGTCGAAGGTGCGGCCCCGCCACTCGCACTCGGCGTACAGCCGGTCGCGGGTGACACCGGGGGTGTCCTCCACGATGGACAGGCGGCGTCCCACCAATTTGTTAAACAGCATGGATTTGCCCACATTGGGGCGGCCCACAATGGCTACCAAGGGTTTTGCCATAGGAGTTCCCTCCTTTTCTAAAATGGAATCAAAAATCAAACAACGAACAATAGCAGGGCGTTACACCCCAAAAATGGCCTCAAACAGGTCGAACCCATCCTGATTCACCGGGATCACCGGCACGCCCAGGCCCTGGGACAGTTCTTCCAGGGTCATATCGTCCAGGAAGACCGTCTCCCCGTGGCGCAGGGTGTTCTGGGGCAGCAGGACGCGGGTGCCCAGGTCCCGGCCCTTGAGCTGGGCCAGCAGGTCCTGGCCGGTCAGCAGGCCCGCCACGGTGATGGTTTCTCCAAAAAAGCGATTCACGATGGGATACATCTGATAGGTCAATTTAGTATGACATTTTGCGGCCGCCCTGTCAATGATTTCTCGCAGGAAGGGCGCCGCCGCCACGCCGGTGGCGATGGAAAACGGCTCCACAGGAATGTTCTCCGGGGCGCCCAGGGTCGCGCCGTGCAGTTCCACGGCCAGCAGGCGGAGCATCCCCACGCCGTTTTCCAGCTGGGTGTACTCCTCATAAAACTCATCCGCAGGAAGGTCTAAGCCCGCCTGAAGATAAAACTCATCCGAACACCAGAACATCCGGCTGCCCAGCTGCTCCACGCACCAGTCCCCAAAGGCCTCTACCTGGGCCACGACGTTCCGGGCCTCGTCCTGGTGGTAGGGGCGCAGAGGGTATAACCCCTCCCGGTACCGGGTCAGGCCCACGGGGACGATGGAGACGCTCTTTACTTGGGGATACAGCGCCGCCAGCTCCTCCATGCTCTTTTGCAGGACCGGCCCATCGTTCAGGCCGGGGCAGGAAACGATCTGGGCGTTCATCACGATCCCCGCCTGGGCAAATTTCTGCATGATCTCCAGGCACTCGCCGCCTCTTCGGTGGTTCCCCAGCAGCTCCCGCCGGACCTCCGGGTCCGTGGCGTGGACGGAGATGTTGATGGGTGAGATATGCAGGTCACAGATGCGCTGGATCTCCCGCTTGCTCAAATTCGTCAGGGTAATATAGTTGCCCATGAGGAAGGACAGGCGGGCGTCATCGTCCTTAAAATATAAGGTATCCCGCATCCCCTTGGGCATCTGATCCACGAAGCAGAAGACGCACTTGTTGGCGCAGGAGCGGGCCCGGTCCATGAGATACGTCTCAAATTCCAGCCCAAGGTCCTGGCCCACGTCCTTGTCCAGAAAGACTTTGCGCTCCTGGTCTCCCTCCCGCAGGGTGAGGACCAGGTCCGGGTCGTAGGAATAAAATTTGTAGTCCAGCACGTCGATGATGGGGTGGCCGTTGATGGCGGCCAGGGTCTCCCCGGGGCGAACGCCGGCCCGGTGGGCGGGGCTGCCGGGGGCCACGGTCTGGATCTTGGTACGGGACATCCGGTCCCCTCCTTTCCTGTGGACAGGTTCTACGCAAAAAAAGAAGAGGGGCTTCCCCCTCTTTCTTTTTCCCTATTAGTTCTCCTGCTGCACCTGGCCGAACACCTTGCCGTCATAGGTCATGCAGGCCTTGCACAGCCGGTGGGGCAGCCGATACGCGCCGCACTTGGGGCAGGTCGTGACAGCGGGAGCTGCCAGCTTCCAGTTGGCACGCCGCTTATCCCGTCTCTGCTTAGAGACTTTACTCTTCGGAACCGCCATTTCGAGACACCTCCTTGGTGATGCCCTGTCGGGCAAAGTGGATTGGGTACTACTCAGTTTTTATCAAGTAGCTGCTCGAGAGCGGCCCATCTAGGATCGACCTGTTTCTTGCACCGGCAGGGCTCCCTGTTCAGGTTGACGCCGCAGCCGGGGCAAAGCCCCTTGCAGTCTTCTGAGCACAAGTGTTTTGTATCCATGGCGAGCAGGAAGGCTGTGTAAGCCAGATCGCCCACATCGACCTCGCCGTTTTCCAGGAGAACGATGTCCTCGTCTTCCTCCCCCTCCAGCGTTTCCGCCAGCAGGGCGCTCAGGCCGACGACTTTTTCCCGCTGAAACGGCTCCATACACCGGTCGCAGGTATAGTCCAGAAGGGATCTCGCTTCTCCCTCCAGCACGAGCACATCCGCCACGTTTTTCACGCGCCCCTGGACCTGGACAGGCCGGGGGATGGGATGCTCCCCGAAGAATTCCTCCTGGCTCAGATCCAGCTGGAATGCAAAGGGAAGGCTGGCGCCTGGTACATGAATGATCTCTCGAAGATTCAGTCGCATAGCACACTCCTCACATGGTACAGGGGATATTGTAGCAAAAAAAGAAGCGCTTGTCAAATACTTTCTTCAAATTTTCTGCAAAATATGGTATACTGGTGGACAGTACGCCACAAAACGAGTCTGGGAAGAACGCATTTCCCCTTTGACAGCCGCTAAAATAGTAGGATACACCTCTGCTCCCCCGCCGTCAAGGGGTTGCTTTTATTTTTCTTTGGCATTTTACACAAATTTACGAAAGGTCGTGATCTCATGCGGGAATTTACCGTAGGCCAAAACGACGCTGGGCAGCGGTTGGACCGCTGGCTGGCCAAGACCCTCCCCCTGCTCCCCGCGCCCCTGGCGCAGAAATACATCCGCATCAAGCGGGTGAAGCTCAACGGCAAGGGAGCCAAGCGGGATACCCGCCTGGTGAAGGGCGATCTCTTGCAGCTTTACATCAACGACGAGTTTTTCGACACCCCCACCCCGGAGAATGCGTTTCTCTCCGTCTTCAAGCCTCAGTTGGATATTGTCTACGAGGATGAGAACCTACTGCTGGTGAACAAGCGCCCCGGCCTGGTCGTCCACCCGGACGAGCAGGAGCGGGTCAATACCCTCATCACCCATATCCAGGCCTACCTATATCAAAAGAAGGAATGGAGCCCTTACTGGGAAAATTCCTTTGCCCCGGCCCTGTGCAACCGCATCGATCGGAACACCGGCGGCATCGTCATTGCCGCCAAGAACGCCGAGACATTACGGGTCATGAACCAGAAGATCCGGGACCGGGAAGTGGAAAAGTCCTATCTCTGCATCGCCTTGGGCACCCTCTCCCCCGCCGAGGGCAAACTAGAGGGCTTTTTGCTGAAAGATGAAGCCAAGAAACAGGTCTCCGTCCACAAGCGCCCTGTGGAGGGCGGGCGCACTGCCGTGACGCTCTACCGCACGCTGGCCAAAAAAGGCGGGCTCTCCCTGGTGGAGTGCCGCCTCATCACCGGCCGCACCCACCAGATCCGCGCCCAGCTGGCCGCCGCCGGACACCCCCTGCTGGGAGACGGCAAGTATGGCCGGGAGCGGGAGAACAAAAAGTTCGGCCGCACCGGGGGCCAGGCTCTCTATTCCTATAAGCTAGCGTTCCACTTCACCACAGACGCCGGGTGCCTGAGCAACTTAAACGGCAAGGTCTGGACCGTAGAGCAGGTGGACTTCGTGGACCAGTATTTCCCGGGAACGACGATTTCTTGAGCGCCAAAGAAAAAACTTTTCCCGCCTTTTCCTCGCTATCTTGACAGCCTACTTTTTTTCTGCTAAAATGCACTCAATCTTAAATTGGAAAATCACGTTGTTTTGAGTCTTTCCAAAGCAAGACGCGACCGCCGGACGGGTCCCTTTGCTGCCTGCAAAGCCCCCAAGGCTAAGGCCACACGGACAGCCGGGTCGAATGCCGAGTTCCGCATGTGCGGCGGCAACTTCTGTTGCCTTATTGATTGGGTTAGAAGCCCAAGTTTTATAAGTTGGTAACTATAAACCAGTGCCCGCAAGGGCAATGCAGTGTCCAAAGACGGCACGCAAACTTGTGAAATGGTCAATAAGAGTAGTAAAAGTAAGTTTCTTTGCTATATAGACTCTCATCTCTCCTGATTTTCCACCCTTTGCTTTTCTCCTGTTTTTTTGTCGTAAAAAAGGGGGAGGCTTTTTGTGGAGTTTTCCCAAGTGACTGCGCGTCTTGAGACACGCAGTCACTTTTTTTGTGGTTTCAGGAGGGCGTGTATGAAAAAGATCATCGAACTAAAACACATCACCAAATCTTTCGACGGTGAGCCGGTGCTGAAAAGCATCGACCTGGATATCTACGACAACGAGTTTATCACCCTGCTCGGCCCCTCCGGCTGCGGCAAGACGACCCTGCTGCGGCTCATCGGCGGCTTTGAGACGCCGGACGAGGGCGACGTCCTCTTCCTGGGGCAGAAGATCAACAACGTCCCCCCCTACAAGCGGAGCGTGAACACCGTCTTTCAGAAGTATGCCCTGTTCCCCCACCTGAACGTCTTTGAAAACGTGGCCTTTCCCCTGCGGGAGAAAAAGGTCCCCAAGGAGGAGATCGAGGCCAAGGTGATGGAGATGCTCGCTCTCGTGGCGCTCAAGGGCTTTGAGCATCGTTCCGTGACCCGCCTCTCCGGCGGCCAGCAGCAGCGCGTGGCCATCGCCCGCGCCCTCATCGCCCACCCCCAGGTCCTGCTGCTCGACGAGCCGCTCGGCGCCCTGGACCTCAAGCTCCGGAAGGACATGCAGGTGGAACTGAAGAAGATCCAGAAGCAGACCGGCATCACCTTCGTCTTCGTCACCCACGACCAGGAGGAGGCCCTGTCCATGTCCGACACCGTGGTCGTCATGTCCGAGGGCAAGATCCACCAGATCGGCACCCCCGTCGACATTTACAACGAGCCGCAGAACGCCTTCGTCGCAGACTTCATCGGTGAGAGTAATATCCTGGACGGCGTGATGCTGGAGGACTACAAGGTCACCTTCTCCGGTCAGACCTTCCAATGTCTGGACAAGGACTTTGCCAAGAACGAGGCCGTGGACGTTGTCGTCCGCCCGGAGGACGTGGACATCGTCCCCCTGGAAAAGGGGCAGCTGACCGGTGTGGTCACGTCCGTGACGTTCATGGGCGTGCACTATGAGATCATCGTGGACGTGGGCGGCTTCAAGTGGATGATCCAGACCACGGATTTCGTGGACGTGGACGAGCGCATCGGCATCGAGCTGGAGCCGGACGCCATCCACATCATGAAGAAGTCGGAATACTCGGACCTGTACGGCGACTACTCCTCCTTCTCCAACGAGCTGGACGAGCTGTCCGAGGTCAGCGAGGAGGAAGACGAATGAGAGAAAACGTCACCCGCGACCAGCGCCGGGTGCTCCGGGCCGATCACCTGGCGCTGGGGCCTTACGGCATCTGGGCCGTCCTGTTCATCCTGGTCCCCCTGGTCTTTGTCGCCTACTATGCCTTTACGGACGTGAATTTTCAGTTCACCTTGGAAAATATCCAGCGCTTCTTCACCGCCACGTCCAGCATCGTGCAGGACGACGGCTCCTCCGCCGAGGTCCGCACCTACCTGCTCATCTTCTGGCGTTCGCTGAAGCTGGCGATCATCTCCACGCTGGTCTGCCTGGTGCTGGCCTATCCCCTGGCCTATATCATGGCCCGCGCCGAGCCCAAGGTCCAGAAGACGTTTATGACCATCATCATGATCCCCATGTGGATGAACTTCCTCATCCGGACTTACGCCTGGATGACCATTTTGCAGGACAAGGGCATTTTCAACAACATCCTCTCCGCCCTGCATCTGCCCGGCGTCCACATCATCGGCACCGAGGCCGCCGTGGTCATCGGCATGGTCTATGACTACATCCCCTATATGATCCTGCCCCTGTTCTCCATCATGGCCAAGATGGACGTGAAGCTCATCGAGGCCGCCCGTGACCTGGGCTGCAACGGCCTAGGCGTGCTGCGCCGGGTCATCTGGCCCCTGAGCCTGCCGGGTGTCATCTCCGGCGTGACGATGGTCCTCATCCCCTCGGTGAGTACCTTCTATATCTCCCAAAAGCTGGGCGACGGTAAGATCATGCTCATCGGCGACGTGATCGAAGGCCAGTACGTCGCCAACAACCTGCACTTTGCCGCCGCCATCGCCTTCGTGCTGATGGTCCTGCTGCTGGTGTGTATGGCCGTCATGCGCAAGCTTGTCGGACGGAACGTAGAAGGAGGTCTGTAAGCCATGAAACCCATTGCAAAAGTTTATACAGCCATCCTCTTCCTGTTCCTCTTTGCCCCCATCGTCATCATGCTGGTCTTCTCCTTTAACAGCGGGAACAGTCTCTCCGTCCTCTCCGGCTTTTCGACCTATTGGTACAAGGAGCTGTTTCATGATGCGAACACGCTGGGTGCCCTGCGGAACACGCTGATCCTGGCCCTCTGCGCAGCCATCCTGTCCACCATCATGGGCACCGCCGCCGCCGTGGGCATGAATAAGCTCCGCAGCAAGTATATGAAGGCCGCCATGAACACCGTGACGAACCTGCCCATGGTGAACCCGGAGATCATCACCGGTATCTCCCTCATGCTGATGTTCGTCTTTGCCGGACGCCTCATGGGCATGGCCACGAGCCTGAACTTCGGCACCATCTTAATTGCCCACATCACCTTCTGCCTGCCCTACGTCATTTTGCAGGTCCTGCCCAAGCTGCACCAGATGGACAAGGCCCTGCCGGAGGCCGCAATGGACCTGGGCTGCACGCCCTTCCGGGCCTTCTTAAAAGTCGAGCTGCCGGAAATTCTGCCCGGCGTGCTGACGGGCATGATCATGGCCTTCACCCTCTCCCTGGACGACTTCGTCATCAGCTACTTCACCTCCGGCAACGGCTTTGAGACCCTGCCCATCCGCATCTATAACATGACCAAGAAGACCGTCACGCCCAAGATGTACGCCCTGGCGACCATCATCTTCTTCGTCATCCTGCTCCTGCTGCTCATCACGAACCTCATGGACGACGACGCCGTCCGCGAGCGCAAGGCCCAGCGTCGGGGTGCCAAGAGCAAGGCCGCTCAGGCCAGCGGCAAGAAGCGCAAGCCCCTGTCTGACCGGGGCCGGAAGGTCCTGGCCGGTTCCGTTTTGGGCGTGGCTGCGGCCCTCATCCTCGTCGTCTCCGTGGCCGGCGGCTCCGACACGTTGGAGCTGAACGTCTACAACTGGGGTGAATACATCTCCGACGGCTCTGACGGCTCCCTGGACACCGTGAAAGCCTTCGAGGCCTGGTATGAGGAGACCTACGGCGAAAAGGTCCACGTCAACTACACCACCTATGCCAGCAACGAGGACATGTACGCCAAGCTCAAGAGCGGAGCCGTGAGCTACGATGTCATCATCCCCTCGGACTACATGATCGCACGTCTGGCCAACGAGGACATGCTCCTGCCCCTGAATTTTGACAACATCCCCAACTACCAATACATCGAAGACCAGTTCCGCGGCCTCTACTACGACCCGGACGACACCTACTCCATCCCCTATACCTACGGCGTGGTCGGCGTGATCTACGACGCCAACCAGGTGGATGAGGCCGACGCAGGTGACTGGGACCTCATGTGGAACCCCAAGTACAAGGGCAAGATCCTGCAGTTCAACAACTCCCGCGACGCCTTCGGTACCGCCATGTACCGGGCCGGCATCGACGTGAACACCACCGACAAGAGCCAGTGGGAGGCCGCTCTGCAAGCCCTGCTGGAGCAGCGGCCCCTGGTCAAGGCTTACGTCATGGACGAGATCTACAACGCCCTGGAGTCCGGTGAGG
>OLNF01002618.1_pt1 | contig 13857 bp, 9 predicted proteins | sample 1673061 | NCBI WGS metagenome assembly OLNF01 (sample SAMEA3136751, study PRJEB25190) | human gut metagenome | reverse complement strand
TTTCTTTCAGTCGGAAAGAAAAGAAAAATCCCGCAAAAGTAGGTTTCAGAAGTTTTGTTCCGTATATCAGAAACAAGGCGTATGTCGGCGGAGTAAAAGTTGCGGCTTACGGGGTCTTTCGGAAACGGTTTTATATCCGCAGTACAAACAAATTGCTTTCTTTTTCCGTGCTTCCTTTGACGGAGATTGAAAACAACGGTTTAACTCTTCCCGAGACTCGGAAAAAAGGCGCTAAAAAGTCTCATATCATTTTTTCTGCGGGAGAAGCAGTATTGTTAAAGACTTCCGACGGATTTGTTTGTGTTGCGGCAAAAGAAGTAAGACCGAAAAGAAACGAAAATTCTTACAAAATAAAAGAGTCGTCTGTTTCGGAAACGGAGCGTTTTGAAGAACCTGCGGAAACGGAGGGCAAAAAAGAATGAAAAAACTCGGACACTTTTGGTTTGCTCCGCGTATTTTGCTTATCCTGCTTGCCGCGCTTCTTATCTGCGGAATAATTTTTGTCGGCGCGTGCGTCGGCTACGGACGGTCATTCCTCGATATTGTGGGGTACGATGAAGAAGTAAGCAAAGCCGATGTGGTAAACGCACTTGAACACGGAGAAGATATTTCATCTTTGGGTTTGACCGACGTTGAGATATCGAACGCCGTAAAAGCGTATCAAAAACTTTCCGCTCCTTTGGCGCTCCGCGATACGCAGAATACCACAACAGAAGAACTTTTGTCCCGATTGGAACGGCAGGCGGCTTACAATTCGACGAGAGCATCGGCGTATCTGACAAATTATCTGCTTGTCAGCACGGATAAGGACGATACGGAAATGATACTCTGTGTTCTGCTGTCGCTCAATTCGAAAACGGGCGGCTGTGTTATAACGTCCCTTCCGTCGTATATGCTTGTGCTTGACGACGAACTCGGAATGACAAAACTCGGAAACGTGTACTTCCGACGCGGAATAAAAGGCGTTGCGGAAGATTGCGGAAAAATGTTCGGACTGACCGTATCGGAAACGGGAAAACCCAACATCGGGTCAGCCGCTGAACTCATAACCGCCGCAGATACGGATTTCGGGTATGAGATAATCGTTTCAAACTCGGGTATAGGCGTAAAACACAACAGCAAGCCGCTGACGTTTTCCGCGCTTGACAAAATGCTTCGTTTGCTTGTCCGCGATGTGAGAACGGATATGGATACGTTGTCTCTTTACCGCTTTGCGCTCGGAGTTCGTAATGCGCTCAAAACAGAGATGCTTATGATATCTCCAGCGGCAATAGAAACGAGCGCTGTTACGACTTATGACGGCAATTCGGCATTGGTCGTCGATTTTATCGCCGCAAGAAGCCTTATCGGCTGATGTGATTGTTACGGAGGAAGTATGACCGAAAATGTAAAGGTGACCGAAAAGGGAAATGACGGTGCGATTTTTCTGTTTCATCAGGGAACGAATTTTCGCGCTTACGAATATATGGGCTGCCACCCTCTCGGAAAAGACAGGACTGTATTCAGAACATGGGCGCCGAAAGCCGATTCGATAGAACTTGTCTCCGATTTCACGGGCTGGGATGAGGGCATTCCTTTCGAAAAAGTCTCCGAAAACGGGATATGGCATGCCATAGTTGACATTCCTTATAGCGAACTTGTAGGAAAATTCTATAAATTCCGCGTGACGGGCGGCGGGGTTACACGTTATAAATCCGACCCGTATGCCTTTGAATCGCAGACGCTTGAAAAAACTGCGTCGATAGTTGCAAAACCGTCGGATTTTGCGTGGAACGATTCGAATTGGCTCAAACACAGAAAAAGCATTTTTGCGGGCGGCAGGCATTTTTACTCCGCTCCGATGAATATATATGAAATGCACCTCGGTTCGTGGCGCACACGCGACGGCGCGGATAATTCCGATGGAAAACATTATCTGAACTATCGTGAGATAGCCGATTTGCTTGTTCCTTATGTAAAACACCTCGGCTATACGCACATCGAACTTATGCCCATTGCGGAATACCCGTTTGACGGCTCATGGGGCTATCAGGTCTGCGGCTATTACGCGCCTACCTCGCGTTTCGGAACGCCCGACGATTTCAGATACTTTGTCAACACGCTTCACGCCGCGGGCGTAGGCGTTATTCTGGACTGGGTTCCCGCGCATTTTCCCAAGGACGAGCACGGACTGTTTGAGTTTGACGGTCACCCGCTTTACGAATATACGGGCAAAGACCGTATGGAACATAAAGGTTGGGGTACACGCTGTTTTGACGTCGGTCGCCCCGAGGTTCAATCTTTCCTTATCTCAAACGCGCTGTATTGGCTTCGCGAATTTCATCTTGACGGACTTCGTATAGATGCGGTTGCGTCAATGCTTTATCTCGATTACGACAGAAAGCCCGGGGAATGGATTCCCAACGCTTACGGTGAAAATAAGAATCTTGAAGCGATTGCCTTTTTCAGAAAACTGAACACCGCCATTTTCGGCGAGTTCGGCGATGTTCTGATGATAGCGGAAGAATCCACCGCATGGCCGATGGTTACGGGACCCGTGGACAAGGGCGGTCTCGGCTTCAATTTCAAGTGGAATATGGGCTGGTCGAACGATATGTTCGATTATGTCGCCCGTGACCCGCTGTTCAGACGGTATGACCACGAAAAACTGACGTTCCCGCTGATGTATGCGTTTTCGGAAAACTATATTCTGCCGGTTTCTCACGATGAAGTCGTTCACGGCAAAAAATCGCTTCTTGACAAGATGTTCGGCGAATATGAGGACAAGTTTGCGTGTATGCGCGCATTCCTTGTTTATATGATAACTCTGCCCGGCAAAAAAATGACGTTTATGGGCACGGAGTTTGCACCTTTCCGCGAGTGGGATTATCAGAATCAACTCGAATGGTTTATGCTCGATTATCCCATGCACGCAAAAATGTTTGAGTTTACATCGGCGCTCAACAACTTTTATCTGCAAACACCCGCGCTCTGGCAGATAGACGACGGGTGGGACGGCTTTGAGTGGATAGATGCCGACCTGCGCGATATGAACACTATAACATACAGAAGAAAATCTTCGGACGGCGCGTCGGTTTCCGTCATCATCAACTTTTCGCCTGTGGCTCATGAACGTTTTCGCTTAAAAGTTCCCGAAAACGGAACATATCGCGTTGCTTTTTCATCGGACGACGAATGTTACGGCGGCAAAAATTCTTTGGAAAAACGGTCATTCAAAGCAAGACGGGACGAAAACGGCGGATATTATATTGACGTGGACATTCCCGCATACGGCGGTCTTATAATTTACGACGCAAAGAAAAAACAAGGCAGATAAATAAAGATAAAAAAAAAGAACAGAAAATAAAATACGGAGGTACGATATGAACACCAAAAAAGAATGTGTTGCGATGCTTCTTGCGGGCGGGCAGGGAAGCCGTCTTTACACGTTGACCGAGAAGACCGCAAAGCCTGCGGTGCTTTTCGGCGGAAAGTACAGGATAATAGATTTTCCGATGTCGAATTGCGTCAATTCGGGTATAGATACCGTCGGCGTGCTGACCCAGTATCAACCGCTCGTGCTCAATGAATATATCGGTAACGGACAGCCGTGGGATCTGGACAGACTTTACGGCGGCGTTATGGTTCTTCCTCCTTATCAGGGAAAACAGGGCGCGGATTGGTATAAAGGCACGGCAAACGCCATATATCAGAACTTGCAGTTTATTAACCGCTACGACCCCGATTATGTTCTTATTCTTTCGGGCGACCATATCTATAAAATGGACTACGCAAAAATGCTGGACGCGCATAAAAAAGCGGGCGCGGATTGCACGATTGCGGTTTTGAGCGTGCCTCTTGATCAGGCGAGCCGTTTCGGCATAATGAACACGGACGATACGGGCAGAATAATCGAGTTTGAAGAAAAACCCGCACATCCGAAAAGCACAAAAGCGTCAATGGGTATCTATATATTCAACAAAAAACTGCTTGAAGAATATCTGATAAAAGACGAAGCCGATCCCGAGTCTTCAAAAGATTTCGGCAAAAATGTCATTCCCGCAATGCTTGCCGACGGAAAGAAACTTTTCGCCTATCCGTTTGAGGGGTATTGGAAAGACGTCGGAACTCTGACAAGCCTTTGGGAAGCAAACATGGACTTGCTCGGCACAAAGCCCGCGTTTGACCTGCATACAAAAGATTGGCGCATCTATTCCAGAAACAACAATCTTCCGCCGCACTTTATCGCGGACACGGCAACGGTTCAGAACTCACTCATAACAGAGGGGTGCGACATTCACGGCACGGTTGTCAACAGCGTGCTTTCAAACGGCGTTACGGTCGAAGCGGGCGCATTTGTGCGTGATTCCGTGCTGATGAACAACGTAACGGTAAAGAGCGGCGCCGTTGTCGAGTATTCCATTGTTGACAGCGACACAGTTATAGGCGAAGATGCCGTTGTCGGCAAAGAGCGTTCGGAAGCAAAAGGACTTGCCGTTATCGGTGAGGGGCTTACGATAGCGGCGGGCAGAGTTATCGCCGACGGCGAAATGATAGGTTCCGCTTCGAAGAACAACTGATGAAAGGGAGAGCATTATGACAACCGCGGGTATTATTTTTTCTAACATTCATGACAGCAATATCCCCGAACTCACAAGCAAAAGGACTATGGCGTCCGTTCCGTTCGCCTGCAAATACAGACTTATAGATTTCACCCTTTCGAATATGGTGAATTCAAATATAACGGATATCCGAATAGTTACGCAGTACAATTATCAGTCGCTTATGGACCATATCGGCTCGGGCAAGGATTGGGACTTGGCTCGCCGTTCGGGCGGTGTCAAGATAGTTCCGCCGTACATTTCTGCGGGTTCTCCGGCATCTTCGGTCTATCCCACACGCCTTGAAGCGCTGAAAAACGTCAATTATTCCATAACTCACATAACCGCCGACTACGTCGTGCTTTCGGATTGCGACGTTATCTGCAATATTGACCTGACGGATATGATAGAGTATCATATCAACCGGGGCGCGGACATAACGGTTGCGACAAGGCTTGTCGAGGTGGACAGCGAGACCGCAAAAAAGAATGTTCTTTTTCAGGCGAACGATGAGGGCAGAATCACGGACGTTATTTCTTACAGCCCGATATTCTGCGGCAAGGCGCACGTCAATCTGAATATCCTTGTCATTAACAGGGACTATCTTCTTGATGTCGTTGCCGACGCCATCGCGCACGGTTACAGAAGCTTGACACGGGATATAATGACAAACCATACCGTTGACAGAAAATATTCCGTTTATGAGTTCTCGGGTTATTATGCGTGTCTGTCGTCTCTGAACGATTATTTCGGTTGCAGTCTTGACCTTATATCTAACAAAGAGTCCCGCAACGCATTGTTCAACGTTAAGAACAGACCTGTTTATACCAAAGTCAAAAATTCCGCGCCGACATATATCAGCCCCGACGCAAAAGTCAGCAACAGCCTTATCGCGGACGACTGTATGATTCTCGGCGAAGTTGATAACTCCATACTGTTCCGAGGCGTTAAAGTGGGCAAGGGAACGGTTGTGAGAAATTCCATTCTGTTCCAGGACGTGTTTACGGGTTCGGACGTTCACTTAAACTATGTGCTTGCCGATAAAAACGCCGTTATATGCGACGGAGTGACTTTGAGCGGGCACTCTCAACTTCCGAGTTACATCGAAAAAGGAAAGTCGATAGGCTGATTTTTTCCGCAAAAAGAAATACGTCGAAAAGGAGTGTCGATATGAAAAAAATACTATATGTCGGTTCAGAGGTCCTGCCGTTTGCTTCGACGGGCGGACTTGCGGACGTGCTTGGGTCTTTGCCTGCGGCGGTCGCAAAAAAACTCGGTGACGGCGGCGATGTTCGCGTTGTTTTGCCGATGTACAAGTCGGTCAAAGAAAAGTTCCTTTCAAATATGACACGCGAATACGAAACATATATAAGTCTTGCGTGGCGCTGGCAGTATTGCGGTATATGGAGCCTTTGCGACAAGGGCGTTAAATATTATTTCATAGATAACGAATACTATTTTTGCAGAGGTCCTCTTTACGGCGAATACGACGATGCCGAAAGGTTCGCATTTTTCTGCAAAGCCGTTATGGAAATGATGAACATTGTGGATTTCCACCCCGATGTGCTTCACGCAAACGATTGGCAAAGCGCGTTGACTGTCATCTATCTGAAACGGAAATATAATAATAACGGGGCATTTGCGAATACCCGCGCCGTTTATACCATTCACAATATCGGCTATCAGGGCAGTTACGGTTTCGACATTCTCGGCGACGTGTTTGAACTTTCGGAAGCGGATAAAGAGATAGTCGAATTCGGCGGGGATATAAACCTGACCAAGGGGGCTATCGTGTGCGCCGATAAAGTAACGACGGTAAGCCCTCGCTATGCCGAAGAGATAATGACCGATTATTATTCGGAGGGGCTGTCTCCCGTTCTGAATATGTACCGATTCAAGACCTGCGGCATTATCAACGGCATTGATATAGATTATTACAATCCGCAGACCGATACGGAAATTCCCGCAAATTATTCGGCAAAAAGTTTTTCGGGCAAAGCCGCAGATAAAAAAGCGTTGCAGGAACGCTGCGGACTCGAAGTCAGAAAAGACGTTCCGATCATAGCAATGGTTTCGCGCCTTGCTTCGCATAAGGGATTTGACCTTGTCAGGTATGTATTGGAAGAAATCCTTACGAATGACGTTCAGTTTGTTCTGCTCGGAACGGGCGAACACGAACTCGAAAATTTCTTCCGTTATATCGCAAACAAATATCCCGGAAAAGTGAGCATAAATCTTGCCTACGACAAGGCGTTTTCAAAACTTATCTATGCCGGTTCGGACATCTTCCTTATGCCGTCGCTTTCGGAACCGTGCGGTCTTTCGCAGATGATAGCGTCCCGCTACGGAACCGTGCCTGTCGTTCGCGAAACGGGAGGTCTGTTCGATACGATAAAGCCTTACAACAAATTCGACGGCAGCGGCAACGGTTTCACTTTTGCCAATTACAACGCGCATGAGATGAAAGATGCCGTTTTGCGTGCAGTTGAACTGTATCATGATGAAAAAGAGTGGAAGAAGTTCGCAAAACACGCAATGGAAATGGATTTCTCGTGGAACGCTTCCGCGGAAAAATATCTTCGTCTGTATGACGATTTGACATAAAAACGAACCGTTCGTCTTTCGGAACGGCTCGGAAACAGGAAAAACTGAAAGGACACTTGCAAAAGCAATGGAGAAAAACGTAAAAGAGGAAATCAGAAAAGCGCTCGAAAGCAAAGTTTCGAGGTATTTCGGCTGCGCATTGACCGACGCTACCGAAAAACAGATCTACAATTCGGTCATTCTTACCGTCAGAGACATTCTGACCAACAAAAAGGCGGAGTATAAAAAACTCATCAAAAAGAATCAGCCGAAGAGAGTTTACTACCTCTGCATGGAATTTCTTGTCGGACGGTCTCTGAAAAACAACCTGCGCAATCTCGGACTTGCGGACGAGTATGCTTCGGTGCTTTCCGACCTCGGATTCGACATCGAAAAACTCTACGAACGCGAACCCGACCCGGGCCTCGGCAACGGCGGCCTCGGCAGACTTGCAGCGTGCTTTATGGACGCGCTGACAACGCAGGATTATCCCGCAATGGGTTTTTCTATATGCTATGAATACGGACTTTTCAAACAGCGTATAGTTGACGGTTCGCAGGTCGAACTGCCCGACGTTTGGATGGACGACGGCGGCGCATGGCTCGTTCCGAGAACGGATAAAACGATGAGCATACGTTTCGGCGGCACGGTCTCCGAAAAATGGGATAACGGCAGATGTGAGATAATCAACGAGGGCTACGAGGAGATTCAGGCCGTTCCCTACGATATGATGATATCGGGCGCAGACAGCGCGGCGGTAAGCACTCTTCGTCTGTGGCGCGCCGAAAACGTTAGCAATTTCAATATGAAACTGTTCTCACAGGGCGAGTATATCAAGGCGATGGAGGAGAACAACAACGCCGAAGTAATTTCAAAGGTTCTTTATCCCGCAGACGCAACGCCCGAGGGCAAAATGCTGCGTTTGAGCCAACAGTATTTCTTTGTTTCCGCGTCGCTTCAAAGCATAATCGCGGATCATCTTGCCATGTACGGCACGCTCCGCAATTTCGGTGAAAAAGTCGCTATCCATATCAACGACACGCACCCTGCGGTCTGCATTCCCGAACTTATGCGTATATTCATGGATATTTATTCGTATTCGTGGGAAGATGCGTGGAACATTGTGAAACAGACCGTTTCGTATACAAACCATACGGTTATGCCCGAAGCGCTTGAATGCTGGAACGAGAATATTTTCAAACTTCGTCTTCCGCGCCTTTATATGATAATCGAAGAGATTAACCGCCGTTTCTGCGCTGATATGTGGAATCTCTATCCCGGAGATTGGGACAGAATTTCCCGCATGGCTGTTATCGCAAACGGACAGGTGAGAATGGCTAATTTGAGCGTTGTCGGTTCTCATACCGTCAACGGCGTTTCCAAACTCCATTCCGAAATTCTGAAAGAGACAATATTCCACGACTATTACAAGGCGATGCCCGAAAAGTTTACCAATGTAACAAACGGTATCGCGCACAGACGTTGGCTCTGCTATTCAAATCCCGGGCTGACTGCGTTGCTTGACGAGACCATCGGAACGCAATACAGAAAACAGCCCGAGACTTTGAAAAAATTCGAGGCATTCAAGGATGATAAGTCCGTTCTTTCAAGACTTGAACAGATAAAGAAAGAAAACAAGATAAACTTTGCAAATCACATCTTTGAAAAAACGGGCGAAAAAATTGACCCGAACTCGATTTTCGACGTGCAGGTAAAGCGTATGCACGAATATAAACGCCAACTTCTGAATGCGTTGAAGATAATCAACAGATGTATAGAAATCAAAGATAATCCGAACGGCAACTATGAGCCGATGACGTTCGTTTTCGGCGGCAAAGCCGCGCCGAGTTACTATATGGCAAAAGATATAATCAGCCTTATATGGAATCTCGGCAAAGACATCGACCGTCACGACGTTCTGCGCAAATTCATCAAGGTCGTATATGTTGAGGATTACAATGTAAGCACCGCCGAAATCCTTATGCCTGCGTCGGATATCAGTGAACAGATCTCTCTTGCGGGTAAAGAAGCAAGCGGCACGGGTTGTATGAAATTTATGATAAACGGCGCGTTGACGCTCGGAACGCTTGATGGCGCGAACGTTGAGATGAAAGCGGCGGTCGGAGACGACAATATCTATATTTTCGGACTCAACGCAAAAGAGGTCGAGGATCTTTGGCGCAGCGGCTACGTTTCGGCAAAATATTATATGGCAAGTCCGCGTCTTCGTGCAACGATAGACCGTATAAGCGAGGGCTTCAACGGCAGGAACTTTGCCAATATCGCAACGTATCTTACAACTACCAACGGCGTTGCAGACCCGTATATGTGCCTTGCGGATTACGAGTCGTATAAAAACACGTTCGACCGAATGATCGCGGATTATTCCGACCGCGACGCATGGCTGAAAAAATCGCTGATGAACATTGCGAACGCGGGGTATTTCTCCGCAGACAGAAGCATTCGCGAATACGCCGAGAACATCTGGCATATCACTCCCGTAAAATGATGAAAAAAACGGTTTCACACGAACAGATTTTGATAAAACGCGACGGCGGGCTCAAACCCGTCGTCGCTTCCGCGCTTCCTTGCGGGATGACAGCCGTTTTCAGAGTTTTTATAGCCCGTATTTACGGCGCATACGACGGCGTTTTTCGTTTAAGAGCGGACGAGAATTTCGAAAAACACGGCGGTGTTTCCGTTCCGCTTGAATGGATAACATTTGAAAACGGACACGATGTTTTTGAGGCGGAGATAACGGTTTCCGATTTCTGTGACAGTAACGGCGGACTTTTCTTTTACAGATATGAGTTTAAGACATATTACGGCGAAAGATATTGCGTTTCGGACGGTTTTTCGGAGCTTTCGGTCAACGCTCTTCCGTCGGAAAGACAACTGCTTGTTTATGACGCAGACAACGAAATAACATATTCTCCGAAAGGAATAATATATCATATCTTTGTCGACCGTTTTCGCCGCAGCGGAAAATGTGAAATAAAGAAATCTTCCGTGCTGAACGAGGATTGGGAAAACGGTATCCCCGAATACGCAAAGAAAAACGGGGATTTTCTGAAAAACAACACGGTGTTCGGCGGCGACCTTTACGGCATTGTCGAAAAACTCGATTACATCAAAAGTCTCGGCACGGAACTCATCTATCTCAGCCCGATATTCGACGCTTACTCAAATCATAAATACGATACGGGCGATTATATGCGTGTCGATGAATCGTTCGGCGGCGACGAGGCGCTCGATCTGCTTATATCGGAAGCGAAAAAACGCGGTATCGGCATAATTCTTGACGGCGTATTCAATCACACAGGAGACGACAGCGTTTATTTTAACAGATACGGCAATTATCCCGACACGGGCGCATATCAAAGCGAAAAATCGCCGTATTATAATTGGTACACGTTCAGGCATTTTCCCGATGATTACGAGTGCTGGTGGAACATCAAAATTCTGCCCCGTGTCCGTTGCGACGAGCCGTCATACAGGGAGTTCATCTGCGGCGACGGCGGCGTGCTTGAAAAATGGATGCGAAAAGGTGTACGCGGCTTTCGCCTTGATGTTGCGGACGAACTTTCCGACGGTTTTATTGCGTCAATACGCAAAAAAATCAAGAAAGAGACCTCGGACGGCGTTCTTTACGGCGAAGTGTGGGAAAACGCTTCAAACAAGGTGGCGTATTCGACCCGTCGAGAATATTTCCGAGGAAAAGAACTTGATTCCGTTATGAATTATCCGCTCCGAAAAGCTGTTATAGAATATCTTCGAAACGGAAATGCGGCGCAGTTCAAAACTCTGTTGTATGACGTTTACGGTACTTATCCGCCGTTTGCCTCACGGCTTTTGATGAACTTCCTCGGCACGCACGACACTGAGCGCATAATCACTGCGCTTGCCGCCCCGCCGTGGGACGGAAAGTCAAATGATGAACTTGCGGTTCTGAAAATGAACGAGAATGAGCGGGCAAGGGGAGAAAAACTTGTAAAACTTGCGCTTGCGCTCGTTTTTACCGTTCCCGGAGTTCCCTGTGTCTTTTACGGAGATGAAGTCGGTGTTGAGGGCTATCATGATCCGTTTAACCGCAGGACTTTCCCTTGGGGACATGAAAATTGTTCGCTTGCGGACTTTTTGCGGACGCTTTCCGTAATTCGTGCCGAAAACAGCGTTTTCAAGGACGGGGATTTCCGCATTTGCGAGGCAACTGCCGAGTATCTTATTCTCGAACGTAAAAACGCCGACGGCGGCATATTGACGGTTGTAAACCGCTCCGACAAAACGTTGACGCTTGCGTTTGAAAATCCCGTTCTGAATCTGTTGAACGGCGACGAAGTGTCAGTTATTACTGTTTCGGGCTTGACCTGTTCAATGCTCCGCTTTGACGGCGAAACGCCCGATTATGAGATAGAATAAACACTTAAATACAAAAAATCGGTGAGCAAATACTCACCGATTTTTAAGTTTGTGTATGCTTGTTTTTATTGCAGGTTTATATTAAACCTTAACTCTGTTTCCGAGACGGCTTTTTACGAGCGACGAAAGTCCGAGCGCCAGCGCGAGTTTTGCGAGGTCAAACGGAATGTACGGCACAACGCAGAGCATGAGCGCGGGGAAGAAAGATGTTTTTGTGCTTATCACGAACCATACCGTGCCGAAAAAGTAGGCAACGGCAAGTCCCGCAATGAGCAGAATTATGCGTTTCCATATTGCCGAAAACTTCGGGTATGCGGTAAGCCCCGCAAGAAAAGCAAGCCCCAAAAATCCGATAATGTATCCGCCCGTCGGTCCCGCAAGTTTTGCAAAGCCTCCCGCGAATCCCGAAAATACGGGAACGCCTATCGCGCCGATGACGATATACAGCGCCGTTGCGGGAACGGAAACTTTTGCGCCGAAGATCAGCGAGAATAAGGAGATTACAAAAATAGCGAGCGTGAACGGGATAGTGGGGGACAGCGGGTTCGGTATCGCCCACGGCGCGGTCACGCAAAGAATTGCAGCGATAAGTGCGATGTAAACAAGTGTTCTGAGTTTTTGGTTTTTCATAGTTTCCCTTTCACGCTGACTTCTCCCGAGTCAAGCGTTTTTATTTTCTCATTTTCTTTTACTGTAAGCCGTCCGCTTTCGTCAACGTCAACAGCCGTCGCTTCGTGCGTCACTCCGTTTTTTACAAACGTAACGGTCTTGCCGAGCAGAAACATTCGGCTTTTGTATTCGGAAATCCAGTTTTCGCTCAAATAAAGGTTTTTCGTTATTTCAGCGATAAGACATTCGCGTTCCGCCGTCTCGTTTTCGGAGAACAGATACCCGGCTTTTTCTTTCAGCTCGTCGGGCAGGGAAGAGACACTTCCTCTGAAATTTATTCCGATGCCGACTACTGCCGCATTTTTTGCGGGGACGGCTTCGCAGAGTATTCCGCAAATCTTTTTGCCGTTTATAAGCACGTCGTTTACCCATTTGATCTCGGTTTTTTTACCGCTTAAATTTTCTGCGGCAACGGCAACCGCGGCAGCTGCGGCGGTTGTTATAAGCACGGCGTTCTCCGCAGGCATACGCGGCCGCAAAAGTATGCTCATATAAATTCCGCTGTTTTCGGGGGAATAAAATTTGCGCGCAAATCTGCCTCTGCCCGATGTTTGGCTTGAAGCTATAAGCACGGTGCCCTCCGGCGCGCCCTGCTCCGCCTGTGCCTTTAAAAGCGTATTGGTGGAGGTGACTTCGGTCTGCACCTGCAAGTAAACCGGCATATCGGTATCGAGGAACCGTGAGACACTCTGCACGGTGAGCACATCGCTTTCCGGCGCCAGCGTGTAGCCGCGCTTTGGCACGGCGCGAATTTTATGCCCGGCTTCTTCAAGCTTTTGGATGGCTTTCCACACGGCATTGCGGGAAACGCCGAGCGACGACGCAAGCTGCTCGCCGGAGAGGTATTCTCCGCGATTTTTTTCAAGTGCGTCTAAAACTGCATCTTGTATGCGCATAAATTTCCTTTCCGGCAAAACCGGCAGCGAAAATTTCGTCTACCAGTTTACCACACACAAAGCGTTTCGTCAACCTAAAATTAAAATTAGGGTGACAAATAACAAAACACCGATTGAATGGAAAAGCAAAAGCCCGCACAGCGCATGGTTTTGCTCTGTGCGGACAACTATTCCATTACTTCTTTTTCTTGAAGCCGTCCTTCAGCGAAACGGAGCGGTTGAAGACAAGGTGGTCTTCTGCGGAATCCTTGTTATCCACGCAGAAATAGCCCTGACGCATGAACTGGAAGCTCTCGCCCGGCTTTGCGGTTTTGAGGCCCGCTTCCACCTTGCAGCCCGTGAGGACCTTGAGGGAATCCGGGTTTAAAAGCTCTAAGAAATCGCCTGCATCCGGGTCTTCCACAGTAAAGAGGTTATCGTAGAGGCGAATTTCGGCGTCTTCGGCGTTCTTCGCGTCCACCCAATGGATGGTGCTCTTGATCTTGCGGCCGTCTGCCGGGTTGCCGCCGCGGGACTCGGGGTCATACTCCGCGTAGACTTCGACGACGTTGCCGTTTTCGTCCTTTTTGCAGCCGGTACATTTGACAACATAAGTGGTCTTGAGGCGCACTTCATTTCCCGGGAAAAGGCGGAAATAGCCCTTTACAGGGGTCTCCATGAAGTCTTCGGCTTCAATGTACAGTTCGCGGCCGATCGTAACCGTGCGGGTA
>OLNF01002617.1_pt1 | contig 13860 bp, 9 predicted proteins | sample 1673061 | NCBI WGS metagenome assembly OLNF01 (sample SAMEA3136751, study PRJEB25190) | human gut metagenome | reverse complement strand
ATCTTATCCAGCGCTTCTCTGTGCCCGCCGATCAATCTCTTAGCTTCTTCATATGAATTGTGAAGAAGTACCATTACTTCATGGTCAACCTCTGTGGCAGTATCATCACCACAGTTTAATACTGCTCTGCCGCTGAGATACTGACTCTCCTGTGTTGCCAGTCCCATCAGTCCGAATTTCTCAGACATACCGTACTGTGTAATCATTGCACGTGCTACCTTGGTAGCCTGTTCAATATCATTAGCAGCCCCTGTAGTTACTGTATCAAATACCAGTTCCTCCGCAGCACGTCCGCCAAGATATCCTACAAGCATTGCTTCCAGTTCTTTCTTGGTGTTGAGATATTTCTCTTCTTCCGGAACCTGCATCACATACCCAAGCGCTCCCATGGTTCTCGGCACGATGGTGATCTTCTGTACAGGTTCTGCATCTTTCTGCAGGGCACTTACCAGTGCATGTCCAACTTCATGGTAAGATACAATTCTTCTTTCCTGTGCACTGAGAATTCTGTCTTTCTTTTCCTTACCTACCAGAACAACCTCTACCGCTTCCAGCAAATCTTTCTGAGATACTGCACGACGGCCGTTCTTAACTGCAAGGATCGCAGCTTCATTGATCATGTTGGCCAGATCAGATCCTACTGCTCCTGAAGTTGCAAGTGCAATATTCTCGAAATCTACAGTTTCATCCAGACTTACATTTCTGGCATGTACTTTCAGAATCTCAATTCTTCCTTTCAGATCCGGACGATCAACGATCACTCGTCTGTCAAAACGTCCCGGACGAAGAAGTGCAGGATCAAGAACTTCCGGACGGTTAGTAGCTGCCAAAATCAAAAGACCCTTGGAAGTGTCAAAACCATCCATCTCGGCTAATAACTGGTTCAGCGTCTGTTCACGCTCATCATTGCCGCCTCCATATCTCGAATCACGACTCTTACCGATTGCATCAATCTCATCAATGAAGATGATACACGGTGCATTTTTCTTTGCTTCCTCAAACAGATCACGGACACGGGATGCACCTACACCGACAAACATTTCCACAAACTCGGAACCAGACAAGGAGAAGAACGGCACATGTGCCTCTCCTGCTACTGCTTTTGCCAGAAGTGTTTTACCTGTTCCCGGAGGACCTACAAGCAGGGCACCTTTCGGAAGCTTAGCTCCGATTGTTGTGTATTTTCCCGGATTGTGCAGGAAATCAACAACTTCCTGAAGTGATTCTTTCGCTTCATCCTGTCCTGCCACATCTTTGAAAGTAATTCCCGTATCTTTCTGAATATAGGCTTTCGCACGGCTCTTGCCGACGCCCATCATCCCACCGCCTTTATTCATGCGGCGCATAAATACCATCAGAAGTACAAAGAGTACGATTGTTGGTAAAAGCACACTGACCAGCATAGAAACAATTTCCCCTGCTGCATCTGGTTTCTTATACTCAAACTTGATTCCTGTTCCTTCAAGTCTCTCAGTCAGTTTATCTACTGACTCCATCTGATTGACATAATAAACATCTTCTGAAAATCCTGATGACTGATGTTTCGGTGTGATGGTCAGTGTCTCTGACTGAAGAGTAACCTCTTTCACATCTCCATCCTCTACCATCTCAATAAATTCATCGTAAGTAATCTCACTGGAATTGTCTTTAAGCATATTGGTAAACATGGCGAAACATACTAAAGTAATCAGGAGGCATACTAAAAAAGCCAGAATCGACTGATGATTTTTATTCGGGTCCTGTTTGCCAGGACCTTTATTATTATCAGGACGATTGCCATTCGGATTATTGTCCATATGATTATTCCTCCTAAACGTTATCGTTCTTATTATAAAGAGAATTTGGCTATAAATCAACTGCGAGATTGTGAAAATTGCGTTTCTGCCTGTATTTTCTGATTGCTGATCCACTGTCCGTTGTGCATATCTTTCTATAAATTTTAGAAAATTCATTTAAACTTTTACAAATTCACCTGTTACAAATGGCTCCATTTGTAGTATACTATTGACAAAGTGATTACTGCTCACTTCGTTCCCAGTAATACGCTTCGCGGGATATTCCAAATGAGCAGTAATAAAAATGTGATTAATGTGATGGGAAAGGAAATGAACAAATGAAGATAGGATTTGACAACGACAAGTATCTGAAAATGCAGTCCGAACATATTCGGGAACGTATCAGCAAGTTTGGAAACAAACTTTATCTGGAATTTGGCGGCAAGCTTTTTGATGACTACCATGCTTCCAGAGTTCTTCCGGGATTTGAGCCGGACAGTAAACTGCGTATGCTGATGCAACTTTCTGATCAGGCAGAGATCGTCATCGTAATCAGTGCTGCTGATATTGACAAGAACAAAGTCAGAGGTGACCTTGGTATTACTTATGATGAAGATGTACTTCGTCTTATGGAAGTATTTACAGAGCGCGGCCTTTATGTAGGAAGCGTCTGCATTACTCAGTATGCCGGCCAGGAGAGCGCAGATGCGTTTAAGAAGCGTCTGGAGAAACTTGGAATCAAGGTTTATGTGCTTTATCTGATCCCTGGTTATCCGAACAACACATCTCTGATCGTAAGTGATGAGGGATACGGCAAGAATGATTATATCGAAACAACAAAACCGCTGGTTGTCATCACTGCTCCTGGACCGGGAAGCGGAAAAATGGCTACCTGCCTTTCCCAGCTTTATCATGAATATAAACGTGGTGTCAAAGCCGGATATGCGAAATTTGAAACTTTCCCAATCTGGAATATCCCGCTGAAGCATCCGGTAAACCTGGCATATGAAGCAGCTACTGCTGACTTAAATGATGTCAACATGATCGACCCGTTCCATCTGGAAGCATATGGTGAGACTACTATTAACTACAACCGCGACGTTGAAGTTTTCCCCGTTCTTCAGGCTATGTTTGAGAAAATCATGGGTGAGTGCCCATATAAATCTCCGACAGATATGGGCGTAAATATGGCAGGTAACTGCATCGTTGATGATGAAGCATGCAAGGAAGCTGCACGCCAGGAGATCATTCGCAGATATTATAAGAGTATGGAATCTCTGGTTCGCGGAACCGGACGTGAGGAAGAAGTTTTCAAGATCGAACTTCTGCTGAAACAGGCTCATGTTGCATTAGAGGACCGCAAGGTTGTTCCGGCTGCACTGCAGCGTGAGGAAGAAACAGGTGCACCTGCTGCTGCCATGGAGCTTAATGACGGACGCATCATTACAGGAAAGACTTCTGATCTGCTCGGTGCATCTTCTGCTCTGATCCTGAACGCACTGAAAGAACTTGCAGGAATTGACCATAATAAACATGTTATCTCTCCGGAAGCTTTAAGACCAATCCAGACTCTGAAGACTCAGTATCTGGGAAGCAAGAACCCAAGACTGCATTCTGATGAAACTCTGATCGCGCTTTCTATCAGTGCTGCTGATAACGAAGATGCGAAACTTGCACTGCAGCAGATCCCGAAATTAAAGGGCTGCCAGGTTCACACTTCTGTGCTGCTGTCTCAGGTGGATATTCTGGAATTCCGTAAGTTGGGTGTAGAACTTACATGCGAGCCAAAATCTGAGCATGCTAAAAAGCTGCAGAAATAAATCAGTTAATACCTGCAATTGAAATAGATATTTATTTGATTTAACTAAAAATGTAACTGTAAAAAGGTATCCTGCCTGATATATGAGCACTTCATATTCATGGACGGATACCTTTTTTATTAGCAGATATGGTTGGTTTTTAAATTAATTTATATATCTGTTCACAATCTGATCACCTGTGTAACCTCTGTTCTCACTTTTTATTTCTGCACAATCTCTAATGCTCTATCCGGATAATTGGTGATGACTGCTTCTGCACCAGAGTCTTTTACCAACTGGATGTGTTCTGGTTTGTTGGCAGTCCATACGTGCATTTTCAGGCCTGCACGTTTAACTTCTTCCATAAACTGCGGATATTTCAGATGATAGACTGCAGGATGCACGGCGTTGATTCCGAGATTTTTGGCGTACATTGCCGGGTTTATCCATCCGTCGCTGAAAAGAATTCCTGTCTGTACGTGATCGTCTAACTGTTTTAACTGTAACAGGCTATAATGGTTAAAAGAGGAATAAATCAGCTGATCTTCCATGTTCATTTCTTTTACCAGTTTCAGGATTTTCTCTTCCATTCCCGGATAGAAACAGATACTGTTCTTTAATTCGATATTTACCATCATATCTGTGGTACGCATGAGATCCAGTACTTCTGCCAGAGTTGGAACACGGTAGATTCCGGTTGGTTCTGCAGGGGTGCTGACTTTTAGTTCTTTCAATTGAGCCAGTGTCATGTCTTTGATCAGTCCGGTACCATCTGTAACGCGGTCTACGGTTTCGTCATGCATAACGATGAGTTCACCGTCTGCAGAAGTATGTACATCCAGTTCGATTCCGTCTGCCCCCTGTTTAATAGCAAGTTCAAAAGATTCCAGAGTATTCTCCGGCCTGTATCCGCTGGCGCCTCTGTGCGCCCATACTTTTGTTGTTCTTTTTGCTGTTTCTGTCATTTCTTTATCTGCCTCTTATATAAAAAATTTGTTTAAACCTTTACAAACAGGGAGCCGCCTGCGCGGTTCCCTGTTTTAAGTATATCACTTTTAATTTTGTTTTTCTCTGATTGTTTATTCATTCAGTAAGTTATAATCTTCAATAGATTTGTTCATGTCAGAAGCCATCTTGCTTACTGCATCTTCTGCAGATTCTTTTCCATTGAGCATATTTTCTACTTCTGTTTCTACAATTGCACGTGCTTCCGGGAATACACTGAGGAGTGCACCTGCATATTCCGGTGCAGAATCGTGAAGCTGATCGATAGCTGTCTGGAACTGTGGGTATTCTGCGATGTTGTCTTTGAATACCTGTTCGTCATGTGCTGCTGTTGTTACAGGGAAGTATCCTGTCTGTGCGTTCCAGTATGCCTGTGATTCTGCGGATACAAGATATTTTACGAATTCCCAAGTTGCAGCTTTCTTTGCATCATCCTGGTTGTTCAGCATCCAGAGGGAAGCACCACCGATGGATACACCGCCTTTGTCATCATCTGTGATGGATGGGAAGTATGCAGTACCTACTTCAAAGGAACCATTTACATCCTGCAGGATCTGTTTTAAAGATGCTGTGGAACCTAATGTCATAGCAGCCTTTCCTGAGGAGAAATCAGCAAGTCCGGAATCTCCGCCTCTTCCTACGTTTGGTGCATAGCCTGCATCATAGAGCTTTTTCCACTCGTTCAGAATGTTCAGAGCGCCGCCGTTTTCATCAAATACAACTTTTTCTGCCGCTGCCTCACGTCCATTTCCGTTGTCTACATACGCAAGCCCCTGTTTGCACATGAATTCTTCGAAGAACCATCCGTAGATTCCCATAGATAATGCTTCTCCCGCACCACCTTTGTTTACAAGGTCATCTGCGATATTAGCAATTCCCTCCAGGCTTGTAGGAATCTCAGTTACACCTGCTTTGTCAAACATATCCTTATTGTAATAAAGGATCGGTGTGGATGAGTTGAATGGCATGGAATATAATTCATCATTTACTGTGTAGTAAGCAGTGATGTTTTCTTCCAGATCAGATACATCGTATCCCTCGCTGTCGATCATGTCCTGCATTGGGATAACCCATCCGGAATCAATCATAAAACGGGTTCCGATATCATAAACCTGAACCAGATCTGCCCCCATGTTTCCCAGCTGAGCACTTTTCAGTTTATTAATGGCATCATCATAAGAACCCTGATACTGGGAGTCTACGGTAATTCCGTATTCGTTCTCTTCATTGAATTTATTGACCAGATAATCCAGTGCTTCTCCATTGACACCACCCATTGCGTGCCAGAATGTAATAGTTGTGCCCTCCGGGATGTCTGCTTTGTTTTCTGCTGCCATGCAGGTTGTTGGGAGAACTGCGCTGAATACTGTTGCTGCTGTTAATAAAACTGCGAGTTTGCGTTTCATACTTTACCTCTCTTTTTCTTATGCTTTTTTTATGCTTATTTTTTTGTGCCGACGGATATTTACAGTTTGTTATGTTAGCTGCTTATATCCGAACAGCGGCTGCCATTTTTTGTTTGTCGACAGTTGTGTTACTTTTTGTAAGTCTGTATTACAATTTTTTGTTGTAACTGTTGTTTATCTATATCTCAACCTTTTACGGCGCCTGAGAACATGCCTCGGATCAGCTGTTTCTGGCCTGCGATAAAGATGGAAATGGATGGCAGGATGATCAATACAACACCTGCGATCATCAGTGTGATGGACTGAGAATCCACGCTGTCCAGCATTCCGATACCGATCTGTACGGTACGCATTTTGTCTGAACCAGTTACAAGCAGAGGCCACATATACATGTTCCATGCGTTGATAAAGGTATAAACTGCCATAGCTCCCATTGCTGATTTCGTCAGTGGCATCAGAATCTGCCAGATGAATCGCAGATTGGAGCATCCGTCGATCTTCGCTGATTCATACAGAGAGATCGGAAATGTAAGATAAAACTGTCTGAACAGGAAGATTCCCATTGCAGATGTAAGATACGGCACGATCAGTACCTGATAAGAGTCTAACCAGTTCCATCCGCTGACTGTCAGGTAATTGGAAATAATGGTTGCTTCTCCAGGAATCATCATAGTTGCCATTACCAGCATAAACAGCACATTTTTTCCTTTGAAATCCAGAAAAGAGAATGAAAATGCTGCCAGGGAACAGGAAATGATCTGTCCGAACGTGATGAGTCCTGCTACCAGGAATGAGTTGATCACGAAGCGTACAAGCGGAACTTTCTGTAATGCCTGACGGAAATTCTCAAGCGTCGGATGTTTCGGCAGGATATTCAGATCCAAAGTAAAAAGTTCACTGGATGGCATAAATGCTATGCTTACTGCATATAAAAGGGGCAGAAGAACAATCAGTGCCACAACGATATTTAATGCAATATGTCCAGTAGTTCTGACTGCTCTTTTATACTTCTGCTGAGCCAGCATTTTTGCCTTTGCTTCCTGAAACTTCTGGCGTTCCAGAGCCATCTGTTTTTCTTTTTCAACAGTGATACTGCCTATCTGTGACATTAATATTTCACTCCTTTTTTCTCAATTTTGAACATTGCCAGAGTAAGTACCAACACAATCAGGAAAAGCACAACTGACTGGGCTGCTGCACTTCCGAAACGGTAATTAAAGAATGCATCCCTGTAAATAGAGTACACGATCAGGTTCGTGGATTCTCCAGGACCTCCCTCTGTCAGAATCTTAACCTGTCCGAATGACTGGAATGCCTGAATGATATTTACTACTAATGTGTAGAACATCATTGGTGCCAGACCTGGAAGTGTCAGGCGGTAAAATTTCTGAAATGAACTCGCACCGTCTACGGAAGCACGTTCGTAAATAGTTTCATCGATATTGCTTAATCCTGCGGAAAAATACAGAAAATTGATTCCACTGTTGAGCCATGCAGTAAGAACTGCCACGCAAATCAGCGCATATTTCGGATCACTGACCCAATTGATGTCCAAATGAAAAATCTTATTGATAATTCCTACAGACGGATGAAGCATAATCTTGAAAACCATAGCAGCTGAACTGGATGCGATTGCCATTGGCAGTGCATAAGCCGTACTGAAAAATCGGATTCCCGGAAATGTTTTGTTACAGAGGATTGCTGTCGTAAGTCCCAGGATCATGCTGACTGCAACCACTATCACAACAAAAATCAGGGTTACTGCCAGACTGTTCCAGAATGAAGATGACTGGAATAATTCTTTGTAATTGCCAAATCCTACGAATAATTTTGCCTGACCCATCTTGTTTGTTTTGAAGAGACTTAAGTATAATGTTTTAAAAAACGGATAGAATAAGAAGATTCCGAAGATCAGGAAACTTGGAAGCAGGTATGCGTAGGCACCTGCATTTTTTAACTTTTTCATTAGTTTTACGCCTTTCATTTTTTTATTTTCAGTTACGAAAAATAATTCTGTTTTAATGTGATATTCTCCTGTGTTTCCAGATCAAATGCTGAAATGCAGGCCATGTCGATCCAGAGCGTTGCTTTATCACCTTTATCGAGAAGGCTGTCACCGGAAACCTTTGCACAGCAGTCCTGTCCATTGTGATTAAAATGTAGAATAACTTCTGCTCCCAGAAGTTCTCTGGCTGTGACGGTAACTTCCATTTTCCACTCACATCTGGTATCTGCCTCTGCAGGTCTTTCCAGAAAATGCTCCGGACGAATTCCCAGTTCAATATTCCTGCAGACAAATCCTTTACTTTTCAGGATTTTCCACAAAAACTCCGGAATCGGAATATTTCCGCCCTGTTCAACACAAAATGTAGGAACACCGACTCTCTCCATCGCAATCCCTTTGATAAAATTCATGGACGGAGATCCGATAAATCCTGCAACAAAACGGTTTACCGGGTAATTATAAAGATTCTGTGGTGTGTCTGCCTGTTGTATCACGCCCTGATTCATCACTACAATCCTGTCACCCAGAGTCATAGCTTCTGTCTGGTCATGTGTGACATAAATAATGGTATTTCCAAGGGATTTATGTATGTTTGCCAGTTCTACGCGCATCTGGGTACGAAGCTTGGCGTCCAGATTAGATAATGGTTCATCCATAAGAAGAACTTTTGGCTCGCGGATAATAGCATTTCCTATGGCAACTCTCTGACGCTGACCACCCGAAAGATTCTTTGGTCGCTGCTTCAGCAAATTTTCCAGTCCCAGAAGTTCCGCTACCTGATGGACCTTTTTGTCTATTTCCTTTTTGGGCACTTTTCTCACCTGTAAAGAAAAAGCAATGTTATCATAAATATTCATCTGCGGATAAAGCGCATAGCTCTGAAATACCATTGCCAGATCGCGTTCTTTTGGTTCCAGATAATTAACAAGTTTATCTCCGATCCACAATTCACCATCGCTGATATCCTCAAGTCCTGCGATCATTCGAAGTGTTGTTGATTTTCCGCATCCGGACGGACCTACAAACACTACAAGTTCTCCTTTTTCTATTTCCAGGTTAAAGTCTTTTACTGCCTGAAAGCCATTTTCATAGCTTTTGCAGACGTCTTTTAATATAATTTCTGACATTTACTTTCCTTTCTGTTCCTGTTTCTATGGTAATTTTTTATGACAGATATCCGGCGAGTTTTCCCAGCGACTGGCACTGAAAACCGTTTTTCCATTCTTCTGCCTTTCCCTCGCCTGTGAGTACCAGACAACTGTCAACTCCTGCACGTCTGCCGCATTCCATATCCGTATAGATCCTGTCACCGATCAGAAGTGTCTGTTCAGCAGTACATCCCGTTTCTTCCAGACAGGCATATACCATTCCAGGTGCCGGTTTCCCAATATATTTCGGCTCTCTGCCAACTGAAGCTGTGATCATCCGGCAAATGGACCCGCAGTCCGGAACCATTCCAAAATCAATCGGGCAACGCAGATCCGGATTTGTTGCAAACCAGGGAACTTTTGTCTCCGTCAGCTGTCTGCAGACCTGAACCAGTTTTTCATAAGTTAGTTCTGTATCATAAGCACAAAGTACACAGTCTACGTCATCACCTGCCTGATCCGTAATCGTAAGACCGGCTTTTCGCAATTCATTACAGTAGGTTTCTGTTGCTGCTGCCAGAATTTTTTTATCCCCATAATGTTTTTTCAGAAAATCTCTGGCATAAGTTCCGGCAGTAACAAATTCTGTTTCCTCTGTCTCAATTCCCCAGTCATGAAACTGTTCTACATAATCTCCTGCTGCCTTAGATGAATTATTTGTAAGAAAGCGGAAAATTCCTCCATTCTTTTTTACAGTGCGAAGAAAATCTGCAGCCCCCGGCAGCAATTCACTTCCCAGAGCAACTGTTCCGTCAATGTCCAGAAGAAATAATTTCTTTTCTTTTAACATCAACGCAAGATTATATTGCATACTGATTTTTTCTCCTCGTTTAATTTTTTATGTGTATTTTCAGACAGCTTTTTGTTTCTGTTTCTTTTGCTGACTGTTTTGACGACAGGCACTATTATAAAGCCTTTTTTTATTCTCAACTATCGTGTTTGTGTCAAATGAATGTTAAATATAAATAAAAAAATCACGGCAAAAACCGTGATTTTTTTACATTTCTATATTGAATTTTATCATTAAAGGTTCTCCGGTCTTTCTACTTCATAGTTAGACCAGTCATCGATTGCTGTTGCGTTTGAGGTATCTGCACTGTCCTGATAGGAACCTACTGTGATTGTGTAGTCGCTGTCGCCTTCTACATAAGTAGTACCGTCTGTACCTACGATAGAAACTGTTTTGCCGTCTGCATCTGTGATGGTTCCTGCATTTGACAGGGATGTGATGGTACTATCGCCTGTCACTGTCCATGTGGAGTCTTTGTCGATTACTACGTTGCAGTAGCCGTCTCCACCATTTCCTGCATTAGATTCGTCATTGACGAATGCGCCTTCCAGTGTGCTGCCGTTGGTCATGTAGAAATCGAGATTGCTGATGGAATCCCAGATTACATTGCCCTTCATATCCTGACTGTCAGCTGTAAAGTTGCAGTCAGATCCGTTAGCACCGCTCTGTCCCCATCCACGCTGGTTGTTGTTTCCTGTACACTGCAGGAAGAATTCGCTGTCGTCGTTGTATGTGATGTCCACGTCTTTTAATGCGATCGTGCATTCTGTATTAGTTGTATAGAATAAGCCACCATTCTTGGATGTAATGGTACCGCCATCCATCTGGAAGGTGCTGTTTCCAACTTCTGAATCACCGGACATGCTCTGGTAGAGAATAACTGTCCAGGTTGTGTCATTCTGGTCATCATCGCTCATGTTTCCGGTCAGATTGCTGTTGTAAAGTCTCAGTGAGTTTAATCCCTCGATACACACTGCTTCTGAACCGTTCGCTGTCAGTTCCGCATTATTGACTGCAATATCTGCTGTACAATAAACTGCAGGAGAACCTACACCGTTGGATGTGTAAGTACCACCATCCACTACCATTTTTCCGCCACCTCTATCACTGCGGATGGCTGCGGAAGATTCACCATTTGTCTCGACACTCAGATCCCATGCGTAAAGTGTTCCGCCACCTGCTGCATGGATTCCTCCTGAAGTGTCCTGCTGTGTAGTGATGTCTGTATCTGCTGCATATACAGTTCCATCTCCATATGCGAAAAGTCCTGCGCCGCCTTTACTGTCTGTAGTTACTGTGCTGTCTTTGACATATGCGGTTCCGTCTGTGGCAAGGACTGCTGCACCTACGCCATAGAAACTGGAGTTGTCACCTCCCTGGCTGTCGGAAGATGTTCTGGAGATTGCATCGTTGTTAAAGGTGACTTCTGCACCATTGGAAACAAGTGCTGCGTTCTCGTCTGTTCCTGTGGATTCCAGAGATGTGTCAGAAACTGTTTCGTCTGAGCTGTATTCGTTAGCTGCATCATAACTGTCCACACCGGAAGCCTGACCACCAGGACCTCCCTGGCCGCCGCCCATTTCCATGGACTGGACTGTGATGGTTGCTGCGTTTCCGTCATCATCTAATGTAATGGCTACTACATCGCCCTCTTTGATGTCGTCTAATGTAATTTCTTCGGTCTGACCTGCGCCGTCTGGCGCTCCCTGACCATCCGATGCTTCTCCGTCTGGTTTTTCCGGAGCTTCACTATCTGCATTATCACCGGCATTCTCTCCATCTGGTTTCTCAGGAGCCTCTCCGCCAGGTGCTCCCTGACCGCCACCCATGGTCTGTTTAGTAATCACTGTGCTGTCTGTAACTGTAATTTCCTGTTCTTCGCCTGTCAGATCTAACATAGATGGTTTTTCTCCGTCCGGAGTTTCACCTTTATCAGTTTTATCATCAGCTGCTTCATCTGTATCTGATGACTCGTCTGTGCTGGCATCGTCTGTTTTTTCGCTGCCTGCATCTTCAGAATCTTTGGCATCGTCATCGTCCGGTTTCTCCGGCGCTTCACCGTTTCCGTCACCCTGTGGCTGTTCTCCAGGCTGGCCCATTTCTTTTCTGGTTCCTACTGCAATAGTGATTTTTCCGTCTTCTACAGATTTTACTTCTCCAAGGATTTCATTTGATTCTTCTGTATCTGATGCCTCTGCTGTATCTTCTGTGGTGTCTTCTGCATCCTGAGTACTTTCTGTCTTGCTGTCTGCTGCAAATGCTGTTGCTGCAGATCCAACAGACGTTGCTGTGATCATAACTCCCATAATCATTGCCAGATGTTTATACTTCATAGTGATACCTCGCTTTATACTTTTATAATTTTTACTGTTCTCTGTTTCTTTTGTTTTTGTTGATGGTATTACTATATCTGATAAATGTTTTTGATTTATGGTCAGTTTGCGAAATAAATGTGTCCTCCTATAAATGATACATTTCACATTTGCGGTGCTTTAATAATGGAAGCTGCTCTCTGATCTGGTCTTCGCGGTCCAGATCTATTTCTTCTATTAAGATGCCTTCTTTCTCACCCAGCTGTTTCATGACCTGCCCCCAGGGATCTGTCACAATGGAATGTCCCCAGGAAATGTATCCTGCCTGTGTGTCTCGGGCAGGAGCACATCCGAGCATGTAAATCTGGTTATCAAGAGCTCTTGCGCGGAAAGTCAGTTCCCAGTGCGCAGGACCCGTAGTCATGTTAAAAGCTGCCGGGACAAAAATCATCTTCGCACCGTCCAGTACCATTGTGCGGGCAAATTCAGGGAAACGGATGTCGTAACAGATCATGACGCCCATTTTTCCAAATTCAGTATCAAATACTGTGGCGTGTTCTCCCGGTGTTAGGGTATCGGATTCTTTAAAGTACTGGCCATTTTTTACATTGATATCGAAAAGGTGAGCTTTTCTGTGCTTACCGATCTGTTTTCCGTCTCTGTCAAAAATATAAGAAGTATTAAAAACATTTCCTGCCTCATCTACTTCCGGCATAGAACCTGCGATCAGATAAATATGGTATTTTCTGGCATACTCAGACATCGCCTGCCAGGATGGGCCGCCTTCTTTTTCTGCATAAACCGGAAAGTTTTCAGTCTGGTACGGACAACAGAACATCTCCGGGAGAATTACAAAATCCGGGTTATCTGCTTTTATTTTTTCTATATAAGCACCGGCAGTGCGGATATTCTGCATTTTATCTTTTACTGTGGGCATCTGGATTGCTGCTACTTTCATGTGTATCCTGTCCTTTCTTTAGATAACAACATAGTGTTTTTATCTATTATAACCAGTAAAAAATATACTGACAATCCTATCAGTAAATTTAAAATATCCCCCACACATGAGCATTTTTCACATGTGTGGGGGATATTTGTATTCTGTATTAATTAATCATCATAACCATTCGGGTTATTGGACTGCCATCTCCAGGAGTCAGCACACATTTCTTTGATGCCGTTTTCTGCTTTCCAGCCAAGTTCTCTCTCTGCCTTGGAAGCATCAGAATAGCATGTTGCGATGTCACCTGCACGACGTGGTTTGATCACGTATGGAATCTTAACGCCTGTAGCTGCTTCAAAGTTCTTTACGATGTCAAGAACGCTGTAACCTTTTCCTGTACCAAGATTGTAAATGCTTAATCCGGAGTTGTCTTCGATTTTCTTGAGGGCTTTTACATGTCCTTTTGCAAGGTCAACTACGTGGATGTAATCTCTTACACCTGTTCCGTCCGGAGTATCGTAATCATTTCCGAATACGCCAAGTTCTTTCAATTTACCAACTGCAACCTGTGTGATGTATGGCATCAGGTTATTCGGGATACCGTTTGGATTCTCTCCGATCGTTCCGCTCTTATGAGCACCGATCGGGTTGAAGTAACGAAGAAGAACTACGTTCCA
>OLNF01002616.1_pt1 | contig 13866 bp, 9 predicted proteins | sample 1673061 | NCBI WGS metagenome assembly OLNF01 (sample SAMEA3136751, study PRJEB25190) | human gut metagenome | reverse complement strand
CTTCGTGCCTGCCCCCTTATGCTGTCGGGAAAGGAGGAAGCTATATGAGTGATAACTGGGTCGTACAGAATCTCGAAAACGCACTTGAAACTTGGAATGAAAAGCTGGCGGAAATATGGCAGCTGCTCACACAGTCCCCCGAAAACTTCAAGGGCGGCACAATATGGAATGTGATCAAGACCATTAACGGTACTGTGCAGGCCATCGGCTTGGCGCTGTTGGTGCTTTTTTTCGTGGTAGGTATCGTTAAGACCTGCGGCTCCTTTGCCGAGGTCAAAAAGCCGGAGGTGGCGATCAAGCTGTTTGTCCGCTTTGCACTGGCGAAAGCGGTCGTCACCTATGGGCTGGAGCTGATGATGGCGCTGTTTTCCATTGTGCAGGGCGTTATTTCCACCATAATGACGGCGGCCGGTATGGGCACAGCACAGCAGACCGTGCTTCCGGCAGAGATCGTGACCGCCATTGAGGACTGCGGCTTTTGGGAAAGTATTCCACTCTGGGCAGTGGCCTTGATCGGCGGATTGTTCATCACAATCCTCTCGTTTATCATGATCCTCTCCGTTTACGGGCGCTTTTTCAAACTCTATATTTACACAGCTATCGCGCCAGTACCGCTGGCTACCTTTGCCGGCGAACCGAGTCAGCAGGTGGGTAAGAGCTTTCTGAAATCTTACGCCGCCGTTTGCCTGGAGGGTGCGATCATTGTGTTGGCCTGTATCATCTTCTCTCTGTTCGCATCCAGTCCGCCCGTGGTCGATCCGAACGCAGCGGCGGTCACACAGGTATGGTCTTACATTGGCGAGCTGATTTTTAACCTGCTTGTACTGGTGGGAACGGTAAAAATGGCAGACCGCGTAGTACGCGAAATGATGGGTCTTTAATTTGAAGGAGGAAATACAATGATTCAAAATAATGTAATTCGCAGCGATGATCCCCAGGCGGTGGAAAAGCTGCAAGCGAAGCTCGATAAGCTGACTAAGCAGCACGCACGCATGAAGGAGATCAACGCCTACTTCAAGAAACACGCCACAGCGCTGGGCTGTCCCGGCCTTTCGGACGCGGAGGCGGCCAAGCTGGACGAGCGTGTGCAAAACAGCTATTCGTGGGAAAAGCAGCCCTATCCGTCTTATATACTCAGCGGCAACACAGCGGAAATGCGCAGACTTAGGCAGCGCATTGAGGAGGTGTCCCGAACACAAAACACGGAATATGTAGGCTGGGATTTTCCGGGCGGTCATGCCGAGGCAGACAAGGAAGATAATCGCCTGCGCCTGTATTTTGACGGAAAGCCCACGGAGGAACAGCGAAGTAAGCTAAAATATAACGGCTTCAAATGGGCACCGTCTGTCGGCGCATGGCAGCGTCAGCTCAATGACAATGCTATTTATGCTGCCTCGCGGCTGGATTTTCTCCGCCCGGAGAGCGGTGAAAGCCCCACAGCGCTTCAACCGAAAGCACCGGCTAAAAGCACACCGGAGAGAGGATAACGACTATGGAAATCAAGATTAACCGCGAGATACGCGAATATAAAGAGAATATGTTTTTCGGGCTGTCGCTGCGGCAGCTCGTTTTTTCTGTGCTGGCCTGCGGTGTTGCCGTCGGTATTTATTTTGGTCTGCGGAATGTGCTGGGTACGGAAACGGTCAGCTGGCTGTGTATCCTCGGCGCGGCTCCCTTTGCTGCCATGGGCTTTGTAAAATACCACGGCATGACGGCGGAAAAATTCGTGATCGCATGGGTACGCTCGGAATTTCTGATCCCCAGGCGGCTGACCTTCAAGCCGAAGAATTTATACCGCGAAGCCATGCGGGAAGCGCACGCCAAAGCCCAAAAACGACACTGACATTGGAAACTTGGGTGCATTTTACCCTAAGTTCAAAACGACATCCGACCACACCCGAAGGAGGCAAAAATGCTGAAAACACTGAAAAACATCCGCCGCAGAGATACGGATAAATTTATGATCCCTCACAGCGTGCAGGAGGTGATCCCCATCCGCACGGTCTGGAAAAGCGGTATTTTGCTTGTGGGGCAGAACCGCTATAGCCGCACCTGGCAGTTTTCCGACATCAACTACGCGCTGGCCGGCGAGGAAGATCAGAAATCCATGCTGCTGGGGTACAGCGCCCTGCTGAACCTCTGCGACAGTAACGCCGACACCAAGTTGAGCATCGTCACCCGAAAGCTCAACCGCCGTGATTTTGAGGAATACATCATGATCCCCTATGAAAACGACGGCCGCGACCATTACCGCAAGGAATATAACGATATGCTGCTGGAAAAAGCATCCCACGCCAGCGGTATGATCCGCGACCTGTATATCACGGTGACGATCACACGCAAAAGCTATAAGGAGGCCGAAAGCTATTTCGCCCGCACCGGTTCGGAGTATACGCTGGCGCTCTCCCGCCTCGGCTCGCGCTGCACGGAGCTGGATATGATGGATCGGCTGCGCATTCTGCACGGCTTTTTCCGTCACGGCGAGGAGGCAGACTTTCATTTCAATCCAAAGCTGTCCATGAAACTGGGTCACAGCTTTAAGGACTATATCTGTCCGGACAGCTTTGAATTTGACCGGGACTGTTTCCGCATGGGCGACCGTTACGGCCGTGTGCTATTCCTCAAGGATTACGCCGCCTATCTGCGGGACGATATTCTCTCGGAGCTGTCCGGTATTGACCGGCCGATGATCCTGTCTATTGATGTGGTACCGATCCCCATGGACGAGGCGATCCGCGACGGAGAAAGCCGTCTGCTCGGCGTAGAGAGAAACATCGTGGACTTTTTACGCAAGCAGCAGCAAAACAACAATTTCTCCGGCACGATCCCATACGACATGGAAAAGCAGCGGGCGGAGATGAAGGAATTTCTTGACGACCTCACCTCCCGTGACCAGCGGATGCTTCTGGGCATGGTGACGCTGGTGCATACGGCGGACAGCAAGCAGCAGCTGGACGCTGACACCGACTACATCCTCACCTCTGCCACACAGCGGATGTGCCAAATGGCCACGCTGCGATTTCAGCAGATGGACGGCCTGAACACAGCACTGCCCATTGGCGTGCGGAAAATTGATATTCTGCGCACCTTCACCTCGGAAGCGCTGGCGGCGCTGATGCCGTTCCGTGTGCAGGAGATCATGGAGCCGGGCGGCATTTATTACGGTGAGAACGCCATCTCCGGCAATCTGCTGCTGTGCAACCGTGCAAATCTGCTCAACCAATCCACCATCATTACCGGCGTACCCGGCAGCGGCAAATCTTTTTCGGCAAAGGAGCTGATCGTCTTTCTGGCGCTGGCCACGAAGGATGATATTTTGATCTGTGATCCCGAGCGCGAGTATTATGCGCTGGGTCAGGCGCTGGGCGGTGAGGTCATCCGCATTGCGGCGGGCAGCCCCGACCATATCAACGCCATGGACATGGTGGAGGGCTACGGCGACGGCGGCAACCCGGTAGTAGATAAATCCGAGTTTATCCTGTCCCTGTTTGAACAGCTTGACCGCGGCGGCATCGGCCCCTTGCAAAAGAGCATCATCGACCGGTGCGTAGACGCCGTGTATGCGGCCTATAAGCGCGGCGGCCCTGTCCCGACGCTTCGTGTTCTCCGGGAAAAGCTGCTGGCACAGCCGGAGGAAGAAGCCCGCGATCTGGCGCTGGCGCTGGAGCTGTTCACCACCGGCAGTCTGGATGCCTTTGCCCATGAAACCAATGTGGACACCCAAAACCGCATCGTTATCTATGACATTATGGATCTGGGGCGTCAGCTCAAAACCATGGGGCTTCTGATTATCACCGACGCCATGCTCAACCGCGTGACGGAAAACTGGCGCAAGGGCAAGCGGACGCACCTGTTCATCGACGAATTTCATGTGGTCTTTCAGAATCCGTACAGCGCGGATTTCTTTGATTCCGCATGGCGTCGCTTCCGTAAACGCGGTGCATATCCCACCGCCATTACGCAGAATGTGGAGTATCTGCTGGATTCCGTTCAGGCCAGCACCATGCTGTCGAATTCCGAAATGCTGATCCTGCTCAATCAGGCTCCCAGCGACCGGGAGAAGCTGGCGGCACTTTTGAACATTTCCCCGGAGCAGACCGGCTATATCACCAACGCCCCGGCAGGCTGCGGTCTTTTGCGCTACGGCGGCGCACTGGTGCCCTTCAAAAATCAGTTTCCGAAAGATACAGAGCTGTACCGCCTGATGACCACCAAACCGGACGAGAGCATTATTGTGGGAGGTAATACGAAATGAGAGGTGCACAGAAACATCATGGCGGATATTAAAACAAAAGAGTCGATTCGGGGCACGGTCAAGACCATTGACCGTGCTGCCGTTGTCTCTGAACGCATCAAATCTGCTGCCGTCCGCACCAAGGACACTGCGGATACCGCTGAAAAAAACGCCGCTCCTGCGGAGACTTCTCCGCAGGAGTACGGCGCACAGCAGATCAAAGATACCGTGCGCCGATGCGTGGCAGAAACCGGGGTTCAGCTGCAAAAACGCGGACAGCGCGGGTTCTCCGATGCGAAACGCAATGCCGGCAAAGCACGGGACAACATTCAGAAATGCAAGGATGCGTTCAAGGGAACCCAGCCGAAAAAAGCCACACAGCAAGCGGTTCAGAAAGCCGGAAAGGGTACGCTCAAAACGGCACAGTCCGCCGGAAAGGGCTCCGTAAAGGTCGCACAGAAGGGGGTCAAAACCGCGCAGCAGACCGGGCGGGCAGCAGTAAAAACAGCGCAGACCACGGCTAAGACCGCCAAGGTGACGGCAAAGGCTTCCGCAAAAGCGGCGCAGAAAACCGTACAGGCGGCAAAGGCGGCAGCCAAGGCCACGGTACAGGCCGTTAAGGTTGCCGCAAAAGCCACCGTTGCGGCGGTCAAAGCGATCATTGCCGGAACAAAGGCGCTGATCGCCGCCATTGCCGCAGGCGGCTGGGTCGCGGTAGTCGTCGTCCTTGTGCTTTGCGTGGTCGGGCTGATTGCCAGTTCCTGCTTCGGCATCTTCTTCTCCGGCGAGGATAGCGGCACGGGACAGGCCATGCGGCAGGTGGTACAGGAGATCAACACCGATTATCAATCGCAGATCGACGCTGCAAAAGCAGGCAGCACCTATGACGAACTGGAAATGTCCGGCTCCCGTGCGGTCTGGCCGGAGGTGCTGGCGGTGTATGCGGTGAAAACCACTACTGACCCCGATGATCCGCAGGAGGTCGCCACGCTGGACGATAGCAAGAAAGCCATTCTCAAGGATATTTTCTGGCAGATGAACGAAATATCTTCCCGCACCGAGAGCAAGGCCGAGAAAGTCATCACCGAAACCGATGACGGCCACGGGAACATCGTGGAAACCGCCACGACGGTCACACGCACTTATCTCTATATCACAGTCGGCCACAAGACCGCCGAGGAAATGGCAGACCGGTTCAACTTCACCGACAACCAGCGGCAGCAGCTTTCCGAACTGCTTGCCGAGGAAAACCGCAAATTGTGGTCATCCGTTCTCTACGGCATCTATTCCGGGGACGATGCCATCGTTACAGTGGCGCTGTCGCAGGTCGGAAATATAGGCGGCGGACCATACTGGTCTTGGTACGGATTCGGCAGCCGTGTGGAGTGGTGCGCCTGCTTTGTCAGCTGGTGTGCCGACCAGTGCGGTTATATCGACACCGGTGTCTGCCCGAAATTTTCCGGTTGCGGAAACGGCGTGCAGTGGTTTCAGGAGCGTGGGCAATGGCTGGACGGCTCCGCCAAGCCTGTTCCCGGCATGGTTATCTTCTTCGACTGGGACAACAAGGGCGGCTCCGGCCCCCAGGATGGGGAGGCTGACCATGTGGGCATCGTCCAGAAGGTGGAGGACGGAATCATCTACACCGTAGAGGGCAATTCCGGAAACCTCTGCCGGGTGAACCGCTATCCCATAGGACATTACGAGATTCTGGGATATGGTGTTCTGTGCCCGTAACAAAGAAAATGGTGTCACCCCATCGGGTGGCACCATTTTTCTGAAAAGCAACGCAACAAACGAATTGACGGTAATGCGCTAAATAGTATAATGAATTTGTAGTAAGCTCACGGAAAAGGAAAGCGTCTGTAGATTTCGTAAATTTACCCCATTTGCGATAGCGCTGCCAAAAGCTGTTGATATTGGAGCGTTTCCGGAAAAACTGACGGAGACGGTGACGGCGCAAATTCTGCGGCCAGCGCCGGAGCAAGGAAGCAAATGCTTTGGATCACCCGCATTTTGTGCTCCAGGGACGAATGGACATAGACTTGAAGTGTGGTGCGGACATCCGCATGACCCAGCATCTCGCTCAGGCTCTTTACATCTATCCCACGCTCCACACAGCGGGAGGCGTATGTGTGCCGCAGCGTGTGAAAATTTCGGTACGGGATACCCGCTGCTTTCAGCAAAGCCCGGTACTGATATTGCATTGTCCGTGGCTCCATCGGCACATTTTTCCCAGTCAAGAGATAGTTTTCGCCGTTGGGATGGGACTGGACCAGCTTTTGCAGAAGGGCCGCCATGTCCCCCGGCAGCGGGATAGTACGCCGGGCGCTGTTACTTTTGGGCGGCAGCACCATCAGACTGGTGCGGTCCCCACTACGGATGCGCTGTACGGTTTTGCGGACATGGACTACCCCATTCCGCAGGTCAATATCCTTATATTGCAGGGCGCACAGCTCCCCAAGACGCAAGCCGGTGTTCAGTGTCAGCAAAATGCCGATACCGGTTGTCGTCGGTTCGTCCATGATCATCTGTGCCAACCGCTGGATCTCGTCCGGATAGAAGATGTCGATCTGCTTTCGTCGATACGCTGGCAGCTCCACAGTCATCCCCGGACTGGGGCAGTCCAGCTTTTTGGCGCTGTATCTCAGGATGGACTTCAATAACACCCCCACGTCTCTGGCGCTCTTCCCGGAAAGACCGTTTTTCTGTAACCGACGAAGAAATTCGGAAATTTGGTTCGCCGTCAGTTGGCTGAGAAGAACGGCCCCAAAAACGGGCAGAATATAGCGTTTCAGTACATAGGTGTACCTGGCAAGGGTGGACCGTTTCAAGTCATCCTGCTTGTCCGCAAGAAACCGCTCCGCAGCCTGATTCAGTGTGAGCGAGGAAGCTGCTACCGGCGCTTCTCGACAGGCGTCCAAACATTTCTGCCGTTTCGCACGGCACTCCCGATAGCTTCCGGCATAAACATAGCCGTACTCGGCCCGGCCGGAGGGCGACCGCCCCCGGATATACCGCCCCTCCCACCGGCCATCTTTTCGCTTGTAAATGTTCTCTCCACGCTTCGGCATATAGGCTCCTCCTTGACGATGTATTTGACGGCGTATTTTACTTGCATTTCCCGTTTTGACCGATACAGTTGGCACAAATGCGCTGAAACCGAGTATAACTATCATGCGTATTTGTAATTTGCATGAGATTTTGCTAAATTCCGGCAATACGGTCATTGACTTTTGCGGTGAGTGCCGATATAATATAGATGGTTAGATAGATTTAGGTATCGCAAATGGGGTAAATTTACGAAACCCCATTTCCGGAATTCCTATTCTATCATTCCCCATCAAGCCTAAGTTGATTCTCGAAAATAAAATAATTGAATCCGATGATGCGACACGGCGGTCATCCGAGCCAGAAACGGCCAGGTGATTGCCTAAAAGGAAAGGGGTGTAATGCCCCATGCGGTCGGCACTGTAAGCGCAAGGATATGATCGAGGCGGGAAACCGCTGGGGCGAAAGTCCGTCATTGCGAGAAATCGTGAGAAGGTAGATCATGGACGCAGAGGAAAATCCTCGTGGCGCAAGTCAGTAGAATTGTGTAGTTTAGGATTCCGGGCAGCGGGCGCTCTCTCCGTGGTGCTATATGGCAGGAGTGTACGCTGATGACCCATTATGGGTTTATCGGCGTATTATTTTTACCATTTACGAACACGGAGGAGGTGTGCCCCTATGGGGAAGGTCGCAGGCGCTCAGAATTTTGACGGCAGGAACTGGCACGAACAGCATATCGCAAAGAGGACACGGGCGGCTCTGGACGAGCAAGACCGGGCCTTTGCGGAGCGTCATGCCGGGGATACGCTGGCGGAATTGGCCTGTTATCTGCGGCGCTGCGCCGAACATTGGGGACGGTCCCCTGCCCCATGTGAGATCGTCGGCGGAAGCTACATTGCTGAGCGGTTCGGCAGTTGGTCGGACGCTCTGCGGGCGGCGCACCTGAATCCTGCGTACAGCCACCCGCATAACCGGTCCAATGGCCGATATCAACGGGAAAAGAAACGCCAGATCGAGCTGTACCGGGCGGAGCGGGACGCCAAACGGGCGGAACGGGAAAAGAAAAATCTGGAGCGCCAGCGGGTCAACGCCGCACGGGCGGCGGCCAAGCAGGCGGACGAGCCTTGCGAAGCCGAGCCGACAGAGGCCGCTCTCTGAACGGCAAGCAATTTCGGTAAGCATGTTGCCAAAGCGGCAGCGAGTTTATAATAAAAATTCTCTAAGGAGGAAAACAACATGAAGAAAAGACTTTTGTCTCTGATCATGGCTGTCATGATGGTCGTTGTGCTGGTCGTCCCGGCCGCAGCTGCCACCACGGACACGACCAGCGACGGCACGGTGACCGTCTACGTCACCTACGGTATGTTTACCAAGGGTGGCTATGACACGGTTGCGAAGGCTCCCAAGGCTCAGGAGTACAACAGCAACGCAGCACCGACCTCGAACGACATCAACGCAAACTTCTACATCAACGCTTATACCCTGAGCATCAACACCATCAAGACCGACTACATGGCGACCACGCAGGGGCTCTATGGTGTCCCCGATACCAGCGTATCCTATTTCAAGACCCCGAACCTGGTGGATGCCATTCTGGCTGCGTTTTTCGAGAATGGCATTGACATCACGGACCCTAATGTTGTAAGTGCCGGCTGGGATGATCACCCTGTGCGTGGTAACCCCGGCGGTTATATCCATTCCGTGTCTCCGGATGTGCCCAAGTACAATAAGACTATCCAGCGGACTGTGGATGGCGTACTGTATAATATTTACAGCGGAAACGGCTGGAACATTGCCTGCGGCACCAGCGCATCCAATATCAAGGCTCTTGATGCCTATGGCACCAGCACTGCTCTGACGGACGGCATGATCATTGTCTTCGATTATAGCGAGTACCTGATTTACGATGTACTGTAACCCCCGGTAACACAATCTAAAATCTGCCGAAGGGGTGGGGTTTCCTGCCCCCCCCCTTCGGCATTTTTCTATTCTATGAAAGTGCAGGTGACACACAACTTATGAAAAAGCGCCTTTTTGCCGGACTATTAACAGCTGTTTTGCTGGTCAGTCTGCTGCCGGTGAGTGCCTTCGCTTCGGAAGATGAGCAGAATAGCGGGCTAACAGCAGCGGAGCAGACGGAGACGACGCAGGCCGCAGAAATGCCGGAAGCTGAACTGGACATACAGAATGTCCCGGCAGAAACAACTTCGTCCGAAAGTTCGTCCGTCGATGTGAAGGACTTTTCTTTTTATGCGGTGCGGACTTGGCAGGCGGACGGCTATTATGATCAGCGGTCAGAAAGCCAGATTCAGCTGACAGAAAAAGACGGCGAATATATTCTTTATGTGCCTGTAAACGGCATTAATGATTTGGGAAAGTACTGGGATCTGCGTGTGCAGGCTCCGCAAGCCTATTCAAGCACCTTTTCTTTGTATTATATCACCTATCGAGACCTCAGCAAAAAAGATGACGGAGTATCTAGTCAAAGTGATGTCGGCTACTCCGTAAATGCTATTTCCGAAACCTATACCACCGAGAACGGCGAAACCGTTCAGAGTGTTCAAACGAATCTGATACATACAGCGGCGAACAACTACTTCAAGTGGTCCGATACCATGACCCTGACCTGGACAAAAGACGGGGAAGAGCAAAACTGCAAACTCCACATCGTACCCTACTGCGATTTGGAGGAGCCGACTCATCTGACCGTATCCACCATGAACGGGAACAACATGGAGGGCTGCCCTCTGGCTCAGGTGGACGAGAACACCTACCGGACCCGTACTGTCCAAGGGCGCACTACCAATATCTACCTGCTCCTTACAATGGAGCGGCTTAAAGCTACCATCAATGGCACAGAATATGAAAAAGGAGTCGGCTTTCCGGTAGATACCTCGGAAATCGGCACCAAGACCTATACTCTGGTCGTCAGTGACACCGGAGAGCAGGCCGAGACCCGAAGCTACGATATTGTCATAGATACCATCAGCGAGGAGGACGATTTCACCCCTCGGCTGGACACCACAAAAACGACTAACGAGGGAAGGAGGTCTCTCTACATTATCAAGACCGCCGATCAAGCCGAATTGAAGATGGTTCTGGATGAAACGCAAGCACAGAAGGTGCAGGCGGCAGGCGGCACCACCACCTACAGCTGGCAGGTGGGCGGTCTGGAGGTCTCCACCTCGGACAGCTACACGATAGAGACGAAGTACAAGTTCTCTATGGTGCAGGTAAAATGCTTCATCACCAATACCGTGAATGGAGCGGAATGGACCAAGCAATTTTCTATCAATGTAAAGAACTCGGTGCCGGGGGCTATTGACTATACCCCTACCGTCATTGTGACCAACACCGGTACCGAAGAATATACTGTGGGACATCCCGCCGGGAAGCTGGAAGCGACCGTGGTAAGAGACGCTAATACGCCCGGCGGCAGCCTCCTGCGCTACCAGTGGTACAGCAAGGCGGAAGGCGCCGCCAAATGGACGGCAATTTCCAAAGACGGTACCGCCAGCGTGTACTATCCGCTGACCAACGAAGTGGGTACCACCTCTTATTGCTGTGTGGCCCGTGTGTGCTATGCAAATGCAAAAGTTCCCACCACTGTCCCGGAGAATGCCTGCGCCACCATCACCGTGAAAGCCCGTGAATGGGCCAAGGAAACGGGCATCACCGGAAGCGGCACACAGGACGACCCGTACACCCTCAGCTGTCTGGCGGGTTTTGAAGCCGTGCGGGACGAGGTGAACGCCGGTATCCCCCTGAAAGGCGTTTACTTCAAAATGACGGCTGATGTGACCCTGCCTGCGGATTGGGAGCCTATGGGCGGCATCAAAGACCCCACCTATGTGGGTTCTGATATGAACCGTGCGGACATGGGCCGCCAGATGAACCCCTTCAGCGCAACACTGGACGGTGACGGCCACACCCTGACCATCGCCAAGGGCGGCAAGCCTTTGCTGAAATATACCCGTGATGCTGTGATTAAAAACCTGAACATTCAGGGTGAGCGTATCGAGGGCAACGGCCTGCTGCAATACTATACCGTGGACTATGGCGAGGACGGCCTGTATAATACGGGCGTGCCCGATACCATCATCATTGAGAATTGCCATATCATCGGGAAAACCAATATTACTCAGTCCGGCTTTTTGGGCGGGTATGCTTCTGGTGCGAACCGGATCGTTATCAGCAACTGCTCCGTTGGCAAGGATGTAGTCATCGGCTGCGACAAGGATCAGGACCGTATCGGCTCTCTGGCAGGCGACTTCAACGGGACCATCGTGAACTGCACCAGCGCCGCCACCGTTTACGGCGTGAACCGTGTGGGCGGTTTGGTCGGCGCTAAGGGCCAGTCTATGGGTCTATGTGATGTCATGAGCAGTTCCTTCACCGGCAAGGTCATCGCCACCGGCAACTATGCGGGCGGCATCATGGGTGTCGGATATGTGGCAAATTCTGCCCCCAACTCCCCTTGGGCGCTTGTTCAGGGCTGCTTCGTCAGCGGCAGCGTGGAAGGCAAGGACTATGTGGGCGGCATTACCGGCGGTGAACCCGGCGTGCTCCAGTGCTGGGGCAACGGCGCAGGCGTTATCTGCGACAATGTGTTCTACGGTACACTTTCCGCCACCGGCAAGAATGTCGGCGCTATCGCCGGTAAGCTCCGCTCTCTGAACAAATATACCGAGGTAGATAACAACTACTATTTAGCCGACTGCGGGGCCGAGAAGGGCATCGGTGCCATCGACTTGGTGGACACGACCTGCAAGGATTACCCCGCCGTCGAGGATGGACGGTATATCTGCTCCAGAGAGGGCTATGAGGAACCGCATTTCATGGCTGGCGATTTCAGCCGTGAGGACGACCCCCTCGGCGCAGATGCGGATAAACTCGCCAAGGCTGTGACGGCCAAGGAACTGACGGACGGCACCGTTGTGGCGTGGCTGAACGGCTCTGACCACAGCTATCACAACTGGATCCAAGGCAAGAACGGCCCCGTTATCAGCGATAAGCCCGTGGCCTATGCGCTGGCCGTTTCCGGCGATTACAAGACCACCTACACCATTGGCGACGAACTGGACCTGACCGGCCTTGTACTCACCGCCACATGGACGGACGGCTCCACCACGGAGGTCGATCTGGCCGACGTGGAGATCACCGGCTTTGACACCAACCAGCGTGGTGAACAGACCGTGACGCTGGCCTACGGCGCTGCCAAGGCGACCATCACCGTCACCGTGCTGCTGCCTGCGGGCAAGGATATTACCGTGTCCTTCATGCTGCTGGGCGACTCCGCCCACGGCGACAGCGGCGACAAGCACACGCTGGCTGACAACAACCTGGAAACCTGGATTGACACCACGAAGGTCACGGTCAGCAACAACGCCACCGTGCTGGATGTGATCCTGGCCGTCGTTGGCGACAGGTTCGACATCAAGAACGAAAGTGGCAACTACATTCAGGCCATCACCCCCAAGGACGGCACGGAACTGGCTGAGTTCACCAACGGAAAGCTCTCCGGCTGGATGTACACCCTCAACGGCGTACACCCCAACCTGGGCGTTGCACAGCAGTACCTCAACGAGGGCGATGTGATCGTGTTCCACTACACGGATGATTACCCGAAGGAATACGAAGCCGAGCAGAACCGCACCAAGACCGCCGAGGAGGTCATCGCCATGATCGACGCCATCGGCACGGTGGACCTCAGCAAGGCCGGTGCCATCAGCGCCGCACGTTCTGCTTATGACAAGCTGACCGACGCCGAGAAGGCTCTGGTCACGAACTACAACGTGCTGGTGGAAGCCGAGGCTGCCTACGCCAAACTGGTGACCGAGATGGGCAAGAAGCTGGATGAAATTTACAAGACCACCGGCGACTTCATGGGTACCCTGGGCACCCCCACGGTGAACTCCATCGGCGGCGAGTGGATGGTCATCGGCCTGGCCCGCAGCGGTCGCCCCGTACCTGCCGGGTACTATGACAATGTGGTGGAGTATGTGAAGGCCAAAGCTGACGCAAATGAGCGTCTGCATCCGGCCAAAGTCACCGACAACGCCCGGGTGATCCTGGCCCTGACCTCTATCGGCAAGGATGTCACCAATGTGGGCGGCCATAACCTGCTGAAGGGTCTGGATAACATGGACTATATCCAGACCCAGGGCATCAACGGCCCCATCTGGGCGCTCATCGCTCTGGACAGCCACAACTATCCGACCTCCGGTGATGTGACCCGCGAGAAGCTGATTCAGGTGATCCTGGATGCCCAGCTTTCCAACGGCGGCTGGAACCTCAGCGGCAACGACGCAGATCCTGACATGACCGCAATGGCCATTCAGTCTCTGGCTCCCTACTACAAGGAGAACGAGGCTGTGAAGGCCGCTGTGGACAAGGCGCTGGATGTGCTGTCTGAGCTGCAGCTGGCTACCGGTGGCTTCGGCAGCTGGGGCACCGAGAACAGCGAATCCTGTGCTCAGGTCATCGTGGCACTGACCGCTCTGGGCATCGACCCGGCCAAGGACAGCCGCCTCATCAAGAACGGTCTGACGATTCTGGATGCGCTGGCCAGCTACTATGTGGAC
>OLNF01002614.1_pt1 | contig 13895 bp, 11 predicted proteins | sample 1673061 | NCBI WGS metagenome assembly OLNF01 (sample SAMEA3136751, study PRJEB25190) | human gut metagenome | reverse complement strand
TGGGACTGACAGCAAAGACCATACCGCCGAATCCTCGTATAAAGCAAAAGTGGATGCCGTCCACGCCTGCCCAGCCAAATATAGAGGCACCCTTTGGCGTGCAGAAATAAGGGTTATTATCTTCACGACGTTCCACTCCCACAGGAGAGAGGTCAATTCCACTCCGTAAAAACTTCTGATATGTTTTATCCATAATAGCCTCCCTGAATTTCCGTTCGCTAATTTTACAGTAATTATATACAAAGAAGCGTTGCAGCACAAGGGTTTCAAGTTAAAACGCTTTGTAAAAGCCTCGTGAGAATTACTCTCATGAGGCTTTCTGTCATTTGGAATTGTACTCCCTCAGAATATTCTGAGCAATAAAGTCGATTCTGTCCTCCACGCTCATAGATGCGTAGGACTCAGGTACGGGAGGGACTTCCATCCGCACGAACTCTTCACAGAACCGTCCCGCCATCGCCTCAACGGTGGTGCCAAGTTTGGCGCACAGCGCGACCATTTGCTCGTACAGGGTGGCCTCTATGTCAATCTGCACATTTGTCATTGCCATAATAATTCCCCCTCACTAAAGTATATTGAAGCCGGCGTCCTTGAGTAGCTGATAATACTCCAAAACGGAGAATGGTGCCGTCCGGCTTCGCGGGATTTCCTCCGGTTCGATGCTATAGGAGGTCTCATAGTGCCCATTATTGAAGGAAAAGCTGCTGCCGGAACCGGTAAAGAAGGAATGAACAGGCTTGGACGACTTCCAGAGCCGATTTTCCTTTACTACATATTTGACCCGCTCACCTGCGGTATCCCAGAACAGCGCTTTGATACGTAGCCGTTTGAAACCGTATCCGTTTCCCTGCCGGTTAATCCTCTCAATAAAGCAGTTCAAGCCTTCCGCCACCGCGTTGGTGAACTGGCAGTTCACATTGAAGTAGTTGAAAATTTCATTCCGCCAGTTGCGAGTAATCGTGTTGCGAAAGGGCCTGAGTTCTGCAAATAGCTCTGCATCCACATGGAAGTGCTCTTCCCATGCGGTGATTTGCTTGTGACCTGCAGGCGGAATCAGCTTCGCCCACTTGTCACAGACAGCTTCTGCGGAAGCTCTATCTGTGGAAGCGTAGATGCGCTCAAAGCCGGTGCGGATAAGCCGCAGGTGGTTGAACTCAGGGAAAGCCTCACAGATATTAGCCATCTTGGAGAGGCGACTGGAGTCCTCCGCTATTTTCTCCTCCCCATATTTGAACAGATAGTTGTTCGCTTGCGCCATCTTCATTATGGCATTCAGGCGCTCTTTCTCAGAACCCTCCGGCATGGCATTGATGCGGCTTTTGATGCGTTCAGTGATTTTCGTTTTCACCGTGCCGACCTTTGTGAGAAAGTCTTGGTACACATGGAATTTGTCCACGACAATGGTTGCACGGGGCAGGCATTCCTGTATATAACTGCGGTATCCGCAGGCCATGTCCATTGTGACTATCTCAATATTTGTGTCGTAATCGACCATGTTTTCTATCGTATGCAGGATAGTGTCGCGTTTGTTGTCCTCGCACATTTCCAACAGGCAGCCGCTTTCACCGTCCACAAAGACCGCACGCATATTGTTTACAATGTGTTTTTCGTCGATACCGAGTACCCGTGGCGCAACGACTGGGCCGCGCTTGGCCTCCAGCTTCGCGCCGTAGTCGTCGAATATAGTAGCGATAGTGGTGATGGAATAACCGTATTCTTCCGCCACCTCGGTGAAAGGATGCCGAAAAGATTCTCGTTGTATCAGCTCAAAAAGCCGGTCTGTCATCTGCCGGTTTTCGAGGATGCATTCCGGTATATTTGTAAATGTCTTTTCGCACGAATCGCAGAGGTATCGTTTTACCTTCAGCAGAATATCCACGCGCTTTTTCCCGACATTGACATCGTGAATCAGTCGCGGTTTTCCGTAATCCCCATGACTGTGGACGGCGGTGCCTTTGCAAAGGGGACATCGGCGATTACGGTAGTCCTCTATGCGGCACTTGAAAAGCCAGTAGTCATCGCTGTTTATGGGCTCAAGGCAGGATTCCTCGATGATGCCTTCCAGATTCAAGCAGGGCTTTTGGGCAACCTCCCTCATGTCCACTTCTTCCAGTTGGGTAATATCTGTATGATTCCTTGCCATAAGTACAGCCCTCCGATAGCGAAATTAAGGCGACCGCCGCCTCGTTTATAGTATAGTACAAGCGTTCTATACTTGCAAGAGAATATTGCAAAAAAGTGTGGCGAAATAGTTATCTGATTTGCACTTTTGCGGGATGCAAACACTTGAAATAATATGGAAAAGTGGTATATTTATATTATCGGGAAAACGCCGGCGTTTTCATGCCTCTGCATAGAGGCATGATACCCCTCTGAAAACACTGTGTCAAGGCGACACAAACGGCTGCCGCGCCGCTGACCGAAATGAAAACGACGAAAGCAGGAAACGGCAGTGAGTAAACTGATTGATTTTGAATCCTATCCGATTTCGCCGGTCCTCGACCGCTTGCTTCAAGATAAAACCACAAAGCAGAACATTATCTTTGCCACGGACGCCTACTTGGAAAACGGTCCCGATTTCGCGGAAACGGCGCAAATCACCGTGGACAAGCTGCTGGGCTATATGAAAATCAAAATTCAGCCCCGCGTGGAAAAGGCGGCGGAGGAGCAGCTTGCCCGCACAAGGAAGAAAGCTGAGGTGTTTACCCCTTCTTGGATAGTCAACAAAATGAACAACCACTGCGACGAGGAGTGGTTTGACAGACCCAATGTATTCAACACGGAAACCGGCACAAGCTGGGTCACAAGCTCCGCGCCTATCACCTTTGACGGAAAGCTCTCGTGGAAGGGGTATGTGGACTCCAAGCGGCTTGAGATAACCTGCGGCGAGGCCCCTTATATTGTGTCGCGTTACGATGCGGCTACAGGTGACATCATCCCTATCAAGGACAGAATCGGTATTCTGGACAGGAAGCTGCGGGTTGTCAGTGAGAATGCTGCCGACGATGCGGAATGGCTCAAGTGGGCGGAGAGGGCTCTCCAAAGCTCCTACGGTTATGAATTCCAAGGAGACAACCTTTTGATTGCCCGTGGCAATGTCCTGCACACCTTTGCGGAGTATTACGAGGCGCGGTTTGCCGCAAGACCCGACATAAAGCTGCTGCGGAAAGTGACGAATATCATCTGCTGGAACTTCTGGCAGATGGATGGCCTGACCGGGACGATACCGTTCAGTATTCCGAAGCAGGAGGAAGAGCAAATCACACTTTTGGACTTCTTCGACAATGTGGTAGAGGAACAGCAGCTTCCGATTATGCCCATCTGCCGCGTGATGGACTGGAGAAAGGATTGCTCCATATCTTACGACACGATAAGGGGAGGAAAATCAGAATGAAATGGGACTTTTGTTTGGGAAACCCACCGTATCAGGCAGAAACAGTTGAGCAAGTATCTGAGGCAAACGGACAAGCTCCGCGCAAAAATGTCTTTCAATACTTCCAAATGGAAGCAGATAAAATAGCAGCAACAGGTTCCATTCTTATATATCCCGGAGGGCGATGGATTCATCAGTCTGGTAAAGGATTGCAGCAATTCGGCAAAGAGCAAATCAATGACCGCACATTGGCGGCAGTCGAATTCTATCCTAATGCACATGAGGTGTTTGGGCAAGCGGCTGACCTTGCTGATGGTGTTACGATTGTACTAAAAGAAAAGAGCAAGAAGGAAAGCGGATTTAATTACTCTTATGTAAAAGGCGACTACAAGGAAACTATTTGCGTGGATAATCCCGGAGATGATTTGATGCCTCTTAATCCTAAAGACATATTGATTTGTAAGAAGATTAAGAGTTTCGTAGAGAACAATGCAATTTCCTTTCTCCATGACAGTATTTTACCAAGGTCGTTGTTTGGCATTGAAAGCGACTTCGTTTCCAAAAACAAAAATTTAGTCCAACCGATTGAACAGACTGAGAAAATCAACTTTTCTGAGTACATTAAGCTATTTACAAATGATAAAGCTGGCAAGGCTGGCCGTGCCAGATGGTATGTTGTAAGACGAGATGCTATCCCAAGCGGAAAAGAGTATATCCCGAAATGGAAAGTTATTGTGTCGAGCGCAAACGCAGGCGGGCAAAAAAGAGATAATCAAATTGCCATCGTAGACAACCATAGTGCGTTTGGACGTTCGAGAGTCGCATTGGGAGCTTTTGATACGAAAGAAGAAGCAACGCATTTTTACGAATATGCGACGTCAGATTTTATCCGATTTGCTTTTTTGATGACAGATGAAGCACTAACATCTCTTGGAAAGCTGGTGCCAGATTTTTTGGATTATTCCAGTGAAAATGCGTATATCGACTTCTCAAAGGATATTGATACACAGTTGTTTTCGCTTTTTTCTATGAGCGAAGATGAAGTCGAATATATTCAGCAACGAGTTAGGAGCTTGAGAGGAAAGGAGATGGCATAATGGGCATCAAATTGAATACCGCGAAGCAGGCATTCCCCATGATTTATGCCTACTCCACGCCGCAAATCGCAGACCACAACGGATGGACGAAAATCGGATACACCGAGGAGCAGGATGTAGAGACTCGCATCAAGCAGCAGACACACACCTCCGATACGCTGGCGAAGCTGGAGTGGAAGGGGGCTGCCATCTTTGACGATGGCTCTGGAGAGAGCTTCACGGACAAGGCGTTTCACGCCTACCTTCGCAAGCTGGGCGTGGCGAACAAGGCGCGGACGGAGTGGTTCCATATTGACGGTCCCACGGGACGCAGCCGGTTCTATGATTTTCGCGCTGACCGTGGCATTTTGAAAGCACTGGATGTGATTCCGTATGAGCTGCGGGCAGAGCAGGAAAAGGCCGTTGGAAACACGGTTGCATACTACGATAAGCACGATGGCGGTGAATACCTGTGGAATGCCAAACCACGCTTTGGTAAAACGCTGTCCGTATACGATTTCTGCAAAAGGGTTCAGGCTCGGAGTGTTCTTATCGTAACCAACCGTCCTGCTATTGCGAACTCGTGGTACACTGACTACACGCAGTTCATGGGTGAACAGTCCGGCTTCCGATTTATCAGCGAAACGGACTCCTTGAAAGGTAAGCCGTATGTCCTAAGCCGCGAGGAATGGATGAAGTGCGATAAGACCGGCGTAAAGGGCTATATCCAGTTTGTCAGCTTACAGGACCTGAAGGGTTCTGTGTACTTCGGCGGACACTTCAAAAAGCTGAAGGAAATCAAAGACACCGAGTGGTCGGTGCTGGTCATTGATGAAGCCCATGAAGGCGTGGATACATTAAAGACGGACGCCGCGTTCGACCAAATCAAGCGGAAATTTACGCTGCATCTGTCCGGCACGCCGTTCAAGGCGTTGGCGAACGATAAGTTCCCCGATGGAGCCATTTTCAACTGGACCTATGCGGAGGAACAGGCGGCGAAACGGGATTGGGATGACGCAAAGGGCGACAATCCCTATGCCAGTCTGCCGCGCCTGAATTTGTATACATATCAGATGTCCGAAATCGTGAAAGACGAGATTAGCAGGGGCATCGAAATCGACGGTGAGACTGAGGAATACGCTTTCGACCTTAACGAGTTCTTTGAAACCAAGAACAGTAAGTTCGTTCATAACGAGAGTGTCAATAAGTTCCTTGATGCGCTTACCACACAAACTAAATTTCCGTTCTCCACGGATGAGCTGAGGCATGAATTGAAGCATACCTTCTGGCTGCTGAACCGTGTAGACAGTGCCAAGGCACTTGCTATAAAGCTGAAAGAACACCCTGTGTTCTCGCAATATGAAATCATTGTGGCTGCCGGCGATGGTAAGCTGGATGACAGTGATGAAACGCAGAAATCCTTTGATAAGGTGCGGGAAGCTATTGCAAACCATGACCGCACTATCACTCTGTCGGTCGGCCAGTTGACCACGGGCGTTACTATCCCTGAGTGGACTGCGGTCCTGATGCTCAGTAATGTGAAAAGTCCTGCCCTCTATATGCAGGCGGCATTTCGGGCACAGAACCCGTGGATGTACTGTGAGAACGGCAAATGGTTCCGCAAAGAAAATGCGTATGTGTTCGACTTTGACCCCGCAAGAACGCTGACCATCTTTGAAGAGTTTGCCAATGACCTTTCTTCCGATACAGCCAGCGGCAGGGGTGATATGGATACCCGCAAGCAGCATATCCGTGAGCTGCTGAACTTCTTCCCCGTCATCGGTGAGGATGAACAGGGGGAAATGATTGCGCTGGACGCAGAGAAGGTACTCTCTATCCCCCGCAAGATTCGTTCGCAGGAGGTCGTGCGTAGGGGCTTCATGTCCAACTACTTGTTCCAGAATATCAGCGGTATTTTCAGTGCTCCGCAGGAAGTCATTGATATTATTTCCAAGTTTACGCCCGCTGAAGAGCCTAAGGCAAAGGATATTCCCGTTACGCCGAATACGAAGGATGAGTTGAATATCAATCCTGAAACGGGTGATGTAGAAATTCCGCAGGAGCAGGTAATTGGAATGGCCAAGGATATGTTTGGCGATAAAATCTACGCCACCGTTGAGGACGGAACGCTTGATACTCAAATCAAGAGTGCGTTTGATGATGCCGCAGCAAAGTCGCAGGATGCTGCTCAATCGGCCTTTGATGATTTCAAGGAAAAGTTTAAGAGCGAAACCGTTAAGAGCATTATCGACATTGCAAAGGAAAAGTATCAAGAGAACATTAGGGTATCGGATGCCAAGGCGCTTGAGAAGGGACTGAATAGCCAGTTTGACCGGGCGGCAAATAAGGTCTATAACAGTTACCAGATAGAGCAAAATACTGCCGAAAGTGACCGCTTGGATGCGTTGCGTTCCCGCCACGAAACCGGAAAGAGTGAGGCGGAAATTGAGGCAGAATTTGAACAGAAAAAGAAGGAATTGCAGGACGGTCTGCAAGAACAACTTTCTGATGCCGTAAAGAGCTTCATTGAAACTTCCACGCAGAGCGTAGTGGAAACAACTGAGAAGAAAATCAAAGAGCGTGAGAAGGCAGGGATAGAAGATTCCGTCCGCGGCCACCTGCGCGGTTTCTCTCGCACAATACCGTCATTCTTAATGGCTTATGGCGATGACACCGTTACTTTGGCTACGTTCGATGCAGTCATCCCCAATCCGGTATTTCTTGAGGTAACAAGCATTACTCTCGACCAGTTCCGTTTTCTCCGTGATGGCGGCAAGTACACAGATGCCGAAACGGGAGAGGAAAGGGACTTTGCGGGGAATCTGTTTGACCCTGTGGTATTTGATGACTCTGTAAAGGAATTCCTGCGCCTCAAAAAGAAGTTGGCGGACTACTTTGACGAAAAGAGCATCGAAGACATCTTCGATTATATTCCGCCGCAGAAGACCAATCAGATTTTCACACCGAAAACGATGGTTAAGAAAATGGTGGATATGCTGGAGGCGGAAAATCCGGGCTGCTTTGATGACCCCGATAAGACCTTCATTGACCTCTACATGAAATCTGGCCTTTATATCACGGAAATCGTCAAGAGGCTGTATCAGAGCGAGCAGATGAAGAAGCAGTTCCCTGACCCCAAAGAACGCTTGCGCCACATTTTCGAAAAGCAGGTGTATGGGCTGGCTCCTACCGAAATCATCTATCACATTGCGCTCTCATACATCCTTGGCTTTAATGAGGATACGAAGGACATCAAGCACAACTTCCGGCAGTTAGACGCACTTCCGTATGCCAAGGAAGGAACGCTCCAGCAGAAGCTGGACGAATTGTTTAGTTGATTACCACTGCATTCCAAAAGAAAGGCATCGGCATCTTCAGTTAGATGCCGATGCCTTTTTCTGCACAAATCGCTTCTGATGGGAAATCCCACATAAAACTTTACAGCGACCGCTTTTCCCCGAACAGCCCTAAACGAGAAAACCCCACATAAGACTTTAGAGCAACCGCCTTTCTCAAAAACTCTAAAACAAAAAAATCCCACATCAGATTTTAGATAGCCCACTTTTCTGCCGCACTTGACAAATACCTCCTTCTTATGTATAATAAATAAGATTTACTTTGAAGGAGGGCATACGACCTTATGGATACCGACGGCGGCGATCATCCCTGTACTGACCTTACCTGCCATCTGATGCCAGCATATCTGCACGGCACGCGCCGGGGCAGACGTGCTTTTTTGCGCCTTTAGGCGTCCCGTTCGCACCGGGAAATACACCAAAAGATGACAGAATAAGGAGTATCTAATCGTGTCAACGACTACATATATCATTATCATGGCGGTCTGCCTGCTGCTGTCCGCCTATTTCTCCGCTACGGAGACGGCATTTTCCTCCGCCAACATCACGCGGCTGAAAACACGGGCGGAGAAGGGCAACAGCCGCGCGGCGCTGGCCTGCAAGCTGCTGGAGCGCTACGACAAGCTGCTGTCCACCATTCTCATCGGCAACAATATTGTGAACATCGCCATGGCCTCTCTGGGCACGGTGCTGTTCGTCAGGAGCTTCGGCGACATGGGCGCCACGCTGTCCACCGTGGTGGTGACGGTGGTGGTGCTGATCTTCGGCGAGATCTCCCCCAAGAGCATCGCCAAGGACTGCGCGGAGAAATGCGCCGCGCTGTCGGCACCCATTCTGCAGGTGCTCATCTGGGTGCTGACGCCGCTGAACGCGATGTTCGCCCTGTGGAAGAAGCTGCTGAGCCGCGTGTTCCGGCTGAACGGCGACAGCAAAATGTCCCAGGAGGAGCTGCTGCTGTTGGTGGACGAGGTGCAGCAGGAGGGCAGTATCGACCGCGACGAGGGCGAGCTGCTGAAAAACGCCATCGGCTTTTCCGAGCAGACGGCGGAGGACATCCTCATCCATCGGGTGGATCTGACGGCGCTGCCCATCACCGCTGCGAAAGAGGAGGCGGCAGAGCTGTTCACCCGAACGAAATACTCCCGCCTGCTGGTGTATGAGGGGTCCATCGACCACATCTTGGGCACCATCCACCGCAAGGACTTCTACGTGGGCTGCGGCGTGACAGAGAAGCCGTTGGCGGACATCGTGATGCCGCCGGTATTTGCACTGGAGAGCGAGCCCATCCGGCAGCTGCTGAAAAAGCTGCAGCAAGCCAAGACCCACGTGGCGGTGGTGCTGGACGAGTACGGCGGCACCTGCGGCATCGTCACCATGGAGGACATTTTAGAGGAGCTGGTGGGCGAGATCTGGGACGAGCACGAGCAGGAGGAGACACCGGTGCGGCGGCTGGGGCCCGACAGCTGGGCCGTGGACGCGGGCATGGATCTGGAGGACTTCGCCGCGCAGTTCCACATCAAGACCGACTCGGAGATGGTGTCCGTCAGCGGCTGGGTCATGGAGCAGTTCGGACGGGTGCCGGAGCAGGGTGACAGCTTCGACTGCGGCGGCCTGCATGTGGAGGTCACGCAGGTGGAGAACCACCGCATCGGCGCGGTGCACGTCACGGCGCCGGCCGGACAGGACGCGCCGCAGCAGGCGGCGGGATAACAGAAAAAAGAGGAGCATGCGGGGCATGCTCCTTTTTTTGGCGGGACGCTCCCTCTTTTTTTGCAGAGGCATCAAAAAATTCGTCAGAATGGCAAAAAATATTTGAGATTGGCGGGGCGGACGTGGTATACTGTGTTTGATAAGCGCTCTCGGAGCGCTCTGCGCCGCGGGAAGCGCGGCGGGCAGAAGGAGGACCTACCATGCGAAAGATCCAGTCCAGCCAGCAGGCATTGTTCCAATTCCGCGGTATCCCGCCGGTGGGGATGGCCATCTCCATGGCATTGCAGCATCTGGTGGCCATGGTCGTGGGGTGCGTGACACCGGCCATCATCATCGCCCACGCCGCGGGCCTGCCCCAGAGCCAGCGGGTGCTCCTCATCCAGGCGTCGCTGGTGATGTCCGCCGTCACCACGCTGCTGCAGCTTTTTCCCATCGGGGGACGGTTCGGCGCGGGACTGCCGGTGATCTTCGGCGTCAGCTTCGCCTATCTGCCCAGCATGCAGGCCATCGTCTCCGGCCACGGCGGGCTGTCCGCGGTGGCGGGGGCCATGATCGTGGGCGGCGTCATCGCCACGCTGGTGGGCATCTTCATCAAGCCCATCCACAGGCTGTTCCCGCCGGTCATCACCGGCACGGTGGTGTTCACCATCGGCCTTTCCCTGTACCCCACGGCCATCAACTACATGGCCGGCGGCACCGGCAATACCTACGCCTCCGTGGTGGAGGAGCGGGGCCTTACCGAGGCGCTGGTCTATGGCTCGTGGCAGAACTGGGCCGTCGCGGCGTTCACGCTGACGGTGGTGCTGGTGCTGACCAACCACGGAAAGGGCATCTGCAGGCTGGCATCCATTCTGCTGGGCATCCTGGCGGGTTACGCAGCGGCGTTCATCGCGGGGATGGTGGACCTGTCCGGCATCGGCGAGGCGGCATGGTTCTCCCTGCCGCAGCTGCTGCCCTTCGGCATCACGTTCGAGCCATCCGGCTGTATCGCGCTGGGGCTGCTGTTCGCCATCAATTCCATCCAGGCCATCGGCGACCTGACGGCCACCACGGTGGGCGGCATGGATCGACAGCCCACGGACCGCGAATTGCAGGGCGGCATCGTGGCCTACGGCGTCAGCAATATCCTGACGGCGCTGCTGGGCGGTCTGCCCACGGCCACGTATTCCCAGAACGTGGGCATCGTGGCCACCAACAAGGTGGTGAACCGGTGGGTGTTCGCCCTCACCGGCGGATTCCTGCTGCTGGCGGGCGTGGTGCCCAAGTTCTCCGCCGTGCTGACCACCATCCCCCAGTGCGTGCTGGGCGGGGCCACGGTGGCGGTGTTCTCCACCATCGCCATGACCGGCATGAAGCTCATTGCGGCGGAGGGCATCACGGCGCGGAACACCACCATCGTGGGGCTGTCTGCGGCGCTGGGCGTGGGCATTTCCCAGGCATCTGCGGCGCTGGAGCAGTTCCCCGAGGCCGTCACCACCATCTTCGGCAAGTCGCCGGTGGTCATTGCCACGCTGATGGCGGTGCTGTTGAATCTGGTGCTGCCGCGGGAGGAAAAATAACGAAAAAAAGAGACGGCGCAGCCGTCTCTTTTTTATGCGTCGGTGAGCTCCAGTACCACGGGGCAGTGGTCGCTGCCGGTGATCTCCGGCCAGATGTCGGCGTTTTTGACGCGAGGCATCAGGCGCTGGGACACGATGAAGTAGTCGATGCGCCATCCGGCGTTGTTTTCCCGGGCGTGGAAGCGGTAGCTCCACCACGAATAGGCGCCGGTGCGGTCGGGGTACAGGGCGCGAAAGGTGTCCACAAAGCCGCTGGAGAGCAGACGGGTCATCTTGGCGCGCTCCTCGTCGGAGAAGCCGGGGTTCATGCGGTTGGATTTGGGATTCTTCAGGTCGATCTCCTGATGAGCCACGTTCAGGTCGCCGCAGTACACCACCGGCTTTTTGGCGTCCAGCTCCAGGAGGTAGTCGCGGATGTCATCCTCCCAGGCCATGCGGTAGTCCAGACGGGCCAGCTGGTCCTTGGAGTTGGGGGTGTAGCAGCAGACCAGATAGAAGTCCTCGAATTCCGCCGTGATGACCCGTCCCTCGTGGCGGTGTACGTCATCCCCGAAGTCGTAGGTCACGGACAAGGGCTGGCGGCGTGTGAACACGGCGGTGCCGGAGTAGCCGGCTTTGTCAGCGCTGTTCCAGAAGCGGTAGTAGCCCTCCAGCGGGAAATCGGCCTGCTCCGGCCGCATTTTCGTCTCCTGCAGGCAGATGACGTCGGCATCCGCCAGTGTGCAGAAATCCAGAAAGCCCTTATTCAGGCAGGCCCGCAGGCCGTTGACGTTCCATGAGATCAATCGCATGACGGAAGCTCCTTATCGTATCAGCCGGACGCAGGAGATGTCCGGCGGGAGGGCTGCGGCGAAGGTGTCGCCGTCGGACAGGCTGCCCACGATGCAGCCGTAGTGGGTGGGGACGGCAGCTTGCGGGCGGATGCAGGCGGCCAGCGCCGCCGCCTCCCGGGCCGTCATGGTGTAGGTGCCGCCCGCCGGCAGGAACGCCGCGTCGCACCGGACAGCCCGGGCCTCCGGCGTGTCGTCGGTGTCGCCGGCCACGTAGAACCGCAGACCGTCCACCGTCACCACGTAGCCCACCCAGTTGTTGGCGCGGGGGTGGAACTTTTTGTTCAGATTGTAGGCAGGCACCGTCTCGAAGGTCACGCCCCGTACCTCGTACCGCGCCCCGGGGCGCACCGGCATCAGCTGCCGGGCGGCGAAACCCGTATCCAGCGCTGCCTGGCGACAGCTCTCCGGCAGCACCAGCACGGCGTCCGGCTTCATGACGCGGCGGATGTCGTCGGGGGATAGGTGGTCACTGTGGCTGTGGGTGACGAAGATGACATCGCCGTCGTGGGGTTCCGCCGCTACGCGGTAGGGGTCGAACCACAGCACCGTGTCGCCGCCGCAGCGGATGCTGCTGTGGCAGTTGATGGAAAAACGCGCAAGCTGGTCCATAAAGCACCTCCTGAATGGCTTCTGGCACCATTGTAGCCTGCGGCGGAGCATCCGTCAACCGTTGCGGCGGGAAAAAAGAAACGGACGCTGTGCCGCGCCCGTCTCTTTTTAGGGGGATGTTACATGGCCACTGCCAGCTGGCCGATGTCGTAACCGGCCTGCCAGCGGGCGCAGTAGTCCTCGGTGCAGCGCTTGAAGCGGGTGAACAGCCGCTGGGCCCGCTCCTCGTCGCTGTATACCTTCCACAGCCCCGCACACTTGAAGTCGCAGGCGCGGTGGTCGATGAAGCCCTGCACGTCCTCCGGCGGGTAGCCCAGGAACAGGCCGATTTCATGCGGGAAGGCGGATTGCTCCTTCAACCGACGTACAAGCGCCGCTATGCAGCGCTCCGGACAGCCGCAGGGATAACCGATGGGCTCCAGCAGCGCCGCAGCCTGTGCGTCTTTCAGATCCTGCGCCAGCCGTTTGGGTCGATAAAGGTAGATCAGCGCGCGTCCGTTTTCCCGCCGCAGGGGCAAGGCGCGCAGACCCTTGGGGACCAGCACGCGGTTCAGCGCCCGCAAATCGTTCCGCAGCGCTTCCTCCGAAGTATATTCGGCGGCAAAGAGATTCGCGGTTTTGAGCCCCGCTAACGTCGGGGAACAGTGGCGAACGATCATATCCTCACTCATGGTCTCGGACCCTCCTTCTGCTGCGCTTGCACGCGCCCTTTTTACTGGGCATATTGATCCAGGATGCCGCGCAGAGCGGCCATGGAGCTGGAGTGGCAGCGCGCCACCACGGTGTCTCTGCCGCGCGTTTCGTTCAGCGCGCAGTTCAGCATTTTATGGGAGACCGTGCCGGTGAACAGCACCAGCAGGTCGGGGCAGCCGATTTTGTTTTTCAGACCGCCGCTGGTCTTGGCAAACACCTTTGCGTCGCAGCGATACTGCGCGCACAGATCCTTGTATTGGCGAACCATACACTCATTTCCGCCGATGATGACGATGCTCATGGAAGTCAGCTCCTTTCCGCTCTGCGGTTAGTTATTACTAACCAATGTGTTTAAGAAGGTGCGGCGCGAACGCCGCACGAAAAAGAAGAGGTCATTCCGCAAGAATTGCGGGGATCATTCTGCTGCACATCTGCTGCAAACAATCCGCAGGCAGCTCGGCGATCAGCGCATAGGCGGCGGATCGCGCGTCTGCGGTACAGGGCAGCAGGGCGCTGAAATGATTGCAAATGGTTTGGAAGTAGCTTTCGTATTGATCGGCCAGCTCGCGTCCGGCGGGTGTGAAGCGCACCGTGCCGTAGCGGTCCTTATCGACCAGGGAAAGCTTTTTCAGGGTATCCATCATGGCGTGGACGCTGGGTTTGGAAACGCCTAGAGCCTCTGCGAT
>OLNF01002612.1_pt1 | contig 13914 bp, 15 predicted proteins | sample 1673061 | NCBI WGS metagenome assembly OLNF01 (sample SAMEA3136751, study PRJEB25190) | human gut metagenome | reverse complement strand
CTTATGAAGACGGCAACGACGGGTGATTCATTCAAGACTGCCGCCGATGACTGGTATGTCAAGGTTATGTTCCTCTTGAAGTATGCCACCAAAAACAGCCAGAGCGTGTTCGCGGGCTGCACGGGATACGACGTACAGATTAGCCCGACCGTGGCAGAGAGCAACACCACGCGCGTCGTGGTCGCGAAGGAGAAGGCCGATCAGATTCTTATCGGCTCTTCGATGATTCTAGGAACACATACGGGCACGTCAAACGACCGTGGCAACGGCTACAACTATGACGTGTTCGATGCCGCGACCGTTATCAAGAAGGTCGATGTCGACACATCGAACACCGCCATCTACTTCGACGTCGCGAAGCCTTTCACGACTGCCACCACATACCTTTTGAGCACCGTCCCGTGGAGGGCTGGCGCTTGCGATGCGGTCGAGGGCGACGGATCGCCCACGAGCTGTACTGACTCAAAGCAGCCCTTTGTTATCCAGGGCATCGAGCTCGGTCTCGGCATGTATGAGGTTCTTGGAAACGTCCTCATCCAGTACACGGGTACTGGCACGGTCGTTTACGTGAACCCGGACACTAAGAACGAGAAGGCCGGCAGTTCTCCAGGCAGCGCGCTATCTGCCGGTGCTTTCCCCGGACAAGCAGCCGAGGGATGGAATTACGCTCTTTACTGCAAGACGGTCAACGGCCTGATGATTCAGCAGGGAACGGGTGCGTCGACTTCTGTTGGCATCTGCGACGGCAACTACAAGGTCGCGGACACTACCGTCGGCTGGAGAGAGTGGCTTTCTCTCGGCTACTTGTGGAACAGGGCCGGCGGCGGTCTTTGGTGCGTCGACGGCACCAACGGCACCGGCGACGCCTGGTGGAACTTCGGCTCGCGCCGCTCTGCCAATGGTCGCTCTAGGGGTGAAGCGGCGTAAGCCGCGAGGGGACTTGTCCCCTTATGAAAACAAGCAGGGATTCGCGGCGCGCGGGCTGTCATGTTCTCTTGGCTTTCCCTCGGCAACTTGAGGAACAGGGGCAACGCTGGCCTTTGGTACGTCAACGGCAACAACGGCACCGGCAACACCAGGTGGAACATCGGCTCGCGCCTATCTGGAAAAACTAACAACCAGCTGAACACTTCCGCCGCGACTACCCGCCGTGCTGGCAACGAGCGGGCAATGGCCTGGGTCAACGACTGAAATGGCTTTAAGACCACTGGGACAGTAGCCGTGTCGGCGACCTCTCAGACAGCATCCAGAGAGAAACGGTCTGAACAATTGAAGAGTTATTGCAAAGGGCTCCGCATCGACGGAGCCCTTATTAGTAGAGCCTACGAATCGTGGCTCGACGCGCCCGCTGGCAAGAAGAACGCCTGGCGCGTGCCAGACGAGCACGGCAGCGCCAAGTCTCTAATTGCAGAAATCGAGAGCGAGATCGCATCGCGCACGCTCGCGCTTCGGCCCATCAAGCGCTACAGGCACCGCGAGCCGACAAACGGCAAGCTGCGCATCATCGGCGTCGAAAGCGTCAAGCAGCAGATTTGCGACTACGTGGCCATCGAAGCGCTAAGCGGGCTGCTGCGCTCTAAAGTCGGCTTTTGGCAGGTCTCCAGCGTGAAGGGAAAAGGCCAGCTGATGGCCGCGAACGCCGTGAGCCGCTGGGTTCAAGAGGGCGGTTACTTCGTCCATCTCGACGTTCGCAAGTGCTACCCGTCCATCAAGGCCGATGTGGTCATGCGCATCCTTCGCCGCTACGTACGAAGCCCCGACGTGCTGTACCTGTGCGAAACGCTGCTCGCAACCTACGGCGGCGGGCTGGAGATCGGCAGCTATTTCAGCCTGCGGATGGCGCAGTTTGTTCTTTCGTTCGGCTATCACGCCGTGGAAAACATGCACAAGGTTCGACGCGGCTGCAACGTCCCGATGGTGGCACATCAGCTCTGGTACGCCGATGACATTTATCTATTCAGCCAAGACAAACGAAACCTGCGAAGCGCGGCGCGGCAGCTGCAAAGGCTGCTGCTCAAGGACTTCGGCCTTCACGTCAAGCCGTGGAAGGTCTGCCGAGTCGGCGACCAGGAGCCTGTTGACGTCGTTGGCTTCACGGTTCGCCGCAATCGCGTGACGCTGCGACCAACGCTATTCCTACGCGCGTGCCGAGCTTTCCGCAAATACCGGCGAAGTCCGTCGCTTGGGCGCGCTAGGCGCGTGTGCAGCTATTGGGGCTGGTTTAGAAACACAGATTCGCTCGCCTTGGTTGCGAGCAACAGATTCGACAAGACCATCAAACAAGCAAAGCGGCACGTTAGCGCCGCAGAGAGGAAGAGACATGAGTTATCAGACAGTGTCCGCCACGCAGCCTGACGCGGTGCTCATCGAAGCCCGCGCGGACGGCGCGTGCGCCGACGTTTGGCTTCGCAAGAACATCGAGAAGGACGTTGCAGATAACGGCCCCGATGCTGAGAAGTCAATCGAGTTTTATAAGGCCGACGAGCTTCATTTCGTCCAAGTCGGCGTGCCGACCGTTGATGAGGTGATGGCGGCGTTCGACGAGCTGTGGGAAGCGCACGAGGATGACGGGCTTACCGACGCCGAGCGAATCGACGCGCTCATGGCGCAGCTCAAGGCGACCAACGCCGCGCTCGATGACACGAACGCCGCGTTGCTCGAAATCGGCGATTTGGTAGGTGGTGAGTAATCGTGGCGAAGATCTACTACGAAGCCGTGAAGAGCGGCAGACGAACGCTTGAGAGCGTTCCGAAACGGTGGCGCGACGCAGTGGCGGCGATGCTCGAAGCAGGCAAGAAAGACGACCAGGAAGGTTAAAGATTATGGACTTTACTGCAATCTACACGTTCACCGACCAGCAGATTTGGGCAATCGCTGGCGCGTTCCTGTTGATGCTGTTCGACATGATTAGCGGCATCATTTCCGCCATCATGAATCATCAGTTCAAGAGCTCCACGATGCGCACTGGGCTTGGGCATAAGGCCGTGTTGGCGCTTATCATCCTGCTCGCGATGTGCATCGAGATTCTGAGCGTTCACGTTGCTGGCCTTGGCTTCGGCGGCGTGACGGTGTACGTCGTATGTGTGGCGATCATCGTAATGGAGGTCGCCAGCATCCTCGAAAACCTTTGCAAGGCTTACCCCGATATCGCGAGCCTTCCAATCATGAAGATTTTCGAGCACGCCGATGCCGAGGCGGCTACCGCGAAGGTGATTGCCGATGAAGCATCTAAGCGCGGCTAGGCTGAAGCTCGCAATCGCTTTGCTGCTCGGCATCGTCATCGGCTTCGCGGCGTGGTTTGGCGTTGCGCTCGACCACGTGCAGGCCGACAGCTCAAGCGCCGCCAAGAGCTATGAGCGCGGCTACAGTGACGGTGTGCAAGACGCACAACCCATCATCGACAAACAGGCAAGCATACCGAAGAGCGGCTATATGCCGCTCTTCTTGCAGAAAGACCCCCAATGGGTTTCTTGCGCCTACAGCGACGAAACCATTGGCACGTACGGCTGTGGGCTCACGTGCGCCGCTATGGCTCTGAGCTACGAGAACGGCGTCACCGTCACACCAGACTTGCTTTCGAGCCTTGTTGGCGAAGCGTGCCTTACCGACCGTGTGAACGACATGGCAAAGTTCACACAGCTGCTCCATGACCGCTATGGCTTCGACCGCGTTGACACGTTTTGGGACACCGATACGGCGCTCGGATACGTCGATGACGGTTGGATCGTCTTCGCTGGCGTGAGCGGAACGCTTGGCGAACGCAACTACGGGAGCCACGTCGTGATGCTGTGGCGCAGAAACGATGACGGTACCTATGCGATGCGAGACCCCGACGATGGGGTGAATTCAATCAAGACATGGACGAGGGAAGAGCTTAAAGCCGTCGGCTTCGGCTCTTTCAACGCTTTGAGAGGTGATAAACGATGACTATGAAGGGCATCGACATTTCTAACTATCAGCGCGGGCTTGACCTCGGCGCTATCGACTACGATTTCGTCTTCTGCAAGGCAACGGAGGGAACGGGAATCGTGCACGACACGTGCGACCCGTTCATTCAGAAGGCAATCAGCATGGGCAAGTGCTGGGGCTTCTATCACTTCCTGAACAAGGAAGACCCGATCGCGCAGGCAAACCACTTCTATGAGAACTGCAAGAACTATTTCGGCGTCGGCGTTCCCATGCTCGATTACGAGGATTACGGGCGCATCGGCACTGACAAGGCAAAACAGTTCCTCGACCGAATATATGAGCTTACAGGCGTGCGCTGCATCGTGTACATAAGTCGCAGTGTGTGCGCAGAAGAGGATTGGAGCGCCATCGCGCCTAATCATGCGCTCTGGGTTGCGCAGTACGCCGACAACAACGAGACTGGATACCAGGATTCGCCGTGGCTCGCATCTGGCGCGTTTGGTGCGTGGGATTCCTGCGCAATCCATCAGTACACGTCCCACGGGCGTATCAACGGTTACGACGGCCTTCTCGACCTTGATATCGCCTATATGGATGCCGCCGCATGGGCGAAGTTCGCAAACCCCAACGGCAGCACACAAGCACCCGTGCCGCCTTCCGCCCCGCAAGGCTCCACGGCAGACCTTGCCGCAGCCGTCATGCGCGGCGAGTACGGCAATGGAGATGATCGCCGCAATAACCTTGGCTCGCGCTATGGCGAAGTGCAAGACCTTATCAACCGCGCCGCATCCGCAAGTGTCGATGACCTCGCGAGCGACGTTCTTAACGGGGTTTTCGGCAACGGCGATACTCGCCGCGCAATCCTCGCAGACCGTTATGACGATGTTCAGGCTCGTGTGAACGAGCGCGCCAATGGCGTTGACATTGACGCTCTTGCACGCGCCGTGATTCGCGGTGAGTACGGTGATGGCGACGCTCGCCGTTCCGCCCTGGGAAGCAACTATGATGCCGTTCAGAAGCGCGTGAACGAGCTTCTGGCATGAAGGACGAAGCTAGCTGGGGCATCGGCGTTGCGGCTGGCGTGCTAGTCACGCTGTGCCTTCTACCGTTCGTGCCTATCTTTTGGGCAGTATCGAAGTTGACGAAATAAAGAGCAAAGCCCGCACCCTGCAAAGGGGTGCGGGCTTTTTCTGCGTTTCATGCATGCTTCTCCATATCGGCGGCAACGAGCTTCTTAAGGTACTCGGTGGTGTTCGGTTGGCTCTTTAGCCACTGATACATGACCTCATCGTCTTCATTGGGATAAAACCGAATGGTGAGCTGCTTCACCGACTTCTTGCGGTAGGCCGATACGGCGCGCTTCTGCGAATCGTAGACCATTATTTGCCACCTTTCCTGCTTCTGAGCCATCTCATAACAAAGATGGTTGTCAATGACGCCGCAACTGCAATCAAAACCGTTTTCATCGCGATTCTCCTAGTGTAAAATCGTTGGTGGCGGGGCACCGCCTTCGCGATGCCCCTTTGACTCAAGACCTCTTCGAATGCTTCCCGGCTTTGCGAGAGGTCTTTTCTTTTAGGGCTTGGATTGCCGTTTCCGCTGCTACTGTAACCAAGCTGCTTATCACGGCTACTGCCAAGTCCTTCAAAAACTCGTCCATTTGAACCACCTCCTTTCCTCTTGACGTCTATTATTATAGGGTAGACCATAGAGAAAAGCAAGCAGATATTTGGAATTGTTCAGTCATTTTTTATTGTTTGATTCACAGAAGGTCACGATGGCAAACCAATTGCGTGTTACCTTGATTTCAACTGAGTTGGCATATATTGTGTTCGCAGTAAGTGGCTTCTGCTCCACCATATGTTCAATCGCAGGTTTGGAAACAAGCCTGCGATTTTTTATTTGCGGCGCGGGATTAAACTCCGCGAAGGTTTAACAGCCCAGTAGGCTGTTAAATGAGAAGGGCGAAGCCCGACGAACGAAGACATGCGCGCAGCGCATGGATTCTCGATCCCCTTAGGCTCTGCCATTGGAACATTAGACGAACCCTTTTGGGGTTCGTCTTTTTTGCGCTTGATAGTCGATTCGCGAATAACATGAAGACAGGGCGGCATCGCCAAGCGCAAAAGCGAAACATCCCCTGCCTTATTATTGGTGATGCTTATCGAAAACGCCGCTCCTTCCCATCTCGTCCCCGCGCGCGAAATAGCCGCCGACAACCGACCGCGCAACGCGCTGTTCCCCTGCATGTTCCTGGCCATCACGTGGTACGCATTCACCATGTACTGCGACATCGCGCTGCAGCCGTTCCAGCAAAGCGTGCTCACGTGCCTGGCGTTCATCACGATTCCGCTGCTGTTCGACGCGCGCCCGCGCGACAACCTGTTCGGCGCCGCATGCGCACTGCTGGCGTTTCTGCTGCTTGAGCACGCCTACGTCACCATCGAGATGCGCGTCATGGACATTCTGGGCGCCTACGTGGCCGTCATTGTGGGCCTGATGCTGAGCCAGTGCAAAACCGCGTCGAAGACGAACTTTCTGCGCCGCATGAGCCACGACATCCGCACGCCCATCAACGGCATCCGCGGCATGGTGGAAATGGGCAACGCGTTCGACGGCGACGTTGCCAAGCAGCGCGAGTGCCGCCAGAAGATCTGGATAGCGTCGGGCATTCTGCTTGACCTGGTCAGCGAAGTGCTTGACATGAGCAAGCTTGAAAGCGGGGAAGTGGAGCTTGAGTTGCGCTCCACGAACCTGGTGGCGCTCAACGACGAGGTGTGCGAGATGCTTGAGCGCCAGGCCGGCGAGTTGCACGTCACCATCATCAAAGAGCAGGACCGCATCGAGCATCCGTATGTTAGGGCAAGCCAGATTCACTTGAAGCGCGTCATCATGAACATTGCGAGCAACGCGGTGAAGTACAACAAGCCCGGCGGCACCGTGCGCCTATCGTGCGAAGAGCTGCATGCGGAAGGCGCCACGGCCATGTACCGCATCACGGTGGCCGACACCGGCATTGGCATGAGCAAGGAATTCCAGCAGCACCTGTTCGAGCCGTTTAGCCGCGAGGTGCAAAAGCTTGAGGCGCAGCCTTCGGGCACGGGCCTGGGCACGGTCATCGCCAAGCAGCTGACGGAGCTGATGGGCGGCGCCATCGCGTTCGATAGCGAACTTGACGTGGGCACCACGTGCGTCATCACGCTGCCGTTGGTCATCGACTTCGACGCACAGCAGCGCAACGAAGAGCTGGACAAGCAAGGCGACGTCACGCTTGCGGGCATGTCCATCTTGCTGGTAGAGGACAACGAACTGAACCGCGAGATCGCGGAGTTCGTGCTTGACCAAGCCGGCGCGCACGTTACCACCGCGTTCGATGGGCGCGAGGCCGTGGATGCGTTCGCCGCCGCCGCACCGGGCGCGTTCGATCTGGTGCTCATGGACATCATGATGCCGAACATGAACGGCTACGAGGCCACGCGCGCCATCCGCGCCATGAACCGCACCGACGCGAAGTGCGTGCCCATCGTGGCCATGAGCGCCAACGCTTTTGCCGACGACGTGGCCTATTCGCGCGAGTCGGGCATGAACGACCACCTTGCCAAGCCCATCGATGCCGACAAGCTGGTGCGCGCGCTGGCGCGCTACCGCAAAGACGCGTAAACGAAAGCGGGCCGCCTTCACTTCGAAGGTGGCCCGCTTGCTTATCCTGAAAGATGTTGGAGCCCGGCAAGACGATGCCGGCTCCGTCTCGCCGTCATCCGCCCCCACGCGGCTATCCGCTCACCTGGCCAAACCTATCGACATGAACCAGCTGAAGGCCACGCTGGTTAAGCTGGTCAACTAAACCGAGCTAGCTTTTGTTTGTAAGCGCTCCTGGTCGCGCCCGCGCGCCTCCAGGGACGTTTTCGCGTTCGGGCAGTCTTGCCGCTGACCTGATATTTTGCCACGCCTGCGCGACGCAAAACCCTTTCTGTTTCTAAATCACCCCCATTTACCGGACAAATCGGCCCGGCCTCGCAGACGTGGCGGTCTTACCGGCCGGCAATGCTAAAGTGTCCAACTGTGTCCGACGTCCGGGCACCGCATGACGCCTCATTCCGGGCGCTGTGCGCGAAGGTCGAACTAAGACGAAAGGGGGAGGCAGCGTGGCACTGATCGGGTTCCTTATCCTGTTCCCGTTGCTTGTCGCCGGCGTGCTTTTGGTGGCGCGCAACGAAACGGCGCGGCGCGTGATCGTGTGCGCGGCGGCTGTCGTCATCGGCGTCGGCTCCATTTGGCTGGTTATGGCCAACCTGGGAACGCCGTGGCTGCAGATTGAATTCTCTTCTGGAGCGATCGATGCGGTATGCACCGTCGTAGGCGTGGTGATTGCCGGTGTGGTCTTGTACTTCGGCGTGAAGTATAAAAACGCGCTCGCATGCATCCTCGCCGTGGTGCAGGTGGTAGGTTCGCTCGTGTTCGAGCTGGTGTTCGCTCACGGCATCGAGGTGCAGTACGGCCTGTACGTCGACAGCCTCTCGCTGCTTATGGCGTTCATCATCGGCGTGGTTGGCAGCGGCATCTGCGTGTACGCGCTCGGCTACATGGAAGACTTCCAGGCGCACGAGCCCGCCGGCGCAAAGGATCGCCGCCCGACGTTCTTCGCGCTTATGTTCCTGTTCCTTTCCGCCATGTACGTCATCGTGTTCTCGAACAATCTGCTGTGGCTGTTCACTGGTTGGGAAATCACCACGGTGTGCTCGTTTTTGCTTATCGGATACACGCGCACCGAGGAGGCCATCCGCAACGCGTTCCGCCAAATCGTCATGAACCTGGCCGGCGGCATCGGCTTTTTAGTGGGCCTGTACGCCATCGCCGTGCAGTTCGGCACGCTGTCCATGCTGGAGTTTTTGCAGCTGGGCTCGGCATTCCCCGTGCTTGCGGCGCTGCCGGCAACGGCGCTTGCGTTCGCGGGCATCACGAAGGCCGCGCAGATGCCGTTCCACACCTGGCTGCTCGGCGCCATGGTGGCACCTACTCCCACCTCCGCGCTGCTGCACTCTTCCACCATGGTGAAGGCTGGCGTGTTTTTGCTCGTCAAGCTGGCGCCCATCTTCGTGGTGTGCCCGGTTCCCGCGGTCATGACCATCCTGGTGGGCGGCTTGACGTTCATGCTGTGCAGTTTTATGGCCATCTCTCAGTCTAACGCCAAGCGCGTGCTGGCGTACTCCACCATCGCCAACCTGGGCCTGATCGTGGCCTGCGCCGGCGTTGGCACGCCCGAGGCCATCTGGGCGGCGGCGTTCCTGGTGCTGTTCCATGCCGTGGCGAAAAGCCTGCTGTTTTTGTGCGTGGGCACGGCCGAACATCACATCGGCAGCCGCAACATCGAGGACATGGACCTGCTGTTTGAGCGCATGCCGCGCCTGGCCCGCTTCATGATGGCCGGCATCATGGTCATGTTCGTGGCGCCGTTCGGCATGCTTATTGCGAAGTGGGGCACGCTCGTCACGTTCGCCGACACCGGCAACGTCGCGCTCGTCATCATCCTGGGCTTCGGCTCGGCTGCAACGTTTTTGTTCTGGGCGAAGTGGCTCGGCAAGCTTTCGGGCATTGCGGCGCATCCGCTGAACGTCGAGACCACCGTGCACCGCAGCGAGTGGATTGCGCTCATGCTCATGGCCGTGCTGTGCCTGCTGTGCTGCGCAGGGTTGCCCGTCATCAGCTGGTTCGTGGTCGATCCCTACATCACCAGCGTGTACGGCACGTATCAGCAAGCCGTCAGCGATGCGAACCTGTGGGTCGGCGCCATCCTGTCGGTGGTGGTGTTCGTCGTCCTGTTCGCCGGCCTGGGCGCCAAGCAGGTCAAGCAAGCGCCTGTATACCTGTCGGGCATCAGCGCGAACAACGCGAATCGCACGTTCACGAACTCGCTTTCGGGCGAAACCATGGCAACGGCGCGCAACTGGTACCTTGAGGGCATCTTCGGCGAAGCGAAGATCACGCCCGTGGCCACCGGTGCCTGCACGCTCATCATCGTCGTCGCGTTCGCAGCTGCGCTCGTGTGCTCCTGCGGCATCATCTAGGAAGGGAGTGGTCTCATGTTTCTGATTCCGATCATCGTGGGCACCATCGCCTTCGCCGTGCTCGCACCCATCGTCGGCTGCCTGCTGGCCGGCCTTGACCGAAAGCTGTCCGCTCGCATGCAAGGCCGCGTGGGTCCGCCGATCCTGCAGCCGTACTACGACGTGCGCAAGCTGCTTGAAAAGGACCGCGCCGCCGTCAACAGCGTCGAGGGCACCTACATCACGTGCGCGCTGGCGTTCGCCGTGCTGGCCGGCGGCATCTTCTTCGGTGGCGGCAACCTGCTTCTGTCCGTGTTCGTGCTGACGCTTTCCAGCCTGTTCTTCATCCTGGCGGCGTACTGCACGCGCAGCCCGTACTCCGAGGTGGGCGCTGCCCGCGAGGCGCTGCAGATTATGGCCGAAGAGCCTATGAGCCTGTTCATCGCCGTGGCGTTTTTCCTGGTCACGGGGTCGTTTGACAGCGCGGCGGCCTTCGCGCTGGACGCTCCGGCCATCTCGGTGGCATGGCTGGCGTTTCTGGGCTTTTTGTTCATCCTCACCATCAAGATGCGCAAAAGCCCGTTCGACCTCAGCTATTCGCACCACGCGCACCAGGAGCTCGTCAAAGGCGTCACCACGGAGATGTCCGGGCGCACGCTGGCGAAGGTGGAGGTCATGCACTGGTGCGAGAACGTGCTGGCGCTTGGCTGGATCGGCCTGTTCTTCGTGTGGGGCAACCCCGTCTCCATCGTGGTGGCCATCGTCGCAGCGGCGCTGGCGTTTTTCCTGGAGATTCTCATCGACAACAACTTCGCTCGCGTCAAGTGGCAGCTGATGCTGAAAAGCGCGTGGGCGGTGGCACTGGTGGCCGGCGGCATCAACATGGCCGTGCTGGTCTATCTGTAAGGAGCGCGTATGGCTTATTTCGCGAAATCGCCGTGGGTTATCCACTACGATGCGTCAAGCTGCAACGGCTGCGACATCGAGGTGCTTGCGGCGCTGTGCCCGGGTTTCGACGCTGAGCGCTTCGGTGTCGTGAACACCGGCAACCCCAAGCATGCCGATATCTTCTTGGTCACCGGCAGCGTCAACGAGCGCAACATCTCGGTCGTGAAGGAAATCTACGACCAGATGCTCGAGCCGAAAGTGGTGGTGGCGTGCGGCATCTGCGCATGCTCCGGTGGCATCTTCCACGACTGCTACAACGTCATCGGCGGCGTTGACCAGGCCATTCCCGTTGACGTGTACGCCCCGGGCTGCGCGGTGCGCCCCGAGGCCATCATCGATGCCGTCGTCGAGGCGGTCGGCATCCTCGAAGAGAAGCGCGCCGCAATGAACGAACAGCGAAAGGGGGCGTAAGGCAGCATGGCACTTCCTGCAAACTATCAAGAGATCTCCATCGAAAGCCTGCCTGAGCTTTCGGCGCGGCTGAAGGCCGAAGGCCACCGTTTCGTGCAGGTGCTTGCCGTCAACACCGAGGCCGGCATCGACGTGCAGTACACGTTCATGAAAGACGGCGTGCTTGAGGTGTTCACCATCAAAGGCGTGCAGAAGGGCATGCCCATCCCCAGCATCACCGACAACTTCATCGCCGCGTTCGTGTTCGAGAACGAGATTCACGACCTGTTCGGCGTCGAGATCCGCAACATCGCCATCGACTTCAAGGGCAATTTCTACGCCGTGGCGCAGCGCGAGCCGATGACCATCATCTCGCCTGCTCAGAAGGCCGCCCGCGACAAGGCGAAGAAAGCAGCCGCCGCTAAGGCCGAGCGTGCCCGCCAGGCTGCCGCGGCCAATGCGTCGTTTGTGACCGAGCATCCATATGCGAAGGCGAAGGTCACGGGCGTGGCTCCTTCCGCTGCCGCTGCCGACATCGAGCTGAAGATGGCCGGCGCCGACCCCGAGAAGATCGCCCGCGTGAAGGCCGCGCTTGCCGCGAAGGCCAAGAAGGCCGAGCAGGAAGCCGAGGCCGCCAAACCGCAGGTGTTCGACGAGCAGCTTGAGGCCAAGCTTGCCGCCATGGACCCCGAGAAGGCCGCGAAGGTGCGCACCGCCATGGCGCGCAAGGCAAAGCTTGCCGACATGGACCCCGAAAAGGCCGCGCAGGTGCGCGGGGCGCTTACGAACGAGGCGAAGCTGGAATCCCAGCGCGCCGTCGGTCAGCAAACGCCGCAGAAGCAGGCCGAACTTGAGGCCAAGCTTGCCCAGCTCGACCCCGAGCGCGCGGCGAAGGTGCGTGCAGCGCTTGATGCGCGCGCCCGTCAGGAAACGGCGAAGGCCGAGCACGACGAGAAGGTTGCCGTGCTTGAGGAGCGCCTGAAGAACATGGATCCTGAGAAAGCGGCGCGCGTGCGTGCGGCGTTTTTGGAGAAGCAGCGCGCGGCTGGTGCCGGCGCCGACGGAAAGGCAGGTGAGTAAGCATGGGAAAGGCAACGGTCATCCCGTTCGGCCCGCAGCACCCGGTGCTTCCCGAGCCTTTGCATCTTGACCTCGTGGTGGAAGACGAGACGGTCCTCGAGGCCATCCCGCAGATCGGTTTCGTGCACCGCGGCTTGGAAAAGCTGGTGGAAACGCGCGACTACAACCAGTTCATCTACGTTGCCGAGCGCATCTGCGGCATCTGCGCGTTCGGCCATTCCATGGGCTATGCCGAAACGGTCGAGCAGCTTATGGGCGTGGAGATTCCCGAGCGCGCCGAGTACCTGCGCGTCATCTGGCACGAGCTGTCGCGTATCCACTCGCACGTGCTGTGGCTGGGCCTTGCCGCCGACGCGTTCGGCTTCGAAAGCCTGTTCATGCACTGCTGGCGCCTGCGCGAGCGCGTGCTCGACATCTTCGAGAAAACCACGGGCGGCCGCGTCATCTTCTCCGTGGTGAAGGTGGGCGGCGTGCAGCGCGATATTGACTCCGACATGTTCGCCTACATCAAGCAGGTGCTTGCGGGCATCACCGACGAGTACAAGCAGATCGTGGCAACGCTGCTTACCGATACGTCTGTGAAGAACCGCCTGGTGGGCGTGGGCTACATCAGCCACGACGACGCCGTGGCGCAAAGCCTTGTCGGGCCGTTCGGCCGTGCGTCGGGCGTGAACTACGACGTGCGCATGCTTGGCAATGGCGCATACGGCAAGCTGTCCGATTTCCAGCCCGTCCTTGACAACGACGGCGACTGCTATGCGCGCGTGAAGGTACGCTGCCAAGAGGTGCTGCAGTCCATCGACATCATCAACGAGATGATCGACACCATCCCTGCCGGCGATATCGCCGTGAAGGTCAAGGGCAACCCCACGGCCGGCGCCGAGGCGTGCAACGTGCTTGAGCAGCCGCGCGGCGAGTGCTACTACTATGCACGCGGCAACGGCACGAAGTACTTGGAGCGCATGCGCATGCGCACGCCAACTTCGCAGAACCTTGCAGGCATGACGTTGGCGCTGAAGGGGTGCGATCTGGCCGATGTCAACAACATCGTGCTTACCATCGACCCCTGCATCAGCTGCACGGAAAGGTAGTGGCATGGGCGGATTCAAACTTGGGAAGATGACGTTCGGGTCGCTGTTCAAAAAGCCCGAAACGGTGCTGTACCCGATGCAAAAAAAAGAGCCGCCGCGCGGGTTGAAAGGCCATGTGGTGGTGGACGTTGACACGTGCATCCTATGCAGCCTGTGCCAGAAGCGCTGCCCCTGCGGCGCCATCGAGGTGGACAAGAAGGCACGCAAGTGGACGATCGACCATTTCCGCTGCGTGCAATGCGCCAGCTGCGTATACGAGTGCCCGAAGGGGTCTCTGACCATGGAGCCCACGTACGCCGCCGTTTCGCGGAGCAAAAGCGTGCACGTGTTCGAGGTGCCCGAGCGGCCGAAAACGGCGTAAAAACGTGTAGATGGGCAGCAATAGGTTGCTTAACCGTAACGTTTTATCGCGGGCTGAGTTACTATAATCTGATAGCAGATTGCAGGCGGGG
>OLNF01002608.1_pt1 | contig 13940 bp, 10 predicted proteins | sample 1673061 | NCBI WGS metagenome assembly OLNF01 (sample SAMEA3136751, study PRJEB25190) | human gut metagenome | reverse complement strand
TCTAAACAACGGCGCGAGGGTTCAAATCCCTCCTACTCCGCCAAGAAAAAGCTCGTTGATTCGTTGAAATCAATGGGCTTTTTCCTTTATAAAGGAAAAATGCGGCTTGCGGAACAAAAAAGGAGGAACCAATGGCGTTTGGTGTTTTGGCGGGTCAGATCACCGTGATCTTTCTGGAGGTGCTGCTGGGGTATGTGGGGGCCCGCAGCGGCATCATCAAGGATCGGGACAGCAAGTTTTTGTCCGACTTTATCATGAAGCTCCTGCTGCCCTGCACCATGCTGGCGGGCGCTGCGGTGGAGGGTGAGCCGGAACTGCTCACGCAGGCCGGCATCCTGTTCGTTTTGCTGCTGCTGTTGTTTGTGGCAACCACGGCACTGTGCCGTGTGAGCAGCTGGCTGCACCACGACACGCCGGGAAAGTATGCGGTGCTGGTGGGTACGGCGGCCATGCCCAACTGCGGCTTTATCGGCCTGCCGCTGTGCAGTGCTCTGCTGGGTGCAGCACGGGGCACCGTGTTTGCGGGCATGGCAATGGCCTCTTATAATGTATGGTTCTTTACCTATGTGGTGTGCCTGTTCCGCCCCGGCGAGAAGATCCGGCTCAAGACCTTCATCACCCCCACCAACATTGCCACCGTGGCCATGCTGGTGTTGCTGGCGACCGGCTGGCACCTGCCTGCACCGGTGCAGCAGTTCTGCAGTGCGGTGGGCGGCTGCACCACCCCGCTGGCCCTTATGATCGTGGGTGTGCTGCTGGCAGACAGCGACATCCGCGCGCTGCTGCACACCGGCTTTCTGTACCGGGTCACCCTGCTGCGCGGCATCCTGTTCCCGCTGCTGTTCATGCTGCTGCTGTGGCTGCTGCCGCTGGACAATGTGCTGCGCACCGGCCTGTCCATCATCGCCTGCTGCCCAGCCGGCAGCCTTGCCGCGGTGCTGGCCAAGCAGACCGGCACCGAGGCGACCCTTGCCAGTCAGGCGGTGGCCCACTCCACCGTGTGTATGCTGGTCACAGTGCCTGCCATGCTGCTGCTGACCGGTGCGATGTTCCCGATGTGAGAAGCTGTAAAAAAGCCCGCTGTCTTTGGACGGCGGGCTTTCTGCTGTTATAGCATAAGGTTCGTGATACCTGCTAGCACCAGCAGGTGCACCGGGTAGAACCAGTAAAAGGCTTTTTTCTGCAGCGGACTGCACGCGCCGCGCTGCCCGTTGTAGAACCAGACCAGCACAAAGGCCAGCGGTGCGGTGAGCTCCCAGGCAAACAGCACGGCTCCCACGATGCACTGCCGCTTGCGGTCGCCACGGGTCAGGTACAGCGCACAGATGATGAGCACGCCGATGCCGTTGTAGTCCGTACAAGCCAGAAGCGCCGCAAGCGTGCAGCCTGCCGCACACAAGAGCCCTTTCCAGCTGGCAGAGCCGTCCGGCTTTTCATAATGCTTCAGACCTGCCATGGCCAGCACGCCCAGCGCCAGCGTCCAGTAAACATTCTGATGGTCCAGTGCAAAGGGCGTGCGGAAAAATGCAAGGTCAAAGGGCACCTCACTGATGAGGGCAAACAGGAACAGCCTCCGGACGTATTTTTTCACATCGTGGGTATGTACAAAGCCCTCCACCAGCAGAAAACAGAAGATGGGAAACGCCAGCCGCCCGGTGAAGCGCAGGACCCTGTCCAGCTGGAACAGCGAAAGCTGATCCCATGCGCCGCCGGAAACTTCTCCCCTTTCCAGCTCCGGCAGCAAATGGCCGGCCTCGATGCAAGACGCGCCGATGTGGTCCACCAGCATGGTGATGCAGGCAATGGTTTTAAGGGCGGTGCCGCTGAAACTGCGGCGCGGGGAAAGTGCGGTCATAAAAAAACACCTCGGACAGTTTGTAAAAAATCGTTATAAGAACTATAACGGAGGAAAGGTGGCATTTCCTCCGTCTGCTGCGGCAAAATCTGCATAGAGCGTGCACAAATCCGCCCAAAATGCTTGACAGGACGGGCGCGGGATAGTAAAATCAAGAAGATAATTGAACTATCTCAAACCAAAGATGAAAAAGATTCACAGAGGATCGAGCGTCTCCGAACCAGATCAGACCGGAAGGAGGCATTGGGAATGACGCTGTTTTCTTATGAGATTTTCGACGCAGTTGCACGGCAGGGCAGCTTTAACAAAGCGGCTCAGCAGCTGCATCTGACCCCCTCAGCCATCAGCCACGCCATCGCCGTGATGGAGGCTGAGCTGGGCTTTACCTTATTCAATCGCGGCAAAAACGGCGTTACCATGACCAGCTACGGCGCTTCGCTGTACCCCTCCATCCGTGCGGTGCTGAACAGCGACGAGGCCCTGCAGCAGAGCATTGCCCGCCTGAACGGCCTGGAAAAGGGCAAGGTCAAGCTGGGTGCCTTCAACTCGATCTGCTCCGGGCTGCTGCCCAGCATCCTCAAGGGCTTTATGGCCCACTACCCCCAGATCGAAGTCGAGGTCTATCAGGGCACCTACGACGATGTCAAGGAGTGGCTGCGCACCGGTCAGGTGGACATTGCCTTCCTCTCCAACAACTGCCGGGAGGAGTTTGTTCTGACCGAGCTGTTCCACGAGCCGCTGCTCTGCATCACCCCCATGGACTGGCCCGAGCCGCCCAACGGCGTGATGACCCCCGCCCTGATGAACGGGCAGAACTTTGTGGTGCAGTGGGATGCCACCGACGCGGAGATGCGTCAGTTTCTCAAGAAGTATTCCCTCTCAACGGAGCGCCGCTGCCATGTCATCGACGACCAGTCGAACATTGCCATGGTCGAGGCGGGCCTGGGCATTTCCATCATGCCCCGGATGCTGCTGCGCAACTGCACGGCAGCGGTCAAGATCTACCCCATCGAGCCAGAAGAGGACCGCGTGGTGGGTCTGGCCGTCCAGCGCCCCACCGCTATGGCTCCCGCCGTGGAGCAGATGTTCCACCACATCGTGGAGTGCTGCAAGGATCTGGACTGAACAACAGTGTAACATAACGGGCCGGTGTGCGCAACACCGGCCCGTTTTTTGCCGCCCAGAAAACTTTGGATTGTATCCCCGCCCGGGATACGGTATACTAAGAAAAAATCCATTCTGGTTTTTGAGGGGAAAAATTATGGATCGAAGAAGTTTTTGCAAGGTGCTGGGGTTTGCGGCCGGCAGCACTCTGCTGCCCGGGCTGATGGTCCAGGCCGCCGGGCAGAGCTCCGTGGGCCATGCAGTGCCGGATGGCCGCTACACCATCGGCATCCGCAGCGACCTGAGCGGCTGTGACCTGACCCACGCGTTCTATTACTCCGACAGCTTTTTCACCCACCCGGCCACCCAATATGACCACCAGCTGGCGCTGGCAACGCTGGGTCTGGTCTGCGCTGCGGCCAACACCGTGGCCAGCGATGCGGAATACTGGGTCAACGGCTCTGTGGGGCGGGAAGCCCACATTGCCGCCGCCTACGAGACCCTGGGCTTTGAGGACGCGCTGTTCTACAATTACGACCTCGACACCGGCCGGGCCGGGGACTTTGTGGGCTACTCGCTGGCCCGCAAGACCCTGACCCTGAACGGCCAGCGTACCACCCTTGTGGCGCTTGTCCTGCGGGGCGGCGGCTACGGCGGCGAGTGGGCCAGCAACTTCCACACAGGTGATACCAGCGCGCACACCGGCTTTGTCACGCCTGTGGCAGCGGTGTTTGCGTCCCTCAAGGCCTATCTGGCCCGGGCAGGGCAGGGCGGTGCCTTCAAGCTCTGGCTGGGCGGCTACAGCCGCGGTTCCATCATTGCAAATCTGCTGGCGGCAAAGATCGCCCGGGAGCTGCCCCAGCTGGGGCGGGAGAACATCTATGCCTACGGTTTTGCGGTGCCTGCAGCCCTGACTGCCGCCGACCGGCCTGACCTGCAGCAGGATTTCGATGCCAACCACGCCCCGGACGGCACCCTGCTGGAAAACTGGCCCGAGAGCAACATCTTCAGCATCATTTCCAGCGGCGACGCGGTGGCCCGGGTGCTGCCCGCTGCCTGGGGCTACCACCGCAACGGCTGTGACCGCTTTCTGCCCGCCACCCGGAATGCCGAAGAGCTGGCCGACCTGGACGCACTGGGGGCGGAATTCGGCCCCACGCCGCTGGTGGTCAGCAGTCTTGCCACCGCCGAGGACACCAGTGCCCTCATCAACATCGTGGCCAAGTTCTGCGTTTCCCGGGAAAATTTCCACCAGAAGTACGAGGCCGCCATCATGGACATGATCCAGTGCGCCTTTATCCGCTCCGAAAAAGAGGTGGTCGATGGCTACATCCTCAGCGACGGTGAGATCGTGGAGCGGCTGCAGAGCCTTTCCCACATGAAAGAGATCGATTACTGGCAGATCGTGGGCAGCGTCTGGGCCGCCTCCACCATGAGCCGCCCCATCCTTGAGCGGTACGGCCAGAATGTGCCCCTGCTGGCCCGGCAGATCCTGATCCCGGTGCTGGCGGTCGGCCTGTGCTATGGCATCGAAACCGATGTGGTGCAGATGGTGGCCCAGTACATCATCCGCCTGCTCACCGCCCGGGGCGAGCTGGACAGTGTTCTGCGCGCGGCGTTCTGCCACCACCCGGAAAACTACATTTCCCTGATGGAATACTACGCCCCCGAGGAGCACGGTATGGAGCCCTTTACCCGAAAGTGATTCACTTTTCTTCATCTTCCGCCTGAAATCTCTCCACCGGTGAAACGCCTGCGATTCGTTGAAATCCGGTTTTCTCTATGTTACACTTAATTTTATCAACTGGAAAAGAGGAAAAGAACATGGAAACTCAACACAAGCGCAGTGCGTTTTCCGGCAAACTCGGATTCGTGCTGTCCGCCGCCGGTGCGTCGGTCGGGTTGGGAAACATCTGGCGCTTCCCGTATCTGGCCGCAAAATACGGCGGCGGCATTTTTCTGCTCATCTACATCCTGCTGGCTGTCACCTTTGGCTACACCATGATCATTGCCGAAACGGCGCTGGGCCGGATGACCCGCAAAAGCCCGGTGGGCGCTTACAGCCATTTTGGCAAGGGGAAGGGGCTGGCGTTCGGCGGCTGGATCAACGCCGTCATCCCCATCCTGATCGTTCCCTATTATTCCGTCATCGGCGGATGGGTCATCCACTATCTGGCCCAGTATCTCACCGGCCACGGCAGCGCGCTGGCATCGGACGGGTATTTCTCCGGCTTCATCTCCAACGGTCTGCTGGCCGAGATCGCGTTCCTGCTGTTCACCTTTATCACGCTGGGCATCATCTTTGCGGGTGTGCGCAACGGCGTGGAGCGCGTTTCCAAGGTGATGATGCCGGTGCTGGTGGTGCTCTCGGTAGTCATTGCCGTCTACTCTGTCACACGGCCCGGCGCACTGGCGGGCGTAAAGTATTTTCTGGTGCCCAACCCGGCCAACTTCTCGTGGATGACCGTGGTTTCCGCCATGGGGCAGATGTTCTACTCCCTCTCCATTGCCATGGGCATCCTGGTGACCTTTGGCTCCTACATGAAAAAGAACGTGTCCATTGAGCAGTCCACGGAAAACGTGGAGATCTTCGACACCGCCATTGCCATCATGGCTGGCCTGATGATCATTCCCGCCGTGTTCGCTTTTTCGGGCGGCGACCCTGACACCCTGCAGGCGGGCCCGGCCCTGATGTTCATTACCATCCCCAAGGTCTTTGCCAGCATGGGCATGGGCACTGCCGTAGGCGTGCTCTTCTTTGTGCTGGTGCTGTTTGCGGCCCTCACCAGCTCCATTGCCCTGACCGAGAGCGCTGTTTCTACCTTTGAGGACGAGCTGGGCTGGGACCGCACCCGCTCCACCATCCTCATCGGCTGTATTATGATCACACTGGGCAGCCTTTCCGCGCTGGGCTACGGCCCCCTTGCCAGTGTGACCGTGTTCGGGATGCAGTTCCTGGATTTCTTCGACTTCCTGACCAACTCGGTGATGATGCCCATTGCGGCCATTGCCACCTGCCTGCTGGTCTCCCGGATCGTCGGTGTGGAAAAGATCGAGGAAGAGGTCACGCAGGAAGGTCAGCCCTTCCGCCGCAAACCGGTGTTCAACTTTATGCTCCGGTATCTCTGCCCCATCTTCGCGGCCATCATCCTGGCCAGCTCGGTCGCCAACGCACTGGGCTGGATCGCGATGTGACCCTGTTTTCTGCACGCAAAAAGCCCCCGGCCTGTATCCTCACAGGCCGGGGGCTTTTCGATCATTCCTTTTCAAACACAAGGAAGCGGAACGCGATGTCCGTGGTCAGCTCGGGCAGGGCGGCCAGGCGGGCCGCGCCATCCCGTGGCGTTTTCCAGTAATAGGGGGTCATGGCGAACAGCGCCTCCAGCTGCCCGGCAGGCACCGTGATGCTGCCCGAGACTTCCCGCTCCCCGATGGGACGGAAGCCCTCATAGGCCACCTCCTGCACCGGATTTTTATAGGGCGTGTCGTAGAGGACAGCCTTCATCTGGTAGAGGTGCTCTGCACCGGGCACGACATAGATCATCCGTCCGCCCGGGCGCAGCACGCGCCGGAACTCTTCCTGTGCAAAGGGCGAGAAGCAGTTGAGCAGCAGGTCGGCCCATCCGGTGCGGACAGGCTGGGCAAAACTGGATGCCACCGCGTATTTTGCGGCAGGCAGTGCCTTTGCAGCCAGACGCACCGCAGGCTTTGCGATATCAAAGCCTGCCAGCTGCACCGGCCGGCCGGCCTGTGCAAAGGCCTGTGCAATGCAGCGGTCGTACCAGCCCTCGCCGCAGCCCGCATCCAGCAAGTGGAGCGGTGCATCTGCCCCGGCGGCAGCGCCGTACGCAAGGCACAGTTCCCCCAGCGCCCGGCCGAAGATGCCGTAATACCCGGCGTTCAGGAAGGCACGGCGGGCGGCGACCATCTCTTTGCTGTCGCCCGGGGCCTTGGTGCGCATACTCTGCACCGGCAGCAGGTGCCAGTACCCCTCTTTCGCCCGGTCAAAGCAGTGGTTCCTGCCGCATTTCAGGGCAGTGTCCCCGGTCAGGGGTTCGCCGCAGAGCGGGCACTGCCAGGGGGCAAACGGCTCAGGTTTCATCGGTGTGATCCTCAATGGGTGCGGTGGCACCGCCGTGGGCGGTCATATACTCTTCAAAGTTGGTGAACTTCTGCTGGGGTGGGCGGCGGCTGATCAGCATCAGGCCCGGGTCCTCGTCCCGTGCGGGGGCGGTGTTCCGGCTGCGGCCGCGGGGTGCCTCGCTCTTGGCGGGGCGGTCCGGGCGGTTGCTCTGCACTGCATTGCGATTATTGCGGCTGCCCTGCTGGCTCTGGCTGTTCTGGGCCGGGCGGGCATTGCGGCTGTTCCGTTCTGCCCGCTGCTCGGTGCGCGGATCATTGCGGTCGGTGCGCTGCTCGGCACGGGCAGGCTGACCGCTGCGCTGACGCTGGCCGTTCTGGGCCGGAGCAGTCTGCTTTGCGGCAGGCTGCGCAGCCGGAGCCTTTTTGACCGGGCGCAGAGGAGTAGCCTCCGGGGCGCTCACAAAGTGGGGGTCGAATTTGGGCTGGGCGTTGCTGCCGCGGTTGGCCGGCTGCGGGGCATTGCCCTCGCGGCGGGTGCGGCTGTTATTGGAGCGGCGGTTCTCACTGCGGCCGCCGGAAGTGCGCTTCTGGTTTTCCTCCATGGATGTTCCTTCTTTCGGTTCGATATTCTTGGGGCTGGGCTGTTTTGCGGCCGCTTTTTCCTTCTTAGGGGCAGCGGGCTTTTCGGCCTTGGCTGCCTTTTCTGCTTTGGCGGGCTGCTCTGCTTCCGCCTTGGGCTTTTTGCCCCGCACCGGGGGTGCAGCCTTGACAGGGGCAGGCACGCCGTCCCAGGGATGGCCGGAGACGACCGGGATCTGGCGGCGGTTCAGCTTTTCGATCCCGGCCAGATATTCCTTTTCCTCCGGGGCGCAGAAGCTGACGGCAGTGCCGTCGGCACCGGCACGGGCCGTGCGGCCAATGCGGTGGACGTAGGTCTCGGGCACCTCGGGCAGGTCGTAGTTGAACACATGAGACAGCTCGCTGATGTCAATGCCGCGGGCGGCGATATCGGTCGCCACCAGCACCCGGGTCTTGCCCGCCTTGAAATCCTCCAGCGCCGTCACGCGGGCGGTCTGGCTCTTGTTGCCGTGGATGGCGGCAGCGGGGATGCCCTGCTTGTTCAGATCTTTTGCAATTTTATCGGCTCCGTGCTTGGTGCGGCTGAACACCAGCGCGTTCACCACCTCAGGCTTCAGGTTTTTGATGAGCCAGGGCAGCAGGAACTTTTTGTTGCCCTTCTCCACAAAATACAGGCTCTGCTGGATGCGGTCCACCGTGCTGGACACCGGGTCTACCTTGACAAAGGCCGGGTCACGCAGGATGCCTGCGGCCAGCTGCTCGATCTCCTTGGGCATGGTGGCGCTGAACATCAGGTTCTGGCGCTGCCTGGGCAGCTTGGCGATCACCTTTTTCACGTCGTGGACAAAGCCCATATCCAGCATCCGGTCGGCTTCGTCCAGAACAAAGATCTCAATGTTGGAGAGGTCCAGCAGCCCCTGCCCCACCAGGTCGTTCAAGCGGCCCGGGCAGGCAATGAGGATGTCCACGCCCTTTTTCAGGGCCGCGACCTGCGGAGCCTGACCCACACCGCCAAAGATGACGGTGCTGCGCAGGGTCAGATACTTGCCGTAGGCTTCAAAGCTCTCGCCGATCTGCAAAGCCAGCTCCCGGGTAGGGGTCAGGATCAGGGCGCGGATGGCACCCTTTTTGCGGGGCGCGCTGGCAGTCAGGCGGTCGAGCATGGGCAGCGCAAAGGCAGCCGTCTTGCCGGTACCCGTCTGGGCGCAGCCCATCAAGTCCCTCCCGGCCAGCACCGGCGGAATGGCCGCCGCCTGAATGGGCGAGGGGGATTCATAGCCCGCCTGTGCCACAGCACGCAGCACAGGCGCGGAAAGATTCAGTTCGTTAAATGTCATTCTTCACCTAAAATGTTTCTGCATTCCATATAATAGCGCTTTTCCTCTGCGTGCCCCATGCTGAAGGTCTTGCGGGGCAGCACACCGCCCATAACGATGCCCTTGAACAGATCGCTCTTCTCAAAAGGCGGCATCAGGAAAGCCACACCCCCCTGCCTGCACAGGGCGCGGACAGCGGGCTCATCGTGGACATAATCCACCCGGGCCTCGATGTGGCGGGCCATGAAATACTCAATGAATGCGTCAATGGTGCCCACGGTCAGCGGGGCAACGGGATGTTCAAAGCTGAGCACATTGGCCACATGGGGGCCTGCCAGCGTAAAGGACTGCTGTTTTGCATCGCCGAAGCAGATGCCTGCCGCGTGGGAATCGCTCCACGCGATGAGGGCCAGCAGCACGGCACCGCAGTCCACATTGAAGAGGACGCGGTGGATGGGCTCGATCTCAATGGCCGGAGAGTGGACATTGCAGACCTCAGCCAGGCACCAGCGGGCCGGGTGGGTCAGCTGCTGCTCCGGGGTCAGGGTCTTTTTCAGCTCCTCCCAGCAGGCCTTGGCGGAAGCCAGCGAATGGTTGCCGTCGCCCACGGCCAGCGTCAGGGGCGCGCCGCCCTTTGCCTGGGGATACCGGGCATCAAAGGCTTCCTGGCTGCCCAGAGCGTTCAGGGCGCTGTCGATCTGTGCCAGCAGGGCGGGATCTTCCACTGCCCAGCCGGCAATGTGGCCGCCGTTCAGCATCAGGTCGCCCTCGTAGACCTTGCGCAGCTGCTCCTTCTTCTCGCCGATGGGCTCGATGAGGGTGCAGCCGGGGTCATCGGCCAGCATCATAATATGGGGCGTTTCCAGCCTTGCCCCCCGGCGCACCGCCATGCGGGGCGGGATGCGGCTTTCCACGGTGTGCTCACTGGGGCGGATGGCAGGCACCGCACCCTCGGCATAGCTGTATGCCTCCAGGTCGATCCTGCCCACAAGGCCCTGCCGCACCCGGCCGCTCTGCTCGGTGCGCTCCACATAAATGAAGCCGTCCACCGCGCGGGTCAGCACGTTCCGGGTGTAATCGTCCATGGCCGCATGGATGGCGCTGATCCTTGCATCCACGTCATCCTCTTCCAGATAGACCTCCGGCAGGATCAGGTCCAGTGTGCTGGGGCCGCCTGCGGCGGCCTGCGCAGCCTTTTCCCAATAGGAGCGGTCACTGGTGAACTGATCGCAGGCCACACAGCCCCACTGCCCCACCGGGATCTGTTCCGACGGCAGCAGGATGTGCGCCGGGGAAAAACAGGGTGTTTTGTTCATAATACTTCCCTCCCTCTCACAAAAACGCAGGGATCACTCAAAATAGCTGGCGGCATCGTCCCGGATGACCACATGCTCCACACCTGCCTCGGTCAGGGAGAGGGTCAGCTCCTCCCGGGCCGCTGCATCCAGCGTAGAGGAGGACGAGATCTTCACCAGCAGGTTCTTCACGCCCAGCTGGGCCGCAGGGGCTCCCAGCTGGCTGGAGGAGCCGGTCACCTCGGCCAGCGAATAACCATACCAGAGCGTCACCGTATCTCTGAAGCGGGCCTGCCAGGCGGCAATATCCGCAGTCAGCTGCCCGGCACGGTCCACACCGTTGGTGGTGCCATAGTCCTGCTTGGCGCTGGTGGACGAGGGGAAGGAGGAGGAGAGTCTGAAGCAGCAGGACGAGGCGCTAGTGCAGCAGCGTAGTCTACTGTTGCAGAAGCAAACGGTGGTGGAGAAGCGCGTCTACGGCTCCTTTCTGGAGGAGGTGGGAGTGGCGTCGGTCCAGGAGCTGGAGAGCGAGTACATGGCAAAGCTGCGGGAGAACGAGTCGATGCAGACGGAGTGTCGGACACACATCACGCTGATCGAGAGTAAACGCGAGTACAACACGCAGCGTCTGCAGGCGATCGCGCAGAGCGTGAAGGAGTACGAGGAGCGGAGGGCGAAGGTGGGTCAGAAGGCGCAGGAGGCGCAGAACCGTCTGAACGTTGCAAGTGGCGAGATGAGCGCGCTGGAGGACGAGGAGGAGCAGGGAAGAAGGGAGATCGCGCAGGTGCAGAAGAACATTCAGGACATCGAGATTGTCATTCAGGAGATCGACGTTCGCATCCGCAGCGTAGTCGCGGGAGACGGATGAGAGCGTAGAACCGAAGCAATCTGAAGAAGACAGAGGACCAGATCTCCTCGGAGCGGTGCGTGATGGAGACGTTGCGGTCGAAGCGCAACGCGGTGCTGAAGTCGGCGATTATGGAGCAGGTCCAGATCCCGCTCCTCTCCGCCCGCGACTCCCAGTCGGAGGTGGAGAGCTCGCAGATGGAAGTGGAGAGCGACCATATGGGATCCCAAGCGATGTCGCAGCAGTTCAGTCAGAGCCAGGCGCCGGCCGTTCAGAACGACCAGGAGCAGGTGGATCGAATCGACTTCTCCTCGCTGGGCGACCATGCGGTGGTAGGAGATCGAGGGGTGTGCGAGGTAGGCTTCGAGTGACAGCGACTACAGCAGTCGCGACGAGCAATATCGCGACCGCATCTCGCGTCTGGCGGCGGCGCGGACGCTTACGCGGGAATCAACTTCTTCGGCGCCCACGCCGAAAAGTACCGCAGCGAGGCGCAGGCGGTTCTGCAGGAGCGGAAGGTCACCACGCCGGGCAGCGAGACAGCAGCGGCGACACAGCGCAGGACTGGGCCGCCAGAGCGCTACAGCTACGGCGGCGTGAACGCAAACACGGCAGATCAGAAGACACTCGCCCGCGCACAGGAGCTTCAGATGCAGGGTGAAGACGATGAGCGCGTGCGAAAGAAAACCGGCTGGCACACCGGCATGGAAGGAAAGCTGCGTTTCGAGATCGACGACAGCAAGATGAAGTATCATCGCGGCGGAGACGCAGCCTTCAGCCGGAACCACCCGGACTATGCGGAATATCAGAAGCTCGTGGACAAGATGCTCACCGGTTCTGCAGAAGCGTGGAAGCCGGAGGACCAGGAGCGCCTTCAGGAGCTGGACAAGACCTGGGGCCGAGAGTACGGGCGGCTGAGCGAGCGCGTAGACAGAGGCAGCGCAACGCTGGAGGACGTCATCGATCACGAGGAACTGTTCCAGGCGTACCCGCAGCTGCGCAACGTGCGTGTAGAGTTCAAGGAGCTGCCTGGCAATACGCAGGGCTATTTCTCTCCAAGCGAGAACAAGATCGCGCTGGACAGTAAGCTGCGCTCGGCACCAGAGGCGACGATCATCCATGAAATCCAGCACGCCATTCAGAAGGCAGAAGGATTTGCAAGCGGCGCATCGCCGGAGTATTGGCAGCAGCACCGGGACGAGGCGAAAGAAGCGAGAATTGCGGACATCCGGGAAGAGATCGCCAGGCTGGAAGAACAGCTGCCGTGGGATTTGAACCGGTGGACGGCGGAAGACGACGCCATTGAAGCGAAGATCGGAGAGCTGGAAGACAGTATCATTGACATCCAGAACGGCGTGGGGCTGGACAGCTACGATCTTTACCGCAATACCGCAGGCGAGATTGAAGCGCGAGACGCAGCCAGCCGCCGGGGCCTGACACCGGAGCAGCGCCGCGCGACGCCGCCAGCCAGAACTGATGAGAACACGGTCTATGCCGATCTGAGCGACAGTCTGGATTACGTCGGAAAGACGGACAACGGGACTGAAGTGTATGAAACCAGCGAGGCCGTCCGCAAGCTGCCGTACAAGAAGCGCATGGAAGCCTTTATGGACATCATGCGGAATGAATACGCAGGCCGCACAGCGAAGTTCACAGCGCGAGATGGTGAAGTCTATTACGCGACATTCGATGAGAATGATTTGCGGAAGAACGTCTACGGCGATAAGAAGTCTTCGCCAAGAGGCTGGAAGGCGAAGATCAACACAGGAGCGGACGGGAACATTTTTGATCTGGTCGAAAACGCAGAGCACAGCGGAAGCGGCAAAGAACAGGGCAAAACATCCGAAGCGCACCAGGGACTTACAGGTTGGGAATATTTCGTGAAGACTGTGCAAATCGACGGACGGGTCTATGACCTGCTGGCAAATGTACGGAAAAAGCCGGATGGAGAGTTTGTGTACTCCATCCAGCTGAATGAGAACGAAAAGAAAGCACCTGCGCCTCCCCGTCAGTACCAGAATGGTACAGCTAAAGCGGAAAACCGCCCTGTTAGGGTGCCCACAGATGCTTCTGAGGCCAGTGTAGCAGAGAAGCGGCTGCCTGTCAAGGCCCGGTTCTCTATGGACGAGCCGGTTGAGCAGACGCAGGACTTGATGGCCATTCACAATCTGGACGGCAAGAAGATGGACAGTATGCTGCAGCTCGGCGCTATCCCGTCGCCGTCGGTCGCTATTGTGAAGGCGAGCCAGGGGCATACGCAATACGGAGACTATACGCTGGTCTTCCCACGCCAGAGCATCGACCCGAAGGCAGACCGGCGCAACAAGGTCTACGGCGCAGATGCCTGGACGCCGACGGCAGCAAACGCAATCGTCGAGCGGGAGGTGAACTACGAGGCCAGCAGCGCAGCAGAGCAGAAGATCGCGCAGCTGGCAAATCAGGTGGCGGGTGGTATCTTCTCCCGTGGCAGCGTCATCAGCGGCCACGTGGGCGAAGTGTCCACGATGGACGAAGCGGAGCTTGCCAAGCGGATTTCCAGAGACGACACGGTGCGGGCTGCATATCTTGCAGAACAAGGGAAAGACATCGAGCCTGTACTGAAGGAAAAAGTCTGGGACAGCTTCGGCAACCTGGCGTTGCAGGACTATACAGAGAAAATCGGCGCACAGGAGCTGGCACAGCTGTATGTGAAGCTGGAGACCGGCGAGCGGTTGACAGCGGCAGAACTGGAGACGGCACGCGAGAGCATCATGGACGCCTGGATTGCAGACCACGAGTACGCGCTGAACCGCAGGCCGGAGCTGCGCGAGACGCGCGTTGCACGGCAGCGGGACAAGATCAGCGACGCACGTGTAGAGGAT
>OLNF01002606.1_pt1 | contig 13946 bp, 9 predicted proteins | sample 1673061 | NCBI WGS metagenome assembly OLNF01 (sample SAMEA3136751, study PRJEB25190) | human gut metagenome | reverse complement strand
CCGTTTTTTAATGGCATTTCTCCGCGCAGGCGGATCGTAAATAACATGAAAAATCAAAGGAGGAAAAACAATGAAGCGCCCCATCAATATCTGCTCCGGCCAGTTTGGCGATCTTACCCTGGAGGAACTGTGCAAAACCATGCACGAAATCGGCTACAACGGCATTGAAATTGCTACGCAGGCGCATCTGGATGTCCGCCGCGTGCTGACCGACGCAGCCTATCGTGATCAGATCGACGAAACCCTGAACAAGTACGACATGCACATCGGCGCGATTTCTGCGCACTTGATCGGCCAGTGCGTGGGCGATAACTGGGATCCCCGCCTGGACAACTTTGCCCCCGCGCACTGCAAGGGCAATCCTGAGGCCATCCGTGCCTGGGCTATCGAGGAAATGAAGAACGTCGCCTATGCGGCAAAGCTCCTCAATGTCAAGGTGGTCACCTGCTTCCTGGGCTCTCCCATCTGGGCGATGTGGTATTCCTTCCCGCAGACCACGCCTGAAATGGTGGAGGCCGGTTTCCAGAAGATCAAGGAGCTGTGGACGCCCATCTTTGATATCTATGATGAATGCGGTGTGAAGCTGGCGCTGGAGGTGCATCCCACGGAGATCGCCTTTGACTATTACAGCACCAAGCGCCTGCTGGAAACGCTGGATTATCGTCCCACCCTGGGCCTGAACTTTGACCCCAGCCATCTGCTGTGGCAGGGCGTGGATCCGCAGACCTTCCTGCATGACTTTGCCGATCGCATCTATCACGTCCATCTCAAGGACGTGAAGCTCCGCCAGGATGGCCGCGCGGGCATTCTGGGCTCTCATATTGAGTTTGGCGATACGCGCCGCGGCTGGAACTTTGTATCCCTGGGCCATGGCGATGTGGACTTTGACGGCATCATCCGCGAGCTGAACCAGATGGGCTATCACGGCCCCCTGTGCGTGGAGTGGGAAGACAGCGGCATGGAGCGCATCTTCGGCGCGACCGAGGCGTTTGAGTATGCCAGCCAGATCAACTTTGAGCCCTCCACCTTTAGCTTTGATTCCGCCCTGAAGCGCGATTGATCATGAAATAATACGACCACATAAAAAGACCGCCGTTCCTGCAAAGGGGCGGCGGCTTTTACGTGGGGGATTACTGGATTTTGCTTAGTCCGTTGTTCAGGTACAGATCGAAGGTTTCAATCAGCATATCGGCCGTCAAATAACCGGCGCAATAGGCGTTGACGAAGGAATAATTGTCCTCCAGATCCCACAGGATGATGCGGTTATATCGGCTGCACGCGCCCAGGCAATAGTGCGGGGCTACTTCGCGGTAGACTGCGGCCAGCGCTTCGGGATACTTGTCCGATTGCGCGTCGGGGTGCAGCTCAAACGCGCTGCGCCAATCGGGATGCTCGCTGTAATACTTGAGGAATTCCATCGCGATATCCTGATTGGGGCTTTGCGGATGCAGCATGAACCAGGTCAGCGGGCCATGGTAAGCGGAAGCGTCATAGCGGCTCAGCTTAAAATCCATCAACACTTCCTGCCCGTCCTCCAGGAAGGTTACATAGATCAGATCGTCGATAATCTGCTGCTTTTTGCCTGCGGAAGCGACAGCCTCCGCGCGGGGCTCCAAGCTCCAGATGCGCTTATAGGATTCCAGCAGCTTGCGGAATTTGGGCGTATCAAAGGTGAAGCCTTCCATTTCATCGGCGGACTTGCCCTCGCACAGATAGTGCAGATAGGCGATCATTAACTGTGACCATACATGCTCTTTTTCATCTTCCAGGGTTATGGCGTAATCCAGCTGATAGGTCGCAATGCGCTGCGGATATTCCTCAGCGGTGTACCAGGCATAGACCAGATCCATGTATTCGTCCACGGTTTCCGGCACGGGGCCCAGGTTGAGCTTTTGCAGAAGGCCGGGATTGATGCTGTCATGGCCCGGCCAGATTTCCACCGGATAGGCATACAGCATATTCTCGCGCATCACAAAATCGGCAACCTGCGGATACATGGAGCGCACGTCGTCAATCAGCGCTTTGTCCGTCAGCGGGGCTGCCAGATTCTTATCCATCAGCGCCTGCAGATCAACGCTGGTGGAACAGCACCAGATCAGATCAACGCCGCTCTCGTAGGAAGACAGCGCGTCTGCATACCAGGCATGCGCGTCGGGATTGCTATTGCTGCCCTCGACAAGCCTGATTTCAACATTCGGATGCAGCGCCTGGAAGGCTTCTATTGCATCCATAAAGTTAAGCTCCGATCCGCCGCCGCCAAAGGAGATGGTCAGCGTGCGCTCGGGCGTGGCTGCGGTTTCGGCCAGGGCCAAGGGGAAGCATGCGGCTGCCAGCAGGCAGGAGAGCATTAGGGCGAGCAGCCGCGGCCAGGGAGATTTGTGCATGGGGAACCTCCTTATTTTATCGAGTCTTGATTGGACAATCAGGTTTTTAAGGGACAGCGTACTGATTGGAATCCTGAATGGTTTTGGACAGGGAGACATCCAGCGTATTGATTACTTGATCCTCTGTTATCTGGCTTTTGCCCGTGCAATAATCCATGATCAGCCCAGGTGCGTTGATATCGGAAAGCAGGATACGGATATAGCGGGCGCATGCGCCGAAGCAATAGCGCGCGGAGATTTCACGATAGGCAGACACCGCGTCTTCATTGAAAGAATAGCTTTCGTTGGGGTGTAACCGCATAGCAGAAGATGCGTCCATCTGATTGGTGTAAGCTTTCAAAAAGGACAGCGCCGCTTCTTTGTTTGGGCTGCTTGCGTTCAGCAGGAAGAAGCTGATGCTGGTATGCACGGCAGGCGCGCTTTCTGCATCCCACGCCGGATCAAATAGGACATGCTGCTCATATTCCTGAAAGGGCGAGATGTAAGGCTGCGCAAATACCTGCCGCCTGATATCTCCGCGCGCCAGGTATTCCGGGTTAGTCAGATTATGCATGACAACGCGCTCTGCCTCGCGGGCACGGTCGCTTAATTCGAGCGCTGCAAAGGCCTTGTACTTTTCAAGCATTGCGCGAAAGGCCGGCGTGTCAAAGGAAAAGTCAACAGCCTCCCCGGCACTTTTTCCCTGACAGACGGCATGCACATAGGTAACCAGCATTCTTTCCAGCAGATCATGCTGGGCTTGAGCAAGCACATCGCCTGAATCAAGCTTGTATGCCATGGCGCGGTTGGGATACTCGCTTGACGAATACCAATGATAAGCCAGATCAATGTATTCATCTATGGTATTTGGCACGCTGCCCAAATCGAATTTTTCAAACAGATCGGGGAAGAATACGCGGTTGTTGTAAGTTTCCAGATCAATGGGGAAGGCATAAAGCGCTTCATTGCGCATGATATAAGCAGCTAAGCTCGGAATCATGCTTTGGACATTGGCAATCAGCGCTTGATCTGCAATCGGCGCGATGCTTCCGCTTGCAATCAGCGTCTCAAGGTCTGTGTTTCTGCTGGAGAAGAGATACAGGTCAAAGCCATGATGCGCAGGAGAAGCCGAAAGGCAGGCGTCACCGCATACCTGTATGGAGATATCTGAAATAGCTTGAGGCGCGGCGAATAAGGATCGGGATTGCAATGAAGCGTCCACATGAATGCTCAGCGGCGCATGCCGGGGGAAAATGGCAGGCTCTGCCAAGAGAGCCTGCGCAGGAACGGCAATGGCCAGCAAAACGGCCATTGTGATGGCGAGATATTTGCGGGTTTTATGAATATGAGACATGATTCCTCCTTTGGATAAGAAGCTACCGACATTATTCATGCAGTTCTTTATATCCAACGCTTGCTGCGGCGCGCAGAAAGCGAGAGAGGAAGCGGGAGGGAAAAGCGGCTTCTTCATGGTGTGTTCCTTTCATCATCAGGTAGATCGCAGTAGCTGCAATCTGTAAAACGGTGAATAAGGTAACGCCTTGAGGAAGAAAATGAGACTTACAGGGTTTGGGCCGTTTAATTAACTTGGTTTCAATAGAAAATAGAGAGTCTCTTGATAACACCATTATGGCATATTGGGAGAATATTGTCAAGGAAATAATTGTAAATTCTGCAACGAAATTGGGCATTTCATCTTGCCTGCCCAATTTTCGGACATGGCGGTGAAAGCGTCCATTTTTCTTTTTCCAGGGGTTTGGTATACTTCCTTTCGCACCTGAGAAAAGGGCGCGAAAATCCGCGTGGGAGGTGAATGAACGTGCGATCTACAAAAGCGATCCGGATTGCCAAAATCAGCTACATCATTTTATCGTCACTGTTTATCGTGCTGGGCGTGGGGCTGATTGCGCTGCGCGATTTAAGCGTATCGCTGATCGGCATTGCGGCGGGGGTGATGCTGATCGCCTTTGGCATCGTCAAGCTGATCGGGTATTTTTCCAAGGATCTGTACCGGCTGGCGTTTCAGTTTGATCTGTCGCTGGGGCTGATGCTGGCGGTGCTGGGCGTGATCATCCTGCGCAATCCCGACCAGGCGATGTCGTTCCTGTGCCTGATGCTGGGCATCGCCACCATGGCGGATGGGCTGTTCAAGCTGCAATCGGCGCTGGACGCGCGCCGGTTCGGCCTGAAAAGCTGGCCGCTGATCCTGACGCTGGCCGTGGGGGCGGGCGTAGTGGGCGCGCTGCTGATGCTGCGGCCCATGCAAAGCGCGCGTGCGCTGACGGTGCTGCTGGGCATCGGCATGATGCTGGAGGGCGTGCTGAACCTGTGCGTGGCGCTGTTTGGCATCAAGATCATCCGACATCAGCGCGTTGACGGCGCTGAGTGCCGGGTGGAATAAATGGAAAGGTAGGAGTAAAACATGCGCTTATCCAAAGCGGTTGTGAAACACCGCGTGCTTATTCTGATTGTCGCGTTGCTGCTGCTCGTTCCCTCCGTGCTGGGAATGGCCAATACCCGCATCAACTACGATATGCTGGACTATCTGCCCGAGGACATGGACACGGTCGTCGGCCAGAACGAACTGCTTGCCGATTTCGGCAAGGGCGCTTTCTCCCTGATTGTGGTGGAGGATATGCCTGCGAAGGATGTGGCGGCGCTGAGAAAAAGGATTGAGGCGGTCGAGCATGTGGACTCGGCGGTCTGGTATGACAGCCTGACCGACCTGAGCGTGCCCATGGAGATCCTGCCTGAAAAGATATATAACGAGTTTAACAACGGAAACGCAACGATGCTGGCGGTGTTTTTTGACAGCTCCACCTCGGCGGACGTGACCATGGACGCCATCCGCGAGATCCGCTCCCTGGCCGGCAAGCAGTGCTTTGTCACGGGCATGTCCGCGCTGGTGACCGATCTGAAGGATCTGTGCGAGCGGGAGGAGCCGATCTATGTGGCGCTGGCTGTGGCCTGCGCGTGCCTGACCATGATGCTGCTGCTGGACAGCTGGCTGGCGCCGCTGATCTTTCTGGCCAGCATCGGCATCTGCATTGTGATCAACCTGGGCAGCAACTACTTCCTGGGCGAGATTTCCTACATCACCAAGGCGCTGTCCGCCGTGCTGCAGCTGGCCGTGACGATGGACTATTCCATCTTCCTGTGGAATAGCTACAATGAGCAGCGCACGCACATTGAGGATAAAAACGAGGCCATGGCCAAGGCCATCCACGAAACTTTTGTGTCGGTGCTGGGCTCCTCCATCACCACCATCGCGGGCTTTATCGCCCTGTGCTTCATGAGCTTCACTATGGGCCGCGACCTGGGCATTGTGATGGCCAAGGGCGTGCTGCTGGGCGTAATCGGGTGCGTGACCGTGCTGCCCTCGCTGATTCTGCTGTTTGACCGCCCGCTGCAAAGGACGCGCCATAAGGCGCTGATCCGCAACGCCAACGGCTTTGCACGCAAGATCACCAAGGCTTTCCCTGTGTTCCTGGCTGTGTTTGTGGCGCTGGCTATCCCCGCCTATATGGGCTATGCCAAAACCAACGAAGAAGTGTACTACGATATGGGTCAGTGCCTGCCGCAGGACATCGACTATGTGATTGCCCACAGCAAGCTGTCGGAGGATTTTGATATCGCCTCCACCCATATGCTACTGGTGGACGCCAACCTGCCCTCCCGCGATGTGCGCAATATGAAGCGCGAAATGGAACAGGTGGACGGCGTCAAATATGTGCTGTCGCTGGAAAGCGTGGTCGGCAGCCGCGTGCCCGAGGAGGTACTGCCCGATTCCGTGCGCTCCATCCTCAAGAGCGACCGCTGGGAGCTGATGCTGATTAACTCCGAATACAAGGTTGCCAGCGACGCGGTGAACGATCAGATCGACAGCCTGAACGCGATCCTGAAAAAGTACGATCCCTCCGGCATGCTGATTGGCGAAGCGCCTTGCACCAAGGATATGATCGAGACGACCGGCCACGACTTCCAGGTGGTCAACCTGTTCTCCATCATCGCCATCTTCGTCATCATCCTGCTGGTGGAAAAGAGCCTGTCTCTGCCAGTGATCCTCATTGCCGTGATCGAGCTGGCCATCTTCATCAACCTGGGTCTGCCGCACTATCTGGGACAGTCGCTGCCCTTTATCGCGCCGATCTGCATTTCTACCATTCAACTGGGCGCGACGGTGGACTACGCCATCCTGATGACCACCCGCTACAAGGCGGAGCGCGTCAGCGGCAAGAGCAAGTATGAGGCTGTCAGCACGGCGCTGGCTACCTCCGTGCCCTCCATCATCGTCAGCGGCATGGGTCTGTTCGCCGCCACCTTCGGCGTGGCTGTGTATTCCAACATCGATATCGTCAGCTCCATGTGCATGCTGATGGCCCGTGGCGCGCTGATCAGCGTGGTATGCGTCATCCTGATGCTGCCCGCGTTCCTGATGCTGCTGGACGGCGTGGTGCGCCATACGACGCTGAATATGAAAGTAAAGGAGTAATAAAAATGAAAAAGCTCATGGCGATTCTGCTTTCGCTGACCCTGGCCTGCGCGGCTGTGCTGCCTGCCCTGGCCGAGGGGAAAAAGGACGAAACCGTGTATGTGCTGGCCAATCCGGACGGCTCTGCCCGCCGCGTGATCGTAAGCGATTATCTGAGCAACCCGGACGGCGCGGATACCATCGCCGATGTATCCAATCTGGAAAAGATCCAAAACGTCAAGGGCGATGAAGCCTTTGCGGATGGCGTTTGGCAGGCCAAGGGCAATGAAATCTACTATCAGGGCGACAGCAGTGAAGCGCTGCCTGTTGAGCTGAAGATTTCGGCCACCCTGGACGGAACGGAGATTGCCCCCGCCGACCTGGCAGGCAGGAGCGGCCATGTCACCCTGCGCTTTGACTATGCGGTGAGTGCCAGCTATACCAAGGATGCTGAGACCGTCGCCGTGCCCTTTGCCGTGATTACCGGCGCGCTGCTGGACAATGAAGTGTTCGCCAATGTGTCCGTTAAGAACGGCCAGGCCGTCAACGATGGCGACCGCACTGTGGCTGTGGGTTTGTGCGTGCCTGGCCTGACTGCGGGCTTGAAGCTGGAAAGCGATAAAGTGGAACTGCCTGAGTATCTGGAAATCAGCGCGGATGTGAAAAACTTCTCCCTGCCTGTTACCGTAACGCTGGCTACCAACGAGGCCTTTGCCACTCTGGATGCTGATAAGCTGCAGGACGCCGACGCGCTTAAGGAAGCCGCCGATAAGCTGACCGATGCGATGACTCAGCTGCTTGACGGCAGCAACCAGCTCTATAATGGCCTGAATGATCTGAAGGACGGTACTACGAATCTGAACAATGGTATTAATCAACTGGCGGATGGTACGGTTTCTCTGGCGGCCGGCGCGGATACCCTCTCCACCGGCCTGACAACCCTGACCGCCAACAACGAAACGCTGGTAGGCGGCGCGCGCCAGGTGTTTGAAACCCTGCTGGCGCAGGCCAATGCGGCGCTGATACAGGCGGGTGTGGACGCAACCCTGACCGTTGAAAACTATGCCGATGTTCTGGGCAAGCTGGTGGAGGCCGTATCTGAGGAGGGCGTGACTGCCCAGGCTCGCGCGCAGGTGGAAGCCGCGGTGCGCGCTCAGGCGGATGCTGTGCGCAGCGAAGTGACCAAGGCTGTGCGTCCCCAGGTAGAGGCGCAGGTAACGGAAGCTGTGAAGGAAAACGTGATGGCGCAGATCCTGGCTACCCAGAACCTGACCATGGAAACGTATGAAGCCGCACAGAAGGCTGGCCTTGTAACCGATGCGCAGCGTCAGCAGCTTGAGGGCGCGCTGAATCAGCAGATGCAGACCGCCCAGGTGCAGCAGGCTATCGCCCAACAGACTGAGGCGCAGATGACCTCCGATACCGTGGCTGACTTGATTGAGCAGAACACCGAGGAGCAGATCGGCCTGCTGGTGGATCAGAACATGCAGTCCGAAACCGTGCAGGCGCAGATTGCTGCCGCCTGCGAGCAGGGTGCACCGCTCGTCACCCTTAAGGCCCAGCTGGATAGCTACAATACCTTCTATACTGGCCTGATTGCCTACACCAACGGCGCGTCCGACGCGGCCTCCGGTGCGGCGCAGCTCAAGGCTGGTGCGGATGCCCTGCAATCCGGCGCGGCGCAGCTCAAGGATGCGATGCCTGCCTTGACTGACGGCGTGAACAAGCTGGTGGACGGTGCGAAGGCGCTGGCCGACGGCCTTACCACCTTCGATGCGGATGGCGTATCCAAGCTGACCGGCGCGATCAATGAGGATCTGGATCCCCTGCTGGCCCGCGCGCAGCTGCTGATTGAGGCGGCGCAGTCCTACAATAACTACTCCGGCCTGGCCGAGGGCATGGACGGCGCGGTACGCTTCATCTATCGCACGGATGCGATTGAATAAACGATTTCCTTCCCATAAATGAACACATCCACCGGCATAGCCGGTGGATGTGTTCATTTACCGCCCTTTTTTTGCCGGGTTTATATTATGTTCACATTTCTGTGGTAAAATATGGCCGAAAACATGGCAAGGGGGATGAACGCGCATGCTGACGCTTTCAAACATCCATAAGGAATATGCATCGGGGGAGCTGCGAGTAGAGGCGCTTAAGGGCGTCAGCCTGTCCTTCCGGAAAAACGAGTTTGTGGCGGTGCTGGGGCCTTCCGGCTGCGGTAAAACGACGCTGCTCAACATCATCGGCGGTCTGGATCGCTATACGCAGGGCGATCTGATCATCAAGGGCCGCTCTACCCGCGAGTATAAGGATGCGGATTGGGACAGCTACCGCAACCATTCGGTGGGCTTTGTGTTTCAGTCCTATAATCTGATTCCGCATCAGACGGTGCTGAGCAATGTTGAGCTGGCGCTGACGCTGGGCGGAGTGCCTGCCAAGGAGCGCCGTCGCCGCGCTGTGCAGGCGCTGGAACGCGTGGGTTTGGGCGATCAATTAAACAAAAAGCCCAATGAAATGAGCGGCGGCCAAATGCAGCGCGTGGCCATTGCCCGCGCACTGGTGAACGATCCTGAAATCCTGCTGGCCGACGAGCCCACCGGCGCGCTGGACAGCGAAACCAGCGTGCAGATTATGGACGTGCTCAAGGAGATTGCCAGCGACCGGCTGGTTATCATGGTGACGCATAATCCCGAGCTTGCCGCGCAGTATGCCACCCGCACCATCCGTTTGCTGGATGGCCGCGTGACGGACGACACCATGCCCTTTGACGGGCAGGACGATATGGCGCAGCCGCCTGCCCGCACGGGGGCGACCTCCATGCATTTTGGCACGGCGCTGCATCTGTCCCTGAACAACCTGATGACCAAGAAGGGCCGCACCTTTATGGTGGCGCTGGCGGGCAGCATCGGCATTATCGGCATCGCGCTGATTCTGTCGCTTTCCAATGGCGTAAACGAGTATATCAAGAGCGTGGAGGAGGATACGCTGGCGCAGTACCCGCTGACCATTGAATCCGAAACCATGAACCAGTCGGCCCTGCTGACCGCCATGATGAGCGCCTCCTCCGGCAAGGATATCCCGCACGAGGAGGGCCGCGTGTATTCCAGCAACGTCATGGGCGATCTGATGAGCGCGATGGTATCGGAGGTAAACGCAAACGATCTCCCTTCCTTCAAGGCGTATCTGGACGGCTCACAGGAAATCGCCGACCTGACCAGCAGCATCGCCTATGAGTATGGCTCTACCCTGCGCATATATAATCGTAACGCCGTGGGTGGCGTGCAGCAGGTGCAGCCCAGCACGGTGATCGACACCATGACTAACAGCTCCATGATGAGCAACGCGAATGCGCTGGCGTCCATGTCTTCCATGTCGTCGCTATCGCAGATGACGAGCATGTACAACATGAACGTGTTCTTTGAGCTGGCGGGGGCAAGCGTCCACCGCTCGGGCAGCTATGAGCTGCTTGCCGGCCATATGCCACAGAAATACGACGAGCTTTTGCTGGTCGTGGGCGAGGACGACGATATCAGCGATACCACGCTGTATACCCTGGGATTGCGTGATCAAAGCGAAGTGCAGCAGCTGTTTATGACGCTGCTGACTGGCAGCACCGTGCAAACCGAAACAATCAGCTATTCTTACGACGATTTGCTCAACCTTACCTTCACCCTGGTGCTGCCCGGCAATCTGTATCAGGAGCAGGGGGATGGCATTTACGCCGATATCAGCGGCGATGAGGCGGCGATGAGCCAGGCGCTGGATCAGGGCGTAACGCTGCATATTGCGGGCATTGCGCGCAGCAGCAGCAATTCCATGATCAGCAGCATGATGGCCGGCGGCGTGGGCTACACCCACGAGCTGGTGGAATATGTGGTATCGGCCAATAACGAAACGCCTGCCGTCAAGGCGCAGCGCGCGCATCCCGACACCGATATCTTTACCGGCATCAATTTCAGCGGCGGCGTGGATATGGAGCCCAGCATGGAGATGCTGGACACCTATCTGAATTCTCTGCCGCAGGAGCAGCAGACCGCCGTGCGCGCGATGATCGGCATGATGAGCGAGGAACGGATTCTGTCCATGATGCGCGCCGAAATGGCCAAGCAAAAGACCGACGCCACCTACGAGAGCAACCTGGCCAAGCTGAACGCAACCAACCTGGATACGCCCACGCAGATCAAGATTTATCCCATCGATTTTGAAAGCAAGCAGCGCATTGTGGATTTGATTGAGCAATACAACGCGCAGATGCAGGCCGCGGGGCATGAGGAAGGCGTGATCCGCTATACCGATTATGTGGGTTCGCTTATGTCCTCCGTCACCACGATTGTGGATACCATTTCCTATGTACTGATCGCGTTTGTGTCCATTTCGCTGGTGGTGTCCTCCATCATGATCGGAATCATCACCTACATCAGCGTGCTGGAGCGTACCAAGGAGATTGGCATCCTGCGTGCCATGGGCGCGTCCAAGGGCGATGTATCGCGCGTGTTCACCGCTGAAACGCTGATTATCGGCCTGGTGGCGGGCTTTCTGGGCGTGCTGGTTACATGGCTGCTCACCTTCCCCATCAACGCACTGATTCACCATCTGACGCAGATTAACGCTGCGGCCATCCTGCCCGGCGGCGCTGCGGCGATTCTGGTGGCCATCAGTATGCTGCTGACCATCCTGGCCGGCGCGATTCCCTCCCGCATGGCTGCCAAGAAGGATCCCGTGGTGGCGCTGCGCACTGAATAATGCCTGCGGAGGACGGCTATGCCAAATAGTGAGTACGATAACGCGCATTTCTTTGAAGAATACGCCAAGATGTTCCGCAGCCAGCAGGGCTTGCCTGGTGCGGGCGAGTGGCGGCAGTTTCAGCAGCTTTTTCCCGATTTACAGGGGAAAAGCGTGCTGGATCTGGGCTGCGGCTACGGCTGGCATTGTAAATATGCTGCGCAGCAGGGCGCTTCGCGGGTGCTTGGCATTGACCTGAGCCAGCGGATGCTGGCGGAGGCACGGCGGCGCAATGCTGATCCCAAGGTGGAATATCGCCTTTGCGGCATGGAGGAGTATGAATATCCTGCGGACAGCTGGGACTGCGTAATCTCCAATCTGTCGCTGCACTATGTGGCGGATATTGACCGTGTATTTGCCAATGTGGCAAAAACCCTGAAGCCGGGCGGGATATTTCTGCTGAATATTGAGCATCCGTGCTTTACTGCCGGGGTACATCAGGATTGGGTATACGGGTCGGACGGCAAGCCGCTTTACTGGCCGATTGATGATTATTTCCTGCCGGGCGAGCGCAGCACGGTGTTCCTGGGCTGCGAGGTGCGCAAGCAGCACCATACCCTGACGCAGATTCTGATGGGATTGATCCATCATGGCTTTGAATTGCAGGCAGTAGAGGAGGCACAGCCCTCGCCGGACATGCTGGATATTCCCGGCATGAAGGATGAGCTGCGCCGCCCCATGATGCTGCTAGTGCGGACAAAGCGCAGAGAATAGCAATTAAAAAGGGGGATTGCCCATGTGGCGATTGCCGGACGATGACAGCCTGCCTGTGATTACCGCGGCGGAGCAGATTTACAGCGCACACCGTATGTGCCATTTGAAGCTGCCCCAAACGGCGATCCTGTTCTTTATGAGCAAGGGGTCGGAATATCTGACTGAACGCTATGCAGTGACTGAACTGCCTGAACCGTTCCCGTGCTTTTTGCGGCGCAGGCCGGTGTGGCAGATGAATGATTGGCCAATCTGCTTCCTCTTTGGCGGTTCCGGCGCACCGCAGGCAGCCGACTCAGTGGAAACGCTGGCGGCGCTGGGAGTCAAGAACATCATTGCCGTGGGCATGTTTGGCGCTTTTTCGGCGGATGTGCAGCCGGGTGAAATCGTTGTGCCGCACAAGGCGTTTGTGGAAGAGGGCACGTCGCTGCACTATTACGAGAGCATCAAGGCGGCGCAGCCCGATCCGACGCTGCACCGGTTGCTGATGGATACCCTGCAAAAGCGCGATTTGCCCCTTGTATCCACGGATGCGGTGTATCGGCAGACCTTCCGCAAGGAGCAGCTTTGGCGTGAGCGTGGCGCGGTCGGCGTGGATATGGAAACGTCGGCTGTTTTCAGCGTGTCGCAGTATCTGGGTCTACGGGCTGCCGCGTTGCTGATGGCGTCCGATCTGCATCCCAGCAGCCCGGATGCACCCAAGTGGCAATGGCTGATGACCGCCGATATGCGCTATGACCTGACGGAGCAGGCGCTGGCCGCGGCGAAGGCTGTGTGCTATGAAGGGGATTGACGAGGGGGAGAGACGAGGGGAATACGTTACTTTCTTCAGGGAAGAAAGTAACAAAAAACCTGTGTGTGACGTAAAAGTCTAGGCAATTAACCTGACTTTTACGTTACAAGGCAGCTTTCTTTGATTCTTTCTTGGGCTCCAAGAAAGAATCGTATCCCGCCCTCGTTTCCCTTTTAACCATACAAAAATGCCCCTGCAAGGTTTCCCTTGCAGGGGCGCGCTTTTGACTGCGATTACTGGTTATCCGCAGTCACGGCCTGCGCCGCAGTGCGGCCAGACACATAGATTTCAACGATGGCGTTGCCGCCCAGACGGTTGCCGCCGTGGATGCCGCCGGTCACTTCGCCAGCCGCATACAGGCCGGGGATGACGTTGCCGTTTACATCCAGCGCATGGCGCTCGGTGTCAACCTTGATACCGCCCATGGTGTGGTGAGTGGAGGGAGCCATCAGACGGATGCGCAGCTCCACGCCATCCAGGGTGTAGGTATCGGGCAGGTAATTGCCGTTCTCATCCTTCTGAGCGTCGCCGATCAGACGGTTGGGGTTGGTCTTCTTCACGTCCTCGGGCTGCTCGCCGGCCATGATCGCCTTGTCGTAGCTCTCAATGGTCGCACGAACGGTGGCCGCGTCGGTGCTCAGGCCCAGGCTGTTGAACAGGTCGGCCAGCTGATCCACCGTGCGGACATACTGACGCCATTCCACATCCTCGTTGCCGTACAGGTAGGGGCCGGGGATCTTGGCGGCAGCGTTAGCGATTTCGATGAATACGCCCTTGGTGCCGTTGTGCTCGATGCCGTTGCGGAACTCCGCCAGGCTCAGCACGT
>OLNF01002603.1_pt1 | contig 13964 bp, 11 predicted proteins | sample 1673061 | NCBI WGS metagenome assembly OLNF01 (sample SAMEA3136751, study PRJEB25190) | human gut metagenome | reverse complement strand
GACGGCAACACGAGCCTCATCGACTGGGAATACGCCGGCATGGGCGACTACGCCAACGATTTTGGCACCTTCTGCGTATGCGAGCAGCTCAGCGAAGATGAAATGCTCCGGGCGCTCACCAGCTACTTCGACCGCACCCCCACCGACGTCGAATGGCGCCACAACCTGGGCCAGGTCGGCATGGCGGGCTGGTGCTGGTACGCCTGGTCGCTACTTAAGGAAAGCGAAGGCGACAACGTGGGCGAATGGGCATACATCTATTACCGCCACGCTAAGACGTATTTGAAGAAGGCACTCGACCTCTACGAAGCAGCCGGCAAGTAACCGCACCGGCACAACGAAAACACGTACGTTATCGGTCAGGAGAAGACATGCAGCAGGATATCGCGGCCCTTCGCAAACAAAGGCACCGCTCGTTCATGATGAAGGGCGTCGCCTTCGCCGTGGCTTCGGGCATTTGCTACGGTCTGTACACGGCGTTTCTTACCTTGGGAGAAACCCAAGGCGTGTGGGGCGCATGGTTCGCGGGCGAAGCCTGGAACGGCAACGCCCCGCTAAGCGCGTTCGCCATCACCTTTACCCTTGCCGCACTCGCAGCAGGCCTCAACGACCTGTTCAGCGGCCTGTGGTCGCTCGTTATGTGCGCCAAGAACGGCCAGCTCGGCGACCTGCGCAAAACCATCGCGACCAAGCCCGGCCGCGTCATGATGCTGTGCGCCGCCATTGGAGGGCCGTTCGCGACCATCGCCTACGTGGTCGCGCTCAACTCGGCGACCGCTGCGGGCAACCCCGGCGTTATCGTTCCCATCGCGGCGCTCAACTGCGCCATTGGCGCCGTGCTCGGCCGCATTCTGTTCAAGCAGAGCCTCGGCGCGCATAAAATCGCCGGCGTGCTCGTGTGCCTGGCCGCCGCCGCCGCGATTGGCGGCACGAGCTTCGCGAACATGGGCCCCGAGGCGCTGTTCGGCTGCCTGTTCGCCTTCCTGGCCGCATTCGGCTGGGGCTTCGAGGGCTGCGTGGCCGGCTTCGGCACCGTGCTCATCGACTACCGCATCGGCATCGCCATTCGCCAGCTTACCGCGGGCCTGCTCGAGCTCGTCATCGCCTTCCCCGTTCTCGCCGCCTTCGGCGGTGACATCGCCAGCGTGCCCACGATTCTCGCAGGCGCCATCACCGACCCGGCCATCATGATCTTCGCCATTTCGGGCCTGTTCGCGATGCCCGCGTTCTCGTTCTGGTACAAGGGCAACTCCATGTGCGGCACCGCCCTGGGCATGGCCTGCAACGGCATGTACGCCTTCTGGGGACCGTTCTTCATTTGGATCGTTCTGGGCGTGCTGAACATCGGCGGCATGTCGGCCGACTATCCTCCCCTGTCAATCATGCAGTGGGTTGGCGCGCTCGTCATGGTCGTAGGCATCTTCCTGATTGCCGTGAACCCCGCCGATTACCTGGCAAAACGAAAGGAGCAGAACAATGAAGAATAATCTGCCGCCCCTTTACTACGCCATTATTGGGCAATTCAAAGACGATGCCGAGCATTGCGCCGCCGACATCGTGACCGCGCTCGAGAGCGACTACGCGGGCTACAAGCTGCTCACCAACAAAGACGTTGAGGAAGCCCTCGCAACCGCGAAAGAAAACGGCATTCTCGACGAAACGCGTGCCGACCTCGACGACAACGGCCAACTGCGCGTCTTCTACCGCATGAGCGTTTTCGGCGGCGTTATGGTGAACCAATACCTCTAACCCCGAAGAAAATATAAGCCGCCCAGGGCGAATGCCTTCGGGCGGCGTGCACGAAAAAGTCCCGCCGCGAGCAAACCCGCGGCGGGACTTTTGTTTTGAATCGATGGAGGCTTTACCGTCGCTCAATCATTCGATGCGATTGGGACGCTCGTTACTCAATCGCGACGGCTTGGCTGTCCATCATTTGCCACGTCGAGAAGAAGACCTTCGCATCCCTCGTCACGTCGCCCGAAATGGAATCGGAAACGTACACGATGCCCTCTTCATCATCGTAACCCTTCAGCACGACCGCATGGTTTCCGCCCCACAAGCCGTAGCTGTGGCCGTTGTACCACGAAGCCGCATAGCGCCCGCCGGGATATCCGCCCCATTCGGTGTTCCATACCTCAATCGGCTGGCCACACGACAGACGGCTCTTCAAGGCGGGAATGGAGCTGAACGACACGTCTACGGCGCGCAGGGAGCTTCCCGCAGCGCTCAAGTAGTTGTTGCCCGCAATGACGATTGCCGGGGCCACGCAGCCGTTGAACCCACCCGTTCCCGTGAACGGGTCGCCAGCGAACGCCGTCACGAAATTATTGCTCCAGCTGAGCGGAAGATAGTGACCCGCGATAGTCGTCTTCGAAAGGCCGAACCCGTAGTAATTCAGAAGGTTCGTAAGCGCAACCGATTCGCAACCCGTCGGCAACTCTGGATACTGCATGTAGCACGGAACGTCGACCCATGCGCCGACCATCGAGCCCGACGAGCTGAACTTGTAATCGACCGAGCCGACATACTGCCAGCCGCCGCACGCCATATACCCCCACGAGTTGAAGTAATACCAGTTTCCGTCAACATAATTCCAGCCTGTTTGCATGGCGCCAGAATTGCCGAGCAAATACCAATGGCCGTCCCAATACAGCCAGCCCGTTTGCATGATTCCCTGGTCGTTGAGGTAATACCACGTGCCATCAAGCTTTTGCCAACCCATGAGCATAAGCCCCTCGTCCGAGAACAAGAACCTATTGCCATCGAGCTCAATCCACCCGGCAAAAGGCAGGCCATCCTCACCGGTCACGATAATGCCGTCGGCCAACTGCACGCCCTTACACAGAATCGCACCGGAAGAGCCCGCGTAGAACGCTTGGCCGTCGTCAGCGAGAATCCACCTGCTCGACACCATTGCCCCCGAGGCGTCGAGCCAGTACTCGGCGCCGCCGTCCTCGAGCCAGCCGGTGCGCATCGCGCAGGTCTCGGGATCGAGCCAGTACCAGGCGCCCCGGTCGCGCAGCCAGCCGCTTGCCAGGGCGCCCGAGCCGGACGCGTAGTACCACGAGTCGTCGGCCAGCGCCCAGCCCGTCGCCATGACGCCGTTCGCGAGGAAGCAGTACGGGGTACCGCCGACCTCGAGCACGCCGGTCGCCATGGAGCCCGCCTGCGGGTCGAGCCAATACCAGGCGCCGCCGTCGCGGAACCAGCCGGTGCGCATCGCGCCAGAGCCCGAGAACGCGTACCACGAGCCGTCGACCACGCGCCACCCGGTCGCCATGGAGCCCGAGGCGTCGAGCCAGTACTCGGCGGCGCCATCCTCGAGCCAGCAGGTCTCGGGATCGAGCCAGTACCAGGCGCCCCGGTCGCAGACCCAACCTTGAGCAAGCTCACCGAAGGAAAACGAGTAATACCAGAGCGATGCCTCGGAATCGTACGACCAGCCAGTCACCATGGCTCCAGAATCGAGAAAACGATACATACAGCCATTGCATTCAACGACACCCGTCGCCATAAGATGGGTGGTGGGGTCAAACCAGTACCACGATCGCCGAGCTTGAGCCACCCCTCACAAAAGGAATCCTGGTTATCAGACGTAAGGTAGACCCAGCCGTCTTCGGTTTCGTTCCAGCCCTTCGCATATGTCGGATGAGACGAATCGGGCGACTGCGAATCAGAACCAGCGCCTTCAGATTCGCCAGTCGACGGCGTATTGGGCTCCGGATCAGCTGCCGACGCGCCGGTTCGCTCGGAAGAGCCCGTGTTTAACCCCATGGAAGAATTCAACGATACGTCCGCAGTGTTCTCAGGCTGAACCGCGTGTGGGGCATTAGACGCTGCACTATTCAGGGACGCATTGTCCGCCCAGCAAAGCTGGCATGGAACGAGAAGCGCGATTCCCATGAGCAGCGCCGCTTTTCCGTACTTCATAATCCCGCTCGATTCTTGCACTCTTTTTCAACTCGATGCTTGGGCAATAATTTTAGCAATGATTCACCCAGGTAACATTTTTTTAACAGGAAAGAACGGGGGGGCGGTCAAAAATGACCGCAAGAGCCGCACAGAAAACGGGCCCGCGCCTTTCGACGCGATGCCCGCAATAAGGCGAAACGCCATTCGTTCCTTGGAAAATCAAAACCCCAAAGCACTACTCAAGAGGAACGCCGTTGTACCAACCCCATTTCGGAGAATACGTCGTTGTGTAGTAGCTGAGCCATTCGTCGAGCGGCATCGTGCGAATACGGCCGATATTGTCCATAACGGTGTTGTTGCCCACATAGATGCAAATGTGGCCCCAAATCGAACCCGCATACGTATGAGTATGGGACGGAACGGCGATGATCATACCGACGCGAAGTTCGCTCAAATTATCGAGACCGCAATAAGCGTAGAACATGTCGTCGGCATCGTAGTCGTTATTGGGGAGCAATTGACCCTGACCAATACGATTGAATACCAAGGCAACCCATTCCGAACAAAGCCCTGGCCCCGGAGTGGGAACCGCACTACAGGCAGCAACGAGCTGTCGTTGCATGTCGGTTGTCGCCGATGGTTCCGCTTCAAGCATCGCCCCATCGCCGCCAAACTGATAGTAGTGAGAATCGATGGTATGCCATCCCGTCACCATCGCCCCCGACGATGCAAGGTAATACCACTTTCCTGCATCCTTAAACCAGCCGGTGAGCATAGCTCCATCAGAGCCGAAGTAATACCAGGCGCCGTTAATGTACTCCCAGCCAGTGTCGTATGCGCCGTTTTCGTCGAAGTGAAACCAGCTCGACCCGAGCAATTCCCAGCCCGCAAACGAATCGCCGTTTTCTTTCCGCAAAACGACGTCGCCGTTTTCATCGTACTTCGCATAGTAGTCAACCGCGCCGGAAGCGGACGCGTGCGCTGCCCTTCCGTCTTCGAACTCGAACCAGCAGCTCGACTCCATGCGACCGTCGTCTTGGAACTTATACCAAGCGCCGCCAATTTGTTGAATGCCGACGACCATGAGTCCTTGTTGCTCGGGATCGAGCCAATACCAGCCGCCCTTGGCAAGCCAGCCCGTTTGCAGCGCGCCAGACGGCTGCGCATACACCCAACCGTCGTCGCACAGCACCCAACCAGTTTTCATGGCCCCGCTGTCGTCGAATGCGTACCACGAGCCGCCTACTTCTTCGCGACCCGTCGCCATAACGCCAGAACCCGCGAGGTAATACCACGTTTCGCCTTGCAGAACCCAGCCCGTTCGCATGGCTCCCGAGCCGTTGAGCAGGAACCACTCACCGTCAGCCTTTTGCCAGCCCGTAAGCATTTTCCCGTCTTCAGCGAAAAGGTACCACGAGCCATCAATCCACGCCCAGCCGTGCGCCATAGCGCCCGAGCCGTTGAGCCAATACCAGGTGCCAAAGCGATACAGCCAACCCGTTTGCATCGCGCCCGACGAATTCGTGAAATACCAGGTGCCGTCATCGTTCACCCAGCCGGTGCGCATGTCGCCAGTTTGAGGATCGAGGTAATACCACGACCCACCGACAAACGCCCAGCCAGAAGCCACTACGCCATTCGGGTAGGAATACTGCCATGCTCCATTGAGAATGTACCAGCCCGCATACATATAGCCCGCCGAATCGAAGCGGTACAGAGTACCGTCTACCTCCAAGACGCAACTCGTTGGGTAGCCGCCATCGTCATAGGCATACCACCATCCAGTGCCGTTATGCCGCCACGATCCGGGAAGCGCGATTCGATTGCCTTCACTTTTCACGATGGCGAACGGCACGCGTGCCTCAAAGCCGGCATAATCGCCAAGGCCTCCGATGAGCACCGAAGCCTCGCCGGGAACGACGTTATTCTCATACGAAACGGCGTAGTCTCGGCCTTCAACAAGCAATCGCTCGCCATCGCGCACCGTGACCTGCGGGGTGATCGCGACGCCGGTATATTCAGCCGAAGTGCCCTCCAACTCGCATAGCACCTGGTCAAAAGACGGCTGCACTTCTTGCGACTCTTTTCCTTCGGCCTGCGCCCCATTCGCTTCCGCAACGGCAAACGCCGCCTCATCGCCAGCCTGCTCTGCGCCGACGAGCGATTCGGCAGGCTCTACGGAAGCGCCTTGCGCCCATGCCGCACCTGTGGAAGCAACGCCAGCGACACCACCGCCACAAGAGCCAGAGGACACGCCGTCCTATGCATCTTCTTCATGCTTTGCCCCTTCTTTACCGCATGAGGATTACCCAAGACGGGCCATCGCTCACAAATTCAGAAATGCTGTTACCCATGCCTCCGAAAGAGTGCCAAAAACGGTTCTCATACGGAGTGTCGCCCCAGAAAAATCCAATATGGCAGTCCGTCGAATACGGGTTGAACGGATAGAAAAACACCAAATCGCCTTTGCGAGCCTCGCCGCTTGCGAGCAATTCCGAGACGCTGTTGAACTGCAGCACCGTAGCTCCGCTGTCAAGAGCATAGCCATACCAACGGTATGCATTGCAGAAGCTCCCGCGGCCCGGTCCTCCCGGCCATGGCGAGTTTGATTGGTTGTTCGCGATCTTCGACAAATCGCCACCGGCCTTCGCATAGGCATGCGACACGAAGCCGCCGCAATTCATTCCGGTGAATCCATCGCTTCTCGGTTCCCCATTGGGATACGTGCAGCACACGGGACTTAAGGATGTATCGTAGCGTGTGCCAAGATAGTAGGAATCGTTCTCGTGAGAAATGAGCTGTTCGAGCAAACGCTGCCTGCTTACGCCCAAGACGGAGCCAGACGTATCGACCCACACGCCCGAAGCGTTAAACCACGAGCGGGTTCCGTCACAATCGTACCAACCGGAAGACGCCATGCGTCCCGTTGCCTCATCGAGCCAGTACCATGCAGAGCCGTAATGCAGCCAACCCGTTTGCATGGCGCCGCTCGAATCGAGGTAATACCAGGCGCCACCCCAGCTCAACCAGCCCGTCTCCATGGAACCCGAGCTTCTGAAGAAATACCATGCCTCTCCGCATTGTTTCCAGCCCGTCGCCATAGCGCCCGAGTCATCGAAGAAATACCACGAGCCCGCCATTGATCCATCGGAATCGAGCCAGTACCACGACGAGCCGTCCCAGTACCAACCTGTTTGCATTGCGTAATCGGAATCGAAGAAGTAGTGCGAATCGCCTATGCGCACCCATCCCGATTGCAGCTCGCCATCGGCATTTGCATAGAACGTCTTGCCGTCAACGGAGAAAAACCCGGGGAGAGTCTGCTCCCACGAATCACCGCGCACGGTGCTTTGCGCACCGCTCTGCACCACAGGCGCGCCCGAAGCATTTTTGCCCGCGACGAAAATCACAGCGCCGTTCGATCTAAGCAGCGCCAAACCCTCGCCACAGGGCGCCCATCCAGACATCTGAATCGCGCCATCGGCCAAGGCGTAGTAGCGGTCGCCATACGCCTCGAATTCCCCAGTCGCCATCGCGCGGGTTTCGAGGTCGAGCCAATACCACTGGGACCCGTCCCAATACCAACCCACGTCAAGCACGCCCGATCCGGCGGCATGGTACCAGGCGCCATCGACAAGAGCCCAACCAGTTTCCATGGCGCCCGACGCGCCCATGGCGTAGAGGCTCGAGCCATCGTTCACCAGGCCCGTCGCCATAGCTTTCGTCGAGGGATCAAGCCAATACCATGCGCCCCATACGTACCGCCATCCGCCCTGCAGCTCTCCGGAAGGAGCTGCGTAATACCAGACGCCACCGTCGCACGCCCAGCCAACAGCCATAGACCCAGACGCGCTGAAACAATACAAGCTCGAACCACACCGCGTAACGCCCGTGGCCATTACGCCAGTTTCAGGGTCGAGCCAGTACCAATTGGAGCCGTCATGCAGCCAAGATCTTTCCATTGCGCCAGATGCGTTGAAGAAGCGCCAACCGTCATCGCGCGCAACCCAGCCCGTTTTCATGGCGCCGTAAGGAATCGAGGCATCACTACCCGTATTCAAATAGCAGGTTTGGGTTCCGCATTCCGTAAGGCCGACGGCCATGATGCCCTCGTCATCAAACCAATACCAAAAGCCACCTACGTACAGCCATCCTTTGACCAGGGTCGAATTTTGGTAGTAGGACCACTGATCGGAAACCGCATCGTATTCCCAGTCATTTGCCGGATGCGATGCCCCAATCGAAACCGACGCATCAGCATTTCCTTCTAAGATAGGAACGGAAGAATCGTCGATTAGCGCCTCTTCTTCCAATCCGTACGCCGCCGCAGGCAAAGCGAGTGCAAAAGACAAAGACGCCACCACCGCACAAACGCGAGCAATAGCCGCCTTCTTCAAGCATGAGACACGAATAACGTTCAACGGAAAAGCCTTTCAATCTTACGGGCCCATTGTAAGACAAATCGAGAGAGGGCCTCCAAAAAAAGAAACGACCTACGCAAAGCATAAACACCCAGATGCACAAATTGCCCCAGGAAGCTAAGCGCGCCCAAGCCGACACCGTTCCATCGTTTCCTGGTCTCGCTCCATTGCTTTTTCGGCGGCGATAACAGGGGCACATACACTCGACACCACACAACAAAAAAATGCGAGGGCACCAAGACCGACAATCGAACAAGCTATCGATTACGCACTTGTCGAAGCCTTAATCAGGTCACCAATCCCCTGGTCGAACCCGATTCCCGACGTCCAGCCCAACTCGTTTGCGCACTTCGTCGCATCGAGCGCGTATCGCCTGTCATGCCCCAAGCGATCTGCGACATGCTCGATCGTTGGCTGCGGCATATTGTGCGCCGCCACGTAGGGCCGCATTGCTCGCACGATAGCCTGCGCAACCTCGATGTTCGAGCGCGCGTCGTTGCTCGAAACGTTGTAAATCCCACCCGCACGGCCACGCTCGGCAATCGCCGCAATCGCGCGACAGGCGTCTTCCACATGCAGCCATTCCCGCACGTTTTCTCCCGTGCCATACAGCGGCAACGCCTCGCCGGCCAGGGCGCATTGGATCATGTGGGGAATGAACTTTTCGCAATGCTGACGCGGGCCGTAGTTATTGCACATGCGCGCGATAATCGCAGGCAGGCCATACGTCCTCACATACGAAAGCACAAACATATCCGACGCAGCTTTTGATGCAGCGTAAGGCGAGCTCGGCCGCAGCGGCGCATTTTCCTTAAAGCGAGTTTGCGTATCTTCGATGGGAAGATCTCCATACACTTCATCGGTCGAAATATGGATAAAGCGGAAGCCTTCACGGCGTTCTCCCCGCTCATCGAGGTATTTTCGAGTTGCTTCAAGCAACGAGAGCGTGCCGCAAACGTTGACCGATTCGAAAATCGCCGCACTCTCAATTGAGCGATCGACGTGCGATTCCGCCGCAAAATGTACCACGCAATCGGGCTTTTCCGCGCGCATAACCGAAAGCATGACTTCTTCGTCACGAATGTCGGCTTGCACGAATCGATGGCGAGAATCGCCCTTTACGAATTCGAGGTTCGCAAGCGAGCCCGCGTATGTCAGGGCGTCGACGGTTATCACGCGCACGCCAGGCTGCGTGCCCAAAATATGCTCAACGAAATTCGAGCCGATAAAACCAGCACCACCAGTCACCAAGAAGCATTTCGGCATGGGTGCAATGCCCCCTAATAGCTTTCGGATAATCTTGCCTAAGCAAATTCTAACATTGCGCCAAAACGCACACCCGAACACGCGCTAGCCGTCCTCGACAAATCACCGATTGGTATACATAACCGCTTCTCTTTCGCCCCGCGTAAACCATGGGTGCATAATAGATAGAACGCCTAATCGAACAGAACAGCGGGCCAAGCAAACCCCAAGCAGACCACCGAACAACACGCCGAACACGCGCTTCAGGAAGGCCGAACGTCATGGCACAGAGCATCATTTCCAAAGAAGAGCTTCTGGAAAACGCCTACGAAATCGCCGAAGAAGGCGGCATTTCGGCGCTTTCCATTCGCGGGCTCGCCACGAAAAGCGGCGTGAGCGTGGGCACCGTGTACCGATTCTTCGCCGCGAAAGACGAGCTCACCATCGCAACGATCGAGTTGTATTTCGCGCGCGCATTCTACAAGGAGTTCTGCCACCTTGACACGCACACCGCGTTCGTCGATTACTGCGAGAAAATGAACGTGAGCATGCACCAGGTGTTCAACCACTTCCGCAAATACTGGCTGCGCGGCGCCGAGGCTCTGCCTTCCGCCGAGCGAGCCGCAGCGCGCCTGCGCGAGTCGCAGCAGATCGAGCACGTAGTAAACGGCCTTGTTGAAATCTACAAGCACGACCCGAACATCGTTGCCGATTTGCCCGACGGCTTCACTCCACGAAGTGTGTGTGAATTCACGCTCGACAACGTGCTCGACAGCCTGCGCCACCAAAACGGCGACTGCAAAGTGTTGTTCGGCCTTCTAAGGTCCACGCTCTATAAAAGCGAGGAGTAGACGCGCAGCGGCGGGCGAATCTGAAAGCCAAGATTGAAAAGGCTGGCGATGTCAACGCATTATTTCGTTTGCTAAAACTTGTTGTTTCTATCTATGGATATCTCAATCTGTTGATACTTATAACCAAAAAAAATGGTTATAATTGCAACAACGGAAGGAGATAGCATGCACCTGCTTAAAGTGAAGGTCGACGGTGCCGAACTGTTTAAGAACTGCCTTTTCGAACTGGATTTCATCGCCACCGATCGCGTTCCTCGTGACGATGAAGGCAATATCTCTGACGTCACGCCCGTTTGCGAGAAGTCTTCCGTCTACACGGAAAATGTTATCGGCATGGTTGGCGTTAATGCGTCGGGCAAGACCACCGCGCTCAATATCATCCGCTTTATTCTGGGCTATATGTCAGGCCCCTATCTCATGCGTCGATTTACGCCCAAAGATGACAAACTGGGGAGAATGGCCCCTCGCCTGTCTATCTCGTGCGTGTTCTACGAGAGGGATTCCTTCTACCTTATAGAATCGGAGTTGGCGCTCATTGATGCCGATTCGACCGGAACGGCGCCGATTGGCGAGCGGGGCTTTGACTCATACGCGTTTGTCAACGAGCAACTTTGGAAGTATTCGTCTGCGCAAATTTCGCGTAAGACAATTTTGGACATCGATGCCTTTAGGGACAAATCTACTCTTCTTATGAGGCGAAATGGACCCACGAACGACCCAACCGTGCTCGACGAGGCCAAAAGAACGTTCCTTGGCGATGACGTATCAATCGTCTCGATAGTTACGGGAAAGAAGACCGTACAGGTTGATTCCCTCAAAAGGACACTACCACTCATGTCCCTGCCAACCCCCATTGTCCAAGCTTTTGACCCAAGTGTTGAATATCTCAACTGGAATGCTGAGAACCAGGTTTTTCACCTCAAGTTTAAGAATGAGTCCCTGGAGCGGGTCGTTAACCCCACAGTCGCATCCTATGTCCTCTCGAACGGCACCATTCTTGGAGCCGAACTCGTTAACCGCGCTATAAGCGCCCTTAAGAGCGGGGGATATCTCATCGTTGACGAAATGGAAACCGGCCTTAATAGATCCCTTGTGGGAACGGTGATCGGTTTGTTTGCTTCCCCTGTCACCAATCCTCATGGTGCCGTTTTGTTGTTCTCGACGCATTATCCTGAACTGCTCGATGGCCTCAAGAGAAAGGACAACGTCTATCTCTTAGTGAGAAACGAATCATTCGACACCGAAGTTGTTAAATACTCAGACCGCATTGGCCGCATAGAGAATAAGAAGAGCGACGTTGTGATTAACAACGTCATTAAAGGCTCAATGCCTCGATATCCAGACGTTCAGGCGATGCGTTCCTATGTTTGCGAGCATGTCAATGAATAACACGGCCCTCGACTACCTTACCCATAGATTTGTTTTGTTCAGCGTTGAAGGTACGGCTGAGGGCGCCGTGATTCAGACGCTGTATGACAATGATTTGCTTGTCGTGCCCCGCGATCATGTGGTAATGGATAACACTTACTTCGACAGACCGTATACGAGGCTCCGCAAGGCAGACAAGATAGCCGACGAGTATTTCGGCATGAGCTATGAGTCAAGAGATGCTTCGGGTTTGACAGTGGCACGAATCGTTGATAGCAAATCAGCCAAATTCGAGTTTCCAAAGCGCCGTCAAAATGGAACTGAGGTACTGAGCTTTTTTACGCGGCCGGAAATTGAGATGCTTGTGATTCAAGCCGAACATGCTTACGGTGAATGGCAGAAAGCCTCTAGGAAAAATAGACAGCTAAAACCGAGCGAGTTCTGCTCATGCAACCTAGGCTTTTCTCGCCTTAAAGAAGCATCGTTTCTTAAGGAATACTGGTCCGATGCTCCTAAATTGGTCGAAGCCATTCAAAAGCATAGCGAGAAAGCGCAACGCAGCAAAGGCGAGCTTTTACTTGTAGATTTGCTGGCCTAACTGCGTTGTTGAGCGTTTCGCAACGACCGAAGATTTAGGCCTATTAACGAAATGAGCGCTTTGGGGTGCCAATGGGCAGCCTGGCCCCAGCATCCCAAAGCACCCCGACTCGCCGTTTTGTGGCCAAAATCGATGTAGCCGAGAGGACGACGGCATCACCTCCGTATCGCCACGATTTTCGCGTGTCTAAACGAACGATTTCGACCGACGGAGCGTTTTTCGCACGGGCCTTCAGGGATCATTCATCTTCGAAAATGCGATTTCGAAATTCTATTTCCGCTGTTCAAGGCATTGTTCTTTTCGCGCACATACCTCGGTTTTCGAAAAAGTGAACAAGACTCCTTTGATGTTCACACCAATCACCTCCAAGATAGAACACGTCAAAACGAACGAGCGCCGCGGCTGTTCGAACTCAACCGCCCTTTTTCTTAGGAGGACAACATGTCACCTATTCTTATCGCCGCCACCACGATAATCTCCCTCGCCCTTGTCGCTTACACGATTGGCGTTTTCGGCGAACGCAATTCCGGCATGCTGAAGCGCTCGCATCTCATCTTCTTCTGGATCGGCCTCGCATGCGACTCCACCGGCACCGCCATTATGGGCTCCATAGCCCAAAGCAGCGGCGGTTCCATCTCGCTTCTGCACCCCGTCACCGGTGGCCTCGCCATCGCGCTCATGCTCTTCCACGCGGCCTGGGCGACCTACGTTTTGCTGCGCGGCAATAGCAAACAGCGCCACGACTTCCATCGCCTGAGCATTTGCGTGTGGCTCATTTGGCTCGTTCCCTACTGCACCGGCGTGCTGGTGGGTATCCCCGCCCTGCACGTTGCCGACGGCACCGCGCTGGCAATCGCTTCCGCCATCGTTATTGCGCTCGCCATACTGGTTCTGTCCAAGAAGAAGCAGGCCGCTTCGCTGTAAGACGCAACAGCGAGCTGACAGCGGTGACAGACTGGCGGCGGCGAACCAGCAAGGCAAAATGACAACGAAAAGCCCACTGCGACCGCCGCAAAACCAGGTGTCAGACCAACGACGGCAAACGCCAACGACAGCTATAACAACGCCAAACAACCACAACGTCGGGCGACAGTAATGCAAAAGCCCAGGTCACCTCAAAGGAAGAGACCTGGGCTTGTGCGTTTTATATTCGCTTTTAGAACTTGCGGAAGCGCTCGTAGCGTTGCTCGAGCAGCTCGTCGATAGACAGGGCGGAAAGCTCGTCGAGACTTTCTTCCACATACGCCACAACGTTGGCGATTGCGAAATCGGGGTTGGCCGAAGCCGAGCCCTCGCCTTCCTCGAGCACCGCGTCGACGATATCCATGTCGAAAATCTCGTAGGCGTTCATGCGCATGACCGCAGCCGCCTCGGCCGCGCGCGAGCGGTCCTTCCACAGAATGGACGCGAAGCCCTCGGGCGAGAGCACCGAATACACGGCATGCTCCTGCATGGCCACGCGGTCGGCCAGCGCAAGCGCGAGCGCGCCGCCGCTGCCACCTTCACCCACGAGCACGCTCACCGTGGGCACGCGAAGCCCCGCCATGGCATACAGGTTGTCGGCGATGG
>OLNF01002582.1_pt1 | contig 14036 bp, 11 predicted proteins | sample 1673061 | NCBI WGS metagenome assembly OLNF01 (sample SAMEA3136751, study PRJEB25190) | human gut metagenome | reverse complement strand
TTGGTGCGGTACTTGGTTTCGTTCCTCAGATGCTGGTATTATTTATCTTCCTTGCATTTTTGGAATCCTGTGGTTATATGGCACGAGTTGCTTTCATCATGGATAGAATTTTCCGTAAATTCGGTCTTTCCGGAAAATCATTTATTCCGATGTTAATTGGAACCGGTTGTGGTGTACCTGGAGTTATGGCTTCCCGTACAATCGAAAACGACCGTGACCGTAAAATGACAATCATGACAACAACATTTATCCCTTGTGGTGCAAAACTTCCGATCATCGCCTTAATCGCAGGTGCATTATTCGGCGGCGCTTCATGGGTAGCACCAAGTGCATATTTTGTTGGTATTGCAGCAATTATCTGCTCTGGTATTATTCTTAAGAAAACAAAAATGTTTTCAGGTGAGCCGGCACCATTCGTAATGGAGCTTCCTGCATACCACATGCCTACCGTAAGTAATGTACTGAGAAGTATGTGGGAAAGAGGCTGGTCTTTCATTAAGAAAGCGGGTACTGTTATCCTTCTTTCTACAATCGTAGTATGGTTTACTTCTTACTTCGGATGGGTAGATGGACAGTTCCGTATGTTAGAAGATTTGGAACTTGATCACAGTATTTTAGCAAGAGTTGGTAGTGCAGTTGCATGGATTTTCGCTCCTCTTGGATGGGGAAACTGGAAATCAGCAGTGGCAGCAATCACAGGTCTTGTAGCAAAAGAAAACGTAGTAGGTACCTTTGGTATCCTTTATGGATTCTCAGAAGTTGCAGAAGATGGTACAGAAATCTGGGGAAGCCTTGCCGGAAGTATGACAGCAGTTGCTGCATATTCCTTCCTGGTATTCAACCTGCTTTGTGCTCCATGCTTTGCAGCAATGGGAGCTATCAAACGTGAAATGAACAATGCAAAATGGTTCTGGTTTGCAATTGGATATCAGACCCTGCTTGCTTATGTTGTATCTCTTTGTGTTTACCAGATTGGTACTTTAATCACAGCTGGTACATTCGGAATTGGTACAATTGTAGCATTCCTCTTAGTAGCCGGATTTGTGTACCTGTTAGTAAGACCATATAAAGAAAGTACAACTTTAAAAATAGGAGCAGTTCGTACTGCAAAATAATAATAAATGCTAATTGGAGGCAAAAGTTTTGCCTCCAATATTTTTGAATTTATTGCTTTAAAGGGTTGACAATCCGAACATTTCGTATTAGAATAAATGACAACAAAAGCAAAACCGATGAGAAAGAGTAGTAAGCTTATTCATGAAGGAACAGAGAGCTGCGGTGGTGAAATGCAGTACGAATTGATTTGCTGAATGGACTTTTGAGGGCAGTCCGAACATGGAAAATAAGTAGGCACTGTCGGGGAACCGAAACCCGTTATCAGTAAGGAGTGTATGATAGTACATGCGTAAAGTGGACATGAAAAATGTTAATTTGAGTGGTACCGCGATAATAAGAATTTATTACCGTCTCAAGCTTAGGCTTGAGGCGATTTTTTATTTCATAGGAGAAACTCCTATCGGAAGTAAATCCTATCATGTTTTGTTTTTGTTAAGAAAATACAGAGACAAGAAAAGGAGAAAAAAAGATGAGAAGAAAAGTATTAGCAATGGTATTTAGCGCAGTAATGACAGCAGGAGTACTTGCAGGATGCGGAAACAGTTCAGCAGAGAAAAGCACTGCAGATACAAAAGGTACAGATAGTAAAGAAGCAACCTATACAGTTGGAATTTCCCAGTTTGCAGAGCATGGTTCTCTGGATAACTGCCGTGAAGGATTTTTAGAAGGTTTAAAGGAAGCTGGAATTGAAGAAGGTGTAAATTTAGATGTCATCTTAGATAATGCGCAGGCAGATACCGGCACAGCAGCAACAATTGCAGATAACTTTGTTTCTAAAAACGTAGATTTGATTTGTGCAATTGCAACTCCGGCAGCTATGAGTGCATATAACAGCACAAAAGGAACCGAAATTCCGGTTATCTATACCGCAGTTTCAGACCCGGTAGCAGCACAGCTTGCAACAGAAGATGGAACCCCGGTTGGGAATATTACAGGTACTTCTGATGCACTTCCGGTAGAAGAACAGTTAAAGATGATTCGTGCAACTCTTCCGGATGCTAAGAAAATCGGTATTCTTTATACAACAAGTGAGACAAACTCTGAAAGTACGATTGCTACCTATAAAGAGTTGGCCGGAGATTATGGATTTGAAATTGTAGACACTGGTATTAATACAATTGCTGATGTAGAAATGGCAGCGAAAGACTTGGTAACAAAAGTAGATTGTATTACAAACTTAACAGATAATACAGTAGTATCTGCACTTCAGACCGTACTTGCAGCAGCAAATGATGCAAAAATTCCTGTTTTTGGTTCTGAAGTAGAACAGGTAAAAAATGGCTGCCTTGCTTCTATGGGAATTGATTATGTTTCTCTTGGAAAACAGACTGGAGAGATGGCAGCAAAAGTATTAAAGGGAGAAGCAAAAGCTTCCGAATTAAATTATGAATTAATCACAGAGCCAAGCTTTTACGGAAATACAGAAGTAGCAGATAACTTAGGAATTACACTGGATGAAAGCTACGTGTCTGACGCAGCAGAAATGTTCGATTCCATCGAAGTAGAATAAGCGGAGGAACAAAAAAGATGGCTTTAATTCAAAGCGTAATTGAACAAGGGCTTATTTATGCGATTATGGCTCTTGGCGTTTACATTACTTATAAAATTCTGGATTTTCCGGATTTAACCGTAGATGGCAGCTTTCCTATGGGAGCTGCCATCACGGCGGCTTTAATCAGTAAAGGATTTAATTCACTTTTAACGCTTCCAATCTGCTTTTTGGCAGGAGCACTCATTGGAGCATTAACCGGACTGATTCATGTAAAATTAAAGGTAAGAGATTTACTTTCCGGTATTATTATGATGACAGCACTTTATACCGTGAACTTAAGAATTGCAGGAAGAGCAAACCTGCCGATTTATAATAATTCGAATATTTTTGAAAATGCAGTGGTAGACAGGATTTTCCCAGAAGCACTTGTTCCTTATAAAACTGTGATTATTATCTTAATCATTACTTTAATCAGCAAGTATTTTCTGGATTGGTATTTAAGTACAAAGTCTGGTATGCTGCTTCGTGCTGTGGGTGATAACGAAAAAATTATTACTTCTCTTGGAGTGGATAAAGGACTGGTAAAAATTGTTGGACTTGCTGTTTCAAATGGTCTGGTAGCTTTAAGTGGATGTATTTTTGTACAACAGCAGCGTTATTTTGATGTTTCTATGGGAACCGGTACCGTTGTAATCGGACTTGCCAGTGTTATCATGGGAACAAGTGTATTTAAGAAAGTGACAATTTTAAGGGTGACAAGCAGTGTTGTCATTGGCTCTATTTTTTATAAAGCCTGCGTAGCACTTGCAATTCGTCTTGGATTCCCATCAACGGATACAAAATTTATTACGGCTGCCATTCTTCTGATTATCTTGGTAGTAGGAATGGAACGAAGAAAGAAGGTGAAGATCCATGCTTGAGTTAAAACATATTCATAAATATTACAATCCGGGAACAGTCAATGAAATGTGTCTGTTTGATGATTTTAATTTTAAAGTAGAAGATGGAGAATTTGTTGCGGTAGTGGGAAGTAACGGTTCTGGAAAAACTTCTATGCTGAATATTGTATGTGGAAGTATTGGCGTGGACTCCGGAAAGATTCTGATTAACAATCAGGATATTACGAATATGAGTGAACATAAGCGCCTTTCTAAAATCGGTCGTGTTTTTCAGGACCCGTCTCTTGGGACTTGTCCATCCATGACAATTATGGAAAATATGGCACTGGCAGAGAATAAAGGAAAACCTTACAATCTTGGTTTCTGCGTGCGTAAAAAGCGAAAAGAATACTATCAGGATTTGCTTCGTCCATTAAATCTTGGTTTAGAGGATAAAATGGATGTAAAAGTAGGTTCACTTTCCGGTGGGCAAAGACAGGCAATGGCACTTTTAATGTCTACTATGACACCGATTGAATTTTTGATTTTGGATGAACATACAGCTGCACTTGACCCGAAAACCGCAGAGATCAATATGCAGTTGACGGACCAGATTGTAAAGGAAAAGAAACTGACTTCACTTATGGTGACACATAATCTTCGTTATGCTCTTGAGTATGGAAATCGAATTATTATGATGCATCAGGGAAAGGTTATCTTAGATAAAAAAGGGAAAGAAAAAGAAGCATTAAATGTAGATGATGTGCTGGCAAAATTCAATGAAATCAGCATTGAGTGTGGAAATTAGAAAAGAAACGTAGTAAAATAAAGAGAGCAGGATTAAAATACGCTCGGGATTTCTGAAGGCGAAAGCCTGTGAGATTCCGAGCGTATTTTAGCTAAACAAGAGATTATTAGTATTGAAGGTTAAAGGAGAGGGAAAAATATGCCTGTAACATTGCAGCAGATAGCAGAAGCCGCCGGTGTTTCAAGAGGGACGGTTGACCGTGCATTGAAAAACAGGGGGCGGGTTAATGCGGAAGTCGCAGAAAGAATCCGAAAAATAGCAAAAGAAATGGGATATCAGCCAAGCCGTGCGGGACGTGCACTTGCTATGGCAAAAAAGAATGTAAAGATTGCAGTGATTCTTCAGTCTGCTCAGACACCATTTATGAATCTGGTGTCAGAAGGAATTTTGGCAGCCAAACAGGAAGTAGAAAGTCTTGGCGGAAGTGTGGAAGTATTTCCGGTAAAAGGGGTGGATGCCCAGAGTGTTATGGAAATTATGGATAAGCTTTATGAAGAACAGTATTCTGGAATTGCTTTAGTGCCGTCCGAGGATAGTGTATTAAAGAATAAAATCCGACAGTTTGCGGAAGAATATGAAATTCCGATTGTGACCTTAAATTCCGATGTTGAGGATACGAAACGCTTGTGTTATGTTGGGCAAAACGGAATTCAGAGTGGAAGAACGGCAGCAGGATTGATGGGAGAAATTATCGGTGAAAAAGGGCAGGTTGTTGTTATTTCCGGACATATTTCCAATCCATCATTAAATAATAGGGCGAGGGGCTTTCAGTCAGAGATTATGGATGAATTTCCAGAGATAGAATTGATTCATACAAGATATTCTTATGATGATGACTGGGTAGCAGGAAAGATTGTAGAAGAATTAATCGAACAATATCCGAATTTATCTGGAATCTATATAACCGGTCCGGCCGTAAAGGGAATCTGCGAGGCACTGGAAAAACTTGGAAAAGGCAAATCTATTAAAGTAATAGGAAATGATTTCTTGAGTGAAAATAAAAAATGGATGGAAAAAGGAGTGATTAATTTTTTAATCGGTCAGGATGCTTATGTGCAGGGATATGAGCCGGTTATGATATTATTTCGGCTTTTCTTAGACCATAAAGAACCGAAAGAAGAGTATCAGTATACAGAAATTGTAATTAAAACCAAATACAATATGTAAGACTAAAAAGAATTGAAGTTTCAATAATGAAAAAGAAATTTCAATTCTTTTTTGAATTAAAATGTACACGTGAACGCAAACGAAAAAGAAAAAATAAAAGAAACTATTGAGGGTGAGAAAAAATTAACAGAACATCTCAAATAAATTACCAAAACAAGAATCAATTATATAGTAAAAAATACCAATGAAAAGAGCTTAAAAATAGAAAAAAGTAAATATATCCAAAAAAGAAGTGTTTAAGTTGTATAAAAAAACATATTGCGTACACGCGCACACTATGCTAAAATAACATCATCAAATGAAACACGAAATAAAAATTAAAAAACAAAAAAATAAAAAGATGATGGAGGAAAAAAATTATGTTAAGAGTTGGAGTAATTGGATGCGGTGGAATGGGAAAGGACCATATCAGAAGACTGACAAACAAAATTCAGGGAGCAGAAGTAGTAGCAGTTTCCGATGTGTTTGAAGAAAGCGCAAAACAGGCAGCTGAAATCTGTGGTGCAAAAGTTTACACAGATGCAAATGAATTGATTCATGACCCGGAAGTAGATGCGGTATTTATTGTTTCTCCTGGATTTGCACATGTAGATTCCCTGCTTGCAGCAATCAAAGCAGGAAAACGAATCTTCTGTGAAAAACCGTTATGTACCACTGCTGAGGATTGTTTAAAAGTAGTAAATGCAGAAGTGGAATCTGGAAAACATTTAATTCAGCTTGGATTTATGAGACGTTATGATAAAGGTTATATGCAGGTAAAAGAAGCACTGGCAACCGGAGAATACGGAGAACCGCTGATGCTTCACTGCACACACAGAAATCCGGAAGTTGGAACAAATTACAATACACCGATGGCAGTTCATGATACAGCAATTCACGAAATCGATGTACTTCACTGGTTAGTAGATGATGAATATGAATCCGCTCAGGTGATTATGCCAAAAGTAACAAAATATTCTCATTCTGAATTAAAGGACCCACAGATTATGCTGCTTCGTACCAAAAAAGGTGTGTGCATTGATGTTGAAGTCTTTGTAAACTGCAAATTTGGATACGACATTAACTGTGAAGTGGTTTGTGAAGATGGAGCAATTAAAATGCCGTCTCCAATTTACCCAAGCATCCGTAAAAATGCAGCTGTTTCCACTACCATTGATACAGACTGCTTCGTAAGATTTAAAGATGCTTATGATACAGAAGTTCAGGACTGGGTAGACGCAGCAAGCGAAGGCGTGATTAAAGGACCAAATGCATGGGATGGATATCTTGCAGCAGTTACCGCAGATGCGCTTGTAAAAGCACAGGAGACAGGTGCAATTGAAAAGATTGAAACAGCAGTAGAAAAACCAGAATTCTATAAATAAGACGATAAGCGGGTAAATTGAAATAAGATTCTGAAGCTGTTCCTGATGAGTTTATGCGACAGTTTCAGAATCAGAAAATCAGAAAAAGGAGAAAAAACCGATGAAATTAGGATTTAACGAAGCAACAGCATTAGAATGTAAAGGACAGTCTTTACTGGCAGATATGGAAATGTGTGAAAAATATGGATTTGATTATATTGAAATTCGTTTTGACTGTGTCAGAGAGTACTTAAAAGAACATACTTTAGAAGAACTGGCAGACTGGTTTAAAAATCATCACTTAAAACCATGGGCTTACAATACATTAATCTTCTTTAATCAGAGAGATGAGGCAGGAGAAAAAGAAATTGATGAGGAAGTTGATTTCATTTTGGAAGTGTCCAAAGCAATTGGAATGAAGATGTTAATTACGGTACCAAGTTTTGATGTAAAAGATAAAACTGTTTCTGAAATAAAGGAAGAAGCAGTGGAAAGACTTCGTTATCTTTCAGATAGAGTCGGCAAAGATATGAAGATTTCTCTGGAATTTTGCGGAGCTCCAAACTGTTCCATCAACCAGTTCGGTACGGCTTATGATGTAGTAAAAGCAGTAGACAGAGAAAATGTAGGTGTGACCGTAGATACCTTCCATTTCCATGAGATGTGCTCTAAGTTAGAAGATTTAAGAGCAGCAGATGGTAAGAAAATCTTTGCTTATCATTTGAATGACTGTGAAGACCTTCCGCTTGGCTCTTGTGGAGATGATAAACGTCTCTGGCCGGAAGAAGGGGTGGTAGACCATGCTGGAATTGCATCTGCTTTAAAAGAAATCGGGTTTGATGGAGTTTGCACTATCGAGGAATTCCGTCCGGAATATTATGAAATGTCTCACGAAGAAAATGTGAAAAAAGCAGCCGAAGTAACAAGAAGTTTTGTACAAAAATATTTTGGATAGGAGTAAACTTAAAACAGGAGAAGAATAAAACAACAGGGAGAAGACAAAGGCGGGTATTTTACCCGCTTTGTCTGAAAAAAGGAGAAAATGTATGATAAAGGGCGGAATACCTGAACTGTTGAATTTTAAGCAGAAGGGAAAAAACATGGATGAATTTATCAAGGTTCCGGTCAGCGAGAAACTTGCATATTGTTTTGGTGACCCGGCATTAACCTTGATGTACACGATGACTACGACACTTTTGATTTATTTCTACACAAATGTAGTAGGAATTTCCGTCGGGGCAGTCGGAATGATTATGTTATTATCTCGTGTATTTGATGGATTTTCGGATGTGCTGATGGGAACAATTATTGATCGTACCCATTCTAAGTATGGAAAAGCCAGAATCTGGATTTTGCGTCTGGCTCTGCCTTATGCGATAGCGGCAATCTTACTGTTTACCATGCCGTCAATTGGAAGTATGGGAAAGATTATTTATGCATTTGTGACTTATAACATTATGAATACGGTTGTTTATACAGCAATCAGTCAGCCGTTCCACGCACTGGGCTCTTTAATGAGTCGTGACAGAAGAGAACGTGATGTTATCTGTAACATCCGAATGGTGCTTTCCATTACTGCAAGTATGGTAATTACTGCATTTACGCTTCCGTTAATTAATAAAGTGGCAAAGATAATCCATAACGAACAGATGGCATGGATTATTGTAACGGCAGTCTATGCAGGTGTATCAGTACTGGTTTTAATTAATACTTATATGACTTGTACAGAGCGTGTACAGGCAGCAGCGAAGGTAAAAGAAAATATTCCGTTCTTAAAAGCATTTAAGACAACAGTTACAAACCGTTATTTTCTGATTGCACTGGGATTGATGGTTTTCTATACCGCATATCAGATTATTATCGGAACAGACTTAACTTATTATTGTCAGTATGTATTGGGAAATGTAGACCTTGTAATGCCGCTCTCAGCAGCAGAAAAAGTTGCAACGATTGTGGGAATTGCAATGCTTCCGAAAATTTTACCGAAATACGGAAAAAGAAATCTGATTTGTGCAGGATGTGCACTTGGAATCGTAGGTCAGTTAATTTTTCTTTTAAATATTACAAGTGTTCCGCTGGGTGTTTTGACCTGTATTATGAGAGGGTTTGGAATTGCACCGTTTTATGGGGTACAGTATTCTCTTCCGGGTGACGCCATTGAATATGGTCATTGGAAATCCGGACTGCGTGTAGAAGGTCTGATGTTTTCTTCTATGAGTATGGGACAAAAAGCGGGTTCTGGTATCACTTCTGCAATCATGAGTGGAATTTTGGCAGCAGCAGGATTTAATGGATTAAAAGCAACCGCAGCAGAACAGACAAGTGGTGCAATTACAGCAATTAAAGGTTTTTATCTGTATGTGCCGATTGGAATCTGGGTTGTGATGCTCTTAATTGCAGCCTGTTATAAATTGGATAAAGTGTATGACAAGATGATGCAGGAATTAATTGCAAGAGAAGGAAAAGAAGGGAAAGAAACACAAGAAGCCCTTCCGTCTATGGCAGTTTCAGAAAATCAGATAAATGTGGCAATCGGTCGTGTCTATGGAAGTAGTGGAAGAAAAATTGCAGAAGAACTGGCAAAAGAATTAAACTGCCGTCTCTATGACCGTCAGATTATCTGCCTTTTAGCAGAAAAGATGGGAATGGAAAATGCGGATTTGGAAAGCGTTCAGAAATATCTGGATACTTATAATTATGGAACAGTAGAAACTACGTTCTCACCGTATTCGTATTCGGTATCCGGAACAGTTGGAGATATGAGCCCTGTAGAAATGTTTGAGACACAGAGTCGTCTGATTCGAGGACTTGCAAAAAAAGCACCAGGTGTATTTTTAGGTCGTTGTGCAAACTTTGTGTTAAAAGAAACTCCTCATACCTATTCTTTCTTCTTATATGCAGATGATGATTATCGTGCAAAGGAGGCAAAAGAATATTATGATGGAATGACACTGGCTGATTTAAATCAGAGAGATAAATTAAGAAATGACTATTATGAACACTTTACGGGAATTAAACGAGATGACCCGAAACACTATGACATGGTAGTAAATGTATCAAAGACCGGCGTAGAGGGTGCGGTTGCTATGATACTGGAGTATATTAAAAACAAGGAAAAAGGAGAATAAAAAATGCTGGATAAGAATAAAGTAAGACTTGGAATTGCTCCGATTGCGTGGACAAATGATGATATGCCGGATCTTGGAAAAGAGAATACATTTGAGCAGTGTGTCAGTGAGATGGCATTAGCTGGATTTACCGGTTCTGAAGTGGGTGGAAAATATCCGACCGATACAGCTGTGTTAAAGAAAGCTTTGGACTTAAGAAACATATCTATCTGCAATCAGTGGTTTTCTTCTTTCCTGATTTCCAAACCTTATGAAGAGACCGAAAAAGAATTCATCAAAGCAACTGATTTCTTAAAAGAAATGGGTGCAAAGGTGATTGGTGTTTCCGAGCAGAGCTATAGTATTCAGGGAAAAATGGAACAGCCTGTATGGGAAGGCAAGTATATCATGAATGAGGAAGAGCGGAAACTTTTGGCAGACGGTTTGAATAAACTCGGAAAGATTGCAAAAGACAAAGGAATGACCTTAACCTTTCATCATCACATGGGAACAGTCGTACAGACGGAAGAAGAAATTGATAAATTTATGGAACTGACAGACCCTGAATTGGTATTTTTACTCTTTGACAGTGGACATTTATCATTTGCAGGAATTAATCCGGAAAATGTATTGAAAAAATATGTGAACCGTGTCAAACACGTCCATTTAAAAGATATCCGTAAAGAAATGGTGGAAAAATCAAGAGCTGAGAGATGGAGTTTCTTAAAAGGGGTCAGAGAAGGCGTGTTTACCGTACCAGGAGATGGAGATGTAGACTTTGCACCAATCTTTTCTATCTTAGAAGAAGCAGGCTATGAGGGCTGGGTTGTTGTAGAGGCAGAACAGGATCCTGCAAAAGCAAATCCATTAGAATATGCAATCAAGGCACGTAAGTACATTCATGAGGTTTGTGGATTATAGAATTTAAGAAAGGCAGGATAAGGCTATGAAAATTGCATTTGATGTAGATGTATTGGCAAAACAGATGGATATCAATCGTATGGTTCATCAGGTCGCAGATTGGGGTTATAAATATATTGAGCAGTCTCCACATCCAAGAATTAATCCATTTTATAAACATCCGCTGTTTTCAAAAGAATGTGAACAGGAATACAGAAAAGCACTCCGGGAAACCGGTGTTGAGATTTCTTCTTTCATCGTCGTATACCGCTGGTCCGGTCCGACGGAAGAACAGCGTAAAATGGCAGTTGCAAACTGGAAGAGAATGATTGAAATCGCGGTCAATATGGGAGTTCCGGTTATTAATACTGAATTATCCGGTGACCCGAATCAGCAGGAAATCTGCAATGGCATGTGGTTTCGTTCGATGGAGGAACTGCTTCCGATTATTGAGAGAGAAGGGCTCCGTGTAGAAATTCAGTCTCATCCGTACGATTTTTGTGAACTCAATAACGAGACTTGTGACATGGTAAAATCGTTCCGATCCAGAAATTTAGGATATGTCTATTCTTCCCCTCATGGATTCTTCTATGATGAAGGAAAAGGAGAGGTACGTTCCATGCTTCGCTATGCAGGAGACGAGCTGACTCATGTATTATTTGCGGATACCTTTAATCAGACTTTGGATTGTCGTTACATTGCAAATCCACCGTGGTTAAATGCAAGAGGAAAATCAGATGTCACCATTCATCAACATCTTGCAATGGGAGAAGGAGATGTTGATTTCGACGGAATCTTTGAAACTTTAAGAGACATGGATTTCGCCAATAAGCAGTTAAAAGCAGATGCACCAAAGGTCGGAGGCGATAATATTGCGTGTGTGTCTATGTTTGGATTTCCGGAAAAGATGGATAAACAGGCGCCGGAAGCAAGAGAAAGAATTGAGAAAGAACTGCTTGGAAAATAATTAAAAGACTAAGAGAAAATAAAAATATCAGATAAAATTTTGGTTTTATCTGATATTTTTATTGACAAAAAGATGGTTTATCTTGTATACTGGTGATATTAAATAAAATTATTTATAAAATGTTGGCGAGTATGCCACAGGAGATAAGTTCAGACAGCTGTCTGATTAAAAGGGAACCCGATGCGAATTCGGGACGATCCCGTCACTGTGATAGCTGGTTAAAAGCAAAATGCCACTGGAAAGATAGTTTATTCTGGGAAGGTGCTTTTGATGTGTATGCTTAAGTCAGGAAACCTGCTTATCTTTTTAACAAAAGTTCTTGCGGAAGACGAGAAGCTTAAGTTGTACAGATGAAAAAGTATTCTGCTATTTATGTTTAAGAAAATAGTAGATTATTTTTGACGTTATCTATTATCAAATTAAGAATCTTTAACAGTCGGATGCTTTGGTATCCGGCTTTTTTGCGCTTGAAAACAAAAAAAGCGTAAAAAGAAGCAGACTTTTGTCCCCGTCTATAAAAGGCGAATGTAATTTATGAAGAAGAATCAGTATAGGAAGGATGAAGCAAATGAGAAAGAAACATGTAGTAGCGCTGATGATGGCAACTGTGATGGCAGTAAGTGTACTTGGAGGATGTGGAGGTTCTTCTTCCTCAGGAAAGTCTGCAAAATCATCAAGTAACAGTGATGAAAAGGTTTTAAATTTCGGTTGTGCCATGTACACAGACGGAAGTGTCAATACCGCAGGGGATGAGAACGGTGGCTGGAATGCAATGCGTTACGGTATTACAGAAACCTTATTTAAATTTGATGATAACATGGAAGTTACTCCGTGGCTGGCAGACAGTTATACGGTAAATGATGAGCATACGGAATGGGTCATTACTTTGAAAAAAGGATTAAAATTCTCAGATGGATGTGATCTGACAGCAAGTAAAGTAAAGGAATGTTACGAACACTTAAGAGAAGTTGGACCATCTGGTTCTGCAAAACCGGAAAAATATCTGGAATTTGAAGCAACAATCACAGCAGATGATGAGGCAGGAACACTGACCATCCAGACAACACAGCCTTATGCAAACTTGATGGGACAGCTCAGTCACCCGACTATGGGCATTGTGGATGTAGAACATACCAAAAACTTTGATAATGGAACAATCGGTACCGGTCCATACATGATTAAAGAATTCAATGGTGTCGGTGTTGGATATACACTGGTCGCAAATCCAAATTATCGTGAAGATGTCCCTTATGACGAAGTAAATCTGATGTATATGGGAGATAACTCTGCAAAGGCAATGGCTCTGGAGAGTGGTCAGGTAGACTTGGTTGAAAATATCACAAACGTAGCAGATATTCAGAAATTCCAGGATTCAGATGACTATACAGTAGATATTGCACCAGGTGTACGTTGTGGATTCTCCTGGATGAACTTTGATGGTGTACTTGGAAATAAGACACTGCGTCAGGCAATCTTAATGGCAATTGACTACGATACCATTTGTAATTCCAAGACAATCGGAGGACTTTATACACCAGGATTTTCTGTTCTTCCATCGACTCTGTCTTATGGATATGATAAACTGAACAATCCTTATACTTATGACCCGGAAGGTGCAAAGAAATTATTGGATGATGCAGGAATTGTAGATACCGATGGTGATGGAATCCGTGAGCTTGATGGAAAAAATATTAACCTGCGTTATATTTCTTATGAAAACCGTCTGTTAAATGAATTTTCTGATGCACATACTCAGTACTTAAAAGAAATCGGAATTGGTGTGACTGCTGAATATGGAAGCTCTGATGACCAGTGGAGTAAACTGGCAGCCTTAGATTATGACTTTAATAACAATAACTGGATTACAGTAGGTACTGGAGATCCTTATGCCTATATGGCAAACTGGGCAACTGAAAGTAGAAAAATCCGGATAAAAACTTCTTCCTGGTCAATGGATATTTTAAGATTGAAGGTATTTTTGGTATCTGGCAAAAGACATTTGTGCTGGCAAGATATGCAAAGAAAAAGGGTTATATTCCTGCCTTTACCATTGTATCTTCGACAGCAAATATGTATTCGGATGGAGAAGGCGATGACATCTGGAATAAATTTTTTCTGCAGCCGGAAGGCTATACCATAGAAGAAATCATGGAAAGCAGGAATCTGATACTGTCACCGAATGCAAATATCTTAAATGTATTAAGAGATATACTGGACAGTTATGCGGGAGCGGAAACACAGCTTGAATGGCGGGATGG
>OLNF01002575.1_pt1 | contig 14054 bp, 10 predicted proteins | sample 1673061 | NCBI WGS metagenome assembly OLNF01 (sample SAMEA3136751, study PRJEB25190) | human gut metagenome | reverse complement strand
CTGTTGTATTGACACACTGACCACCGTTACCGGATGCTCGCATGACATCGATACGGATATCATTTTCATTGATCTCTACATCAACTTCCTCTGCTTCTGGCATAACTGCAACTGTTACAGTTGAGGTATGGATTCTTCCGCCAGACTCTGTCTTCGGGATTCTCTGTACGCGGTGAACTCCACTCTCATATTTCATCTTGGAATATGCACCATCACCTGTGATCATGAATACCGCTTCCTTGAAACCACCGATTCCATTCTCATTCACGCTCATCAGTTCTACTTTCCATTTGAACTGATCAACGTATTTCTGATACATTCTGTAGATCTCATATGCAAATAATGCGGCTTCATCTCCGCCTGCACCTGCACGGATCTCGACGATAACATTCTTGGAATCGTTCGGATCTTTTGGAAGAAGCAGAATCTTTAATTCATTTTCCGTCTTTTCTACTGTTGCCTTTGCTTCATTTAATTCTTCCTTCGCCATTTCACGAAGCTCTTCATCATTTTCTTCTTCAAGCATAAGCAGACTGTCTTCGATCGTCTGTTTTGCATCTTTATATTCTTTGTACTTTTCTACGATAGGAGTCAGTTCACTCTGCTCCTTCATTAATTTGCGGAATTTGTTCTGATCAGATACGATATCCGGATCTGTCAACTGGTTATTTAATGTATCAAGTCTGTCTACTAAATCTTCTAATTTATCAAACATAATAATCCTCCTGCAGCACATGCTCATTTCCTGTTCATGTGTCTGTTAATATATCCAGCCTTTTTTCAGGCTTTTCTTCCAATTACAACCCTGTCATTTTCTGCGAGGTCTTTCACTACGCGTACATCTTCAAAATGCTTATCTACAAGGAGCTGCTGCACATCATGTGCCTGATGATTACCAATTTCAAATAAAATATATCCTTTTTCATTTAAATAACTCTCCGCATTTTCTATAATTGCTCTGTAAAACTTCAATCCGTCCGCATCGCCGTCCAATGCCAGCCTCGGCTCATAATCCCGAACCTCCGGCATCAATCCGTCAATCACTTTGCTCTCTATATATGGTGGGTTAGACAAGATCATATCATATCTTTTATCTATCTTATCAAATAAATCTGATTTTATAACAGTATAATCAGATACTTCTAATCGTTTCGCATTTTTTGTCGTAAGTGCGATCGCGGAATCTGAGATATCACACAGATCTATATGAATATTCTGATTCATAAGTGCTACCGACAATCCGATGCACCCGGAACCACAGCACATATCCAGCACAGACATCTTATCAGAATGTATGTCCTGAATCAAGCGGTTTGCCTGTTCCACCAGAACTTCTGTGTCAAATCTTGGAATCAGTACATCCGGTGCAGTCTCAAAATCATACCCCATAAAGCACTGTATGCCTGTTATATATTGTAACGGAATACGTTTTGACCTTTTATCGATCAACGCTTCATAGGAAGAACGAATCGTTTCGGTAACATCTTCCTGCCGGTTCATAATATATGCCATCTTATCCTGCTTTGATACAAAGAGCCATAATAACTCTGCATCGATATCTGCATCCGGCACATTATGTTCGTTCAGTTTTTCTTTTCCTGCTGTTACAAGCTGATACTGAGTCATACGTCTATTTCCTTTTACATTCACTGGCATCATTTCAATTTCTTAATCTTCGATCTCTCCACGCTTCATAGCGTCCTGATAAGCACGCCAGTCGATCACCGCTTCTACCGAACGAATTGCCACCTCACACATCTCAAGATCCGGTTCCTTCGTCGTAAGACGCTGTACCCACATACCGGGTACACTTAATATATTCGCAAGCTTTGAGTCACTTCTGCCTGCAAACATGATAAATTCATACGAGATTCCCGCAATAATCGGAACCAGAAGTACACGCGACAGCAATCGCAGCCACATAGACTTCACATTTATAAACATAAATACAATAATGCTTATGATCATAACGACTACCAAAAAACTGGTTCCACAGCGTTTATGGTATCTGGAATGTTTCTTTACATTTTCCGGAGTCAGCGGATCGCCTGCTTCAAAACAGTTGATCGTCTTATGCTCTGCACCATGATACATAAATACACGTTTGATATCCTTCATCAATGATATTAATACTACATATGCAAGAAAGATCACCAACCGAAGCACACCTTCCGCTACCGCTATCAATGCATTGCTTTTTGTCACATGCTCAAGTAGTCCTGCAATAAATGCCGGAAGCAGCATGAATAATGCGATCGCAATGGCAAGTGATACAATAACGGTTCCGATCATCATCAGATCATCTCCTGTACTGCTTTCTTTTTTATTGTTTTTACTGCCGTTCTCACCTGAACCGCTTCCATTATTACTTTCTGTATCTGACAACCTGAAATCATCTTTATTTTCACTCTTTCCAGTCGGTTCTTCCTCTTCATAAAAATCGGCTGAATATGTCAGCGTTTTAACTCCAATTACCAGCGACTCAAAGAAATTAACCACTCCACGAAGAATCGGCAATTTCAGGATTTTATATTTTTCACCTATCGGTGTATAGCTTTCTACTTTAACTTCAATTTCCTGATCCGGCTTGCGGACTGCCACCGCATACCGTTCCTTATTTTTCATCATGACACCTTCAATAACTGCCTGTCCGCCAATTCCTGAACTTTTCAATCTTCTCACCACTTTCCCTGTATTCTTTCGTTCTATATTTTAAATATTGCTGATTTTCCTCTTCTTTTCACGCCATGCGCATTCAGATTTTCCTCCTCTTTTCTTTCTCTTTTTTTTCTTCTCGTTGGAAAATCTTCATGCAGGGCTATCGCCCTATAGTTTTGTATCAAGCAACGCTTCTCTGCAAGCAAGCTTGCTCAAAGCATTGCTTGATACAAAACTGCATGGCTATTTTATAGCAAAAAGGTCACAAGTCCAGTTTTTGCACTGAATTTGTGACCATTTCAATTGACTATTTTACTGTAAACAAACTACCATATCTACGGTTGAACTTATCAATAGCTCCACGGGCCTTAATTGCCTTCTGCTGACCTGTGTAGAAAGAATGGCACTTAGAACAAATTTCCACATGCACGCTTTCCTTTGTAGATCCTGTTACAAATGTGTTACCACAGTTACATGTTACTGTAGCCTGATAATAATCTGGATGTATTCCTTTTCTCATAGTTTCACCTCTTCTATCGGTTCCCAACCGATTCAATTATAATACTGTTATAAACAACTTTTTCATTATAACATAGCTTTTTTTTCAATGCAATAGTTTTCTCATTTTTCTATCGGCATTACAAATGGTCCACCTATGCTGGCTAATTCCGTCCAGATACACTCCACCTACACCAGATTCGTATGTCATTCATCAACTTGTCATAATAAAAATACAGTAAAATAATCATTCCCAATTTACACGATATCTTTCTTGTAACACAGAATCCATATTATTATCAACCACGAAGAAATATATTTCATTCAAAAAGTTATCTTTGTCTTCCTTTTTAATGACAAAATGTTTATCGAAGCAATCTTCTCCCTCAATACGAACATTCTCTATTGATGCTAAATTCAAATCCTCTCCAAGCTCCCATACTAACATAGGTATTGTTACATTAAAGCCTTTATAATTTATATATATTTGATCTTCTTCATTCGCCTCGAAAATTTTTCTATTCAAATCAATATCTCTGTTTATATATATGTAATATTTTTCTTTCTCTATGATATCCCATAGCATAATACAAACCTCCTTAATATGTATCAAAATATGTATCATACAATCCGGTACATGCATCCATTGCTGGATTTCCCTTCGTTGCAGATTTAATAATCTGTTCTGGTGTCTTACCCTTTCGTATTAACTCTTCATATGAATTTTTTTCTGCCCTAGCCAATGCAGCATTATATCCATCTATGTTTTTGATATTGCCATTCGAATCAATGTACGCATTTATCCGTGATTGATTTCTATATTCATTTACTGCTCTAGCAATATCTTGTATACTTGCTCCTTCTGCTTTCATATTTGACACCATTTGTTGTGCAGCCCCTTCGTTTCTATTATGATAAGCTATTCTATCTTGTCTATACCCTTCTACTGCAATTGGATCATTCCATTTTCCGTTGATAAAAGAAGCTAAGCTGCCATCTTCTCTAGGTCGGTATCCGTACACAGCATTAGGATCCTCAATAGCATCTCTTTGCACTTTAGGATTATCCAATGGATTATGAACATACTTAAATCTCGTTCCACTATCACTCTCACCTCTACTCCACCGTATCGAATCGAACGCTTCAAGAATCTCGTTGGCGTAGTCGCTGTGCTTTCTGCGAAACGCCGCCACCGATGAATAATGCAGGTTGAGCCTGATGTTGTTGCGCGCGGCGCTTTTTGCAATTGAGCCTAAACGCCAGATGGACGGCTTGGCATCGCACTCTTCCGCTATCACGCGCAGGGGTGCGTTCTTCCGCGGAACAACCTCACTGTTCCTTGCGTAAAGCGAGGTGAAAAGCTTGTCCATCACGGCAAAGAAAAGCTTGTCGTTCGTTCTGTCGTAATCGGGGACAGTTACGACAAGTGCGACGTTCCCTTCCTTCAGGCTTAAGAGGTTGTTGCTCTCACCCAGCATGCACCCGTTCCTGTAAGGACGAAGAATATCGGCGAGCCTAGCACTGACGCATGCCATGGTGTGCCTATCCATGAACGCATTGCGAACAGGATTCCATAGATTGGCCAAGCTACCGTTATTGTTTGGCTTTGCAATCTGCTTATGGCTTCTGCCGGCGACGTGCACGCCCGTCAGATGAACCTCAATGATCTCGTCGAGCCGACTGGAGTATTCGTCCTCATCACCTAGGGGCTTCACGAAGAGCAGTTGGGCGGTGTCGCAGATCTTCTCGACGCTGATGGACCCGTCGGCTGCTTGCACATAGTGGGCAGAAGCGTAGAGCACCGTTGCGGCAAGGCAGGAATAGCTGTCCTTCTTGCTAAGGACAAACAGGCTGTCGATGGCCTGTGGGATGTCGGCAAGGGGAACCTTATCGAAGAAGTCGACAAAATCGGGCGCTACCGGCTCATTGAGATCAAGGTGCTTGACCTCATAGCCACCCTCCTTGCTCTCTACAGTTTGAGCAAGGGGCGATTCCGCCGTTGTTACGATTACCTGTCCCTCGCCGTAGCTGAAAAGGTCCTGCGCGAGAAACGCCGCGCTGATTTCCGAGGTAGGAGCGAACACGAGCGTGCTGCCCTTGCTGGTGTATGGCTTCGTGACGGTCATGATGTTCCTCATCCTTAAGCGGCTTTAACGTTGGATTCGATGGAATCGATGAGTCCAAAGGCAAGAGCTTCGTTTGCGGTGAACCAGCTGTCCCGATCGATGGTCTTGTCGATTTCCTCTTCGGTGCGCCCGGTGCATTCGGCAAGGTTCGTGCAGAGCTTGCTTTTAGTCCTCAGCAGGGCTCGTGTTGCGATCTCGATATCGCTTACTTGTCCGCTTAGGTGGTTAAGCAGGGGTTGATGGATAAGTATTTCAGTGCTGGGGCTTGCGGTGCGATAGCCCTTTTCGCCGTTGGTGAGGATCAATGCGGCCATGCTTGCTGCTGCGCCGAATGCGTGAGTGTGGACTGGGCTTTCGATGCCATGCATATAGTCGATGATGCCGAAACCCGCACTGACACCCCCGCCAGGGGAGTTGATGATGAGCTTAATAGGCTCATGGTTGATGGAGTCGAGATAAAGCAGCTGCGCGATAACCTCTTCGGCGGTTTGGTTATCGATTGGCTGCGACAGGAAGATGGTGCGTTGAGAAAGTAGGGTGGAACGAATGCTGGGATACGCTCCGCAATCAGCTTCTTGAGTGGTGAATCCGATGTTCATAATGGCTCCTTACGGGAAAATGGCATAGCTTCGCTAAGGCCTATGGGCGTTTCATTTTTTTGCTTTAGTTGGTGGTTTTGGCGACGTGTCACATAGAGTTCTGATTTGGTGGCTTTCGATTTGCTGAAACCATCCTATGGTTTGAGATAACATATGACATATACTTTGTGAAATAAAAAAATATGTCATATGGAAGAATATGGAATGTCACAGGGCTATATATTTCGCTCAATTCAGAAACCATAAGACGCTCGAGCTGTCTTTTGATTGCTTGTATCCTGAGTTTCAATATCAAAATGAGCGATGGGACTACATAAGCGAGTTAAATCCATGGGATGTTCGGGTGCTCGCAGATGAATTGCTCCGGATCGACCTGCATGGGTTTTTCCTTGCCTGTGCTGATTTGGATAGGGAATTTAGACGGCAATTTATGCCGGAACGTTCGGAGGCAATCCAAAGAAGGTTTCTTGGTGAGCCTGTAGATGACTTTACACCTGAAGAGCTCGATATGGCTGAAGATTGGGAATCGTGGTACTACGAGGAAGAATGGGGAGATGAATGGGATTTCGATCCATCGGGTCACCATATTTATATGCCTGAAAGAAGCAGCGAGAGGCTTGAGGCTGAGGCTATGTTTATGGACCGCATCGAAGAAATGCTGATTTCTTTTTCAGAAGGTGACATTAGCGAAAAAACCATTGCATTGATGAAGGAAGCATGCTGCTTCTGTTTGGCCGATGACGATTGGCTGGCCAGAATCGAAGATGCCGATTTCGATTCGAAGCTATTTGAGTCGTGGGCGATTGAATGCGAGAGACAAATCGAATTGTTCAGGGTCGTTTGCTCGAGTCGGCGATTATCAGACACAGCAGCAATGGCTGATATATTTGATGAAGCATTGGGCCGTGAATGTCTGTTCGGAGATGGCAGCTCGGAGGGGCCTAATACTTTTATTTCAAGTTGGTCTGCTCCGGCGTTATCAAGCAAGTCGAAAGACGGTAGTACGCTTCAAAGCGATTCGCATGAGGCCTTGTCGCATCGTCTTGCGGGCGGGGTATGGAGTGATGTTTCTGGTTCTGATGGGTGGCGACGGTTTCGGCTCACCTCGAACCTTCGATATATTCGTGCGCTTTATGGCGTGATTCTCGACAAATGCGCTGAGTGTATTGCTGTTGGAGAAGTGTCGGATGTTGTTTTAACTCAATGCGAGAAACTGTCGAATGCTTCTATATCAGATTTATATTGGATCGATATGCCGACCTCGTCTGACGTTTTGGAAGCGGTTTCGAGAATTGACGGATACGGTTGCAGTCTGCTAGAAGGCATTGAAATCGGATCTGACAGTCTTAGGGAGTTGTTTGACCTTCTCGACCTATCCAAAACATGCATTCAGTGCTTGAAAAAAGAAATCGAAGAAGGCCCTGAGAGTTCATTTCTCTGGAATTGGGATTTAATGGATTTTTGGGTTCAGATGGAATTTCTGGAGAGGGAATGGGTCGATGGTTTTACCGCTTATGAGGTCAGTTCATTTCCGGGTTTTTTTCGCTGTTTGCTCATTTCTGTTTTACAGAGTGGTATCCGTCCTTCATTTTGCGCAAATTGTGGACATTTATTCCTTCGAAAATACCCTAATCAGCAATATTGCTTAAGGGTTATGCACCAAACAGGGGTGAGGTGTTCTGACTCCCGCCGACGGCCAAAGAAGGCTAATACCGAAAAGGTGAACAATCGCAAGTGGAGCATAAAGCGAAAAGCTAATCGAGCGTTTGCTGTCGGTTCGTCCTATGCTGGCAGGTATTACTCTGATTTAGAGAAATTCGTTCATGACCTCGTTGCCAATGCTTATCTTGAGTCTGAGTTCGTCTCTGAGGCTTTTGTTCGATGAATGGCTTGAAAAAGTTGGCGGTCCCGAAAGAGGAACAGTGGAAAAGATATCCTCCGACAAGCTCCCCTACAGCATCATATGGGGCGGAAGGATTGCGGACGGTTGCGATTGGTGCGAAGTTTCTTTGGCGCTGTCTAAATACCCAGAGCTTGTTCCGGTAATTTGCAATCTCGAAGAACCGACCCCGTTTACTCTTTCCGATGTGTATGTTGCTAAGCCATCTTCTGCGCTAGTTCGTTCTTCCTGGCTGCTGAGGTCTGTGCTTGTTTACAACCAAAGAGGGCTTCCTTATTCTCCTTTACCAATTCCAGGTTTGGTCGATTCGCCGCTCTATAGATTGAATGATCGAATGTTTGGTGGCAATTCTGATTCATTGAGAAAGAAGCCTGAATCATTGGAGGGGTGTCGGAATGGTCGAGGTACTGATACCCCGACTGTTTCGTTGCGGTAAGCCTGATTCGTTGGGCGTGAGGTATTTTCTGCTTGGATAGTTCAGCTGCTTTGTTGTTGTGTGGGGGGCTGTGTTGTTTGGGCGTGTTCTGATCACAGGAGGTTCCATCTTAATGAAGGGCTGTCGATTTCTGGTTTGGTCGAGTTTGGCTCTTATTGCTCAGGGAATCTGCTTTATTGATGCGAAACACCTTGAGGCGACGTAGGATTGTGCTTTCGGAAACGCTGACTATAAAAGCAGAGCAAGGTGAAACTATATATCAATGTGATCTCGAGCAAACATGAAATTCAATTTGAGAAGGAGCAGGGATGGATAATTCGATTATTGTTGCAATTATTTCTGGCGTTTTTAGTGTGGTAGCGGCTGCTCTCGGTTCGTATTTGGGCACTAAGTCTTTTGAGGAGACGACTTCGTATATTAGATCTCTTGATGGATGGTCGCGCCAGTTATATCTGTGCGCCTGGGTTAGCTTTGTTTTCTGCCTGTTAGGTGCATGCACTTTAATCGTCGTTTGCTTGGTTGCGGCTTACTTTGCATACGGACCAATAGGCTTTAGTTTGTCCCTTACGGTTACTGGCGCATTATTATGTGCCTTATTTTTCTTCCTGTTTAAAAAAGTTGCTAAGTAGATATTTGGGGGAGGCGGTCTCGGTGTCTTTCCGGAATTATCGGGGAGGGGGTGTCGGGGGTGTTTGTCCTTGCCTTTTGAAACCTCAAATTTGTTGAGTGGGAAAAATCTGAGATTTTGAATCTGTCCCAGCCTATAAATCTATGCCAGATAATTGAGCGGATGCTTCTTGCTTAGCATTACCAAAGCTCTTTACCCGAAAAGTTCTTTTAATGCGCCTTAGTCAAGTTCTTCAATGTTACAGATATGCTCGGTTTCATCGAAAGTTACTTTCAGGTTGTCATTGGCCTTTTTCCGCCCTTGCCTACCGGTGAACCAAAGGAAGGTAAAACCAGGAATGCTGTTGGCTTCCCGCGCAAGCATTCTGTAACTGCGGGCTGTTTCATTCAGTTTGCTTTCGCCGTTAGCGTAAAAAAGGTTTCGGTCCGTAGACCATTTTGGGAACCTTGGCACGTAATCAAGCCTTTTGCTGGTTTCGCCATTGTCGGACAAATCGGCAAAAAATATCGGAAACCCCTCGTTGATATTCCCCAATATGATGACTGGCGAAATGCTGCGATCGGCCCGAAATGCTGCGATCGGCCCGAAATATGGCATTGCTGCTGCGAGGAAGCCTCGTGAACGCCCGTTTGGCATGATATGGGGAGATGATGTGATTCTGGATGGGTCAGACTGGTTCGCTTTTCAGGGGATACAGCGGTTAAATTGTCAAATGTAAAATCAGAGTTGGGCTCCGGGAAAGACTGGCCGAAGGAATGCAACGTGAACGAACCGATCTCCAAATTCCAAGTTTGCTCTGCATCTCTGCTGGATAGAGTTTTGACGTATAACGATGACAATCCAGGTGAGTAGTTGCCTATTCCTAGCTTGGTTGAATCTGAGCCATATCAATTAGAAAAGGTATCCGACAAGTCGGTCGAGTTAGAAAAACCAAATAGCCAACCTGCTGATTTGCTAGAGCGTTTTAGCCCTTCTTGTGAAAAGATAGAAGAGAACGATATTTCAAGATAGCTGTTTTTGGATTGGTTGACATGGATATAAAAGCGAAGTTTGACCGTGCTGCTGATGTCTTCATGGGCAAGCCCGAAGCTCTGTACGAGCAGGCTTGTGAGTCGTATAAAGGCAAAGAGTTCGAAAGGGCACGTGAACTGTTCAAGCGTGCCGCCGACAAGGGGCACGCCGCTTCTGCATATGAATTTTCCCTTATGGCGTTAGGTGGTAAAGCCGGTGAAACTGATGTGCGGCTGGCGGTTAAATATATGCGTTTATCCGTCGATTCCGACTATCTTCCTGCGATTCAAAAGCTTGCTTCATGGTGCTTTTCTACTGAATACAAAGGCAAGTTGTTATATGCATATATCGGTTTTATTAACGGCTCGGAACGTTGTTTTTGGTCTGATCCAGTAACCAAATTCACGGTTGAGGAAAGAGTTGCTTCTGGTTCCATGAGGGTTGCCTTGTGCGAGGAGCTTGGTATATCGCTTTCGGACGAATCGATTCTTACGGCCGCTGAGAAATTGTATTCGCGCGCAGGGGAGAAAGGGGATGCACGGTCTTCTTATTCTGCGGCGCTGGCAAAGCTGGCTATGGCGAAAGATGAGAAAAGCTTCATCAATGTTGTTTTAAGGCTCGTTTCATCCATTAAGGCGGGTATTCCTGAAGCACAGTTTATTGCGGGTTGGCTCTCGTTCTCTCGTGAGGAAAAGCTGCCAGATACAGTTCTCAATCTGTCGTTTTCTGATGTTAAGCTGAGCATTCCTTTTTCGGTTCGATGTTTCTTGGCTGCCGCCAAAAAATCTTTTGCTCCTGCTCAGCTGAGGCTAGGACATTATCTTCTTTTCGACTTTGTGAAGCCGATTGATGGCGTATCGGGAGAAGCTCTCCTGAAGAAAGCCGAAAAGACTGAGTCGTGGGCAAGTCTATATCTCGCTCAATACTATTTCAGCAAGTGCAACTACCGTGAGATAGGTCTCCGTATAACTAGATTGATCAGTTCGTTTCCGTCGGATGCAAGTTGCAATTACATGTATGGATTTATGCTCAAGAAAGGTTGGGGCGGACTGAAAAAAGACGAGCAGAAGGCTTTCTCCTTTATCAGAAAAGCGGTGATTGATCGCAGATACAACGATGCAAAAGCGATATACGAATTGGCAGACTGCTATTTACATGGAAAAGGTGTTACGAAAGACGCAAAGCAAGCGATTTGCTTACTCGAGCCAATCAAGAACGAAAACTATGATGCATTGTTGTCGCTATGTCGATGCTATCGAAAAGGTATCGGGGTTGATATAGACCCCGTGCACGCTATTGAGCTTCTGAATGAGCCTATCGCTAATGCTGATTGCTATCAGCCAATGTCTTATATGATTCAGTGTGATATAGCGAATGAAGCTTCCATTGATCGAGATGCGCTGAACCAAATAGTAAGCGGTGCTGCAAAACGCGGTATAGCAATGGCTCAAAACGATTGGGGCGAGATTTTAATAAACGGTTTAGGCGTGAAGTCGGACTTGACGCAATCGAAGTATTGGTTTGAAAAGGCAGCGGTGCAGGGGTCAGACGATGCTCGGTTGAATTTGGCTCGCTTACTTTTAGATACAAAAGACGTTTCGGAAGACGAACGTGAGCAGGCGGGGAATCTTCTCGACCAGGTGATTGAGCGCGCAGCTTCGGATTCCTCTGATGTGTACTTTGAGTCGGTCTTTTTGCGTGCTGGGCTTTTCGCAGAGGATGGCAAGCATGAAGCAGCATTTAGCCTTTATTGGGAATTAGCTGACAAGGGAAACTCAGCTGCACTTTTGCAATGCGGGGATTATCTCCTTGAGGGCATTGGGGTGGAGAAAGACCTCTCGAGAGCCCTTGAGTGCTATCGGAGAGGGGCCGATCTAGGGAATGCTGAAGCTCTTGAGAGGATCGGGAGATGCTATTGGATAGGCTTGGGCGTTGAAAAGGATGATGTAATAGCGGTCGAGTATTTTCAGCAAGCCGAAAAGAAAGGCAGCAAAACAGCGAGCTATCACTATGCCCTTTGCCTTGATGAGGGGAAGGGCGTTGACCAGGATAAAGCTGCATGTCATGAGATCATGAGGAATCTGGCGCAAGACGGTTATGCCCCTGCCGTTAAATGGATTGGCGACCGTGAAATGAACTCCGACCCCTTGGATGATCTTATCGGTCTCGAATCGGTAAAGCGAGAGCTTCGTGCAATGCGTCGGCATATTGCATTCTCTCAAGATTTTGCGGCTCAAGGCGGCAAATACGAAAAGGCCAGCCACCACATGCTGTTCCTCGGAAATCCGGGAACGGGTAAGACGACGGTTGCTCGACTGGTCGCAGATATTCTTTGTGAAATGGGGGTAACGAGAACACGAAATCTTATCGAGGTCGATAGAAGCAATCTGATAGGCGAATATCGTGGTCAAAGTGGCATTAAAGCAAAAGAGGCTATCGATAAAGCCATGGGCGGTGTCTTGTTTGTTGATGAGGCGTATGCGCTTAAATCAGACAAAGGTGATGGATTGGGACAGGAGGCCGTCGATGTAATAGTAAAGGCTATGACTGACTATGCTGATGATCTTGTTGTGATTATGGCTGGATACGAATATGAGATGTCGAAGTTTCTTGAAAGCAATTCTGGTCTTGCTTCGCGATTCCGCTACACGTTCCATTTCGAGAATTATGGTGCTGACGAGTTAACTCAGATATTCAATTCATATTTGATTAAGCAGGGATTTACCATCGATGAGGATGCGCTAGATTTGGCGCGTGGCGTGTTTGAACGAGAACGAAAAGCTAAGAATTTTGGCAATGCTCGTTTTGCCAATAATTTTGCTCATGATGTGATTGACAGGCACATTGATAAGACTTATGACTCTTCCGATGCTGGTTCTGTAGCGCATATTGTTGCAACGGATATACCTGTGGATTCCGAGGGCGAGAACTGCGATGAATTAGCAAATTCCGTAGTGGTGGAATTAGGCGTGCCTCAAGCTTCTCTCGATGATCTGGTTGGGCTTGGCGAGGTTAAAGATGAGCTTGAGAGATTGCGTAAAAGTCTCGTCTTTGCAAAAAGGGTTATAGCCAAAGGCGCCGATCTAGGTGAGGCAAATTATCACATGCTTTTCCTAGGGAATCCAGGAACCGGCAAGACAACGGTTGCTCGTATTGTGGCTGATATGCTCTGCGAGATGGGGGCAACGAAAAATTGCAATCTTGTAGAGGCCGATAGAAGCACTCTTATTGGTGAATATCGGGGTCAGAGTACTCAAAAGGTTTCTGAGGCTATCGGAAGGGCGATGGGCGGTGTTTTGTTCATAGACGAAGCCTACGGTCTGCTATCCGATTCTCATGATGGTTTTGGGCAGGAAGCTATAGACACCCTTGTGAAAGCGATGACCGATCATATGGGTGAATTTGTCGTGATTATGGCTGGATACGAGCGAGAGATGGACAACTTTCTGAAAAGAAATTCTGGCCTTGCGTCAAGATTTCGCTACACGTTCCATTTCGAGGATTATAGTACTGATGATTTGCTCGAGATGTTTTACAACAGGGTGAAATCTGCGGGTTTCGTAATAGAGGGAAATGCCCTCGCATTGGTATTTGCAATATTTCAGAAAGCCCGAGAAAAAGAACATTTTGGAAATGGTCGCTTTGTTTCAAATTTCTTCCAGGACGTATTTAGTCGACACGCTTTTCGGGTTGCAGATGCCGATGACGAGTCGTTGTTGACCCGTATAACGACCGATGATATTCCAGTTGACCTTTTGGGTGATGAGGGGATTACGGGATTTACTTTCAGCTCATCGAGGGGAAGCGAGGGAAAGGATGACGAGCTAACCGATTGCGATATTCCTAAATTAAGAGACGCTTGGGTCTCTTCTGATGACGAATCGTATCTTTATATCGGCAAATTTTTGGAGAAACTCGTCGGCATCGGCCTTATCGACGATAGTTTTCTTAAAAAAGCAGGCTATCGAAAAAAAGCCAACAATGTCCTTCGGGAAGCTGGCCTTATCCAGAAGTTGCCTTATGGATCCCTGAAGAATGGCGGTTGGTTCCCAACAGCAAAGGGATATAAGAAGGGGATACGTATCAAATCGGGCGGAGAAGGGGATGACGCTTTCGTTATCTGTGCATATTCTGATGAGTGTGCAAATGTAATTTCCACTGTTTTGAAAAAGGGCGAATAGCAGGGAAGCGGGCTCGA
>OLNF01002573.1_pt1 | contig 14056 bp, 11 predicted proteins | sample 1673061 | NCBI WGS metagenome assembly OLNF01 (sample SAMEA3136751, study PRJEB25190) | human gut metagenome | reverse complement strand
TCTTCTAAAATAAAAACAAAAACCGCCTGCTCAACGAATTTTGGTTGAGCAGGCGGTTTTTTAATATTCTGCATTCAAGTTTTCGGTTTCTTTTTCCCCGAAAACGGATTCCTTCATTTCCGACGCAGCTGTTTCAGCTTGTCAAAGAAGTTTTCCCGTTTGCTGTGATTCTTCTCATCCAAAGAATTGTCGAAATCTTGCAGCAATTCTTTCTGCTTCTTAGAAAGTTTTTTCGGTACTTCTACATTCACAGTTACATACTGGTCACCACGGGCATCCCGCCGCAGCAGTTTCACACCCTTACCACGCAGACGGAATTTTGTTCCGCTCTGTGTACCTTCCGGAATGGTATACTTTACATCTCCATCAATGGTCGGCACAGTGATTTCTGCACCCAAAACTGCTTGTGCATAGGTAATCGGAATGTCACAGTAAATATCGCTGCCCTCCCGTTCAAACAACGGATGGGACATCATTTCTACTGTTACATAAACATCACCAGCAGAACCACCGTTCAAGCCAGCATCGCCCTTGCCGCTAATACGGATGGTTTCACCATCATTGATGCCTGCCGGAATATTCAATTCCAGATTCGCAGTCGAACGAATCCGTCCGCTGCCTTTACACTTGCTGCACGGGTTGGTAACGATTTCACCCCGTCCGCCGCAACGGCTACATACACGGGTGCTCGAAATGACACCAAATGGTGTCCGCTGGTTGGTCTTGACACTGCCTCGGCCATTACATTCCGGACAAACCTGCTTTTTTGTGTTGCTGTCTGCACCTGTTCCGTGACACTGTGGACAAGCATCCATATGTGCAAAGCTGATGGTTTTCTTTACGCCCTGACAAGCCTCCATAAAGCTGATCCGAACATTGCTGTGAATATCGCCGCCCCGTCTTGGTGCGTTTGCATTTGCTGCGGCACTTCTTCCACCGCCACCGCCAAAGCCGCCGAATCCACCGAAAATGCTCTCGAAAATATCGCCCATGTCGCCAAAGCCGCCGAAATCACCTGCTCCGCCGCCAGCTCCGGCAAAGTTCGGGTCTACACCAGCATGCCCAAACTGGTCATACCGTGCCCGTTTGTCTGCATCTGACAAAACACCATATGCTTCGTTGACTTCCTTAAACTTTGCCTCTGCTTCTTTATCCCCTGGGTGAAGATCCGGATGGTACTTTCTCGCCATGGTCTTAAAGGCTTTTTTGATTTCCTCTTCCGAAGCACCCTTCTGCAATCCCAGCACTTCGTAATAATCCCGTTTTTCTTCTGCCATCGTCCCCAGCTCCTTCCATTCTATTCTTGATACTCCAGTTCAAATATATCTGCTATTTAAAATCTGCAATTTCTAAATTTCGCCAAAAACACAACATGCGGGACGAATGCTGTGTATCCGTCCCGTATGCCGTTCGTTTTTTCACGTTTCTGTGAAATTAAACTTCCTTATAATCTGCGTCAATGACATCATCATCGCCGCCATTGTTTGTGCTGCCATTGTCAGCTTCGCCAGTTGCTGCACCGCCCATATCCGGATTACCCTGTGCACCGCCTGCCTGCTGATACAGCTTAGAAGACAAGTCATACAGAGCCTTCTGGAGGTCTTCACTCTTCTGCTTGATCAGAGCAGTATCCGTTCCCTTCAGAGCTTCCTTCAGGTCGTTGCACTTGCTCTCTACGTCAGCCTTTTCAGAAGCCGGAACTTTGTCGCCCAGTTCTTCCAAAGTGCTTTCGCACTGCATTACCATATTTTCAGCGTTGTTCTTGGTGTCAACCTCGTCCTTCCGCTTCTTGTCTTCTTCTGCATAAGCTTCTGCTTCCTTAACAGCCTTGTCGATGTCTTCCTTGGACATATTGGTAGAAGAAGTAATGGTGATGTTCTGTTCCTTGCCAGTACCCAAATCCTTTGCGGAAACGTGTACGATGCCGTTTGCGTCAATATCGAACGTAACTTCGATTTGCGGAACACCACGCCGAGCCGGTGCGATACCATCCAGACGGAATGTACCCAGCTGCTTGTTATCCTTTGCAAATTCCCGTTCGCCCTGCAGAACGTTGATATCTACGGCTGTCTGGTTATCCGCAGCAGTCGAGAAAATCTGACTCTTCTTGGTCGGGATCGTGGTATTTCTTTCAATAATCTTGGTGCAAACACCGCCCATGGTTTCCAGACCCAAAGACAACGGCGTTACATCCAACAGCAGCAGACCATCCTTGACATCACCGCCGAGAACGCCGCCCTGATAAGCAGCACCCAATGCAACGCATTCATCCGGATTAATGCCCTTGAACGGTTCTTTGCCCAGCATCCGGCGAACGGCTTCCTGTACAGCCGGGATTCTGGAAGAACCACCAACCATCAGAACCTTGTTCAGTTCAGAACTGCTCAGACCACTGTCAGACAATGCCTGCTTTATCGGACCCATGGTTGCTTCAACCAAATCCTTGGTCAGTTCGTTGAACTTTGCAACGGTCAAAGTCATATCCAAATGCTTCGGGCCAGTTGCATCTGCGGTGATGAACGGCAGGTTGATGTTGGAAGAAGTCGTTGCAGACAATTCAATCTTTGCCTTTTCTGCGGCTTCCTTCAAACGCTGCATAACCATCTTATCGGTAGAAAGGTCAATGCCTTCTGTCTTCTTAAATTCAGAAACGATCCAGTCAATAATTCTCTGGTCGAAGTCATCACCGCCGAGGTGGTTGTTACCAGCGGTAGCCAGTACCTGCTGAACACCGTCACCCATTTCAATGATGGATACATCGAACGTACCACCGCCGAGGTCGTAAACCATAACCTTCTGGTCGTCTTCCTTATCAATTCCATAAGAAAGTGCTGCTGCGGTCGGTTCGTTGATGATTCTCTTTACGGTCAAGCCTGCAATCTGTCCTGCATCCTTGGTTGCCTGACGCTGTGCATCGGTGAAGTATGCCGGAACGGTAATAACAGCTTCTGTTACCGGAGCACCCAGATAAGCTTCTGCATCTGCCTTCAGCTTTTGCAGAATCATTGCGGAGATTTCCTGCGGAGTGTACTTCTTGCCGTCAATTTCTACCTTGTAATCAGAACCCATGTGACGCTTGATGGAGGAAATGGTGCGTTCCGGATTGGCAACTGCCTGCCGCTTTGCAACCTGACCAACCAGACGTTCGCCGTTCTTGGTGAAACCAACAACAGATGGAGTGGTTCTTGCACCTTCTGCGTTCGGGATTACGACTGCGTTGCCGCCTTCCATAACAGCAACACAAGAGTTTGTTGTACCCAAGTCAATACCAATAATCTTTCCCATAATAAAATCTTCCTTTCCTCATTCGTTCAGGTTGCTGAACGAAGTAACATTACAAATTAAAATGATGGTTTTTTACTGCTTTCGCAGCGAACCTTTATCAAAAACGCTTATTCAGCGTGTTGTCCGGAAGCGGTTGCTTCCGGCTGCTCGGTAGTGGATTCTGCCGCTTTGCAGACGGCAGCTGGTTTCTATACAGAAACTGCAACCATTGCCGGACGAATCAGCCGATCTCCCAGCAGGTAACCTTTCTGGTAAATCTGACAAACCTTGTTTTCTTCAAAATCGGTGTCATCCATCTGCTTGATGGCGTTGTGCAGATTCGGGTCAAATTCAACGCCAACTTCTGCAATTTCCTTGACACCCATCTGTTCCAGTGCCTTTTGCAGCTGGCTGAACGTCATTTCAATGCCCTTCTTATAGGTTTCATCACTGCACGCTGCATCCATGGCACGTTCAAATGTATCAACGACGGTCAGCAGGGACTTGATGCAATCTGCTTTCGCATCGCCATAAATCTTTTTCTTTTCTTCGGTTGTACGATTTCGGTAGTTCTGGTATTCTGCCATCAGCCGCAAGTGCTGATCCTTGTGATCTGCCAACGCTGCTTCGGCTTTTTCCAGTGCTGCTTTCAGCTCCTTCTTCTTCATATGCTGATCTTCTTCCGTTGTAGATTCCGCTTCCGCTGCTGCGGTTTCCGGCTGTTCAGCAGATTCTGTTGCGGTCGTTTCTTCTGCTGCTGTTGCTTCTGCCGTTTTTGCGGTTTCCTGTGCGGTTTCTTGTGCTTCCGCCTGTTGATTCTTTTCCGTATTCGGTTCCATTCAGCGTCCCTCCTATTCGTTGTCCGCTTCGTCATCCTCTTCGGAAATCAGATGCGAAAGCTTTTCGGTAAAATATTCAATATAAGGAATAATCTTCGCATAATCCAGTCGCATTGGTCCAATGATGCCCAGCGACCCGACCGCTTGTTCTCCCTTTTGGTACTTCGAAACAATCATGCTGGAATTGCCGATGACGAATCGGTCACCCTCTTCGCCAAAGACCACTTTAACGCCTTTGAACGAATCATCCAGCAGCCCACGCAATTCATTTTTGTGGGAAATAAACTGCACCACTTCTGCTTGGTTTAAATCCTGACAGGAGAGCAAGTTTTGTTCTCCGCTGACATAAACCTTATTCTTCTGCAAATCCCGGGACATTTCACAAACGCCCTGTACCAGCGGTGACAATGCCATCATATAAGCACTCACGGCGGTAATCATTTGTTCCATGCGTTCTTCGGATAAATCCGAAATGGAAACGCCCTGCAAGTTTTCTTCCATGAAGTTCCGGAAGAACTGCATATTTTCTTCGGTCAAGTCGAATTCCAATCGGCAAGCTTTATTTTTAATCGTACCGTTTGAAGTAATCAGCAGGACGACATAGAGCCGTTTTCCGGTCGGGATGACTTCCACCTTAGAAATAACAGAATATTTCGGTGCAAAATCAGAAACCACAGTGGCACATTTCGTTACTTCTGAAAGTGCAGTGGTGGCACTCTGAATCAGCAGATCTTCGGTCAGCTGAGATTCATCCCCCAGCATCGCATCCAAACGCTTCCGTTCGGCATCCGGCAGCGAACCTTGTTCCACTACCTCATCAATATAAAACCGATATCCGCTGTATGTGGGGACTCTGCCGGCGGAGGTATGCGGCTGTTCCAAATAGCCCAACTCCTCCAACACCGCCATATCATTCCGCACGGTTGCGGCGGATACATGAATTTGCGGCAGCTGAGAAATCATTTTCGACCCGACCGGCTCGCCTGTTTGAATATACGCTTCTACCACTGCAAGCAGCACGTTTTTCTTTCTGGCATCCAATCTGATCGCTCCTTTCTCTCTGCTCCGCTGGCAGCTTTTGTTTTTAAGTGTTAGCACTCATTCTCTCTGAGTGCTAATATAAATTTAGCACGATTCCAGTAAATTGTCAAGCAGTTTTGGAAAATTTGTAGGACTGCACAATAACACTTCTATTTTTAACAAATTATTATACAAGTTTAATAGTTTTGTGCCCATGCTGCCCCATACAATCCCTGTTTTTTCCGTCAAGATGGCATTAGCATCCCACGATTTCGGGCAATCATACCAGCACATCGCTTTCTTTTTTCTGCTTTTGGTCAGAAAAAAACCGGCATTCTTCAAAAAATGCCGGTTTTTCTTGGTTTTCGGTGGATGAATGGTTAAATACAGAACACGCCGCCCTGTTCTGGTGCTTGGTTCAAAACATCCTGCAAGGTGATATGGTCGAGATAGTCGTTGATGACATGATACAGCCCTTTCCAGACAGGCAGCGTGATACAATGGTCGGCACGTTCACAGTTGACAATATCCCCCTGCAGACAGGCAACAGGAGCAAGGTCACCTTCTGTCAGGCGTAAAATCTCCCCGACCGTATAGGCATCCGGCGATTTTGCAAGCCGATAGCCACCCTGATAGCCTCGATTTGTTCGCAGCATACCCGTGCGGTTTAAAAGCGGGACAATCTGTTCCAGATATTTCTTGGAAATGCCCTGCCGGTCTGCAATGTCTTTCAGCGAAACAAATCCCTCGTTTTGATGGATGGCAAGATCCAGCATCATCCGCAGTGCATAGCGACCTTTGGTTGAAATTTTCAAGTGGATTTCCTCCTTTCCGATTCTCGGTACAATCGTTTCTGTATAATTGTTTCATTATACCACAAAACCTATCAGATTGCAAGGTGCTTTCGGAGAATGGAGGAATGTTTTGTGAGGGGAGCGGTTTATATGAAATGCTGCTCTTAGGAAAACCTCCCGAATCCGGTTCGGCAAGGCTGGGGCACATCCCCAGCTTGCCTGGGAATCGCAATCGCCCCTGAAACCTTATCTCTCATTACAACCTCTCTATTTTTAAGGCAATTGCGATTCTTTGCGGTTCTCTCCTAGATTTTCGTTTCATCTCATTATACAGTTTCATTTGCTTCGCAAATGTGGGCTGCTCGCCCACGCCTCGGCAGCATTTTTGAAAAACTGCTGCATCGAAAAACTTTTTGGTTGCCTGCGGCTCGTTTTTTAATACGTAATATCATTTATTTCATGGTGATATGATTGCTGGGGTGATGTCCGCTTTGTAAGTAGGACTGTATTGCCTGCTCTACTTCTTTCAACTCCTTCTCAAACTCTGCGGCAGATACCCGATATGCTCCATTCCCTAAAATAATTCGCTGCTCCAATCCATCAGAAGTTACAACCCGTACCCGCCGTTCTTTCGCTAAATCATAGGTTGTTCGCTCGATATAGGCATCTGCGGTTTCTGCTTCCTTGGTATAGACAATGTGAATGTTATGATATTGCTCCACATGTTCCCGTCCGCCCTTTACCTGATACGCATCAAAAACCAAAATTACTTGACACTGCCGAAATCCTTGATAATTACAGAGCCAATCACTTAACTGTTTTCGTGCCAGCTCCAAATGGTCGGGCAGATATTGTTTCAAGGAATCCCATGCATGAATGACATTATAACCATCTACCAACAAATAGACATCTCCGGTTTTTAGTGGCTGCAAAGGAGCAGTTTTTGCAGTTTCCGTCCCATCATCCGGCAGCCTGTCCAATGCCTGACGAGGATCTCTCTGAATCTTCCCATAAGTTCGCTCAAACCAGCCCAGCAACACTTGGTCTTCTTCGAGTCGGCTGCGGTATCGCTCCGCCTGTCGGGCAAGCTGTACTGGCGGTGTCAATTCTGCTTTCTGCTCCGGAACATATGCATAGGGCAAATGCATATGCTTCGGCACATCATCCCACTTAACCAATACCCCTGCTCCATGGGAACAGAAAATGGAATCCCCAGAGTTTTCCGGATCGTTCGCTCCGTCATAAGAAACCTGTTCCAACACTTCTTCTGTATTGTGGCAGGGGAAATATCCTTTCATCTGACAGAACAGCCGACCTTTCCCCTTGGTATAGGCGACAACGGTTTCTGAATAGGTTCGCAGTTCAGAAACCGGAGCTGTTCCCTGCAAAACCTGTGTCGTTGGCGTTGCCTGCTCTGGAGCAGAAAAAGTTGCAGACATATGCTGTAAATCTGCAATTGCTCTGCCGACACATTCCGTCGGAATCGTCAAACGGAACTGATACCACGGCTCTAATAAGACACTTTCTGTAGAAAGTAATCCCTGCCGGAGAGCACGATAGGTTGCCTGCCGAAAGTCACCGCCCTCGGTATGCTTGACGTGTGCTTTTCCAGCAATCAATGTGATTTTCATATCGGTAATTGGAGCATTCATCAGCACGCCGCCGTGTGTTTTTTCCTGTAAATGTGTCAGAACAAGCCGTTGCCAGTTGCGGTCTAAATCATCTTCTTTGCAAGCTGCTGCAAACTGCAAGCCGCTGCCTGTTGGCAATGGCTCTAATAATAGATGCACCTCTGCATAATGCCGAAGCGGCTCATAGTGTCCAACACCTTCTACTGGTTTCTGAATGGTTTCCCGATAGGCAATGCTACCGCTATCAAAGGAAATCAGCATGGAAAACCGCTCTAACATCAACCGTTGCAAAACAGCAAGTTGAATTTCTCCCATCAGGCGAACGGATATTTCTTGCAACTGTTCGTTCCATCGCACTTGCAACTGCGGGTCTTCCTGCTCCAGTTTCCGCATATTTTCCAGCACTTTATGAACATCTAACGATGGTGGTATCTGCACCCGATAAGACAACACGGGGGCAAGGGTCGGCGGTGCGGTATCATGTTCTTTTCCCAGCCCCTGCCCGGCATAAGTTTTTGACAATCCAGTAATGGCACACACCATACCACTGGTGACAGCATCAACGGTTTGAAACTTTACACCATTATAAAGACGAATTTGCGTGATTTTTTCACCGCTCGGCAATTTATCCCGAACGTGCAGCGTTCCGCCAGTGATTTTCAGATGCGTCAGACGGTTGCCGGATTCGTCCTCGGTAATCTTATACACCTTTGCTCCAAATGCAGGCTGCTCCGGAACAGTTGGAGCGTATTTGTCCAGCAGATTTAAAAAGTCTGCAATACCCTGCTGTTTCAGAGCAGAGCCAAACCAACAGGGGAACAAGGTGCGGTTTGCAATGGCAGTGCGAAGCAGGTCATCGGAAATCTGCTCTGTTTCCAGATATTGTTGCAAACAGGCTTCCTCTGCAAGAGCAGCAGCTTCATAAAAGGCTGCATCTTTCTGTGTGAAAGAAAGACAATGCGGAGATAATTTTTCCTGTAGCTGTGTGAGCAGTTCTGCTTCAGAATAGGGGGACAAGTCCATTTTATTGAGAAATAAAAAGGTTGGGATGTGATACTGCTGCAACAGTTGCCAGAGCGTTTCGGTGTGGCTCTGTACGCCATCCAGACCGCTGATGACCAAAATGGCAGCGTCTAGCACCTGCAAGGTTCGTTCAGTTTCAGCAGAAAAATCGACATGCCCCGGCGTGTCCAGCAAGGTGATGGTCTTTTCCGGCAGGGGCAGGATGGCTTGCTTGGAAAAGATGGTAATGCCTCGCTCCCGTTCTAGTGGGTTGGTATCTAGAAAGGCATCTTTATGGTCGACTCTACCCTGTTTTCGGATGACGCCAGCTTGAAAAAGCAATGCCTCCGAAAGCGTTGTTTTTCCGGCATCTACATGAGCGAGAATGCCAATGACGGTATATTGATTCATATTGATTCAAATCCTATCTGTTTCGTTGTTTCCTTCATTCTTTGTGTGAAAAAAGGCTGATTCTATTATAGCATATTTCTGCTTAAAAGAAAAGGGCTATGAGGTTATCGTATTCGACCTCATAAACCCTGCCGCATCGTTTTGTTACAACCCGTTTGTGTATGTACATGATGACCGTGAAGTGCTGACCTTGATTGAAAATCTGATTCAAAATACCACGCCATCACATTCAAAAAGCAGCGACCCTTTCTGGGAGAGTGTGACTCGTTCGTTGACGGTAAAAAGTCGGCGGACAAGTAACGGTTATCCGTTGCTTGGATAACTGATAATTCAACAGATGGAATGAAGGAGTAACGCCCGGAAACATCTGCTCTCGGCGGGCGTGCATCGGCTGTAATGGCTGGTGTGCGAAGCCCCGCGACAACGGCTGAGAGTAGCCGCAATCACCACTTGTGGTGACCGAAAGCGGTCTGGAAACAGATTGTGCTGCTTATAGGCCAAGAGTCTACAAAATACCTATGGTTAGAATGTTTACCTCGTCGGGTAAACTGACGAATCCGCGAATGTACGGGTCTAAAAGAAGACCATATAGAAATGTATGGGTGCGTTAAAGCGCAGTCAGTGTGGTTTAGTAAAAATTTTCCCTCTGAACGACCATGCTGTGTTACAGGCACAGGCAAGCTGACAGGCTCATAGTGGAGACCTAAGGGTATATGTAAAGATAGAATTATCGGAACGAGGAAAGGCAGCAGCTTTCGCAAGAAAGAATCTGACGAAGAAAATAAGCAGATGAACTGCTGCTGAAAAGCAGTGGTCGAACCGATGAAGTTCCTGTAATGGGAATGGAGGAATGGCCACAAGTCGAGCCATTGGAATCTGGCATTATTCAATCCAATCATAAGGATTCGAGTAAGACCAAAAGGGTCACTTTTCTCAAACGGGAGGTGATGCCTTATGCCAAAAGAAAGGAAAAAAAGTCCTGTGTATGGACGCCCAGCGGCATGCCGAGTATTACGGTATGCAGCAGACATTTGACGAACTGTATGCCAAAAGCAAAGCCGGAGAAGTATTCAACGGCCTGATGGAACTGGTCCTAAGCCCGGACAACATCATGCTGGCATACAGGAATATCAAAACCAACACAGGCAGCTACACAGCAGGAACAGATAAGCAGAATATCGGTGACATTGGACGGCTTCCACCGGCTGAGGTCATCGGTAAGGTCAGAAAAATTGTCACAGGCAGCGAACACGGCTACCGTCCCAAACCAGTGCGCCGGAAGGACATCCCAAAGCCAAACGGAAAAACCAGGCCGCTGGGTATTCCCTGCATCTGGGACAGATTGGTGCAACAGTGCATCAAACAAATCCTGGAACCCATCTGTGAAGCTAAGTTCAGCAACAACAGCTATGGGTTCCGCCCGAATCGGTCAGTGGAGCACGCAATCTCCCGTACTTACTCCCTGTTACAGCGGGCGCACTTACACTATGTTTTGGAGTTTGACATCAAGGGATTCTTTGACAATGTGAACCACAGCAAACTAATCCGACAGCTTTGGACGCTGGGTATCCAGGATAAGCAGCTTCTATTCGTAATCAAGCGGATTTTGAAAGCGCCTATTCGTATGCCGGATGGCAGCACGGTATATCCAACAAAAGGAACACCGCAGGGTGGGATTATCTCCCCGCTGCTGGCAAACGTGGTGCTGAACGAACTTGACCACTGGGTGGATAGCCAATGGGTAGAACATCCCGTAGCAAACCGTTACGGCACGCATCGAATCATCCGTACTTCGGAGGTCTTTGACAAAAGTAAAGGCTACCAGAAAATGCGGGAGACAAACCTCAAGGAAATGTTCATCGTGCGCTATGCGGATGACTTCCGTATCTTCTGCCGAAATCGTGAGGACGCGGAGAAAACCATGGAGGCTGTTACAAAGTGGATTACCGAGCGACTGAAACTGGAAGTCTCTCCCGAGAAAACACGCATTGTCAACGTCCGTAAGCGATATTCTGAGTTCCTTGGTTTCAAAATCATGGTGTACCGCAAGGGTGAAAAGTATGTCGTGAAGTCCCATATCTGTGACAAAAAGCTACACTTGGAAGAAAGCAAGCTGGTGGAACAGGCAAAGCGCATCGCAAAACCAGCCCATGGGCGAACACAACCGGACGAAATCGGCCTGTTTGACGAAATGGTGCTGGGTATCCAAAACTACTACAGGATTGCTACCTGTATCAGTCTGGACTGCCGAAAAATCCACCGCAGAGTCATGACAGTGCTGACCAACCGTTTGAACACGGAATCCGGCTGCCAGCTCGCCCGGGAGGGCGGTGCCATGACGGACAGCGAAAAGGAGCACTACGGTGCTTCCCAAATGGTGCGGTATGTGTCCGGTATCAACCGACCAATCTACCCCATTGCGTTCATCAAGTATAAAACCGCAATCGGTATCAGCGCCGCCGTCTGCTGCTTCTCTCCGACGGGACGGAAAAAGATACACGATAATCTGGAGATGGATACGACCCTGTTTGCATATCTGCGGGAGAATCCGCCACAAGGACACAGTTTGGAATATACTGATTGCAGGCTCTCCCTGCTGTCAGCTCAAAAAGGCAAGTGTTCCGTCAGCGGCGAGTTGTTTCTGAATCCGGACAACATCGTGTGTCACATGAAAGTTCCAAAGGAGCAAGGTGGTCACGAGCGATACAGCAATCTGGTGCTGCTCCACAGGCGGTATCTTCCTTTGCTGACCGACCAAGACACTGCCGCTCTCAAGAGCATGTGCAAGCAACTGACTGTAACAAAAAAACAACTGACCAAAATCAACAGCCTGCGTACTGCTGCAAAACTGGTAGCAATCTAAAAAAAAGCTTTCTATTGGTGATTGATTAAATGCCTGATAACACAATCGATGGAACGCCGGATGCGGTGAAAGTCGCATGTCCGGTGTGGAGTGGGGGAAAATCCAGCGATTACTTCAAAGGATTACCTATCACTATAGGCCGAAACTGCGCTCCTGCAGGCCATCATTCTCATGCTGTTTCAGGAAGCACCGGAATATGAGCAGAACTTCTCTATGGTCATGCGCGTACTGGAATATGCCGAGGTGCGCGAAGAAGATGAAGGGCATGTGTCTCCGCTCGATTTGCTTTTTGAATCCATTGAACGCAGAAAACCGGACAGCGTCGCTGTCCGGCAATATAAGGTTTTCAAATTAGCCGCGGGCAAAACCGCAAAATCGATTTTGGTGAGTACTGCCGTCCGCCTCGCGCCCTTTAATCTGCCGCAGATCCAAGCCTTGACCGACCATGACGACATGGATCTTTACACGCTGGGCGAGAAGAAAGTGGCTCTTTACGCTGTCATTCCCGACAATGATAACACGTTCAACTTCCTCGTGAGTCTGCTTTACGCACAGGCGTTTCAAGCCCTTTATTACAGCGCAGACCAGATCCACCACGGCCCGCTGCCGCGTCACGTTCGCTTTGTGCTGGATGAGTTTGCAGCCATGCCGCTGCCAGGCTTCACCCGCGAGCTTGCAACCATGCGCTCGCGTTCCATCTCGGCAAGCGTTATCATTCAGAACATGGCGCAGATCAAAGAATTGTATAAGGATAGCTGGGAGACAATTCCAGGAAACTGTGATACCATTTTGTATCTTGGCGGCAACGAGTCCAGTACGCACAAATATGTCTCCGAAATGCTTGGCAAAGCCACGATTGATACGAAAACGCACGGACAGACGAAGGGCAAATCCGGCTCTTACTCAACCAATTTCCAGATGTCCGGGCGCGAGCTGCTGACACCGGACGAGGTGCGGAAGCTGGACAACCGCTATGCGCTGCTGTTCATCCGCGGCGCAAGTCCGGTCATGGACGAGAAGTACGATCTTATGCACCATCCTGCAATCTCGCACAGTTCCCTCGGCGGCGCAGCGCCCTATATCCATCACGGAACCAAACCGCCCGTTTACACCGGCTGCCCGCTACTTCGTGTGGGCGGCACAGAAAATTCGAATCCATTGAAGGGGGAATTTCATTGAAGAAAACGTTTGAATCCAAAGCCAAGCGGCTCTATTCCATCTTCGCCAGCGTGTTTTTCATGCTGGCGGTTTTTGTTGTCCCGGCGTTCGCGGCAGACGGCGATCCGCTGGCGGTCGTGAATAACCTGAGCGATTTTATCTTTTCCCCGATCCGTGCGGTCGGCCTGATTCTGCTCGGCTTCGGCATTTTGCAGGTTGGCCTGTCTCTCAAGTCGCACGATCCGTCGCAGCGCGCAAACGGCATTCTGACCGTCGCGGGCGGCATCGTCATTACGTTCACCAAGGAGATCCTGACGCTGATCACCGGCTGAGAAACGCCGCGGGAATGGCAGATCCACTCCCGCGGCACAGATCCTATGATGTTGTATTGTCCAGAATTCTGCGATAATTCCGCTTGGCGTACAAAATCCTGCGAATCTGTACAGTGTCTCCGGCGACCACATAGAACACCAGATAGCTTTCTACGATCAGATACCGATAGCCCTTGGCCGCCAGCGCAATATCACGCGGCTTTGGGCATCGAAACGGCATCTGCGAGAGGCTCTCGATTTCCTCAATGAGCAGATCGTAGTACCGAAGCGCAGCCTGCTGGGACAGTGTGTTCAGATAGTCGATGATTTCCTGCAAGTCTTTCTTGGCGGTCGGGTAGATTTTAATCTTATAAACGTCCATGCACAAGTCCTCGTAGCTCTCTGGCGACGCTCAAAAAGTCCTCACCCTCTGCGCCTTCGGCAATTTCCGCCTCCGAAACCGCAAGTTTGGCATAGAGGTCGATCAGTGCCTGCTGACGCTCATACTCCGCCATGCTCTGCACGACCATGTCACCTGTGCCGTTTCGTGTAATGAACACAGGCTCGCGCGTCTGCTTGCAGAAGTCGGAAATCTCATTGGCGCTGTTGCGCAGATCGGAAATCGGTCGAATACTCGGCATACTGCATCCCTCCTTCACTTGCAGTATAGCAAAATATTGAGTATTTTACAACATAAATTTTGATTGCGAGGTGATACCATCTCAAGTGGAAACTGGATCATAGATAATCTCAATTCCTCGCT
>OLNF01002571.1_pt1 | contig 14057 bp, 10 predicted proteins | sample 1673061 | NCBI WGS metagenome assembly OLNF01 (sample SAMEA3136751, study PRJEB25190) | human gut metagenome | reverse complement strand
TTTATCTCCAATTGAATTCCTAGATAATTATAACAAAACCCATTAATCTAGGGCACAATTTTGTGCACGATGATTGACAACCCGTCATTACATTATTACTTACAGTTCATCTTAAAATCAAGAGGTAACGGAGCTTCTATGTAAACTTTACTTTTAGTAATTGGATGTAAAAAGCTAACGCTTTTACAATGTAACATTACTCTACCACTTGTTTTTGAACCATATAAAGTGTCATTTATTATAGGATGACCGATTGTTGCAAGGTGTACTCTGATTTGGTGAGTTCGACCTGTTGCAATTTTTACTTCCAATAAAGTTTTATTTTGAAAAACGGTTAGAGGTTTATAAGTAGTTAATGCGGGCTTACCGGTGTTACTGACAATCATTTTCCCATTTACATGACGATCTTTACCGATTGGAAAATTTATTTTACCTTCTTTTGGTAAAATTCCTTCAACTAAAGTCCAATAAGTTTTTTCAACTTGTTTACTTTCAAAAAGATAGCTCATAGCACTATGGGTAATTAAATCTTTGGCAAATACTAAACAACCAGATGTGGCACTATCTAAGCGATGGCAGTGTCTTATGGTCAAATCAAGATTATTCTTATCATAATAATCTGCGATGAAATTAGCAATTGTGCCTGTAGCATTACGATTATCAGGATATATAATGTATCCACTAGGTTTGTTAATTACTAATAAGTACTCATCTTCATATAATATATTAATTTCAACAGCTTCTGGTTGAAAGTCAAGATGTTCAAAATTACTAATATCAATAGTTAAGTAATCATTGGTTCTAAGTAAGGTATTAGAGCTAGCTACTTCACCATTTACATAACAATTTCCATTACCAATTAGATATTTAATTTTGGCATTTGCTAGATGAAATTCTTTTAGTAATTTTTCTAAAGTGAAATTATGATAATTTTTACTTATTTTCATATTAAAATAAGGTTCTATTTTGTATTTATTCATTATTAACTCCATAACAAAAGCCATAAGCGTTATACTTATGGCTATTTTTTAAGCTGCTTTTAATTCTTCTACAGTTTTAAAATTAACAACAACATTGGTTGCTTTATCAAATGTTTCGTAAATTATGTCAATAACATCTAAAGCAGCTGTCGCAGAAGCATCAGGAGTAACAACAATTACTTCAACTCCTTGTTCAGTGTAATGAACAAAAGCATCTTGATATCCTAAATTCATTACTTTTGTTTCTAGCAATACCTCTTGTTCATTCAAAGATGAAATAATGTCTCTTTGTTCAATCGCAGAAGTTTTACTTACTAATGTTGCACTTTCGTCAGCAATTATATTGTTTAGACTTACTAACATTGCGTTTCTTTCACTACGAACTGCTTCTCTTAACTTGGCAAGTTCTTCAGTACGAGTGGAAACGTTAGTTACGGGTAGCGTTGGGGTTTCTCCTTGTTTATTGCTTGCTGTTTTGAAATACCAAACCGCTAACATCGTTAAAACTGTTAAAAATATTAAGGCAAATTGATTCTTTTTCACAAAATACTCCTCCTCTTAGGTCAATAACAATATATGCAAGGAAAAAGTATATTATGCATCAATTATTCAATCCGATAAGTATCGTCAGACTCAATTTTAGTAAAATTCATTTTTTTACGTTTGATGCCTGGTTGTTGTGGTTTATTTCCACTAATTTCTTCGACTTCTTCAATAAGTTTAGAATTAGAATTAATTCTAAATGTTACAACTATGTAATAAACTAATTCAACTATTAACATTATTAGTATTAAAGTTGTGTATGAAATAAAGAATCCAAGAATAAACCCAACTATTGATGTTGTAAGATATGTGATTGAGCATATTGCATAGTATTCTTTAAACTTAGACATAACGAAATGTCTAGACATAAGCCATGTAATTAAGACCCATAAGAAGGGTACGATTAGATTAGCAACAAGTACAAAAAATGAACTAATTGCCTTGTTAAACGTTGTATCATAATCAACAAACATTTCATACATTGCATTTACTACTTTTAAAGTGTTTGTATTAGTACCAAAATTAATTGCATCACTTTTTTCATTTATGCTTTGATAATCTAGTCTGCCATATGAATATTCACTCTTAAAGAAGACTTGTCTAATGTTACTACTAAAACGTTTAGTTGCTTTAAAAGTTTCATCATTAATAACAATTGTTTCATCGGAATTTACTAATCTAGTCCATTTAGTAGTGTCATAATCACCATAACTATTTTTAACTAATTCACTTTCTGATGCGGGCAAATAATAGTTAGCATCTCCTTTAGTCATATCATATTCAAATGAAGTTACTTGTAACACTTTACTATTTTCTACAACAACACCACTCTTATTAGTTGCTTTACCTAAATTGTAACAATAGTAGCAACTTTTTTTAGTAAAAATATACAAGAAATAATCAATGTCTTGACTATATTGTTGATTCATATAACCATTTAAATCAAAAGTAGTTTTTAGTTTTTCAGCTTCAGCGCTACGTTCTTCATCGGTTTGAACCATTGCGTCTAAATCTTCAACATAAACAATTGTTAAATCAATTTTTCTACTTCCATCTTTTTTTTCAATTACTTCATGGAAAGTGCCACGATATTCATCTACCTTGCCTTCAGTTGATACTGCTGTGCAATCAAAGATAACTTCACCTGTAGGTAATTCAACAATTTGATATTCAGGGAAAGTTAAAGTACCTCCGTTGTAATCGCTTGGATTGAATTTTGCGGTAGGAATCGTTTTTTCTGTAAATTTTCGCATTGATAAATTAACTGAAAATAAAATAATAAGTGTTGATAAAATAAAGATGCCAAGTGAATAAATAAAACGCATATTGTGGTGTTTATACATTTTACTTGGTAAAATCAACGACAACAAAAAATCTTTTATTTTTTTCATTAATTGTTCTCCTTATCTATTATTATACAAGAAAGCTCATTAATCATTTCAACATCAACTTCTTGAGGTATACCTTCATATATAACAACCATACCTTCTTGATAATATTTTTTAAATAAATCTTGATTAAAATAATTATTCGCATAGATAGACTCATCACATTCAAATTTGCGAATTATGATGGCATCCATTTCTTTTAAACAAATATTTTTTTGGATATTCATAAATATAGTTGAATCAGCTATTAATACAAATCCCATATTTTTTAACTTAACTATTTGTTCAAAACATGTTTTAGTATCTAAATCACTAATAAGTGGTAAATGAATAATTAATTTAGTGTTTTTATATTTGGTAATAATTTTCTTTAACGATTCAATTACTTTTCGCTTTAAAGTTGATGTAAGTAGTATTGTAAATACTGGCGCACTATATTTATTAAGTGGAATCTTGTCCATTTCCTCAATCATTCGATTTTCAAACATATCATAAGCAGATTGAATGTAGTAATTGTCGATTGGTGAGATAACCACATCACCAATAACTTTTTGTTCATCTACTTTTACTAATACTTTGTTAGTATTAAAATAATTCAAATCACAAGTTAATATTTGTTTATTTTGTAAATTCAAGTAGTTTGAATATTCTTCAAATTTAAATGATTGAGGCATTACTTTATCTAAGTAATGAACTATTTCTTCTAAATTAGTTAATAAACTTATATCAGTTGGCGTATTTAAAACAATATGGTAAATTTTCTTTAAAGCGTAATCAAGTTCAATTTGTAATTTTTTATTTAATTGTTTATTAATAACTATTACAATAGCATTGGCATCTGACAAATAGAAATTGAAAATTGTCTCTGGTAAGTACTTATCAATATAGTCTGTTAACAAATCTTGTAATTTATTAAATTCAATACTTGAATTAACATCGCGCGCATAAATCAACGCAAAATTAACGTTAAAACCATGTTTGTTTATATTACTTATAGGATAATATCCCGAATCCAAATCTACTTTATTTAAGGCAGGCAGTAGATAAAAGACCGTTAAATTATCTTTTTCTATTTTGTGCATTTGCATTGTAAATGATTTTACTCTTTTATAAGTTGATGAAGTTTTATCAACGTTGTTATTCATTAAGTGTAAAGCCTTTTTTACACTATCATTACAATAGTATTCTTTTTCGGCAGATTGCACAATTACATATTGATTTTCTTCTTGCCAAATCATATCTTTAATACTATTTTCAACTACATTTACAAAATCTTTTTCTAGCTTACGTTTTAAATTTAACAATTTATTATTTGTAAGCTCATATACAGGCTTTACTTTGTTAGAATAGATTAAAGCAAACCCAACTATTTGTTCATTTTCAATAATTGGATAAACGGTAAGTGATTTAAATGTTTGTTTTCTTAAGTCTTTTAAATAAAAAGGATCGTTTATTTCAAACGTTACCTCATCATATAGAAAAGTAAGAGGTTCTTTACTAGTCAATAAAATTTCTATAATAGTACCAGCTAAATTGCCTATGTCATATTGTTTTTCAAAAACATACGGTTCTTTAACATGATATATCATTATATTACCGATATCTATTCCGAATTTACCTAAATCATCAACATCAAATTGTAAAAAAACGAATGTCATTTGTAGATATTCATTTGAAATTAATGTTTTATGATTATTACTTATAAAATCTAAAATGACATTCCTATACATTTTGTTCACCTAATATTCTAAAGAGATAGTTACAGGGCCATCACAAACAATATGTAATTTCATATCTTCGCCAAATATTCCTGTTTTTACTTTTTTTCCTAAAGCATCAGATAATTTTTGATTAAATAAATCATATAAATTTGATGCATCATGGGGATTTAGCGCATCTATAAATGATGGTCGATTACCTTCATAAGGGTTCGCGTAAAGAGTAAATTGTGATATTGATAATATTTCGCCACTTACTTTTTGAATTGAAAGATTCATTTTTTTATTTTCATCTTCAAAAATGCGTAAATTAATAATTTTCTTTACCATTTTATCAATTTGTTTTACGGAATCACCATTGGTAAAGCCTACTAAAAGCATCATACCACTAGTAATTTCTGACACATTTTCTTCATTTACTACGCATTTGGCATTTAACACCCTTTGAATAATAACTTTCATTATTTGTTTACCCTTTCAATTTGATAAATTTCGGGAATCTTTTTTAAATTTAGAATGGCATTGTTTAAATCATTTAAGCCAGAAACTTGTAATTTAAACTTGGCCATACAATCTCCTGTACGATTTTTAGTTGATGTTACGGAAGCAATTGTAACATTGCAACCATTTAAGATATTTATCATATCAGCAACTAAATTTCTACGGTCTAATGCAATAATTTTTAAGGTAGTATCAAATATTCTACCTGAGAAATCTTTGTCCCAATATACATTTATAAATCTTTCAGGACTAGCTTTTTCAACATTTGGACAAGTTACACGATGAATAATTATACCGTTACCTTTAGAAATATAGCCACTTATTTCGTCACCATAAACTGGTTGGCAACAATTACCAAGATGCAATTTGGCTCTTTCAAGTCCCTCAACAATAATGCCGAATCCATTGGTTGCGACACGCTTACGATTTTTGGAACTATCTTCACTGTATTGTTTCAAAGCAAGTTCATCGTCTAGTTTAACATCGGTAAGTCCTAAAATACGATTGATTGCGGCTAAAGCTGATATTTCACCTTTACCTATTGTCCAGTACAAATCTTCTACTGTTCTTATACCATTTTTACCGAATAGGTCCATAACTTGTTTGTCATCCAAAGTAGTTGGAGCATAATTATAGTTTTTCCCAATTACCGTAAGTTCTTCTAAGCCTTTTGCGACAAAGGCATCACGTTGTTTCTTATTTATAAATGCTTTAATTTTAGTTTTAGCATGCGATGTTTTAGCAAGTTTAAGCCATTCGGTTGTTGGACCTGTACATGCTTTGTTAGTTTTTATTTCAACAACATCACCAGTTTTTAATTTATAACTAAGTGGTACAATTTTACCATTTACGATTGCACCAACCGTTTTGTTACCAATATCTGAATGAATACGATATGCAAAATCAAGTGGCATAGAGCCAGCAGGAAAATCATATACATCGCCTTTTGGTGTAAAGATATAGACATTGGCACTAAAAATATCTTCAATTATGCTATCAAGAGGATCTTCAGTTGCGGAATTTTCAACATATGTGGTTAAATCTTTATACCATTTTAATTTGTTAACTATTTCAAGTTGTTCTTTTTCATGTGAATATTCCACATTTTCTTTATATGCCCAGTGTGCAGCAACACCAAATTCTGCTATTTGATCCATTTCGTATGTTCTAATTTGGATTTCATATATTTTACCAGCTGGTCCTACTACAGTTGTGTGAAGAGATTGATACATATTAGGTTTTGGCACAGCAATGTAATCTTTGAAACGCATTGGAAGCGGTGTCCAAATGCTGTGGATGATTCCTAATACATGATAACATTGTTCAACAGAATCAACAATTACTCTTAAAGCAAGTAAATCATAAATATCATCTATTGTTTTATTTTTGGTTATTATTTTTTTGTAGATGCTATAGATGTTTTTAACACGGCCTTTTATATCATAGTGATTAATATGATTTTTTTCTAATAAACCTTTTACGGTTGAAATCATTTTTTCAACATCTTCATCACGTTCAGTTTTCTTAAAACTGATTTCCTTTGCGATTTCCGCATATTTTTCAGGTTCTAATGCTTTAAAGCTTAAATCTTCTAGTTCAGCCTTGATGCTATACATACCTAGTCGATGTGCTAGTGGAGCATACAAATCTAAAGTTTCTTGAGCAATTCTCTTTTGTTTTTCTTCACTATGGAACTGAATTGTTCGCATATTGTGAAGTCTATCAGCAATTTTTACTAAAATAACACGAATGTCTTTAGCCATAGCAAGCAATAATTTTTCATGATTATGGGCTAAAGCTTTTTCTTTCGTCATGTATTTTAATTTACTAATTTTGCCAGCCCAAGTTCTCGCCCAAGGATCTCTCGGTCATCGGAGCCGAGGCGCTGACTCGCTGGATCAAGCCGGACGGCACCGTAGTCTACCCCGACCAGTTCATTCCCATTCTGGAATCCACGGGCCACATCGTGGAGCTGGATCTGTACATCTTCGAGCAGGTGGCCCAGTTCCTGCAGCGCAATGCACAGGCCGGGCACCGGCTGCTGCCCATTGCGGTGAATGCCTCGGCGGTGCTGGCCCGGGAGGATGCCCCCACCCAGGAGTACAGCGAAATTCTGGAAAAACACAACATCAGCGCCCGGATGTTGGAGATCGAGCTGACCGAGACGGCAGTGGTCTCGGAGTACGACCGGGTGAAGCGCCTGCTTTCCTCCTTCCAGAGCGATGGAATGCAGACCTCGCTGGACGATTTCGGCGCGGGCGGTTCCCTGCTGAACAACATGGTGGATATCCCGGTGAACACCATCAAGCTGGACAAACTCTTCCTGACCCGGTGCAGCTCCAACGCGCGGGGCATCGATTTTCTGCGGGAGATCGTACATCTGGTCAAACGGTTGGGCTACAACGTCATCTGTGAGGGCATCGAGACTGAGGAGCAGGTGCAGCTCCTCCGCTCGCTGGACTGCGATGGCGCGCAGGGCTTCTGGTTTTCCAAGGCCATCCCGGCTGAGGAGTTCGAGCGGCGGTATCTCTGCGACTGAGACAAAAAAACACTCCCCTTCGGGCGGAGCCGTGCGGCACACGGTCCTGCCCGAAGGGGAGTGTTGCTGTTTAGAACGAATTATACCGTAGTCTCGACCCGGGGAGCCCCACCGGCGATCTCTTCTGCCGTCAGGGGGGCAGCCTGCGCCGGGGCGTTCAGGCGCTCCTTAGCGACTGCCAGCATCAGCTTGATGCGGTTTTCCTGGTTGACCCGGGTGGCGCTTGGGTCGTAATCAATGGGGGTGATGTTGGCGCTGGGATACAGGGCACGGATCTTGTTCACCATGCCTTTGCCCACGATATGGTTGGGCAGGCAGCCGAAGGGCTGGGCACAGACGATGTTGCCGTAGCCGCCCTGCACCAGCTCGATCATCTCGGCGGTCAGCAGCCAGCCCTCGCCCATCTTGGCACCCAGCGAAATGATGCCCTTGGGCTTTTCCACCAGTTCCTTGAAGGGGCCGGGGGCGTAGAACCCGGCATCGCTCTCGGCCTTGAGCATGGCACGCTCGATGCTGTCCAGCCAGTTCAGGAACTGGTCGATGCCCACCTTCACGGCCAGCTTGCCGCCGTACAGGATGTGGTCCTCGCCCATGTTGAAGGCGCAGTACTGCACAAAGCCCATCAGGCCGGGGAAGTTCACCTCGCAGTCCTGGCTTTCCAGGAACTTCTGCAGGTCGTTGTTGCCCAGCGGGCTGTACTTGACGTAGATCTCACCGACCACACCCACCTTGACCTTGGGCACCCGGGTGACCGGGATGTTGGCAAAGTCGGCTGCAATGAGCGGGAAGGTGTGCTTCATCTCCTTGGCGGTGTAGCCCTTGCCGGCCAGCAGGACCCGGCCCAGACGGGTGACCCACAGGTCCACCATCTTGTCGGCAGCACCCTTCTCGTTCTCATAGGGGGCCACCTGATTGCGCAGGGCGCACAGCATGTCACCGTAGAAGATGCAGGCCAGTGCGCGGCGGGCCAGCGGGATGGTCATCTGGAAGCCGCTGTCCTTTTCCAGGCCGGAAAAGTTCAGGCTGGCCACCGGGATCTGCGGGTAACCGGCCTTGACCAGTGCCTTGCGCAGCAGATGGATGTAGTTGGAAGCACGGCAGCCGCCGCCGGTCTGGGTGATGAGCAGCGCGGTGTGATCCAGATCATATTTGCCGCTGTTCAGCGCGTCCAGGAACTGGCCAATGACCAGCAGGGCCGGATAGCAGGTATCGTTGTGGACATATTTCAGGCCCAGCTGTGCCACGGCACTGCCGCAGTTGCCCAGGATCTCGCACTTGTAGCCGTCGTAGCGCAGGGCGTACTCCAGCAGGCGGAACTGGGTAATGGCCATGTTGGGGATGAGGATGGTATGCGTTTTCTTCATCTCCGGGGTGAATTTGGGATAATTGTATTCCATAGGTTCCTCCTATGTTCTCAGGCTTCTGCCTTGGCGGCGGCCTTTTCCTCGGCCACCTCGTCGCGCTCGTCCAGCGCGGCAAACAGACTGCGCAGGCGGATGTTCACCGCGCCCAGGTTGGTAATCTCGTCGATCTTGAGCTGGGTGTACAGCTTGCCGCCTGCCTGCAGGATCTCGCGGGTCTCGTCGGTGGTAATGGCATCCACGCCGCAGCCGAAGGACACCAGCTGCACCAGATCCATATCCTTCTGGGTGGTGCAGTATTTGGCGGCGGCATACAGGCGGCTGTGGTAGGTCCACTGGTTCAGCACACTGGTGGGGAACTTCTGCACCCGGTTGGAGATGCTGTCCTCGGTGACGACGGCAGCCCCGTGGCGGGTGATCAGACGGTCGATGCCGTGGTTGACCTCCGGGTCCACATGGTAGGGGCGGCCCGCCAGCACGATGATGCGCTTGCCCTGACGGCGTGCCTCGTCGATGATCTCGCTGCCCTTCACGCGAATTTTGGCCATATGGGCCTCGTACTCGGCGTAAGCGGCGTCGGCGGCTTCCTGCACTTCCTTCTCGGAGATGCCGCCAAAATACTTGGGCAGCACGTTCTTGGCCATCTTGTGCACAAAGTCCTTGGGGCGGTGGATGCCCACATAATCATAGATGAACTTTTTGCCTTCCAGCTCCGGGCAGTTGCCGGCCAGAACTTCCGGGTAATAGGCCACCACCGGGCAGTTGTAATGGTTGTCGCCCAGGCCCTCGTCCACGTTGTAGGTCAGGCAGGGGTAGAAGATGGCGTCCAGCTCCATCTGGCTCAGGGCCTTGATGTGACCGTGGCTCAACTTTGCCGGGAAGCAGGCCGTATCGCTGGGGATGGTGGCCTGTCCGGCCAGATACAGCCCTCGGCTGGACACCGGGCTGGTGTGCACCGCAAAGCCCAGCTTGGTCCAGAAGGCCCACCAGAAGGGCAGCAGCTCATAGAAGCCCAGGCACAGCGGGATGCCGATGGAGCCGCGCTTGCCGGGCACCGGCTTGTAGCTGGCCAACAGCTCCTGCTTGTAGGCGTACAGGTTCAGGCTGTTGTCGGCGCTCTTGCCGGTAACGGGCTTGTCGCAGCGGTTGCCGGAAATGTACTTGCGGCCATCCGCAAAGGTGTTGACGGTGAGCTGGCAGTGGTTGCCGCAGCCGCCGCACTTGACGCTGACCACCTTCTGTTCAAAGGCTTCCAGCTCCTGCTGGCTCATCATGCCGGAGGCGGTACGGTGGGCCTTGCTGCTCTGGCGCAGACCGTACAGGGCCGCACCGTAAGCGCCCATCAGACCGGCAATGTCCGGGCGGATGACCTCCACGCCCATCTCTTTTTCAAAGGCGCGGAGCACGGCTTCATTATAAAAGGTACCGCCCTGCACCACGATCTTGCGGCCCAGTTCTTCGGGGCTGGACGCGCGGATGACCTTGTACAGTGCGTTCTTGACCACGCTGATGGACAGACCGGCCGAGATGTTCTCGATGCTGGCACCGTCCTTCTGGGCCTGCTTCACCGAGCTGTTCATGAACACGGTGCAACGGCTGCCCAGGTCCACCGGGCGGTCCGCAAACAGACCCAAGGCGGCAAACTGCTTGACATCATAACCCAGGGCCTGGGCGAAGGTCTGCAAAAAGCTGCCGCAACCGGAAGAACAGGCTTCGTTCAGGAAGATGTTGCTGATGGCACCATCCTCGATCTTGAAGCACTTCATATCCTGGCCGCCGATGTCGATGATGAAGTCCACATCCGGCATGAAGTACTTGGCGGCGGTGAAGTGGGCCACCGTTTCCACCAGACCGTAATCACAGCGGAAGGCGTTCTTCACCAGCTCTTCGCCGTAGCCGGTGGTGGTCACGCTGGCCACCTGCAGGCCGGGGTGTTCCTTGTAGATTTTGAGCAGCTGCTCCCGGATGAGGGACAGCGGGTTGCCGAGATTGGGCTGATAGTTGGTGTACAAAATCTGGCTCTTCTCGTCCACGACCACCAGCTTGACGGTGGTGGAGCCGGAGTCGATGCCGATGTGCACCGGGCCGCAGTGGGCACTGAACGGCACATGCGGCACGCTGTGGGACATGTGCCGGGCGTGGAATTCCTCGTACTCCTGCTTGTTGGCAAACAGCGGCGGCTCGCTGGCATAGGTGGCCGTGGCGGCATACTTGTCCAGTGCGTCGGCCACATCGGTGAGCACAAAGGATTTGTCCGCATACAGGGCGGCACCCAGTGCCACATACAGCAGGCTGTTTTCCGGGCAGGTGCCGGTCACGCCCAGCGCCTCGTCAAAGCTCTTGCGCAGCACGGTGCTGAAGGTGAGCGGCCCGCCCAGATACAGGATGTTGCCCTTGATGGGGCGGCCCTGTGCCAGACCCGCAATGGTCTGGTTGACCACGGCCTTGTAGATGCTGGCGGCAATGTCCTCGGTGCGGGCACCCTGATTGATCAGGGGCTGCACGTCGCTCTTGGCAAACACGCCGCAGCGGGAAGCGATGGTGTAGGTGCGCTGGGCCTGCTCGGCGGCCTTGTTCATCTCGTCGGCGCTCATCCTGAGCAGGGTGGCCATCTGGTCGATGAAAGCACCCGTGCCGCCGGCACAGCTGCCGTTCATGCGCACCTCGGTGCCGTTGGTCAGAAACAGGATCTTGGCATCCTCGCCGCCCAGCTCAATGACGCAGTCGGTGGCGGGCACAAAGCGTTTGACCGCCACGCGGGTGGAGAACACCTCCTGCACGAAGGGCACGCCGCAGCTGTCGGCCAGACCCATGCCCGCCGAGCCGGAAATGCTCAGCAGTGCTTTCTGCCCGTGCAGCTGCTCGGCGTCAATGCGGCGCAGCAGCTCCTGCGCCTTTTCCAGAATATGACTATAATGTCGTTCGTATGTAGAATACAGCAGGGTATCCTGCTCATCCAGCACCACGCACTTGATGGTGGTGCTGCCGATGTCAAGACCTACTCTCACGTTGTTTTTCCTCCTAAGGCATCGTCTGCCGGGGCACGCCCTGCACACAGACGGTTCAGTTTTGACTGCCGAAAATTGTTCGGTAACAAATCATCCTCACAGTTTGCATACAAGGTCATTATAAACCAAATTGTCGGCACATTCAATCTGGAGCCTTTATTTTACACGAAAAAAATAGTATTTTCCGCTCCAAAAGTTAAACATTTTGTGAACTTGCCGGACTTTTTGGTGCTGATTTTTTTCCGTGGCAAAGGTTCTTTGCCGCGAGCAAAAAAGAGCACTGTACCGGGTGGTACATTGCCCCGTTTGCGTTGTTATGCCTGCTGCCGTGCGCGGCTGCGGTCCATATCAAAGTCAACTTTAAGCCAAGAGGTTTTTACAAAGTTTCCACACTCTATAAAAAAGGCGCAGAACCTTCTGGTTTTCCAGAAGCGCTCCGCGCCTTTTTTCGTTGTCAGAACAGGTCCAGCATATTGTCGAGGTAGATCTCTTCCCTCACCTGCAGCTGGTGTTCCGGTTTGGTCAGATAGTACAACAGAAATTCCAGCACCAGCGCACTGCCAAGGCCCCGGCCCTCGATCTTGAACTGCGAAAAGCCCATGGGCAGGTAGGTGCTGCGGATGTCCTCCACTCCGATAAAGCCGGGGTTCCGCATTGCTTTGGAAAAGCGGTAGCCTTCCGCCGCACCGGGGGCCGTGCAGCGGTGCTCCGGGCAGAGCTCGCCCAGGTTCCGGCGGCTGACGTTCTCGTAACAGCGCCGCCGGTCGGTGCAGCCGAACCAGCAGCACTCGTTGCAGAGAAATTCCAGCTTGTCCTTCTGCGGCTGCGGCAGGCTGTCCAGCTGCGCAAAGGCTTTGTTCAGGCGGAAGTCCGGCACCACATAGCGGAACTCCGGCCGGGCGGTCTCCGCTTCCAGCTGTGCAAACTCCGTGAGTACCTTGGTGGTGGAGGACACCAGATATAATTCCGGGTAGTGCTCCTGCAGATAATCCACCAGCAGGTCCGAATGCACGATGACGCCGTTTTGCACACTGCCCTGCGCGAACTGCGCGCAGAGGGCGTTGCATTTAGGGTCGGTCAGGTGCTCTTCCCGCAGCAGTGAATTGCTGAAGGTGAGACGGGCCGAGATACCGTACTCCTGCGCAAGGGCCAGCACCTCCCGGGCGGTGTGTCGGCTGCACGACCGGATAGCCGAAGCCGAATCGCTCGACGCGCAGCTCAACGGCGGCAAGGCCGAATACGACAAGACCGCTGCAGAACTGAAAGCCGAGAAGGGACAGTATGACGATGACGCTTCCCGCCACCGCGAGGAGCTGACCGAATACACCGCCACAAACGCCGGGCTTCAGATGGGCTCTGGCAGCATCGGCTCCGCCGCAAGCACTCTCGAAGAGGGCTGGAAGCAGTATAACGCCGCGCGCGAACAGTTCGACGCGATGGAAGCTGAATTCAACGTCGGCTATAATAAGTATCTCGCCGCCAAGGCGCAGATAGAATCCGGCTGGCAGGAATATAACGACGGTGTCGCCCAGATCGAGCAGGGCAAAGCGGCCATAGCCGAGGGGCGCGCTCAATATGACGCCGGCATGCAGCAGCTTGAGCAGGGTCGTGCGGAGCTTGCGAGCCGGCGTCAACAGCTTGCGGATGCAGAGGCGGCGCTGCCGCAGTATGAGGCGGAGCTGGCCGCCGCGCGCACCCAGCTTGACGAGGCGCAGACTCAGCTGAGCGAGGCCAAGCGCAACTACGAGGCTTCCCTAACCGCGTATAATGCGATCGACGCAATATACAGCCAGGCTCAGGCCATTATCGATAAAGTCCGTGAGGACACTGTCGGCGGCGAGCTGATATACGAAATTGCCAACAAGACCATTCAGGCGATGTTCGGCCGCAGCTTTGAAGACATCCGCAGCGATTGGAGCGCGAAGCGAGCCGAGCTTGACGCAGCCGGCGCGCAGCTTTCCGAGGCGGAAGCCCAGCTTGCGGACGCCGAGGCGCGCTACGCCGAGGGCGCGGCACAGC
>OLNF01002570.1_pt1 | contig 14058 bp, 10 predicted proteins | sample 1673061 | NCBI WGS metagenome assembly OLNF01 (sample SAMEA3136751, study PRJEB25190) | human gut metagenome | reverse complement strand
GGCGCAGCAAACGCCTATGGGCCGCCTGGGAAGGCTTCCGCTTTTTGAGTTCTTCCACGATGGAATAATCCAAATCCAGATTATTTGTCCCGCTGCCGAGGCCGTATACCTTACGGGAGCCGTGATAATCGCTGCCGCCGGTGATGACCATGCCTCGTGCCCGAGCAAAGGATTCCAGCTTGGCGCACTCCTCGTCGGTGTAGCCGGAGTAGTGACACTCCACCCCCACTGCACCCAGCTCGTAGGCGGTCTGGATGAGCTGCTCTACGCCGTCCCAGTCGTAGCCGTACTCCAGAGGGTGGGCGATGTCTGCCACGCCGCCGGCGGCCTGGATGAGCCGGATGGCGTCCTTCATAGGCAGGTGCCGCCGCGCCACAAAATAAGGCTTGCCATCGTCCAGCCAGCGGTTCATGGCCTCCTGGACGGAGCCAATGCAGCCCTTTTCCACCAGCAGCTGGCCGATGTGGGGACGACCCAGCATGGTGTGGGAAAATTTCGCTTTCAGCTCCGGAATGGAGATGGGGTAGCCGTCTGCGGCCAGCTTGTCCACAATGGCTTGGTTGCGGGTCTCCCGCTCCTGGATGAACCATTCAATGACCTCCTGTAGAGCCGGAGCGTCTGGATCCACCAGGTAGCCCAGGACGTGGGCGCCAGTGTCCAGGTAGTCGGCGGAGATCTCGATGCCAGGCAGGACTTCCACCCCATATTCTGCCCCAGCGGCCAGCGCCTCCTTCACCCCGTCCACCGTGTCGTGGTCGGTGAGGGCGATAGCGCGCAGCCCCAGTTCTCTGGCGTGAGCCACCAGCTCACGAGGGGAGTCGGTGCCATCGGAGGCGGAGGAGTGGGTGTGCAGGTCTACACGGTTGGTTTGTGCGATCATGACTGTCCCCTCCTTATGCCTGCCAGCCGGTCAGATAGGCTTCCTGTTCCGGAGTCAGCGTGTCGATGGCCAGCCCCATGGCGGCCAGCTTCACTCGACCGATCTCATCATCAATGGAGTCGGGCACCTTGTACAGCTTGGTCTCCAGCTCCTGCTGGTGCTTGACCAGCCACTCCAGACTCAGCGCCTGGACGGCGAAGGACATATCCATGATCTCCGCCGGATGGCCGTTGCCGGCGGCCAGGTTCACCAGGCGGCCTTCGCCCACCACGTTCAGGGTGCGGCCATCGGCCAGGGTGTAACCCTGGATGTTTTCACGGCGGACATTTTCCAGAATCTCCAGCAGACGTCCCTCTGCTTTTCCTTTTCGTTTTTCACCGCCAGCTTGCGCAGGCTGGCCACGTCCACCTCGCAGTCGAAGTGACCGGCGTTGGTGAGGATGGCCTGATCCTTCATGACGGCGAAGTGACGGGGGGTGATGATGTCCTTACAGCCGGTGGTGGTGATAAAGAGGTCGCCCACCTTGGCGGCCTCGTCCATGGGCATGACCCGATAGCCGTTCATGGTGGCGTCCAGGGCTTTGAACGGGTCGATCTCCGTGACGATGACATTGGCGCCCATGCCCTTGGCACGCATGGCCACGCCCTTGCCGCACCAGCCGTAGCCGGCGACCACGACAGTCTTGCCGGCGATGATCAGGTTGGTGGTGTCCATGATGGCGGTCATGACCGACTGGCCGGTGCCGTATTTGTTGTCATAGTAGTGCTTGGCCTTGGCATCGTTGACGGCCATCATGGGGCAGGGAAGGATACCCTCCCGTTCCCGCGCCTTCAGGCGCAGGATGCCGGTGGTAGTCTCCTCACAGCCGCCAATGAGGCAGTCGCCCAGCTCCTTGCAGCTGCCGCCGATGAGGTTGATGAGATCGCCGCCGTCGTCCACGATCAGGTGGGGGTGGCACGCCAGGGTTTTCACCAGCAGGTCTTCGTACTCCTCCGGAGTGACGCCGTGGATGCCATAGGTATCCACGCCCATGCTGGCGATGCCTGCGGCCACATCGTCCTGGGTGGACAGGGGATTACAGCCGGTCAGGTGGACTTCTGCGCCCCCCTTGGCCAGCACCAGACCCAAATTGGCGGTCTTGGCTTCCAAGTGGACGGAGACGGCGATGCGGAGACCGGCGAAGGGCTTTTCCCGTTCGAACCGTTCCTCAATGGCGGACAGGGCGGGCATGAAGGAGCGCACCCACTGGATCTTGGTGCGGCCGGATTCGGCCAGGGACATATCTTTGACAATGCTCATGGTGTGTAGACCTTTCTGTAGAGTGTGGTATATTTGAAATTAAGGAAATGCGCAAGAACCAACGTACCATGCCAGTAGAACAGGCATGGCCTACGCTAAAAACTTGCCACTGGCAAGTTTTCTTAACGCTGCGGCCTGCGGGGCTTGTTTCTAAGAGACGCTACTACGTCATGATGATTTTAGCACAGTCCCGTTGCATTCTGCAAGTATTTACAAAATCCTGTGGACTTTTCCCCGCTGTCCGGCTACAATAACATCAAGCACAGTTTTGGAGGTCATGCTCGTGAAAAAAATCAACCAAGCGATCGATCGCTTCTGTTACAGCCATCCACGGTTCGGCATCCCCAATCTGATCCTCTGGGTGGTCATTGGCAACGTAGCTGTTTACATGATGGACTTGCTCAGTCGGGGCACTTTTAGCGGCATCCTGTCCTTTGTGCCTGATTATATCTTCCAAGGGCAGATCTGGCGGGTGGTCACGTTCATTTTCGTGCCGGAGGCCAGCAGCAACATTTTCTTTTTTGCCATCAGCACCTACTTTTACTACTTCATCGGTTCCCGTATGGAGGAGCAGTGGGGGACGCCCCGATTCAACATCTTCTATCTCTCCGGCATCCTGCTGGCCATTCTGGTAGGGTTCCTGGCCACGTTGAATGGGCTGGGTATGGCTGTGACCACCAGTATGTACTACACCAACCTGTCCCTGTTTTTGGCTTTTGCATCCCTGTTTCCGGATATGCAGGTGCTCATGTGCTATGTCATACCGGTACGGGTGAAGTGGCTGGCTTATCTGGATGGGATCTTCCTGCTGTATCAGGTGCTGCGGATGGTGGGGAAGCATCAGTACATGATGGCGCTGCTGCCCATTTTGGCCATTCTCAACTACCTGATCTTCTTCGGAGACAGCCTGCTGGGGGCGCTGCGGTGGAAGAAGCAGCAGTTCCAGCACAAGCAGTGAAGACCTGTCAGGAGTATCATCAAATGTTATGCCATCAATCGTTTCCATCACAGGAAAGTTTGAGACAACAAGCCAGAGTTGGTTCGGTCAGACACAGAGCAGCGAATCAGAAGGTGTTGGTTCTGGGATTATCATTGGGAAAAAAGATGGTAAGATCTTAATTGCAACGAATAACCATGTTGTTGTAGATGCGAAATCATTATCAGTAGGATTTGTTGATGGCAAGAGTGCAAGTGCAACGATCCGTGGAACCGACAGTGATGCCGATCTGGCGGTTGTAGAGGTTAATACAAAAGATATGAAAGCTTCTACATTAAAGAAAATCGCAGTGATCACACTTGGTGATTCTTCCAAGTTAAAGACAGGTGAGAGAGCGATTGCAATCGGTAATGCTTTAGGTTATGGCCAGTCAGTAACTGGTGGATATATCAGTGCCTTAAATCGTCAGGTTCAGTTAACAGATAAGACAATGACACTGATTCAGACAGATGCAGCAATCAACCCAGGTAACAGTGGTGGTGCGTTATTAAATAGCAAAGGTGAACTGATCGGTATCAATACAGTCAAATATTCTTCTGAAGATGTAGAAGGAATGGGATATGCGATTCCAATCAACACAGCAAAACCGATCATCAATAAGCTGATCAAGAATGAAGCCACAAGTGAGAGTGAGCAGGCATATTTAGGAGTATCAGGACAGACGATCGACAGCTCAATGGCAAGTCAGTTTGATATGCCATCTGGTGTTTATGTACAGCAAGTGATCAAGAGCTCTCCAGCGCAGAAAGCAGGAATTAGTGCAGGTGATGTGATCGTATCAATTGATGGAAGCAGTGTTTCTACAATGGATGGATTAAAAGAGAAGATTTCGAACTTAAAAGCTGGAAAGAAAGTCAAGATTGTTGTAAAACGTCAGAATCAGATGGGAACATATGAGAAGAAGACATTGACAGTAACATTAGGAAAGAAATCTGACGCACCAAGCACAAGCAGCAATAGCGGAAGCAGTAATAGTAACAATAGTGGAAACAGTAATAACAGCGGAAGCAGCAACAGTTATAACAACAATTATAATAATGAAAGTTCCGACAGCCAGTATTACAGCTATGGACAGTAAAATCAGTTGAAAAAATATTCAAACAAAGATACAATAAAATGGAACCCTGATCAAAGGCAGGGTTCCATTTTTTTAGTCAGGAGAAGAAACCTATGGTTATGATCGAAATAGAAAATATCAAGAAATTCATGGCAGGATTTTTAGGAGGAAATCTGTTTGATGATTTTTTAATGAGCGAAGGAAAACTTTCTATGAATATCGCATATGAATTTGATGGGAAGATATTAAAAGAATTTTATGATACTGAAGAATGGGAAGAAATGAAAACCTATCCCTACGTGATGTGGCAGGAAGAGAAAGAAAAGATCTTTTCACTGGTAAAAGGTAAGAAAACACCTCTGTCATTTCAGTTTGTCATGATGTTAAAACCAGATCTTGTCAGCAATATTCTTGCAAAATACAACCTAGCGATCAGAGAAGACGAAGTCGCAGGACTTTTCATCAATATCTTATATGACCGACAAGGATTAAAATGCACGGCTGGTGTTTCAAGAAAGACGTTTGTTCTTGATAAGACATTAGAAGAAGCATGGGATCAGGAAGTAAAAGAGAGATTTTTGGAATTTTTATAAGATAAATTAAAAATTTTTTTCATAAAAAATGTAAGTATATACTATAACTTGTGCCACTTTTTAACAAAGTATCTGTAGATTTTTTCACAAACTTATAGGCAAGATCCACAAAGAAACTTAGTTTGTATGTTTCTTTTTCAAAAGATATATGTTAGAATAAGTAGTAATGAATACCAGATAAGAAAGTTGTAAAAAGGAGATACGAATATGAGTTTTCATATTGTTTGTGACAGCTGTACGGATTTGACAGAAGAAGATATTAAAAAGGGATGTTATACATGGGTGCCATTAACCTTATTAGTGGACGGAGAAGAGATTATAGATGATGAAACATTTGATCAGGCAGACTTTTTAGCGAAAGTAGCAGCCAGCAAAGAATCAGTAAAATCAGCATGCCCAGCACCAGAAAGTTACATGGAAGCTTATTCCAAGGCGGATGATATTTATGTTGTAACATTATCTGCAGAATTAAGTGGATCATATAACAGTGCGGTACTTGGAAAGACTCTCTATGAAGAAGACCATGGAAAGAAAAATATCCATGTAGTAAACTCAAGAGGAGCTGCTACAACACAGGTATTGATCGCACGTAAGATCTATGAATATGCAAGTCAGGGAATGCCATTTGAAGAAGTAGTTGAGAAGATTGAAGAATACACAACAAGTCTTAGAACATATTTTGTTTTAGAGACATTAGAAGTATTAAGAAAGAACGGAAGACTATCAAGACTATCAGCAACGATCGCAAGTGCACTGAATATCAAACCAGTCATGATCGGAACAAGAGATGGCGTCATCCAGAAAGCAGGCCAGGCAAGAGGAATGAAGAAAGCACTCGCTAAGATGGTAGAACATATGGCTAGTGAAGGAAGAGACCTTTCAGGAAGACAGTTTGTGATCTCACATTGCAATTGCTATGAGAGAGCTGTATTTGTAAAAGAACTGATTCAGAAGAACTTACATGCCCAGGATGTAGATATTGTTGATACTAAGGGAGTTAGTAGTATGTATGCATGCGATGGGGGAATTATAGTTTCTTACTAAAATTTTAATTTTGTAATTGGCCAACTGTAGATTTCGAGTATATGATAAAAAATAAATAAGCAACCGCAGCGCTTTCGGTTGCTTATTTATTTTTTATCATATACGAAAGCCTATCAAATCGCAATTTCTTCGTTATGAATTTAACGTTATAATGCACAAAAAAGAAACCAATTGTTACGAATTTAACGTATATAATGCACAAAAAATGATTGAATTGCTCGAAATTCTCCGCTATAATTGAAACCAATATACTGATATAGAGGAATTAAGGAGGATGAGTCATGAGTCGTTTAGAATTAAGGACTCCAAACCAGGCACAACTGGTTGTGGAAGGACTTTATAAGGATCTGGAGCGAAGAATCGAGTCAAGCCCGCCGGGGTTGTGTCCAGTAGATATGTCCAGAGCATTTTTAGAGATTTGTCATGCACAGAGCTGTGGAAAGTGTGTTCCATGTCGTGTGGGACTAGGACAGCTTAAGAATCTGATCACAGATGTCTTAGATGGCAAAGCAACGATCAGGACATTGACAGCAATTGAAGAAACAGCAAAATCCATTATGGAATCAGCAGATTGTGCAATTGGTTATGAGGCAGCCAATATGGTATATAAAGGAGCTATTGGATTTAAAGATGATTATGTGGAACATATTATGTATCATCGCTGCTTAAGTACATTAAAACAGCCAGTACCATGTGTATCAAGATGCCCCGCAAGAGTAGATATTCCAGGATATATTGCACTGGTGCGTGAAGGAAGATATGAGGATGCGATCCGTCTGATCAGAAAGGATAATCCTTTCCCTACAACATGCGGATTTATTTGTGAGCATCCATGTGAGGCATTATGCCGTAGAAATATGATCGATGATGCCGTAAATATCCGTGGATTAAAACGTATGGCAGCAGATGCAGCAGGTTATGTTGCACCACCTGCGTGTGCAGAATCTACCGGTAAGAATATCGCTGTTGTTGGTGGTGGAATATTACAGGGAAGCTTTATTGTAACGTTATTTACATGTGTTAGACTTATTTTAAATAGTCTTGTTATGGACAAAGTTCATACAGCTTATACCTATACAGCTTTAAATATTTTTACTACTAGTGGTGAAAATATTTCTAAAGAAATTTTAGATACCTTAAATCGTGGTTGTACAATATTTAAAGGAACTGGTGCGTATACGCATCAGGAACATACTGAGCTTTATTGTGTATTATCAACTTATGAGGTTGACAAAGCTATTAGTATAATAAAAAAATATGATGATCATGCGTTTGTTGTAATTGCACCAATTAAAAAAGTATCGGGTAATTTTATAAAGAAAACGATTGTTTAATATTAAGTTAAAATGAAAAAGCAGTGTTTGTAGCACTGCTTTTTTTGTTTACTATATAGTAAACTGTGACTTTTCTGGTTCTGTCACTAGTAGTATATGCTATTTTATTTAAAATATCAATAGTTGTTAAAAAATATTTGTTATTTTGTTAATTGAAAAAGTAAATTCCGTTCGTATATAATAATATTGTAACTTTTTATGTTTGTAATGAATATAATGATTCGTTGAATTTTATAAAAAAAGATTTGAATTCATTGAGAGTGTTACTCTTTTAGTCAAACGAGCCGAATCTAAATAGTTATTACATTAAGAGATCACAAATAGTAACGCGGTCTTTTTTTGTATCAGTGATACTTTTTTTGTTGACGGTATGATGCATCAGTGATACAATTTAATCAAAAGGTGATACAAATGGATATTATTTCAAATGAAGAGATTAAAGCAATAATAGATAAGTACAATATAGGTAAAAGACCATTATCTATAATTTTGGGTCTAGGTGAAGTAACTGTAACTAGATATTTAAGTGATGAATACAAACCTAATGCGCAAAATTCTGAACTATTATATTCTGTATTAAATGATCCAGGCTTATATTTAGTATATCTTGAAAAGAACAAGGATAAGATTTCATCAATTGCTTATGGAAAATCTAAAACTGCAGTTTCTAAGATTTTAAATTTATCAGATGAAAAAGACGAGTTATTAGAAAATGTTGCAGAGTATATTGTTGAACATAATATAGAGACAACAAATTTATCACTTCAAAAGCTTTTATATTATTGTCAATTATTTAGTTATGTATTATTTGACAAACCAATGTTTAAATCCACTTGTAATGCATGGGAACATGGCCCAGTATATAAAGATGTATATTATAAATATAAGATGAATGGAAATAATCCAATTGAATCAACAAATAGTATTTCTATTGACTTAGATACAAAAAAACTTGTAGATGCTATTATTGATAATTTTGGATGCTTTTCTGGTGCTGTTTTATGTTATTTTACTCATAGTGAATCACCATGGAAAAAATCATATGATATCGCCTCTAATATAGACAATTGTGACTTGAAGTCCTTTGCTAACAAATTGAAAGAAGAATATCAAATTAATGATATAAGTGATATAGATAAATATGTCAAAGCTTCTATCACAAATTTTAAAAAGAATAGAGGTATAAACTAATGCAAAAGAGTATTGAAAATTTTATTAAAGTTACAGAAAATGGACTATACTTAATCGATATGCCTACTGGAACTGGTAAAACAACTCAGGCTATAGATTATATCTTTAATCACATGGATAAGAATACTACATTTTTTTATGTAACATCATTAAATAAGAATGTTGATGATGCCTACAATAAGCTTCGAGATAAATTTAATGCATCAGGCAAATTAAATATTTTTGATGATATGGTATTAAGATTATATTCAAATTCTGAGCAGGTTATTGAAAAGCTTGGTACAGTACCTTACAACCCTGATGATGAAATAATGCGTTTCAATTCTTATATTCAATTAAAAAGAGAAGTTGAAATGCTTGATAAAATAGTTAATGTTGATCCATCGATTAAGGATAAGTTAGTAACAGAGATAAGAGAAAAACTTGAACCAGCTTTCAGAAGGGATGTTAAGATTTATTTGAATGATAAATTTAATACGAAAAAAGAACGTTTCAAATATATTAAAGAGCACCATAATTGGTTGATTCAGGTTTATCCTTCTATTTTAACTAATTTTAGAAAGGTATTTTTTGCTAGTATAGATAAATTTTATTTAGGAAATGATGCAATCATAGAACCAAGTTATAAATTTACTAATAATAAGTACTTGATGGAAAATACTATTATATTTATTGATGAAATAGACGCTGCTAAAAATACAATTTTATCACGAATTGTGGAAGATAGTTTAAAGAATAATGTAGATTTAATTAAGCTGTTTTTAAACATTTACAACACTCTTGAAACAAAAGAATTTCCTTCTGAAATGTTAAAACCAACTTTAATTCGAGAGGAAAAATCTGATAGATATAAGATGAGTATTACTCAAAGAATGAAGGAGTTGTTTGAGGAGATTTTTTCAAATTATAATATGCAATATGCTTTAAAACTTTTAGAAAAAGATATAGATAAAAAGTTTATATTCGACGATAATACAACATTAACAATCACGAACAAAAAGAATGTTAGTGATATGTATATTGATTTAAATGTTGAAGAAGGATATAACAGAATAATATTTGAAAATAAAAATGATAATTTGACATTAAGCCGTCTAATAAAAAATATTACGGGAGGTATTTCGTATTTTATCAGAGGAAGTTATTTGCTATCTATTCATTATTGTGAATACTATAACAAAAATAAAAAACTTGCGGATGATTTAATGCAAATTGAAGATGCAGTATTAAGTGTTATTCACGCATTTAATATTAACGAAAGATATATTCCTTATTTAGAAAAGGTTATTTTAGGAAAAGGGAGATTGAATCAATCATATGCTTCAACATTTGCAGCTGATGTATATGATACTGGATTTAAATATTATAAATTTAGTGATAGTTTAAACAATAATTTTTCCACATTGATTACAATGTATGATATAAATGATACGCCTGAAAGTTTCTTATTGAATTTAGTATCTAAAGGTCATGTTATTGGCTTGTCAGCAACAAGTACTATGGATACTGTTACAGGTAATTTTGACCTTACCTATTTAAGAAGTAAGCTTGGGGAGAAATTTTATAAACCAACAGAAGAAGAAAAAGAAAGACTAGATAGTGAAATAAACAAAATCATTGCTTCCAATAAGGCAAAAATTGATGTTGAATTCATTAAGTCACTTGATCCTGAAACTACTCTAAAAGAATTATTTATTACTGAAGACTATCAAAATGTTATTATTAATAGGTTTGGTGATCTATCAAAAAATACAGAAAACTTTAATGCTAACAGATTTTTAAAAATTGCATTATCAATTAAGGCATTTATGGCATCTGGTTTATCTTCTTTATTAATTCTTACAAATCGTAATCTTGGTAAAGATAATAGCTTATTTTCTGAGCAAACATTCGGAAATCTAGTTGATTTTATTAAGGAAGAAAACAACAATGGAAATGAATATACAATTATTAATCTTACAACAAAGAAATTTGAAGAAAATAAAAAGCTATATTTAGATAAGCTCTCAAAAAAGGAAAGGGTAATCATTTTTTCAAGTTATCCTACAACAGGTGCAGGACAAAATCTTCAGTACGAAATAGAAGAAGATGGAATAATTAAACAAGAGGATATTAGCTGCTTGTATATTGAAAAGCCTACAAATATATTAATTAATACATCATTGTTCAATGAAACAACTAATGAAGATTTATTGAAATATATTTATCAGGTTGAGTTATTAAAAACAAATGGCGAAATTACATTAAAGGATAAAAATGTATGTGTTAAGGAGGCATTCTTAAGAACAAACAATGCTTCTTATAAACGTAATCATACAAATTTGTATAAAACTAATTCAATAAGAAATCATTCATTAAGTATAATTATTCAAGCTGTAGGAAGAATTTGTAGAACTAGAGGTAAAGTAAGTAAAACTAATATTTACGTAGATAATGATATAGCTATGGAACTTGATCTATTATCAATTCAAAATAGAAGATTAAATAGAGAGTTCCAAGAAATAATTTCCAAGTTTAAGACTTTAGAAACAAAAACACAAAACGAAAGTAGTTATAAGTTATATATTAGAAAAGCAGAAAATAGTAACAAAGTTGTGAATGACAATATTCATAGAATATTATCTAAAAAACTTTGGGTCACAACCGATATTGAGCTTTGGAAAAAATTAAGAGAGCATGTTTTAAAAAATCCGGTATGTAATGATGTTTCTAGTAATAATGGCTTATTCTCTAACTGTTATTTGCAGTCAGTTGATTATGATATTTCGTATTATTATTACAAAGAAGATAATGATTATGGTGAAGTTAAAATAGGATTGACTAAAAACAATGATTTGACTTCAATTGTATCTGCAGATGATTCTAATTTGACTTTATTTATGAAGAATGAAAAGCTTAAGTCATTCTTTGAATCAAAAGGTTATGCAACTTCATTTGATAAGTCAAGATATATATTGTTGCCAGTTGTATTTAATAATATCTACAAAGGTTCTTTAGGTGAAGCTATAGGTAAATACTGTTTATCTGAAATTGGATATAAATTAGAAGAAATAGAAGATTCTATGTTATATGAAAAATTTGATTATAAATATAAGAACTGCTATATTGATTTCAAAAATTGGAATGATAGAGGTCAATCATTAGATGTTGAACATTCTAAAAATAAGCTTGAAGCAATTAAAGGTGATTTGGCTATTATTATCAATATCATAGGTTTAAAGGATGAAAGAGTAAAGCAATACGACAATATATATGTTATACCTAATTTGTTCTATGTTGATAATGATACAATTGTTTATAATCACAATGCCCATAAGAAAATAATTGAATTGTTAGGAGGTATAGAATGAAAACATTAACTAATATTTTGAATTATGAAATAAATAAAGATGCAATTAACAATGACTTTTATATTGTTAGATTTGAAAATGAAATAGACTTTAAAAAAGTTAATTCTAGATTGCTTGATAATCCTGACATAAATATTCTTTCTTTATCATATTCATATGGAAAAAATGCATATGCATTAATGTATAAAGAAGATTATGATGATCTTAGATATTGTACAGATTTAGAGAATATTAAATACAGTATTTTAAGTACATATGAGGCTTATAATGAAACAATAATAAGATTGTTCTTAAATGCCTTATCTAACTATTACTCAGAAGGTTTAGCATATAGTAATTTAACCGGTAAGTTTTATAAATTTTTAGATAATTGTGGAAGAAAAATTAAAGCTTTAGATTTTACTATAGATAAATTATCTAGAGAATCTAATTTGCTTTTATTAAGAGTTAGCTCAACATCATTTAAAAAGACTAAGAAATTTTCATATGGAGAACCAACATATGTATTGACAGGCAACAATAGAACTTTGAAAAGAACATTTGATTCATCTGAAAAAGATATGTATATTAAAGGAAATGATAAAGACAAGAATACGAGTCATCCATTTTTAGTGATTAAAGATGGCTCTGGAAGAGCTAAAGAAATAACAAATCTTGTTGATTTATACAATAGAAAATTTTCAAAGTATGTTTCTATTAAATTAAGTGAGATGGAGATAAATAAGAAAATATCGCCAAAGAAAATAAAGCTTCAAGATGAAACTATGAATCTAATAAGAGATTATAAAATTAATGTTTGTAGTATGATAACCGATTCAGTTTATAATGATTCAATAAATGAGTTCTTATCTAACTTTAAAGCTATTGGTTTAAAAGCAACACGTTCACAAAAAACGAGCAAAGATAAATTAAACATAGTTTTAATTTACGATAAAGATTATTATATTGAACATTCGATTTCGGATCCTCATAATTCATTGGATAATGAATGTGTTAATCAATGCATTATTATTGATAACTTAAAAGATATGTTTAGATTTGATGAATCCATATTACCATCAGCTCAATTGATTACTGTGTTTAAAGAATTATTAATTAAGCATGATATTGTAAAGAACAAAAATGTTTTTTCATATGATGATTGGACAAGTTATAAATTTGAAAATTCTTTTACATTTATTCAAAAAGATGAGAATGAAAACTTATTTAAGATGGTAATTCAACCGGATGGAAAATATACTATATATAAGGAAGCAATAGATTTGTTTAATGTTTTTGAAAATGAAAAGTATAAGAATATTTTTGTTAGTAATAAGAACGTAAAACTTGTTATTATGGATGATAAAGGTAATATTAATGCAATTGAAAGAACAGAGATAATTACACTACCTTATAGTCAGTTGTTCAAAAAACTACCAATAAGTAAATCTAAGAACAAAAAGGAAGAATTATATTCTGGATTGTGCGATATTAATTATTACGAGACAAATGCTGAAAGCTACTATAATGTTGGTCAGTTATTACCTAATATTCAAATGCAAATTCAAAGAGCTAGTCATTTATATAAGATTATTTGTATTGATAATTCAAAATGCTTTATGACAAACATCTTGGAACTAATGTCAGTTGGATTTGTTAAATACAATGAATTAACTGTATTACCATATCCAATAAAGTATTTAAGAGAGTACATAGCCATGAATAATAAATAGAATAACAAAAAATTGATGTTGAGAATGTTGTTCTTATAGACAAATGAGCCAATGCTTTATCAATTCAAGCTGTTATTACATTAGATGATTTGTTTTTATAAGTGAAAAAGAAGAAAATGTTGCGGTAAACATAGAACAAACTGCACAGAATAAGCTTAAAATAACACCGGCAAATGCCTCGGAATCAGGAGCTTTTTGTATAGGAATAAGAGCACTTGATGCTTCCGGTAATGTTTATTTTGAAGAAGAATCAATATGGTATCTGGTAACAGATGGACAGGCAGACGGAGCTCATGGAGATTCATCAGAAACTGCAAATCCGGGAAATACCTCATCCGGAAGTCAAAATACAAACACAGGAAGCGAAAAGGTAAGTGTATCGAAGTGTCAGAGTATATCTTTATTGGAGAATCATAATATCGGTCTAAATATCTACTGGAAAATGACCGGCTCTACGTATGACATAGGAGACTGCATGGTCAAGTACACCTATGAAGGTGACAGCGGAACACCACACTATGTGGCATTGAACCGGAGTCCGGTTGGTGATGGCGAATCATATTGCTCAAGAATTGATATAAGCGCAGTTGAGATGACCGAA
>OLNF01002553.1_pt1 | contig 14106 bp, 10 predicted proteins | sample 1673061 | NCBI WGS metagenome assembly OLNF01 (sample SAMEA3136751, study PRJEB25190) | human gut metagenome | reverse complement strand
ATATTCCCAGACTCCATTTTCACTCTTATATGGAATATATGCGTATATGTAATTTCTTTATGCCTTTTAAAACGCTGCTTGCTTTTTTTCAAAAAGGTATTATAATAGGTAGAGTTTGAGTGCAGAAGGGAGTTACTTATGAATAAATCTGATATGAATATTATGACCGAAGGTCCAATCTGGAAAAAAATCGTGCTGTTTGCCCTCCCTATTATGTGGGGCAATCTGTTTCAACAACTGTATAATATAGTAGATTCTCTGATAGTTGGTAATTTTCTTGGCAAAGATGCCCTTGCTGCTGTCAGTTCTTCAGGAAGTATTATCTTCCTGCTGGTGGGACTGTTCACCGGCACCGTGCTGGACCTTTTCAAAAAATACCACAACGTCGTGCGGTATACCACCCGCATCGGCGCCGTCCTGCTGATCCTGATGGGTCTGATGACGCTGACCGGCTTCACCGGGCGGCTCAGCGGGGTGCTGTCCCAGACGGGCGGCAGTCCGTCGGCCTCGTCCGGTGCGGCGCCCCAGGTCACCGCCACGCCCGCTCCCACCGAGGAGCCCGAGACCGACCCCGACGCCATCCCGGCCCCCGACTTCACGCTGGTGGACCAGTACGGCGAGGAACACACCCTGTCGGAATACCGCGGCAAGACGGTGTTCCTGAACTTCTGGGCCACCTGGTGCGGCCCCTGCCAGAGCGAGATGCCCGAGATCCAGTCGCTCTATGAGTCTTACGGCAGCAACGGCGAGGACCTGATCGTGCTGGGCGTCGCCAACCCCAGCAGCGCCGAAAATCCCCGCGCCGTGGACGGCAGCATCGACGAGGTCAGCGGATTCCTGTCGGACAACGGCTACACCTTCCCGGTGGTCATGGACACCACCGGCGATGTGCTCAGCGCCTACGGCATTTCCGCCTTCCCGACCACCTTCATGATCGACACCGAGGGCAACGTCTTCGGCTATGTGACCGGTCAGCTGACCGCCGACATGATGGAGAGCATCGTCACCCAGACCATGACCGGGCAGCGGGTCTCCTGAACCACAACGACAAAACGCCCCCGCAGATTCTGTGGGTGCTCATAAGAAAGTAATTTGAAAGAATTACAATTATGGCATCTGTCAGGCAGGATTGGGTAACGAATAAATACGCCGTATTCAGCAGATTTTGCTGGATACGGCGTATTTTCTTGCCTATTTACGCTTCCTTTTCCCTTTTCCGTGTGTCATGTTGCTTTTGCCGCGCCGATTTATGGGGTTTTTCATGTGCTTGGACAGCCGCAGCACCTCAATCAGATTGACAAACTGCTCTTTGGTGATGGCATCGTAGTCAATGCCGAGTGTGGCCAAGAGTGCCCGCGCCTTCTTTTCGTCGCTGCTGCCTTCAAAGTTCATGGCAGTCTGTAACTGCTGCTGTACTTGTGCTGCGGCGGACGGCTCGTCTGCCGTTGTGCTGTCGGTCTTGTGGGCTTCCCGAATATCGCGGAGTATTTCGTTCAGGTCATCCGAAACCACATGGCTGAAGTATTCTTCCTCCGGCACCTGCGCCAATTCCAGCGTGCGGAGATAGAGATCGTTGGCACTATCCTCTCGCTTGGACAGCACCATTTGACGCACGGCCTCCAGCACAGTGTTCATGTCGTTGATCCGCATATCCGCGATACGGTCAACATAAATTTCTGCATCCAGCATCAACCGCTGAAAATCTTTGTGGCAAATCAGCTCCGACAGCAGCCGGTGATTGAATTGCCCCGCCTTCAATACTTCAATCGCATCGTCACCCAAATGCAGAGCATCCAGCTCTGTGTTTGGGTGATTTTTTCTTTCTGTCAATCCCATCAAGTAATCGGCGGATACCCCATAAAACTTTGCCAGCGCCGCGATGCTGAACGGGCTGATGTCCTTGAAATCGTCCGCCTCATATTTGCCGAGGGCGGCGCGGGAAATGCCTGTTGCCTCGGAAAGCTGTTCCAGTATCAGGTTGCGCTCTGTCCGCAAATCTTTAAGCCGCTCCGGGATCGTCAGTTTGATATTCATATCCGCGCCCCCTCTCGTTCTGCTTCCCATTATAGCACAGATTTCTATAAGCGTGGAAATTTCCGCTTTTCGCACCCTTTTTCCAACCTCTTGGATATACAGGAACAGGCCCGATTTTTCGTTAAACTGTACTTGTCGGGAGGCAACAGCACCTTGAAAATTACATGACCGTCCGAATGGGATACCCCCGGCAGGGGAAGCAGCGCCATGACCCCATGTGTTTGAAAGCACGGGAGAGCGTGCCAATGCCGGAATACGCCGCTGAAAAGCCAGGGGCAGGAACGGCATTCGGAAAGAGCGGCAAAAATACAGCGATATTTTCAAAGGAAGTGAAAACAGCGAAAAATCCGGCGTTTTCATATTGATAACGCCATTAAAGCACGATACACCGGATAGCGAAGAGGGTACGCTGTCTGGCGTGTGATTATTCCAACCCGCGAAAATCCACGCGAAACGGTGAAGCTGAACCTTGCCCTGTGTGAGCAGGGCTTCACAAAGAGCGGAGAAAACAGTTATTCGCAAACCATCATCATTTGCCTAATGATGAACTCGATACACGTACCAGCGCACCGGCTTCACTGCCAAGCAAACGAAAAAAGGAGGGCATAAGCCATGAGAAACAAAGAGATTTACCGAAACGAAATCAAGTCCTATATTATCCGGGCTGGCATGACCATGAGCGAAGCTGTGGAAATTCTGGCCGACGAATACGGTTGGAGCAGCAGCGTTCCCAACTTGTCAGACAAGCTGAAACGCGGCAGCCTGCGCTACGGCGAGGCTGTGGAGCTGGCCGATGTGCTGGGGTACGACATTGTTTGGCAAAAGCGCCGGGAGGTGAGATAAATCGCGGGAACTATTTACGGATATATCCGGGTTAGCAGCAAGGACCAGAACGAGGACCGGCAGCGCATCGCTTTGCAGGAGCTTGCTGTCCCGGAAAAAAAACATTTACATGGACAAGCAGTCCGGCAAGGATTTTGACCGACCCCAATACAAACGCCTGCTGCGAAAAATGAAAAAGGACGATCTGCTCTACATCAAGAGCATCGACCGTCTGGGCAGGAACTATGGGGAGATTTTGGAGCAGTGGCGGATATTGACGAAAGAGAAAGGCATCGACATCGTAGTGCTGGATATGCCGCTGCTGGATACCCGCCGGGGCAAAGATCTGATGGGCACCTTTCTCAGCGACATCGTGTTGCAGGTACTTTCCTTTGTGGCGGAAAATGAGCGCACCAACATCCGCCAGCGGCAGGCCGAGGGTATTGCCGCAGCAAAGGCAAGGGGCGTCCGCTTTGGCAGACCGCCGAAACCGTTGCCCGCTGGTTTTCACAGCGCCTATCAAAACTGGAAAGCCGGGAAAATTACAGGAACGGCAGCGGCAAAGGAATGTGGGATGCCGCTGTCCACATTCCGCTACCGGGCAGAAATTTACGAAAAGGCCAAATTGTTGTAAGCACCCGATTTTACAGAAAGGTGTACCTTCCTGTAAAATCGGTGTTTTTATAATCTTTTTTATTTTACCACGGATTCATGCGGATTTCCAGCACGGAATTGTGAACGATTTCGCTAATTCAAGAACGGTACGAGCTTTCACCGATAGTAACGAAAAGGTACACTTTTTGGAAAAGAAGGATGCCCATGAAAATCATCAACAACACTACCGAGAAGCTGGCTGATGACCTGCGTGTAACGATAAAAAAACGCAGCAGGGTCTCTATGGCCGCTGCCTGTTTTTCTGTCTATGCATTTGAAGAACTGAAAGCACAGCTTGAAAACCTGGACGAGCTGCGCTTTATCTTCACTTCTCCCGCCTTTTTGGACGAGAAGCCAAAGAAAGCCCAGCGGGAATTTTATATTCCTCGGCTGAACCGCGAGCGCACACTACATGGCAGTGAGTTCGAGATTAAGCTCCGCAGCGAATTCCGCCAGCGCGCAATCTCGCAGGAATGTGCGCATTGGATCCGGGAAAAAGCCCGCTTCAAGTCCAATAAGACCATGGAGGGAATGACAGGCTTTTTGACTGTAGATTCCGATTCTCCTGTAGCGTATGCACCAGTGAATGGTTTTACCCGCGAGGACCTGGGCTGTGACCGTGGCGGCCGTATGTTCAGCATGATCAACCGCGTGGATGCGCCAGAAAGTAAAGCTTACCTGGAACTGTTCGACCAGCTGTGGAACGACCAAAGCCACCTGAAAGACGTCACAGACAAAGTCCTGGAGAGCATCACCACCGCCTACCAAGAGAATAGCCCCGAATTCCTCTACTTTTATGCACTTTACAACATTTTTGGCAGCTTTTTGGAGCAGGTCAATGAGGACGATCTGCCCAGCGAAGCCAACGGCTTCAAGGAAAGCCAGGTCTGGAACAAACTGTACACCTTCCAGAAAGACGCTGTGATTGCCATTATCAGCAAGCTGGAACAATATAACGGCTGTATCCTGGCGGACAGCGTCGGCTTGGGCAAAACCTTCACCGCTCTGGCCGTCATCAAATACTATGAGAACCGCAACCTGCGGGTGTTAGTTCTTTGCCCTAAAAAGCTCAGCGACAACTGGATGACCTATAAGGCCAACTATGTCAACAATCCCATCGCCGGGGATCGCCTGCGCTATGACGTACTCTACCACACGGATCTAAGCCGGGACAAAGGATTTTCCGGCGAGATCGACCTGAGTAAACTGAACTGGAGCGCCTACGACCTGGTCGTGATCGATGAATCCCACAATTTCCGCAATGGCGGGGATGTGGACAATGAGGGAAAAGAAAACCGTTACACCCGCCTGATGAACAAAGTCATCCGCCCCGGTGCGCGCACACGTGTGCTGATGCTGTCGGCCACGCCGGTGAACAACCGCTTTTACGATCTGCGTAACCAGCTGGCACTGGCCTACGAGGGCGATAGCAGCGAATGGCAGGGCAAACTGGACATCAGCCGCAGCGTGGAGGAGGTTTTCCGCAACGCGCAGAAGGTGTTCAACGAGTGGAGCAAGCTGGACGTCGCCAGCCGCACCACCGACCAGCTGATGCAGATGCTGGATTTTGAATTTTTCCAAATTCTGGACGCCGTAACCATTGCCCGGTCCCGCCGCCACATTGAAAAATACTATGATGTCAGCGAAATCGGCAAATTCCCGACCCGGCTGCCGCCCATTTCCAAACGGCCGCCGCTGACCGACCTGCCCGGCGCCATCTCCTACAGCGAGATCTATGATGACCTGCTCAGCCTGACTTTAAGTATCTACACCCCAACCAACTACATTCTACCAAGCAAGCTGGAGAAATACGCCAAACTGAACCATGAGGGCAAAAACCACCTGACCCAGGCGGGCCGCGAGCAGGGCATCCGCCGACTGATGAGCATCAATCTGCTAAAGCGTCTGGAAAGCTCCCTTCATTCCTTCCAGCTGACGCTGGGACGAATCGAACAGCTGATCGCGCAGACACTTGACACCATCGCGCATTATGATCCAACCGCCACACTGGAGCTGAACGACCTGAGCGGTGTGGCCGACCTGGATGCCGATGACCAGGAATCCGATCTGTTCACGGTGGGCCGCAAGGTCAAGATCGAACTGGCCGACATGGACTATGTGACCTGGCGCAAAGACCTGGAGGAAGATCAACATACGTTGCGAATGCTGCTGAAGGCCGTATCGCAGATCACACCGGCACACGACAGCAAACTGCGAATGCTGCTGGATACAATAACGGAAAAAATCGAGCATCCGATCAACCCCGGCAACAAAAAAGTCATCATATTCACGGCATTTTCCGATACAGCGCAGTATCTTTACGATCATGTCAGCGCATTTGCCGGGGAAAAGTACGGTTTGAACACTGCGTTGGTCACCGGATCGGTGGAGGGCCGCACCACCATCCCCAAATTCAAGGCGGACTTGAACAACGTGCTGACCTGCTTCTCGCCACGCTCTAAGGACAAAGCCGCCCTGATGCCGGATGGCCCCGACATTGACCTTCTGATCGCCACCGACTGCATTTCGGAAGGCCAGAACCTGCAGGACTGCGACTGCCTGATCAACTACGACATTCACTGGAACCCGGTTCGTCTGGTGCAGCGGTTTGGGCGGATCGACCGTATTGGCAGCAAAAACGATGTGATCCAGCTGATCAATTTCTGGCCGGACATGGACCTGGACTCCTACATCAATCTGAAAGGCCGGGTAGAGACCCGCATGAAGGCACTGGTCATGACCTCCACCGGCGATGACAACCTGCTCAGCCCGGAGGAACAGGGCAACTTGGAATACCGGCGAGAGCAGCTCAAGCGGTTGCAAACCGAGGTGGTGGACCTGGAGGAGATGGGCACCGGCGTCTCCATCACCGATCTGGGCCTGAACGAGTTCCGCATGGAAGTGATGGAGTATGCCAAGCGCCACCCGGAACTGGAGACCACCCCCGGCGGCATCAGCGCCGTGACACAGGCTCTGCCGGACGCTCCGGCGGGCGTGGTGTTCGTGCTGAAAAATGTGCACAACGAGATCAACATCAACGACCGCAACCGACTGCACCCCTATTATCTGGTCTACCTGACCGAGGAGGGAGAGATCGTCTACGACCATCTTTCCCCGCGCAGCACATTGGAGACCATGCGCCAGCTGTGCCACGGCAAAACCGAGCCGATTCAGGCGCTGTGCCGTGCCTTTAACGAGGAGACCCGCTGCGGTGAAGAGATGCAGCTGTACTCTGACCTGCTGGAGGAGGCGGTGCTCTCCATCGTGGATGCCAAGGAGGACAGCGACCTGGACAGCCTGTTCCGCGCAGGCGGCACCACGGCGCTGCTGAACCAGATCTCTGTCGGTTCATCCAGAAAAACGATCTTCGGCTCATGGAAAATAGCTACCGAGAAAGCCAGCTTTTGTTTCCATCCCAGGGGAAGTGACCGGACCAATGTGTTTTTCTCATTCAAGAGCCCTAATTGTTCCAGCACCTTGTCTGTTTTTTCAGCGATCTCCTTGTCGCTCATTCCATAAATCCCTGCATATAGCCGGATGTTCTCCCATACTTTTAAATCTTCATACAGTGAGAACTTCTGGCTCATATATCCGATCTTCTTTTTAACCTGCTCGTATTGCGTGGCTATGTCAAAGCCCGCTACTGTACCTTTTCCTCCGGTAGGTTGTGATAAACCGCATAACATGCGCATGGCTGTTGTTTTTCCGGCACCATTAGCACCTAGGAAACCAAAAATCTCTCCCTGTCTCACTTTGAATGAGATATGGTCCACTGCCGTGAAATTGCCGAATTGTTTGGTCAAGCCTTCTACTTCTATGGCGTATCGCCCGGTGACTTGCGGCTCATTAAAAGACAGCCCTTCAGGAGAAAGGATCGAACTGAACTGTTGAAGAATACGGTCCGGAGTGTCAATGCCTTGAATCTTTCCTTCACGGATAAATGCAATACGGTCACAGCATTTCATCTCGTTCAGGTAAGGTGTTGCCGCAATGATGGTAAGACCTTCTTGTTTCAATTTCAGCAGCATGTCCCAAAACTCCTTTCTGGATACAGGGTCCACACCGGTGGTAGGTTCGTCCAAGAACAGTATGGAAGGCCTGTGAATCAATGCGCAACTCAGAGCCAGCTTTTGTTTCATGCCGCCGGATAGTTTTCCGGCACGCCGGTGTTTGAAAGGTTCTATTTGTTGGTAGATACCCTTTACCAATGCGTAGTTCTCCCGGATAGTGGTATTGAAAAGCGTGGCAAAGAAAGTGAGATTCTCTTCTACGGACAAATCCTGGTATAAGGAAAAACGTCCCGGCATATATCCTGCCTGCCGGCGTATCTCTTTGTAATTCTTCACCACATCCTGCCCGCAGACTTCCGCTTTTCCTTCATCGGCTAGCACCAATGTGGTGAGAATGCGGAAAAGAGTAGTCTTTCCTGCACCGTCCGGTCCGATAAGCCCGAAGATTTCTCCCGGTTTCACCTCAAAGCATACATCTTTCAGGGCTTGAACTTCACCGTAGCTTTTGCTAACTCCTTTGACAGAAACGATATAATCCATTGTCTTATTTATTTCTTCATTTCTCCGTACATGCCTATCTTGATGTATCCGTCATTCTTTACTGCTATCTTTGTGGCGTATACCAGATTGGCGCGTTCGTCACGTGTCTGGATTGTTTTAGGGGTGAATTCCGATTTGTCTGAAATCCAGGTGATTGTCCCTTCGTATTCCCGGCGGTCATCTTTCCCTAAATCAGAAAACACTTTTACTTTATCTCCTAATTTCAGTTGGGATAATTGATCGGCGGTGATATAGGCGCGTAAAAAAAGATGTTGTACATCCGCCACTTTAAATAAAGGTTTTCCTTGCGTGGCCAGTTCCCCGGCTTCGGCATATTTGGCCAGTACTGTTCCGCAAATCGGACTGGTAATGTGACATTTGCGAAGCTGGTCATCCAGTTGGGCTACTTGTATTTCGTAGGCCGAGCTTTCTTCTGTGATACTGGCATTGCCGCGCTGAAGCGTAGAGATCTGTGCTTCCAACTGTTTTTTCAGAACGGCAATCTGGGAGTCAATATCATCTATTTGTTTTTGGGTGGCGGCATTTTCCTTCAGCAAGTTTTCTGTGCGTTTTCTTTCATATTCGGCTTTGCCGATTTGTTCTTTTGTGGCAGCTATCTGTTTATTGATGTCCGTGCTTTTGCTGGCTATCGCTTTACCGCTGGCCAGTAACTGCATCTTTTTCAAATAGAGTTGTAAGGTATCTATGCACCCCACTTCTTCCCCGGCCTTTAATAACTGTCCTTCTTTTATGTTGAATTGCATGATCTTGCCATTGGCTTCGGAGGATACAATTACTTCGGTAGCTTCAAATGTACCTGATGCATCATAGTCGCCTCTCTTGTTTCCGCAAGAGGATAAACCGAGCAGAGTGGCGGCAAGTAAGATATATTTATTTGTTCTCATATTGGTTTGTTGTATATTTTAATTCGTAAATGGCTGACAATAACTGAATTTCATGCAGGATTTTATCCTGCATGGCAATGTTCTCGGCTGTTACTTCACGTAACATTTCTGTAACGGTCAGTGTTCCGTTGGCAACTTTTGCTTGGGCTGATTTTTTTATGTTGTTACGTAGGGTGATAATCTCCTCATCGTTCTTCATCAGTTCCGTCAGTTTCTTAATTTCACTGTTGTTTTGAGTGATTTCCAGATGAGTGTTAAACAAGAACGTTTCTTTCTGTACGTTCACATCCTGTTGATTCAGTATTAATTGGCGAGATTCATTCTTACGAGTATATAGGTTGCCGAAGTTCCAGGAAAGGCGTACGCCTGCTACGTAATAGGCCGAAAATTCATTTTTCAGCATATTCAGTCCCGGGTTGCCGTATGCGCCTTGCACGAATAAGTCTAATCGGGGGAGGTTCTTGGCGGTAAGTTGTTTACGTTGCGCCTCCAGTTGCTGGTTCTGTACCGCAAACAAGTTAAGTTCCGGACGTCGGATGAATTCTGTAGAATAGGCTTCTCCTTTATATAATAAGGCATTTACATCTGGTTTCTTTAGTGTGTTTTCGGTTAAAGGAGTAGGGTGGTTAATCATGATCTTCAACATCTCGCCGTAAGCACGATAGGTGGCTTCCAGAGTATGACGTTGCTGTATGTTGTTCAATTGTTCCACTTTTACAGCATCCAAATCGGCTTGATTGGCAATGCCATTCTTTACATATGCTGCAACATTGTCATAATTCCTTTGTAATTCTTCCTGCATAAGCTGGTTTTGCTTCAATTGCTCTTTCAATAACAGGATGCCAAAAAAAAGTTGGTTTACCCGTTCGTTGATGGCATACATGTCCACTTCCAGTTTCTGTTTGTCTACTTCGGATGTGGCACGGGTTACCTCTTTCCGTGCCCGGATGTTACCACCGTCCCATACCACTTGGTCCAGTTGCAACATAGCTTGGTATTGATCCTTGCGTATGCCGCGAATATCAATTCCGGGCAGGTCAACGGGTATTTCCGTTACATCCGATTGATAACTGGCTTTGGCGGACAATGAAACCTGTGGCAGATAACCCTTGCCGGCGTTAGAGATGTTGTATTCTTTCGTCTTTTCAATCAGTCCGTACCGTTTAATCAGCGGATAATGCGCCTGGGCTTGCTGCTGACACTCTTCCAGCGTGAGTTCCTGTGCATTCAAACAAATGGGACTGATGCCGAGAAGAAAGGTTGTGAGAATGAATAACCTTTTCATATTCTTAATCTGCTTAATATGATTTCTACATTTTCTTGTTTTCTGCGTTCCATATATTGATGATATTCTTCACCTTTTTCTTCTACAAACAATTGTATCAGTGGGTTTGCCACAAAGACAAAGATATTGAGTGAAATGGCGCTGACCATTAAATCTTCCGCCTTGACGGGGCGTATTGTGCCCTTCTTTATTTCCTCTTGCAGTGACCGGTCGAGCAGACTGATTGCTAACCGGAAATTAGGGAACAAGGTTTTACGGCAAATTTCTTTTCCGCATTCATTGGTCAGAATCTCCCTGTATATAAATAAAGGTAGTTCGGGATTAGCAGTCAAAAGGTCGAAGTGTGCTTCAATGAAACATTTTATTTTCTCCAAAAAAGGCAGTGACTCATCTACACGAGAAAGAAATGTATCGGCCAGTTGCCTGGTTTTTTCTTCAAATACTTTGTTGAACAGATTCTCTTTTGTACGGAAATAATAATGCAGCATGGCATGGGTTACACCAGCCTCCTTAGCTATTTCTGTTGTTTTGCTTCCGGAGAATCCTTTCTTAAGGAATTCTTTTTCAGCAGCTTTTAATATGGATTGTTCTGTATTGCTCGTTTCTTCTTTCATATTATCATTTTTGTTTAACAGGATTGTTAGTAAACGCAAATGTATAAGGAATCATTGGAAACAACAAACAGATGAGATAAAAAAATGTGCTTTCTGTTCTTATGAAATGTTTTTTTCAAGGAAAGCTAATCTCTTTTTTGAGGCAGGTTAAGGCTTTTCTTTCTGTTGTGTTCTATCTCCATAGGCTTTGGAGTTAACTCCAAAGGCTGCGGAGATAACTCCAAAGGTTATGGAGATAACTCCAAAGCCTATGGAGATAGAAATAGAACGGCCGGAAAGCCTTAGCCTTCTTGGTAGAAAGCCTTAGGTCTGCCAATGAAAATACTTAGCTGTTTTCCCACCTGTCAGGTTGGGCCTCTCAGTAACACTATCGTTTGCCATAGGGGGGGATGGAGGCGGGGTATCACAAGGTGATAATGATTAGTATATAATAAGGTATAAGCTCTAAAAGAGCACAGACATTCCACGGCGGATATATTCTCTTTCCATATCTTCCGGTTTCAATATCTTATTGTCAAAGACCAGCAAGTCAATATCCAGTTTTACCACCCCTTGAGCCTTGTCTTCGGGAATCCGTCCGCTGCGTCGTTCCAATTCTTTAAACAAATCACGAACGGAATCGGGTGAAAGCGTAGTGCTGAATTTTGCCAGTTGATTGCTGAAAGGGGAGTGAAAGCCGCTGCCAACAGCTTCCGTTTCCATCATCTCGCCGAAATGAATGTCGGGAAACGTGGTGCGCAATGCTTCCCGTGCAACCGAGAGTTGTGCGTAACGGTTGGTATTAGAGCCCATACAAAGCAAACAATGGTGTTCGTCCATAACATTTATTGCATTAATGGTGCAAATGTATGAAATGTTTTTGTTACTTTTGCATGAATATATAAAAGAAATGCTACCATGAAATTTATTGGAATTATTCCTGCAAGATATGCCTCTACACGTTTTCCTGCCAAACCTTTGGCCGTCTTGGGAGGCAAGCCTGTGATTCAGAGAGTCTATGAACAAGTGTCCGGCATATTGGATGAAGCATATGTAGCGACGGACGATGAACGCATTGAATCCGCCGTAAAAGCTTTTGGCGGAAAAGTGGTCATGACCTCCGTTCACCATAAAAGCGGCACAGACCGTTGCTATGAAGCGTATACCAAAGTAGGACGAGGATATGATGTGGTTGTAAATATCCAGGGTGATGAACCTTTTATTCAAAAATCACAGCTTGAAGCCGTGAAAGCTTGCTTTGAAGATCCTGCCACACAGATTGCGACTTTGGTGAAACCTTTCATCCCGGATGACGGGCTTGAAGCCTTGGAAAATGTAAACTCTCCCAAAGTAGTAGTCGGTAAGAATATGAATGCTTTGTATTTCAGCCGTTCCATCATTCCTTTCCAGCGTAATGTGGAGAAGGAAGGCTGGCTGAAAGGGCATACTTACTATAAACATATCGGTCTGTATGCTTATCGGGCCGATGTACTGAAAGAAATAACTTCGCTTCCACAATCTTCGCTGGAGCTGGCTGAATCGTTGGAGCAGCTTCGTTGGCTGGAAAATGGTTATACTATTAAGGTGGGAATCAGTGAAGTGGAGACAATAGGCATTGATACGCCTCAGGATCTGGCACGTGCCGAAGCATTTTTAAAACAAAGGGAGGGGGAGTAAATGCTGGACAGAACCACCCCACCGCCAATCCGCCAACTAAGCGAATTCAGTATAACCCGTCCCGACAGGAGGACGATGAAGAACGGGATGCCTTTGAATATCATTCATGCGGGAACCGAGGATGTTGTACGTTTCGATCTTCTGATAGGAGGCGGACAATGGAATCAGGAACAGCCGTTGCAGGCTATGTTTGCCAACAGGATGCTGCGTGAGGGAGCTGGGAATTTAACGTCTTCACAGATTGCGGAGCGATTGGATTATTATGGAGCCTGGCTGGAGTTATCTTCTTCCGTGAACTATGGATTCATAACACTTTACTCTCTGAATAAATATTTTGCCCGCACGCTGGCCGTCATATCCGAGATGATAAAGGCTCCTACGTTTCCGGCAAAGGAACTTTCCGTGGTGGCCGATACGAACAAACAGCAATTCCTGGTGAACAGCACCCGGGTGGAAATGATTGCCCGAAAGCAGCTGAATACAGCCTTGTTCGGTCCGGAGCATCCCTTCGGGCGCTATGCGGTAGCGGAGGATTATGACCGGATTACCCCGGAGGTGCTCCGTTCGTTTTATCGGAAATATTATCATTCGGGCAATTGTTCGGTATATATTTCGGGAAAGGTCACATCGGAAATTATCCGTTGTATAGAAGATAACTTGGGAAGTGGACAATGGGGGGAAGTGACGGAAAAAGCAAAGACAACGCTTGTTCCTCCGGTTACCACCAAAGAAAAGCGTATCTTTATAGAACGTGAGGATGCACTTCAAAGTTCCTTGAAAATGGGATGTTTCGTAATGGACCGTCATCATCCGGACTTTTTGAAGGCACGTGTCATGGTCACTTTGTTCGGAGGGTATTTCGGGAGCCGTCTGATGTCCAATATCCGTGAAGACAAGGGATATACATACGGTATCGGCGCAGGCATTGTGTCCTATCCGGGAACGGGAATACTGACTGTCAGTACCGAGGCGGCCAATGAATATGTGGATTCTATCATAACAGAAGTTTATCGGGAGATGGACAAATTGTGTAATGATCTCGTTCCTCAAGAAGAATTGGAAATGGTGAAGAACTATATGCTGGGCGATTTATGCCGGTCGTACGAGGGACCTTTTTCTTTGTCTGATGCCTGGATTTATATAGAAACGGCAGGGCTGGACGAACGCTTCTTTATCCGTTCGCTGGATGCCATCCGGGGAATCACCAGAGAAGAAATACGCATATTGGCTCAAAAGTATTTCTGCAAAGAAAACTTAATAGAGGTCATTGCGGGTAAAAAAGTGTAATAACCTATCATGTCCAAAGATAGAAAATCGTATCTTTGGCATAATCTTATCTATTATAAGTAACGAACCAATGAAGAAATACGTATATATATTATTGCTTTTGGCATCGGTCAGTACATTGGCCACCGCCCAGATAAAAATCGGGAATTATACTTTTAAAGACGGGGGCGAATATACCGGAGAACTGAAAGGCAGAAAACCAAACGGTAAAGGAAAAACAATCTACAAGAACGGAAATACCTACGAAGGGGAATATATAAAAGGTAAACGCGAGGGGAACGGGACATATACGTTTCACG
>OLNF01002552.1_pt1 | contig 14107 bp, 10 predicted proteins | sample 1673061 | NCBI WGS metagenome assembly OLNF01 (sample SAMEA3136751, study PRJEB25190) | human gut metagenome | reverse complement strand
AATTGAAAATCGGCGGCCGAAGGGAAAGCCAAATCTGTGGGAGTTTATGACTTGAATTCCTCGATGAAGGGTTGCAGGTTTCCACCTCTTGGCGAGTTATGGTCTTCAAGGATGGCGAAGGCGATGAGCTTGTACTTGTCCTTGAACTCCTTCTCGTCGATGACTTCGTGAAACAGTCTTGCGATATGTTTCGGAGGATTGTGGAAGGCGCCGCAACCGAATGCACCGAGTACGATGCTGTCGTGTCCGTTCAGCAAACCGATGCGCAGCATCGTCCTCATTTTGTTTTTCGTCAGTGCGGCATCTTCTTCGCAGATGTTCCCATCTCTATCTAAATCAGGATGATTGATGGCAGCTACTGCCACGAACGACATATAATAAGGAGTATCGAGCAAGGCGAAGTCATCCTTAGCTCCAGCTCTGAACACGGTAGCATCTGGCACATAGATGCCTCCGAATCTCACAGGCATCGGATATTGGAACTTGCTTTTTTCCAAACTGTAATCCTCGGCATATTCTGCATAACGATACATAGAGAGAAAGAGGTTGGTGCTGCGGAAGAGGCTCTCCTCCTGAGCCCGGCTTCCGTTCTTCACTCCACCGCCCGGGTTGCGACGGCTTGCCAGGTTGTGAACCACGGGATTGTATCCTTCCTGTTGCAACAGATGACCGCAATGAATGCTGTCGTCATTCTTCACGATAATCTTGGTGGAACTATCTGCAAGGGTAGGTATGTTTGAAGCATCCAGTGGCTTGGTATAGAATCTGCTTCCCTTCAGCATCTTCGTGTTGTCGGGCAGTTTCACTTTCTCCCCATTCTCAGATGTGTAATGTCCCTCCAGTACAATATCTATAGTTTGCTGATACACGTCAGCCAGTTGTCTTCTGTCGTTTATCATGATTTCTTCTGTTTATTTTGTTCGTGTCACTAAAAATCCATTCTTTCAGGCAAAATTACAAGTTTTCTTTGTATTCTCCAAACTTTTATATATAAAATATGTGGTATTCTCGATATTTCTTTGTAAATTTGCCCACAAAAGAAAAATATATAATTATGGAAGGACAAACAAAACTTTCAGCCGGACAGATAGGCATATTGATTAATGCCCGTATCAAAGATATGGCAATGTGGCTGATGGAAGACTTCAAGTATTCTCTTGAAGAAGCTTTAGATTGTGTTTATAATTCAGAATTATTCGAGAAACTTCAGGATTTAGAGACAGGGCTATATTATCAGAGTTCTGGCTACAACTATGAGTTGCTGAAGGAGGAAATTAAATATGGAAAGGTAGGTTGAGAATTATGGAATTAGAAAATAAGACTTATTACATTATATATTGTGTGAGCCAATTTGCACAGCGGTTTGGCATATCTTTGAAGCAATCCTATGCTTATCTGAAAAGGCATAAGGGATTGGATTTTTTGTATGAATGTTATGGAGCGGAGCATCTTCTTTCTTTAGATGATGCAGTGGATGATTTGTCAATCATTTGCCATAGGCATGGAGGGGCATTGGTATGATAGAGTTGTATCATGGATCCAATCTGTTTATAGACAAGATTGATTTTACTAAGTGTAAGCCTTATAAGGATTTTGGACAAGGTTTTTATCTGACGGATATTTTTCCGCAGGCAATGGAGATGGCAATCAAGCGAACTCGTATTGTTGGCTCAGGTTCTCCTGTCGTAACAAAATTCTTGTTTGACGAGAAACTGTTGATTGATGGAAGTCTGAAAGTGTTGACTTTTGATAGTCCATCAATAGAATGGGCAAAATTTATCTTAGCTAACCGTAAAAGAAGTAAGGAAAAATTTGTTCATGACTATGATATAGTGGTAGGTCCCGTTGCTGATGATGGTGTCGCTTTTCAGTTGGAAAGATATTTGTATGGAGGAATGACTTTAGAGCAACTGGCAAAAGAGTTGACCTACAGAAAGCTGAATCGCCAGTATTTTTTCGGTACAGAGAAGGCTATAAGTTATCTTCAGCTGATTTGATATGTGTCGTATAGATTCATTAAGAGTCTGAGCAAGAAGCAGAGAGAGGATTATATGATTATGGGACCAGTATTTCTCCTTTGATGCTTCAAGTAAAATTTACTCGATAAAAGATATTTTGAGGTATTAAGTTGCAAATTTCATTTATTTTTTGTAACTTTGCCCTCGAAAGGGGAGAGGTTGCCGCAGGCGGCTGCTCCCTTGTAACATAAGTTGAACAAATAAAATAGAATAATAAGAAACAGAAAGAATAAACTTTAGACATATAACATATTAATATACAAAGCGTTTACGATATTCGGAATACTCTCGAAATTTGGCGATTAAAAGATGTAAAACCGAGATTAAGTGAACGCCTGCGCTATAGCGTGGGCGGAACTTATCGGTTTTACGGGCCACGCCAAATGCCTGAGAGTATGATAAGTGAAGCTCACGCTTCTTTTGTATCATGCTCTCAGGTATTTTTTTGCATGTGGCTCGTACTTCCAGAATAAAGTTCAACGCTCATTTTTTTCTATAGCGACGATGAAACAGGAAATCCCTTATTCATCTGCGCAGCTCTTGTATTATGCCTGGCAGTTGTCACGTAATAGGGGCGGTGCAGATGATGATAAGTTGACGGGTGTCTTGTCAGAGGCACGTGTCGATCTGAACCCCCATCAGGTGATGGCGGCTCTTTTTGCATTCCAGTCTCCTTTCTCCAAAGGTGTTATCCTTGCCGATGAGGTGGGATTGGGAAAAACGATAGAGGCTGGTATTGTTATCAGCCAGTTTTGGGCTGAACGTAAGCGTCGTATCCTCATCGTTGCTCCAGCTACCCTTCGCCGACAGTGGAGCATGGAGCTGGAGGAAAAGTTCTTTCTGGATTCTTTTATTCTCGAAAAGAAAAAGGGGATTTCTTTAGACCTTCTTTCCGATGGCAAGCAAATCTATATCTGCTCTTATCAGTTTGCTTCCAGACAAGCCGAAATCTTGTCGCGCACTCATTGGGACCTGGTGGTTTATGATGAGGCTCATAAACTGCGCAATGTTTATAAGTCAACCCCTTCGATGGCTTCCCGTCTGAAATCAGCTTTTTCTGATAGTCATAAACTCCTCCTTACCGCCACTCCGCTTCAGAATAACATTGAGGAATTATATGGTCTGGTAAGTATCATCGATGACCATTACTTTGGTGACTTGAAGAGTTTCAAGGCTCAGTATTGCTATAGTAATAAAAACGATGATATTGCTTTTGGTGATCTTCGCAAGCGTCTTCGTCCCATCGTGCATCGCACGCTTCGCAAACAGGTTACGGAGTATGTAAAATATACTTCCCGTATCCCGATGGCGCAGGAATATTATCCTGCCGTTGAAGAGCAGAAACTCTATAATCAAATCAGCGAGTATCTTCGCCGTGATGATACTTACGGATTACCAACCAGTCAACGTCAGTTGATTACGCTGATATTCCGCAAACTCATGTCTTCATCTACCTTTGCCATCGGCTATACGCTCAAAACGCTTATCGACCGTTTGCAGACCAAGATAGCTCCTTATTCTACAGATAAACAGCAAGGCTGGTATGGAGAACATGGAGAAATTGCCATGGTTGCCGAGGATATGTTGGGTGATGATTGGGATGAATGGAATGAGCAGGATGAGAACGAACAGGAAGGAGAAATCCTTACTTCCGATGAGATAGAAGGTATCAAGGATGAAATCAAGGAACTCCAACGTCTATATGATCTAGCCAATAGTATCAGTAGCAATAAAAAAGGTGATTGCCTCTTGTCGGCACTCCATACCGGCTTTCAGAAGATGGAAGAGTTGGGAGCCAACCGCAAAGCATTGATATTCACGGAAAGTACCCGTACCCAGCTCTATCTGAAACAGCTTTTAGAGGAGAATGGTTATATGGGCAAGATAGTCCTCTTCAATGGTTCCAACAATGATGAAACTTCCCGGAAGATATATAAGGCATGGAAAGAGCGGAATATAGGCACATCAGCCTTTACCCCTTCTTTGTCGGCAAACAAGCGCCAGGCTATTGTAGATTATTTCAGAGACGAAGCCGAAATCATGATTGCTACCGAGGCGGCATCCGAAGGTATCAACCTTCAGTTTTGTTCGCTTATTGTGAATTATGATTTGCCGTGGAATCCTCAGCGGGTGGAGCAGCGCATAGGTAGATGCCATCGTTATGGACAGAAGAATGATGTGGTGGTTTTCAACTTCATCAACAAGGCAAATGCTGCTGATGTGCGTGTGTTCCAACTGCTTTCTGAGAAATTCCATCTCTTTGATGGTGTCTTCGGTTCGAGTGATGAAGTGTTGGGTAGCATCGAGTCGGGTGTTGACTTCGAGAAGCGGATGCTCAACATCTATCAGCAGTGTCGCACCCCAGAGGAAATCAACGCTGCCTTCGACCAGATTCAGCAAGAAATGGATGTGAGTATCAAGGCAACGATGCAAGATACCCGCAAGCAACTGCTTGAAAACTTTGATGAGGATGTGGTGGGACTGCTGAAGATTCGTCAAGGCAAGGATATGGGAAATCTGAATAAGTTCCATCGCTGGCTTTGGACGATAACCATTGCTACGCTTGGTAAGGAGAATGTAGAAGTGGTAGATGAAACCAATCTCGTCTTTCGCTTGAAGCACAATCCTTATCCTGATGTGGCAGCAGAATGTGGCATGTATCAGATAACGACGCTCCAATCGCAATACATCAATTATCGTTTGTCGCATCCTTTGGCTCAAAAGGTCATTGCTTTGTGTAAGCAGAATATACAAAGCCAGCAGAATCTCCTCTTCGATTATAGCCTATATCGTTATAAGGTGGCAGATATAGAACAATGTGCTTATGAAAGTGGATGGCTTCAGGCTCATCTTGTTTCTTTTATATCCGAAGGACAACAGGAACAGCACATTGTGCTGACGGCACTTGCGGAAGATGGAACGGCTTTAGGTCAGGAGTTTGCTGAAAAACTATTGAATGTTCCAACGATAAGTACCGGAAATGTTCGTGTGCAGGAGGAAGCAAGCCAGAAGTTGGCTTCCCTGTATGATAACCGGCGAGCAGCCTTGACCGTTCAGATAGAAGAACGAAACAAGGCTTTGCTTGATGCTGAAATTCAGCATATCGAGAAATGGGCAGAAGATCAGCAGCTCACTTTGGAGAATGAACTGAAAGACATCAAGGCTAAAATCAAGGAGAAGAAAAGATTGTTGAGTCGTTCGGAGAATGCACAGCAAACATTGACCCTGGAAAAGGAATTGAATACCCTTACTCGTCAGCAGAAGCGTAAGCGAGCCGAAATCTTTAATCTGGAAGATGAGATAGAGGAGAAGCGAGACGGAATGATAGACAAAGTGAAGGCATTTATCCAGCAGCATATTACGGAAGAAGAACTCTTCTGCGTGCATTGGACTTTAAAGAAATGAATCGGAATCAAAGCAAGATAACATAACTAAGATATAAACAATGACACAATACGAACAGAAATTTAGAGATATACTTGCAGAAATACTGCAACTCGACCAAGCCGAACTCGACTTTGGTATATATCGCATTATGAATCAGAAGCGTAAGGATATCGAGGCGTTCTTGAACAATCGCCTTGTTCCTGAAGTTACAAAGATTTTGAAGGCTCAAACTGCTGCAGGAACTGACATTTCTGCCATGGAGAATGAGGTGTTTTCTCATTTGGCTAAATTCTTTAGCCGTTATTATGAGGGTGGCGATTTTATCTCTAAACGTCGCTATAAGGACGATGCCTATGCCATTCCTTATAGCGGTGAGGAAGTGAAGTTGTATTGGGCTAATGCCGACCAGTATTACATCAAGACTTCTGAGTATTTCAAGAATTACTCGTTCGTGTTGCCGACCAGCCGTCGTAAGGTACACTTTGTTCTTCGTGATGCGGATACAGAGCAGAACAACAACAAGGCAGCCAACAATATGGAGCGCCGTTTCCAACTTTGTGAAGAGGACTGTATCGCAGAGGAAGATGGTGAGCTAAACATCTTCTTTACTTATGAATTGATGCCGAAGACCACCAAGCAGGATGCACTTATCAAGGATGCTGAGGCTAAGATTATTTCTTCGTTTGCAGAAGGAAAATATGCCGACTTTGCAGAGTTGGTTAATGAAAAGGTGCCAACAGAAAAGAATAAGGAACGCACTTTGCTGATGAAGCATCTGCAAGACTATACGGCAAAGAACAACTTTGATTATTTCATCCACAAAGACTTGGGCGGTTTCCTTCGTAGAGAACTTGATTTCTATATCAAAAACGAGGTGATGTTCTTGGATGATTTGGATGCCACTCATATCATGGAGCATTTGGCACAAGTGAAAGCCATCAAGTTGGTAGGAGAGAAGATTATCACCTTCCTTGCCCAGCTCGAAGACTTCCAAAAGAAGTTGTGGCTCAAGAAAAAGTTTGTAGTCGGTTGTGATTATTGTATCACGCTCGACCGCATTCCTCGTACCCTTTATTCTGAGATTATAGCCAATGATGCCCAAAGAAAAGAATGGGTTCGCCTCTTTGCCATCGATGAAATCAAAGGGGATATGATGACCGAGGGCTATAGTGAGCCATTATCAGAAAGGTTCCTGGAAGACAATCCGTTCCTTGTGCTTGACACCAAGTTTTTTAGTGCCGAGTTCAAGCATAAACTTGTGGGAAGTATGGAGAAAGTAGATGAGGAGTGTAATGGATTGCTGATTAATAGTGAGAACTTCCAGGCTTTGGAGTTGTTGCAGGAGAAGTATAAGGAAGCGGTGAAGTGCGTGTATATAGACCCTCCTTATAATGCTAAATCAAGTGAAATATTATATAAAAATACATTTAAACATGCTGCATGGTTGAGCTTAATGAGCAACAGACTTCAACTTGCTAATAATTTAATAAAAGACAATGGTGTTGAAGTTGTTGCAATAGATGAAGTGGAACAAACAAAACTAGGAGAATTGCTACAGGCATTAACTCCCGAAAAAAACGTTCTTCCAGTAACAGTTGTACATAATCCTTCTGGGCAACAAGGAGATAACTTCTCGTTTGTAAACGAATTTGCATATTTTGTTTATCCTAATTCTAAAGGTATAATAGGATTGGAAGACAGACCCGAATCTGAATGGGATACAAGAACATTTAGAGATAATTCGGGCAATAGTAATTTGCGAACAGATGCAGCTAATTGCTTTTATCCAATATTTGTAAAGGACAACAAAATTGTTGGCTTTGGAGATGTTTGTGATGATAACTTTCATCCTACTGGCAGAAATGTTAATCAGTCAGAGGGTATTGTTGCTGTTTATCCTATCGACAATAATATGGTTGAGAAAAAATGGGTTTTTGAAAGGGGAACAGTAGAAAGTATCATAGATGAACTGTGGATAAAAGAAATCAATGATGGCATTGATATAATGCGTACCAAGAAAAAATTTAGACACAAAACTACTTGGACAGACAAGCGCTTTTCTGCAAATAGCTATGGTTCTGCATTATTGACAGCTATGGATATTAAGTTTAGTTATCCGAAGTCAATATATAATGTCCTGGAATGTGTGAATGCAGGGTGTTCTGACAAACCAAAAGGCTTAGTGTTAGACTTCTTTGGCGGGTCAGGAACAACAGCACATGCTGTAATATTGCAGAATTATATAAGTAAATATTCAAGGAAATACATTTTAGTAGAAATGGGATATTACTTTGATGATTCTACAAAAACGAGAATTGAAAAATGTATATATTCTCCAGAACCAAAATCGTGGAGGAAATGCAAGCCAGTCTCTCGCAAAGGTATTTCCCAGTGCTTCAAGTATCTTCGTTTGGAACAATACGAGGATACGTTGAACAATCTCCAACCTAAGCAGAAAGGCTTGGAGTTTACGGGAGATAAGGCGGCATTTGAAGAGACCTATCTCTTGCGCTATATGCTTGATACCGAAACCAAGGGTGACCTGTTTAACTTGCAGTGGTTTGTGCATCCATTCTCCATGACACTCAAAACCACCAAGGACAATGAGTTGATTGACACTCCAGTGGATATGGTGGAGACGTTCAACTATCTGATTGGTCTTAACGTGGAAACCATGCGCTGGCCTAAGGATGGCTACTGTGTGGTAGAGGGAACTACCCATATCGGCAACGAGCGAACCTTGGTGATTTGGCGAGATTGCGAGAAGGTGAGCAACGAAGACTTGAATGAATTCTTCCGTAAGCAAGCCTACTGCACCACAGACTCAGAGTTCGATAAGATTTATGTAAATGGTGATAATACATTACCGAATATCAAGACGGATGAGGAGCATTGGAAAGTAGTACTCATTGAGGAAGAATTTAAGAAGAGAATGTTTGAATAGGTCTTATTATGGCTAAGAAAATACAGAAGAAAGGAAAACTGCAGCAGGCACTGGTCCTGTTTCATTATATCTTGCAGCTGTTTGGCTGTAAGGACTTGGAGGCTTTGTCTCGTGACCTCAAGGATCCAGCATACGAAGGAGTGAATGATGACCACGAGTCAAAACTCTATCATGAGCTTTGTCATAAGCTCTATGCAACAGGTCCTTTGTCCATAGAACAGTTGTACTTTTACGACCAGCATATCGTGAAGTTTACTGATGAGATTAACGAGAAGCGAAGTGAACCAATCAAGTGGAAGTACTTCCAGTATCTATCCCTCTTGTTCACGGAAATCTATCTCGACCAGTATTTCAGTAATCCGCAGGCTCTTTGCGACAATCTGAATCGTTTTCTGCATGATGACTTCAATCATCGTGCAGAAACCTGGCACGAGTTGCCCGACTTTACGGTTGATGACTTGAATAAGTTGGCTTATTGGAATGCAACAGGTTCGGGCAAGACTCTGCTGATGCATGTCAACATCAAGCAATATCAGGAGTATGCCAGAATTCATCATGCCAAGAAACTCAACCGCATCATCGTATTGACTCCAAATGAAGGATTGAGCCGTCAGCATTATGAAGAGTTGAAGGCTTCTAATATGGATGTTGCTATGTTCAGCAAGCAAGGTGTTGGTGGTTTGTTTCAAGGCAAGGCTGTAGAAATCATCGACATCAATAAATTGGCAGATAAGGATGGAGATAAAACGGTAGCTGTTGAGGCTTTCGAGGGCAACAACCTGGTATTGGTAGATGAAGGTCACAAAGGTTCCAGTGGCGATGTCTGGATGGGTTATCGCCAGAAGTTGACTGAGGAAGGCTTCTCTTTTGAGTATTCCGCTACCTTTGGTCAAGCCATTTCTGCAAAGAGTAATGCCAAAGACCGGAAGGCAATGTTCGACCAATATGGTAAGGCAACACTTTTTGATTATTCCTATCGTTATTTCTATGCCGATGGATATGGCAAGGATTACCGTATCATGAATATGAACGACTGGAATGATGATGATCTGCTCAATATGTATCTCACGGCATATTTGCTATGTCTTTATGAACAGACTAAAATCTATCAGAGTGATATGCGGATTCATAACAGGTTTCTGGTAGAAAAGCCTTTGGGAATATTTGTGGGAAGTAGCGTAAAGGCTGTGAGCAAGGAAAATAAGAATCAGGTATCGGATGTAACTCAGATACTCTTGTTCTTGCAGGATTTTATCCGGAATCGTACAGAGTTTTCAGGTTATATCCGTCGTTTGCTCAGTTCGGAAGATGGATTGAAAACAAAGAATGGTTATTCTGTATTTGGCAACTCTTTCCTGGCGCTTAAAGGTGGTTATCTCGTAGAAGATGACAAACAGAAGTTTGCCGAGAACATCTACGATGCTATCCTGCGGAATCTTTTCCACTCCAATATCCATGGTGCCCAACTTCATATCGATCTTCAAAAAGGAGGTTTTGAGGAGATTGGATTGAGAGTAGGAAGTACTAAGGATTATTTCGGAGTCATCAATGTGGGAGATGGTAAGGAATTGCTGAAACTCTTGCAGGATAAAGGATTCCTTTGCGAAACGAAAGCATTCGGAACTTCCAGCCTCTTCAACAATATCAATTCTCAAGATTCAACCGTCAACATCCTGATTGGATCCAAGAAGTTTACTGAAGGATGGAGTAGTTGGCGAGTTTCCGTGATGGGGCTGATGAATGTGGGACGCAGCGAAGGTTCTGAGATTATTCAGCTTTTTGGTCGTGGTGTTCGTCTGAAGGGATACAAGTATTCGCTGAAGCGAAGCAAGATGCTGGATGCCTGTTATCAGGACGAGACGATTCCAAAAGGATTGTCAACTATCGAGACTCTGAATATTTTTGGCGTGCGTGCCGACTATATGGAAGCCTTCAAGGCATATTTGGAGGATGAAGGTTTACCTACCAATGAGATAGACTATGAGAAGATTGTCATCAAAACCATTAAGTCTGTTGATTTAGACGCTCTTCATCTCTCATTGCCGAAAGTCGTGGATGGCTATAACTTCAAGAAGTCTGCCGTGGTGGAACCTGCCGACGAAAGCCTGATAAAAAAGGTGAATGTAAAACTGGATAAATATCCAAAGGTGGATTTGCTGCGAAGCAAGAATGTTCAAACTGCTAATGCTGCAAGTCGCTATATTGGTGTTTTGGGACAGGAGCATCTGAATTGGATAGACTGGACGGAAGTGTTCTTTGCCTTGCAGGGTATGAAGGCAGAGCGAGGTTGGTATAATCTGGAATTGCGATTGGAAGACTTGAAGTATCTGATGGCAAATCCTTCCTGGTACGAATTGTCAATTCCTGAAGACCGTTTGAACTTTCATGATTTCGGAAAGAATGTGGAGTTGTGGCAGGATGTTACAATCAGTCTGCTCCGTGGCTATATGGATATGGCTTACAAGAAGGCCAAGTCGAAGGAAGAGCAAAAGCATCTGAAGGAGACACGCGTTACCTATTATAATATAGGTATGCCTGATGAATATGAAATAGAGGTTCGTAACGACTTGTATAATGTGGTGGATCATTTAAGAATATTGCAGGCACAGGTGGAGGCCAATGAATTTGGTAAAGACTTGGTTCTTGATGCTCCTTATTTCAAGGCATTGAATGTGGAGGAACATCTGTATAAGCCTTTGGTCTTCCTTGCAGAGAAAAATACCAATGGTAATCGTCCTTATGTGGATGTTGTAACTGGTGAGCCAAAGTTGAAGGTGTCTCCTGTGGCATTAAACTTGGGAGAACAGAACTTTGTTACTTCCTTCCGTGAATATTGTAAGGCTCATCAAGACGATGTGCTGGCTGGTAAGCAGGTTTATCTGCTTCGCAATGAGAGTAAGAGGGGGTTGGGGTTCTTTGAAGCAAACAACTTCTATCCTGATTTTATCTTATGGATATTGGATGGAGAGAAGCAATATATCACCTTCATCGACCCGAAAGGTATTCGCAATCTTAAAGGATTGGAGGATGATAAGATTCAACTCTTCAAGTATTTACAGACAGAAGTGGCTTCTCAGTTAGGCAACGCTCATCTGATGTTGAACAGTTTCATTATCAGCAATACGCCAATGGAGCAGGTTGAGTTTTGGTTGAAGAATCCATTTGAAAAAGGTGAATTCCAAAAGAATCATGTGCTGTTTAAGGATGATAAAGGCTATCTGGACACAATGGTGAATATGATTTTGCAGTATATATAGGAAAAAGTTTTTCTATTTTATTGTCACATCTGCCACGCAGATTGTAAGTAATTGATACACAGAAAGAAATGGGTGACAATAAGACGTATTCTTATTGTCACCTATTGCCACCTATTGCCACGGATTTCTAGAAGACGCAAGGCAATGCAGATAGCTGCTGCATAATGGTCTTTGCCATGCGGGAGTGGCCGGCATCATTAGGATGAAGACGGTCGGTATCCGGCTTGTTAAACATCTGCGCACCAGCATCGTAAAGAGGAAAAAGACCGGAAAGGGAGTTGAGGTCGATGACCGGAACCGCCCAGACATTGCCTGTTTCCTTGATAGCTTTCACGTATTCATCGAAGAAGATGCCACGCGCATTCTCGTACATCTCATCTGGCTGGATGTTCTTGTCACCACTGGCAAAGAGAGCACGATGCACAGGAGTCATCACCACGATTTGCTTGGTAGGATACATCTGCTTCAACTTCGACATGGCGATGTTGATGCGGCCTTTCAATGTATTCTTGTCCATGCAGAAGTGGCGGTGGCGGCGCTGTACCATTTCGCTTGGCTTGTGGCGGGCTACTCTCACGCTGTCGAAAGTCTCCGTGTACCATTCGCCTACAGGCACACCGTTGTTGTAATCGTTGGTACCCATAAAGATGAGGATGGCATCGAAATCATCACCATGTTCCTTCTGCAGTTGGTCTGCCTGACGGGGAATATCGTTCCACTGTCTGCCGCTCACACCATAAACGTAAGGGGTGATGCCGAGCCAATCCTGCAGGAATCCCCAGTATTTTACTTTTGATGCCTTGATGTTAGGGTCGGTGATGGAGTCGCCGAAGTAAGCCACTTTCTTTCCCTTCCAGGGATGCTGAAGGTTCTTGAATGCCTTTTCTTTTTCGGCGATTTCTTTCTTGCTCATCGCCTTCTGGGCGAAGGCGGGTAGGGTTGGCATCGCCAAAGTCAAGGCGAGTGCCAGGGTAATCATTGTTTGTTTCTTCATTGCTAGTTTGTTTTTAATTCTTTTTCTGAGTGCAAAGGTACGGCAAAAATCTCAAACGGCGCAACATTTATTGTTCAAATATCAGTCTTTTTCTGTTTTTTTTTTGTAATTTTGCAGCCGCTAATAGAAATGAGTATTTATAATAGGTATATTATTAAGGATGACAGTCAGTTTGAGTAATTTAAGTAATTTAAGTGATTTGGCGCGCAAGCGAGTGGCGGTTGCGGCTTATTATTTTGTGCCGGGAGTAGTGTTTGCCAGTTGGGCAAGCCGTATTCCGGATGTAAAACAGATGTTGCATCTGAGCAACGGCCAGTTGGGAACGGTGCTTTTCGCCATTCCTATCGGCCAACTTCTGATGATGGCTTTCTCGGGTATCCTGGTGAGTAGATTTGGCAGCAAGAAGATGCTGGTTCTCTCTGAGGTGCTCTATGCCCTGGTTCTTTTCTGCATCGGTAGCAGTACTACGGTTTTTCATCTGATTTTAAGTCTTATTGCTTTCGGAATGATGGCGAATCTGATGAACATTGCCACCAATACGCAGGCATGTCTGGTAGAGAAGATGTATGGGCGCAACATCATGTCGTCGTTTCATGGTCTTTGGAGTCTGGGTGGATTCTCCGGTGGTATCATCGGTGCCATCTTTGCCAACACTTTGCTCCCTATAGATGTCCACTTTGGAACTATCCTGGCTCTGAGTATTCTCATCATTGCTGTCGGTTTCCGCTTTCTGATTAATGATGCCATGGCGAAAGCAGAAGAGGAGGATGTTCCGAAGTTTTCTTTCAAGACCATCGACCCGATTCTGTTCCTTTTGGGACTGATGGGATTTGCAGGCATGTTCTGTGAAGGTACCGTTTACGATTGGAGTAGCGTATATTTTTCATCAGTAGTAAAACCCGATGAGGCTTTTATCCGTGCGGGCTATGTGGCTGGTATGGGTGCGATGACGTTGGGTAGATTCATGGCTGATGGGTTTGTTACGAAATACGGCCCAGCCAGAGTATTGAAGGTTTGTGGTGGTTTGATATTGGGCGGTTTGTGGCTGGCTGCTGCCTTGCCTTATCTCATTCCTGCCACCTTGGGTTTCCTGCTGGTAGGTTTCGGCATCTCTTCGTCGGTTCCTATCTGTTACAGTATCGCCGGAAAATTGGGAACCATCAAGGCGAGCATCGCCATTACCATCGTTTCGAGCATCAGTTTCTTCGGTTTCCTGGTAGGACCTCCAGTTATCGGATGGCTTGCTGAGGCTACCGGTCTCCGCATTGCCATCAGCATTGCCGCCTGCCTGGGTCTGATGATAGCGTTTGTTGCCGCAAAGGTAGGAAAGAGATTATCCTGAATAAGGAAACGGTTGATGTCTTCTAATGATATGATTGATGTCGTTCAGGTATATGACTAAAGTCTTCCGAACAGTTACTTGAAATCTTTCAGATATATAGAATAAGTCTTCTGGATATATTATATAGTAAGCCGCACAACAGCTGATGTGCGCTTGCACAACAGG
>OLNF01002550.1_pt1 | contig 14129 bp, 10 predicted proteins | sample 1673061 | NCBI WGS metagenome assembly OLNF01 (sample SAMEA3136751, study PRJEB25190) | human gut metagenome | reverse complement strand
ATACGAAGGTCGTTTGGATTGAGCCAATCGGGCAATTTCAAAGAAGAGACCATCGCTGCCATGGCTTTCGGCACAGAGTCTGTTCCGAAGGTAGACAAGATCACCGGCCCCGGTAATATTTTCGTAGCACTTGCCAAAAAAGCAGTGTACGGCTATGTCAGCATTGATTCCATTGCCGGCCCAAGTGAAATTCTGGTGCTGGCGGATGAGACCGCAACTCCCAGATACGTTGCGGCAGATCTTCTGTCCCAGGCAGAGCATGACGAGCTTGCAAGTGCCATCCTGATCACGACTTCTAAGGAGCTTGCCGAGAAGGTATCTGAAGAGGTGGATGGTTTTGTGAAAGTACTGGAACGTGCGCCCATTATTCAGAAATCACTGGATAACTACGGATATATATTACTGGCTGAAAGTATGGAAGATGCCATTGATGCAGCAAATGCCATTGCTTCCGAGCACCTTGAGATCATTACGAAAAATCCTTTTGACACCATGACACGTATCCGCAACGCCGGTGCCATTTTCTTAGGAGAGTATGCTTCCGAGCCTTTAGGAGATTATTTTGCAGGTCCGAACCACATCCTGCCTACCAACGGTACCGCAAGATTTTTCTCACCGGTAAATGTAGATGATTTCATCAAGAAAACCAGTATCATTTCTTATTCCAGACAGGCTCTGGAGAAAGTACATAACCAGATCGAGACCTTTGCAAAAAGCGAAGGCTTGACCGCACACGCAAACAGTATTAAAGTGAGATTTGAAGATTAGGAGATACTATGGAACGAAAAGCATCTGTGAACCGAACAACAAAAGAGACCGATATTGCCATTACCCTGAATCTGGATGGCAGCGGAAAAGCAGATCTGTCTACCGGCATCGGATTTTTTGACCATATGCTGGATGGCTTTGCGAGACACGGCTTTTTTGATCTGAACTGCAAGGTAAAGGGAGACTTACAGGTGGATGGCCACCATACGGTGGAGGACACCGGTATCGTCTTAGGCGAAGCCATCAAAAAGGCAGTGGGAGATAAGAAAGGAATCAACCGTTACGGTTATTTTATCCTGCCCATGGATGAAGTGCTTGCCTTGTGTGCCGTTGACTTAAGCGGTCGCCCTTACCTTAATTTTGAATGTGAATTCACAGTGCCCAAGGTAGGCGAGTTGGATACCGAGCTGGTGAAGGAATTTTTCTATGCTGTATCTTATAGTGCCGGAATGAATCTACATATCAAAATGTTGTCCTCCGGTAACAATCATCACATGATCGAGGCAATATTCAAGGCATTTGCCAAAGCACTGGATCAGGCCGTTTCCTATAATCCGAAGGTAACGGATGTATTAAGTACCAAAGGAAGTCTGTAAAAAAATACGTGCCTGTGGTCCGTACCCTGCAGGCATAGAAAACGCGAGGATTACTATGATCATCAAGAAATTTGTTCCCTGTATTTATTTATATCATGAGCATGCGGTGAGAAATCTTACGGATACCACCATCGTGGATACCGACCCGGTACGTCTGGCAGATTATTATTGTGAGCACAATGCAGATGAATTGATCGTATTCGATATGTCCGAAGGAGACGCCGAGCATGAGGCAGCGTTGGACATCATCAAGGAAATCTGCGCCAAAGCGGAAGTGGATGTCATCGGTGCCGGCAATGTAAAGCGCATGGAGGACATTAAGAAATTACTTTATGCCGGATGTAAAAAAGCGGTTCTCGACTATGAGAAAGAGAGTAATATTGAGATCACGGAGGAAGTCTCCCTGAAATTTGGCAAGGAAAAGATACTGATCTCCTATAATGATCCCGCCGTTCTGGAATTACATAAAGATAAAATTGAAAAGTATATCTCTGCCATGATCCTGATGAATCCTCACCAGATCCGAGAGACGCAGAGTATTCTGTCCCTTCCCTTTTTTGTGCAGATCAATCAGGTAGCACTGAACAAGCTGCTGGAGATCTTCGCATATGAAAATGTATGTGGCGTCACCGGTAATACCATCAATGACAATGTGAAAGAAATCGTTGCCCTGAAGGATCTGTGCCGGGAAAATGATATTCCCATTGAATCCTTCCAGGCTGCTTACAAGTGGGAAGATTTCAAGAAAAACAGTGACGGCATGGTACCTGTTATCGTGCAGGATTACCGTACTCAGGAAGTTCTGATGATGGCTTACATGAATGAGGAAGCTTATGCACAGACTCTGAAGCTTGGTAAAATGACTTACTACAGCAGAAGCAGACAGGAACTATGGCTGAAGGGACTGACCAGCGGACATTACCAGTATGTGAAGGAACTGGTGGCTGACTGTGATATGGACACAATCCTTGCTAAGGTATCACAGATCGGTGCTGCCTGTCATACCGGCAGCAAGAGCTGTTTCTTTAACGAGATCACAAAAAAGGATTACGAAGAAAGCAGCAACCCCTTACAGGTATTCGAGGAAGTATTCGATGTGATCAAGGATCGCAAGGTCCACCCCAAGGAGGGTTCCTATACCAATTACCTGTTCGACAAGGGCATTGACAAGATTCTCAAGAAACTGGGCGAGGAGGCGACTGAGATTGTGATCGCCGCCAAAAATCCCAACCCCAATGAGGTCAAATATGAAATCAGCGATTTCCTGTATCATATGATGGTCCTGATGGCAGAAAAAGATGTCACCTGGGAAGAAATCACTACAGAGCTTGCAAATCGTTAACCGCATTTTCCATCCAGGTCTCGATATATGTTCCGTAATCTACCTCCGTAACGTAAGACAGCACCTGATCCATGGACAGACCGGCAAAGCTTTTATTTTCCCGATCCAGCAATATCACTGTAAGCAATAATACTCCGGCCAGAGCAAGACGGATTCTGAAAGTCCCGGTATGAGAACTACCGGAACCACTGGATTCTTCCTGCTCCGGCCTTATTTCTGTCTGTCTGCGCATTTGCTGCAAAAGTTGTGCTGTATTCTTATCATCCAATGGTTCCAAAAATATTCCTCCCTACATGACCATGCTTTGCAGTTCATATTTATGTACCTTTTGGTACTGGCAGAACTGGTTTTTTTAAGGTATAATGATGTATTGAATAGTTATTAGCAATTTGAGAGAGATCATTATAATAATCATTTGAGGTAGTTATGAACGAAAAATTAGCATTAAGCGATGATATTCTGATGAAGATTGAAAAACCTGCCCGTTACATCGGCAACGAAGTGAACGCGGTGGTGAAGGACTTAAATAATATAGATGTCCGTTTCTGTATGTGCTTCCCCGATGTCTACGAGATCGGCATGTCCCATCTGGGCATTCAGATCCTGTACGGTATGCTCAACTCCTGGGACGATGTCTGGTGTGAGAGAGTCTATTCTCCATGGGTGGATTTAGATGCCATCATGCGTAAGGAAAACATCCCTCTGTTTGCCCTGGAGAGTCAGGATCCGGTAAAGGATTTTGATTTCCTGGGAATCACCATCCAGTACGAGATGTGTTATACGAATATTTTGCAGGTCCTGGATCTGGCACAGATCCCGCTGCTGGCAAAGGAACGTGGGGATGATTGTCCCATTGTCATCGGTGGCGGTCCCTGCACCTATAATCCGGAACCCATTGCAGACTTTTTCGATATCTTCTATATCGGTGAAGGCGAGACTCAGTATCGTCCACTGATCGATCTGTATAAAAAGTGCAGAGAAGAGAATGCAGGAAGAGAAGAATTCTTACGCCGTGCTGCGAAGCTGCCCGGCATGTATGTTCCCAGATTCTATGAAACTACTTATCATGAGGACGGCACCATCGCTTCCTTCCGACCGACCGAAGAGGGGATTTCCGCTACGATCCGCAAGGAACTGGTGACGGATATGACCGACAGCTTTTATCCCATGAAACCCGTGGTACCTTACATTAAGGTCACACAGGACAGAGTGGTCTTAGAGATTCAGAGAGGCTGTATCCGCGGATGCCGTTTCTGCCAGGCTGGGCAGCTGTATCGTCCGGTCAGAGAGCGTGACGTGGAAGTATTGAAAAAATACGCCATGGAGATGCTGAAAAATACCGGTCACGAGGAGATCTCCTTAAGCTCCTTAAGCTCCAGTGATTACAGCAAACTACCGGAACTGATTGATTTCCTGATGGAAGAATGCAACAAGAGACATATCAATATCTCCCTGCCGTCCTTACGTATCGATGCCTTTTCCCTGGATGTCATGAGTAAGGTGCAGGATGTGAAAAAATCCAGTCTGACCTTTGCTCCGGAGGCCGGCAGCCAGAGACTGCGTGATGTCATCAATAAGGGACTCACCGAGGAAGTGATCCTGCATGGTTCCGCGCTGGCTTTCGAGGGCGGCTGGACCAGAGTCAAGCTGTATTTCATGCTGGGACATCCCACTGAAACCGAGGAGGATATCCGCGGCATCGCTGAACTGTCCAATAAGATTGCAGCCACCTTCTTCGATACGGTCCCGAAGGAGAAACGTGTCAACGGCAGAGTACAGATTGTCACCAGTACCTCCTTCTTCGTACCGAAGCCCTTTACTCCATTCCAGTGGGCACCCCAGTGTACCAAGGAAGAATTCGTGGAAAAGGCATATCTGACCAGAAAAGCCATCTCCGAACAGTTGAACCAGAAGAGTATCAAGTACAACTGGCACGAAGCGGATGTCAGCGTCTTAGAAGGTGTGCTGGCAAGAGGCGACAGGAGATTGTCCCAGGTGCTTTTATATGTTTATCACAAGGGCTGCTTCTACGATGCCTGGAGCGAATACTTCCACAATGATGTCTGGATGGAAGCCTTCGCTGCCTGCGGTCTGGATCCGGATTTCTATTCCCACAGAGAACGACCCTTGGACGAGATCCTGCCCTGGGATTTCCTGGACTGCGGTGTCTCCCGTTCTTTCCTGGAGAGAGAATGGCAGAAGGCGAAAAACGAGACGATCTCCCCGAACTGCAAACAGGCATGTCAGGGCTGCGGTGCCGCCAGATTCGGCTGCGGTATCTGCGTAGAGCCCAGAGACTGATCGTACGAGACACACCCTTATGGCACGTTATTGAATGTTGAAGAATAAGAAGAAAGGGAATTGCAGGTCTTTCAAGAAAGACCGCATAGAAATCTGACAGAAATTATGAAATTAAGAATTAAATTCAAAAAATACGGACCGGTACGTTTTATCGGTCATCTGGATGTGATGCGCTTTTTCCAGAAAGCCAACCGCAGAGCGGAGCTGGATGTAGCATACACCGGAGGCTTCAGCCCGCATCAGATCATGTCCTTTGCCGCACCCTTAGGCGTGGGACTGACCAGCAACGGAGAATATATGGATCTGGAAGTACATTCCCTGACTTCCTGCGAGGATGTTAAGACACGGCTCAATGCCGCATCTGTACCCGGCATTGAGATCACTTCCGTGAAGATCCTGCCGGATAAGGCAGGAAATGCCATGGCAAGCGTGGCTGCCGCCGGATATACCGTAACCTTCCGCGAGGGCAGAGGTCCTCATTTTGATCTGGCACCTGCAGTGGAACGCTTCCTTGCCAAGGACGAGATTCTGATCACCAAGGAGACCAAAAAAGGCAGCCGGGAAATCAATTTAAAAGAAGGCATCTATGAGCTGAAAGCCGTGGATGGTAACAGCCTGTATCTGTTGGTAGATGCATCCAGCGCCGGCAATATCAAGCCCATTCAGGTAGTGGAGGCATTATTTGCGGAAAATGTAGACCCCCTCCCTGAGAATGCCCTTATGGTCAACAGAGAAGAGACCTATTTAAGAAGCGATGCCGGAGAACTGCTTCCCTTAGACGCCATCGGTTATGACAGCGAAGAAGCTTACAAAGCGGCTTCCGGAGATAGCGAATGAGCCGCAGTCTCACCGGCGGCAGACCGGCAATAGAAAAAGAAATAAATGAGATCCGTAAGAGCACGGACTGTACTACCGGGAAAATGATCTTTACGAAGCTTCGGGATAAAAATGTGGCATTACTTGTGAACTCCGGTGGAATTGCCGCTGTGCGGGTACTTCGTTCGAATGCCAGTAAGCTTGGCGGAATCTACCTTGGAAAAATACAGAATGTGGCGAAAAACATCGATGCCTGCTTCGTGGAGATTGCACCCGGGGAACTGTGCTTTCTGCCACTACGGGAAGCAGGTACGGCACATCTTACCAACAGACAGCCGGACGGAAGCTTAAAAGCCGGAGATGAACTGGTGGTCATGGTCACCAGAGATGCCCAGAAGACAAAGCGGGCTTCCGTTACCACAGATCCTTCCCGGATGAAGCAACAGCTTGTTAAAAACGGAGCCACCCCTGAGAGTGCATCTGAAGCCCTTCAGAGCCTTTTAAATCAGGCAATCCATAAAGTATGCCTTACCTGTCTTCTTGCGCCTTCTGAAGCCATCTACGAGGCATTGGAACAGTTGGCAGAACCATCGGAATACAGTGAAGTCCTTACGGATGACCCTGAGATCTTCCACAAGCTTTCTGAAAGCAGTCATCCGCTTTTACAGCAGAAGAACCTCCGGTTGTATGATGATCCTGACATTTCCCTGCGTCTTTTATATTCTCTCGAACGGGGAATTGATGAGGCACTGGATACGAGAGTCTGGCTGAAATGCGGCGGATATCTGGTCATTGAGCCCACGGAAGCCATGACAGTCATCGATGTCAATTCCGGCAAAAATGAATCTAAGAAGATGGGAGAAGAGACCTATTATCAGGTCAATGCCGAAGCGGCAGAAGAGGTTGCAAGACAGTTGCGTCTGCGGAATCTGTCCGGTATCATTATTGTAGACTTCATCAATATGGCAGAAAAGGAAAATCGTCAGAAACTACTGGAATACTTGAAAACGCTGACCGCACAGGATCCTCAGCATCCCCGGATCGTGGATATGACACCACTTGGTCTGGTGGAGATCACCCGTAAAAAGTCCCATCCCACCCTGGCAGAACAATGGAAAAAAATATAAGAACCTGCTTATAAACCAGTCAACACTCGTTTGGCTGGTTTTTTGTTATATTTCACAATTTTAGGAAACTCTTTTTAGTAAAAACGTTTCTTGAATATTCCCCTACAAAATGCTACTCTTGTATCAAAGGAAACTAAAATTTATATTTGAGTTTCCACAGAAACCTATGAAAGCATTCTATTCTAAAGACGGAGGAACACCTATGGATACCACAGATGCTCTGCAAAAAAACATTTTGGATGCCACCCTTCGTGTCTTCGATCGAAAAGGACTGAAGTTTACGATGGATGACCTGGCAAAGGAACTTTCCATCAGTAAAAAGACCATCTATACGGTCTATGACGACAAAGAAGCGCTGTTCCTGGCCATGGTAGATTATATTTTTGATTCGATCAAGGAAAGCGAGCAGATGATCCTGACGGATCCTGCGCTGGGAACCATCGAAAAGCTACAGCGCATCTTAGGCGTCCTGCCGGAAGGCTATCAGAATATTGACCTCAGAAAGCTCTATTCCCTACGGGACAAATATCCTAAGATCTACCATAAAGTGGAGCTTCGCTTAGAGACCGGCTGGGAGCCTACGATCCAGCTGATCGAGACAGGCATGGCAGAGGGCAGTATCCGCCCGGTTCCCATCTGTCTGGTGAAAATGATGCTGGAAGCCTCCATTGAGCAGTTTTTCCAAAGAGATATCCTCGCACAGAATCATCTGACTTACGTGGACGCCTTAAACGAGGTCGTAAATATTCTCATGTACGGAATCACACAGAGGCAGTAAATACGCAGACAAAAAGGGAGAAGGACTTATGACACATAGACTTTACTTAAACGACGACTGGCTGTTCACTGAACAGTTTGAGGACAGTTTAGTGGCACCGGAATATCCGGAAAACACACTGCAGCCTGTACGTCTGCCGCATACCTGTAAGGAAACCCCGTTTCATTATTTTGACGAATCCCTCTACCAGATGGTCAGCGGATACAGGCGCCATCTCCTGATTCCAAAGGACTGGCAGGGAAAACGGATCCTGCTTACTTTTGAGGGAGCTGCCCATGACAGTACTGTATTTTGTAATGGGAAAAAAGTGGGAGAGCATCACTGCGGTTACACTGCATTTACTGTAGATTTAACAGACAATGTACTCTATGGGCAGGATAACCTGCTCTGTGTCCGCTTAGACAGCAGAGAGAATTTAAACGTTCCGCCTTTTGGCTATGTGATCGATTATATGACCTATGGCGGTATCTACCGGGATGTCCGGTTGGAAGTAAAGGAAAAAGTCTCTCTTTCGGATATCTTCGTCCATACAGCGATAGATTTCAGATCGTCTCCCGTGACAGCGCAGATTACCTCTGAGATCACGCTTACGGAAAGTAATGAGAACGTGACCATCCGACAGTACTATATGCCGAAAAATACCGCAGCCGGCCAGGGATCCTGGAATCTTTTGTGCGAACAAACCGTTTCTGCAGATACTACCTGTGACAAGGAGATTGCTCTTACAGCAGCAATTACCGATCCTCTGTTATGGGACACTGAAGAAGCCAATCTCTATATTTTAAAGACACAGCTATATCAGGACAATACGCTCCTGGATGAGACAGAGACCACGTTTGGTATCCGGGAAGCAGTATTTAAAAAGGACGGCTTTTATCTTAATGGCAGGAAGTTGCGGATCCGCGGCTTAAACCGCCACCAGAGCTTCCCTTATGTGGGATATGCCATGCCTAAGAGCATGCAACGGCTGGATGCGGATCTTCTGAAAAAGGAGTTGGGTTTAAATGCCGTAAGGACTTCCCATTATCCCCAGAGCCATTATTTTTTAGAGCGCTGTGATGAGCTTGGACTTTTAGTATTTACAGAATTCCCCGGTTGGCAGCATATCGGCGATGATTCCTGGAAAGCACAGGCGGTTGCAAATGCCGAAGACATGATCCGACAGTACCGTAATCATCCCTCCATCATTTTATGGGGAATACGCATCAATGAGTCACCGGATGACGATGCTTTTTACGAAAAGACCAATGCCGTGGCACATAAGCTGGATCCATCAAGACCTACCGGTGGTGTCCGTGCCATGAAAAAAAGTCATCTGTTAGAAGATGTCTATACGTATAATGATTTTCTGCACGATGGTGAGATGCCCGGCTGTGATCCAAAGAAAAAAGTCACATCTGATATGGAGAAGCCTTATCTGATCAGTGAGTACAACGGGCATATGTATCCCACAAAGGCCTTCGACAACGAAGAGCGCCGCAGTGAGCATGCCATCCGCCACGCCAATGTACTGGATGCCGTGGCAGGTCAGCCCGATATTGCCGGAAGCTTCGGCTGGTGCATGTTTGACTACAATACTCACAAAGACTTCGGAAGCGGTGACCGAATCTGTTATCATGGTGTCATGGATATGTTCCGGAATCCGAAGCTGGCTGCAAATATCTATGCCTGTGAGCAGGAACAGACTCCTGTGCTGGAGATCACTTCCTCCATGGATATCGGAGAGCATCCCGGCTGTAACCGCGGGAACATTTATATTCTATCCAATGCAGACAGCGTGAAAATGTACAAAAATGACCGGTTTATCAAGGAATATCTGCCGGGGATGTCACCTTATAAGCACTTAAAGCACGGTCCCATCCTGATCGATGATTTTATCGGAGATTCTTTTGCACAGAACGAAAGATTCCGTCCGAAACATGCAAAGGAGATCACGGATGCCATGAATCTCGTAGCACGAGGAAGCCTGAACCACATTCCAAAGAGATTATATCTTACGGCTTTAAAACTGCTTCTGATCTATCATATCGATTTTGCGGAAGTGACCAGGCTGTATACGAAGTACATCGGTGACTGGGGCGGTACGGCTACCATATACCGGTTTGACGCTATCAAAGACGGCAAAGTCGTAAAATCCGTCACCAAAGAACCGGTTCGCGAAATCCGGCTGGACGCAGAAGCGGATCATACCATTCTGACGGAACAGCACAGCTATGATGTGGCACTGGTGCGGATCCGTGCAGTGGATGACCATGGAAATGTGCTTCCCTTTTATCAGGAGCCGGTTCGTCTGATTACGGAAGGTGACATCTCCATCATCGGACCTGACACCATTGCTTTACAGGGAGGCATGGGTGGAACTTATGTTAAGAGTACGGGAAGATCCGGTCGGGGAGCTTTGCTGTTGCAGTCACAGACGGCAGGGGAAATACGGATACCTTTTCAGATTATGATTTAATGGTTTCATTTGAGCGTTAGATTTCAAAGGATTTCAAAAGAAAGGATCAGGGTTACATTATGGGTTTAAGTGGAAAAGAAAAATTTTCTTATGGACTGGGGGCGGTAGGCAAGGATATGGTATACATGCTGTCTGCCAGCTATATTTTGTATTATTATCAAGATATTTTAGGCGTGAACGCCGTAGCCATGGGTATCATTCTGCTGGTTGCAAGAGTGTTCGATGCGTTTAACGATCCCTTCATGGGCGTCATCGTGGCAAAGACCAGGACCAGATGGGGGAAGTTCCGCCCCTGGCTGATGATCGGCACAGTAACCAATGCTGTTGTTCTGTATCTGATGTTCTCGGCACCTCCTGCACTGAATGGCAATGGACTGGTAGCATATGCGGCAGTCACCTATATTCTCTGGGGCGTGACCTATACCATGATGGATATTCCCTTCTGGTCCATGATACCGGCATTTACTCACAGTGGAAAAGAGCGTGAAGGATTGTCTACGCTGGGACGTTCCTGCGCCGGTGTAGGCTCTGCCATTATCACCGTGATCACCATGCTCTGCGTCAATGCCCTGGGCGGAGGAGAAGAGCGGGTCGGATTCTCCCGGTTCACCCTGATCATTGCCGTGCTGTTCGTGATATTTATTACCGTTACCTGCATTAATATCAAGGAAAAATCTACGGTAGATGTGGACGCACCTTCCATCGGTCAGATGTTCAAGGCGTTAATTCAGAACGATCAGGCGATGGCAGTGGTCATTACCATCGTACTGATCAACTGCGCGATCTATACCACCTCCAACCTGGTAATTTATTTCTTTAAATACGATTTTGGCGGAGATACCTGGTACAATTCCTATACACTGTTCAACACCTTCGGCGGGGCAGTACAGATTCTCGCCATGATGCTTTTGTTCCCGTTACTTCGTAAGTTTATGAGTACCATCCGGATCTTCTATGTCAGCTTCCTGATGGCAATTGCCGGATATGCTGTATTGCTTCTTTTATGTTTTACGAATATGAGTACTGTATTTTTACTGTTCCTTCCCGGCTTCCTGATCTTTGCCGCCAATGGTATGCTGACAGTACTGACTACCGTATTTTTAGCCAATACCGTAGATTACGGTCAATGGAAAAATCATCGCCGAGACGAGAGTGTCATTTTCTCCATGCAGACCTTCGTGGTAAAACTGGCTTCCGGTATTTCTGCGTTAGTGGCATCCCTGTGCCTGAACCTCTGCAACTTAAGCTCTGATACCAGCGATGCTGCGGCAGCGACAGGGGCTTCCGGAAGCTCTGTGGTAGGGCTTCGCATGACGATGGCGTTATTCCCTATTCTGCTCCTTGTCATCGGTGTCATTTTCTTTCATAAGAAATATCAGCTGACCGAAAAACGGTTAAAAGAGATTCAGGAGGCTTAAAGCATGATTCAGATTGTAAAAGATACAGATACGAGCCCATTGTTCTTTTTACAGACTGCCCACACAACCTACGGAATGCGGGTCATGGAGACCGGACATTTAGAACATCTGTATTATGGGGAACGTATCACTGTGGATTCACAGGATCCCGCCTCCTGCGCGCCCCTTGTCATACAGAGAGCCTTCGCTCCGGGAAATACCTGTACCTATGACAGGGAACATCCGCAGATCTCCATGGAAGATGTCTGCTTGGAAGTTGGTACGTTAGGAAAGGGAGATATCAGAGAACCTTTTCTGGAAGTCAGATTTGCCGACGGAAGTGTCACCTCTGACTTTACTTTTGATTCCTATAAAATTATTACTTTAAAGGAAAGAGAACAGTGCCTGCAGGATTCCGGACTTCCTCACAGCTATTCGGAAGTGGAAACTGATTCCGCGGAATGCCTTCAGATTGTTTTGCAGGATGTTACGAATCATTTGGAGTTGCAGCTGTTTTATACCGTATTCGAAGAATGTGATGTCATTACCAGAAGCGCACGGTTGATCAATCACAGTGACGCATCTGTCACCTTGGAGCGATGTCTCAGTGCACAGTTAGATCTGACAGAGGATTATTCCGTGATCACTCATTTCAGCGGTGCCTGGGCAAGAGAGATGCACAGAGAACAGATTTCCTTACGTTCCGGCAAATTTATAAATGCGTCTTATACGGGAACCTCTTCGAACCGCTCGAATCCTTTTATGATCCTGGGACATAAGAACACCTGTGAGACTTTTGGCTCCTGTATCGGCTGCAATCTGATCTACAGTGGAAATCATTATGAAGCCCTTGAGAAAGACTCTTATGGGAAACTGCGCTTTGTAAGTGGGATCAATCCACAGAGCTTTTCCCGGGAGTTGACTCCGGAAACGCATTTTGATACACCAGAGGCTGTTTTAAGCTATTCTTCGAATGGTTATGGCGGACTCAGCCGACAGTTACATTCCTTTATTAGAGAGCATATTGTGCGGGGAGTGTGGAAGAGAAGACCTCGTCCGGTTCTGTTAAACAGCTGGGAAGCATGTTATTTTAAGATTGATGAGAGGAAACTGTTGCAGCTGGCAAAAGTGGGAGCAGATGTCGGCATCGAACTGTTTGTCATGGATGACGGGTGGTTTTCCGGGCGGAATGACGATACTTCCTCCCTGGGAGACTGGGAACCGGATCCGAAGAAGCTGCCCGGAGGAATTGCTTCCCTCAGTAAAAAACTCAAAGCCCTGGGGGTGGATTTCGGTCTCTGGGTAGAGCCGGAGATGATCAGTGAAAACAGCCGTCTCTATCAAAAACATCCCGACTGGGCAATGATGATTCCGGGACATCCCCACTCCGAGGGACGTAATCAGCGCCTTTTGGATCTGTGCAATCCCGAAGTACAACAATATGTAATAGATTCCATGACGAAGGTATTTTCCTCCGGAGACATCCGTTATGTAAAGTGGGATATGAACCGTAATTTCAGTGATATTTATTCCCCTTATCTGCCGGCTGCGAAACAGGGAGAGACGGCACATCGTTATGTACTGGGGCTGTATCACATTATGGATGAGCTGACCACACGTTTCCCTGAAATTTTGTTTGAAGGCTGCAGTTCAGGTGGAAATCGTTTTGATCTGGGAATATTAAGTTATTTCCCGCAGATCTGGGCAAGCGATAATACTGACGCACTGTGCCGTACCGGGATTCAGAACAGTTACAGCTATGGATATCCCTTATCGGTATTTACAGCACATGTGTCATCTTGTCCAAATCATCAGACCTTAAGGATCACGCCCCTTGAGACCCGTTTTCAGGTGGCTTCCTTCGGTGTCTTAGGATATGAATGTAATTTAAAGGATCTGTCCGGAAGTGACCTCAACGCAATCCGGGAGCAGATTGCACTTTATAAAAAATGGCGGGATGTTTTCCAGTTTGGATCCTTTTATCGTGGAGCAGAAAACGAAGCTTCCGACTCGGAAACCTTATCCTGGACCTGCGTGTCCCCGGATGGAAGAAGAGCAGTGGGGCTGTTCTTCCGACGCCTGACAACTCCAAACCAATCCCATGACTGGTATCGCCCGGTGGGGTTACTTCCGGATGTGAAATATCATTTCTACGGCAGGAATATCAAATACAATCTGAAAGACTTCGGAGACCTTGTGAACACCGTTTCTCCGGTTCATATCAAGCAAGGATCTGCATTACAGGAGATTCTTTCGCGATTTGTAAATATGGATGGGGAAAAAGAAGAACTGACTGCTTACGGAGATACCCTGATGCGTGCGGGTATTGCCCTGAAACCCGCTTTCGCCGGAACCGGATATAATTCCGACACCCGACTGTTCCCGGATTTTTCCTCCCGAATTTACTTTATGGAAGCAGCGGAATAAAATAATAATGCTTTTTTATGTACCGACCACTTTCGTTAGACCTGAAAACTAACGAGGGCGGTCGTATAGAGTAAAGTTTTTGTCAGTTGAATAAAAGAAAAAAAGAGAGTACCAACATC
>OLNF01002543.1_pt1 | contig 14160 bp, 10 predicted proteins | sample 1673061 | NCBI WGS metagenome assembly OLNF01 (sample SAMEA3136751, study PRJEB25190) | human gut metagenome | reverse complement strand
CCCTGTCGGGGGCTTTGCCCCTGCGACCCCATTTTTTAATAAGCAAGAGGTTTTTCGACAGACTGTATTTTATTTTCACTTCATTATAAGCACTTCGCATTCAAGCGTTACGCCTGTCTGCTCTTTCACCCTTTGCTTTACTATGTCCACAACGCCCATCACATCGTTGAACGTTGCGTTGTCTTTATTTATTATAAATCCGCTGTGCTTTGTGCTGACCTCTGCGCCTCCGCAGGCTGTACCTTTAAGTCCGCAGACCTCTATAAGCCTTGCGGCAAAGTCGCCCTCAGGCCGCTTGAATGTACTGCCTGCGCTTGGATATTCGAGCGGCTGTTTATCCTTCCTGCGCTCCATCAGCGTATCCATACGGTCTTTTATCTTTTCACGCTCGCCTTTTGCCAGCTTCATTTTTACGGATGTTATGCAAAGGTTACGCTCCGAAAAAAAGCTGTGTCTGTAGGAAAGCTCCATTTTTTCAAGCGGAATTTCCTTTATATCGCCTTTCTCGGTGATATATCGGCAGGATACGACCACGTCCTTCATCTCGCCGCCGTAAGCTCCCGCATTCATAAAAATAGCACCGCCGACAGAACCAGGTATGCCGTATGCAAACTCAAGCCCCGTAAGCTCGTTTTCAAGAGCCACAGCACAGACAGCCGCAAGCGATGCGCCTGCGTTGCACTCTATATATTCACCGTCTACTCTCACCGAGCCGAAGTCGCTTCCTATAAGCAGTACAACTCCCTGAAGCCCCTCGTCACAGACAAGGATATTGCTTCCCCTGCCGACAACATAGTATTTAATATCGTTCTCACGGCACTGCTTTATAAGCTCGCACAGCAACGCCTCGCAATTTATCTTTATCATAACATCACACGGTCCGCCGATACGGAACGAGGTGTGATTTTTCATAGGTTCATTTTTAAGCACAACTGCGCCGTATTTCCCGGCGGTCTGCTCCAATATGCTGTAATCGTTCAAAGCATACTCCTTGTAAATTTATTTTTTTGCGTTTTACGCCAAATAAACTTCCCCTTATGAGCCTTTAGTCCTTGAGTCTGTAGAGATTTGCCGCTCCGACGATACCTGCGTCATTTCCAAGCTTGCATATGCCGAGAACGGTTGAACGTTCGGGGTTTATGCAGTAGCTCTCACGCTTTATATATTCCTCGAGCGGCTTTGTGAGATAATCGCCCTCCTTGCAGATTCCTCCGCCGATAAGCAACATTTCGGGCTGGAATGTGTTTACTACGTTTGTAAGTCCGCATCCGAGATAATTCAGGTACTCGTCAACAACAGCCTTACCGCTCTTGTCGCCTGCTCTCATAGCGTCAAATGCAGTCTTGCCGTCAACCTTGTCAATACTGCCTGCTATATTCCACATTGCGCTGTCCTTATCTTCTTCCATAGCCTTCTTTGTGGCTGTGATAAGTGCGGTAGCCGAGCTGTATGCTTCAAAACAGCCCTTTCTTCCGCAGTTGCACTGTCTGCCGTTATATTCGATAACAACGTGGCCAAGCTCCGCACCGCAGAAATTGAAGCCCGTGTATATTTTACCGCCGATTATAATTCCGCCGCCTACACCCGTACCGAGTGTGATTACGACAACGTCTTTATATCCCTTTGCCGCTCCGCCGAGAACCTCTCCGTATGCGGCAACGTTAGCATCGTTTTCAACATATATGTCAGTGCCCAGACGGCGCTTTAAAAGTCCGCCGAGATCGGTATTGTTAAATCCAAGATTACAGGAATAAAGCACTACGCCCGTGTTTCTGTCGGCTACTCCGGGTGTTCCTATACCGATGCTGTTGATGTCCTTTACATCGATTCCTGCTTCCTTGCAGGCAAGCTCAACACCCTTTGCTATGCTGTCTGCGATTTCTTCGGCAGGACGGGGAAGGTCTGTCTTTATGTTTGATTTTCCTACGATTCTGAAATCGTCATTTACCACTCCTACTTTTATGTTTGTTCCGCCAAGATCAATTCCTATGTTGTACATTATGTTATATTTCCTTCCGATATTTAATATATTCCTTGCTTTTTATGCTTATTCGCCGTCAATCTTCATCCGGCTCTATTTCGGCATTTGTCTTTATTCCTCTCAGCCTGAGGAAGTTTTCAAAGCGTTCAAGATCGGCATTTACTATCAGTTCTTCGGGAAAATCAATATCCTTAAGAAGAGCCTCAGCTTTTTTGAACGCACCTATCTTGTCGCAGAAATGCGCATCCGAGTCAACGATAACATAACAGCCGTTTTTTGCACAGGTCGGCAATATAATATCGTGCAGACGCTGTATAGATGTCTGACTTCTGAAACGGCTGACGTTGAACTCCATTGCAACGTTCTTTTCTTTGCACGCTTTTGTTACCACATCATAATCATACGGATAATCCGCCGATTCGGTATGTCCGAGGACGCACACCTTCGGGTTATCCATAACCTTTATATATGCGTTTGTGTGCTGCTCAGCCGTACCCGGTATTATGCAGGGGTTGTGCATCGACGCATTTATCCACTCAACGTTGTAATAAATATCATCGTTTATATCAAGCTCGCCGTTATATCCTGTAAGGTCTGCTTCAACGCCCTTTATAATACGCACTCCCGACAGGAAATGAGGTATAACGCCCATATTGCAGAAATGCCATATATGCGGCGAATCCTCCATATTTATGCAGTGGTCGGTCATGCCGAGATAGCTCAGTCCCGCCTTTGCGGCTGAAGCGGCATTCTCGCTTATAGTTGAGTATGCGTGATCCGATGCCAACGTATGAGTGTGCATATCAGCAACGAATTTCATTTTAGGGTCATATCCTTTCTTTTATCTGTTCTTACACATTTATTTATCTCAGATTGTAGAAAAAGTCTTTTTTAAAAATAAGGTGCTAGTTTACAATCCCTATCCCCAAACCCCTTTCCCCCGGTGAAAGGCTGTGTATGCTTGGTTGGCTTTGCATCGTGCAAAGCCCTTGTGCATACACGCCCGGCATCCGTGCCGGGGCTAAGTGTGGGGCTGCCGCCCTCACCCCGCTTGGGGCTATGCCCCAAACCCCATTTTTAAATTATATAGTTTTTCGACAGACTGTTATTTATCTTTATATTTTTCTTTTTATCAGCCCATGCTCTTGACTGTATCACTGCTCTCCATATCAAGTCCGAGATTATCAAGCAGCTCCTGTGCGGCATTGTAGCCCATTTTCTTCTGTCTGTTGTTCATTGCCGCAACTTCAAGTATAACCGCAAGGTTACGTCCGGGCTTTACGGGGATAGTCAGCGAGGGAACCTTTACGCCGAGTATGGAAACATAGTGGTTGTCAACACCCATTCTGTCGTATACCTTTTCGGGATTCCACAGCTCAAGTTCAACTACCATATCTATCTTTTCGCTTACCTTTACAGCACCCATACCGAAAAGCTGTCTTGCATTGATAATGCCGATGCCTCTCAGTTCCATAAAGTGACGGATATTATCGGGTGAACTGCCTACAAGAGTAATATTTGACGCTTTTCTTATTTCAACGGCATCGTCCGCTACCAGACGGTGACCACGCTTTACAAGCTCTATGGCGGTTTCGCTCTTACCTACTCCGCTCTCGCCGAGAATAAGCATACCTTCGCCGTATACCTCGATAAGAACACCGTGACGTGTGATTCTGGGCGCAAGCTGAAGGCTTAAATAAGCAACAAGCTTTGACGTGAACGTCGAGGTGCTTTCCTCACTGCGTAAAAGCGGAACGCTCAGTTCCTTTGAAAGCTCACGCATCTCGGGCATAATATCCATACCTCTCGACACTACCACAGCCGCCGGCTGTTCGCTGAAGAATTTCTTTATTCTCTGCGCTCTTATCTCTGCTCCGCACTGTTCAAGATATGCGGTTTCCGCCTTGCCTATTATCTGAATTCTGCCCTTGTCGAAATATTCGTAAAATCCCGCAAGCTGAAGTCCGGGTCGGTTTACATCAATATTTGAAATGAATATCTTTGCAGGGTCCTGCGGTGTGTGGATAACCTCGAGCTTGCACTCGTCGATTATCGCCTGTAACGATACGGTAAATTCCTGTGCCATACTGTTCCTCTTTCTGCTTATAGCTGTACTGCGGACATATCTGCCCTATCATAATAATTATACTACATCGCCGTGAGTAATGCAAGAGAGAATTGCGTATAACCGTCAATATGTGTAAATTCAGTAAATCCGTATAAAGCAAAGAGCGACAGCTACATAGCGTATACTGCCGCTTCTTTGCTTTTTTGCAGGCTAAGACAGAATGCTGTCGTCCTTTCGCTGAAAATATCCCTGCGGTTTTCTGCAGACAGGACAGTATTCGGGAGGGGTACTTCCGCAATGTATATGACCGCAGTTCCTGCACAGCCACACGGTTTCGCCGCAGGAGGTAAACAGGCTTCCGTCGGTCAGCTTATTCACGAACAGCTTGAATCTGCTTTCATGCTCCTTTTCAATATCGCCCACCTTTTCAAACAGATCGGCTATATTGTCAAGTCCTTCCTGCCTTGCGGTTTCGGCATACTCCTTATACATCTGCGTCCACTCGTAGTTTTCGCCGTGCATCGCCTTTTCAAGCGCATCGGCGGCTTCGGGTATCCCTCCGTAGATAAGTCCGAGCCATATTTGTGCGTGAGCCTTTTCATTTTTTGCTGTGGTGCGGAAAACCTGTGATATTTCCTCATTGCCGCTCTGTTTTGTCTTTTCAGCGAATATCTCATAACGCACCATCGCCGCAGACTCGTTTGCAAATGCGGTTTTCAGATTCTCAAGGGTCTTTGATTCGGATAATTGCATAAAAACATCTCCTTTTCTTAAGTTACAGATATTGTAACCGCAGGAAAGAAGATTATGCAGTGCTTTTGGCGGAACAGATATGTTTGTCAACAAGGAAAGAAAGCTGTGCTGTAAGGGAATATCGGGCATTGTCGGAGAAGTATAAAACGCTTGACTTTTGCTGACTCTTGTGCTATAATACCGATAACTTAAGGGAGTAGACAGCGGAATACCGTGACAAGTCAACATACTGACGGTGATAATGCTCTTTAATCACGTCTGGTTTGTCTTAAATGTTGAGACTTGAGTACAGGATAACTGTACTCAGGTCTTTTTTATTGCACATTTCGCATCAGACTCCCGCATAAGATTAAGGGCAATACCGCACAATTAGCGGCTATCGCCTTTGCCGCACGCTTACTTGTATATTTCCCGTCATCTTGCACAAATTTCGCTTGACAGGCGCAAGCCTGCCTGCACTCAATTTATACAATCTGACGAAAAATCTGACTGCGCAATCGCACGACAATAATTATGCGGTATTGCCTAAGATAAAACACCGGAGGACAAATTATGGGACTGTTGGAATTATTTCTTATCGCTGTGGGACTTTCTATGGATGCATTTGCGGTGAGTGTCTGTAAGGGGCTGTCCGAGCGACAGCTTAAAGCTAAGCATTATCTGATAATAGGCGCTTGGTTCGGCGGTTTTCAGGCATTGATGCCTGCTGTGGGTTATCTTCTCGGCTCGACCTTTGAGCAATATATCACAGCCGTTGACCACTGGATAGCATTCGTGCTGCTGTGCTTTATCGGAGGAAATATGATAAGAGAAGCGCTTTCAAAGGACGAGGAAAAACTCGATGCATCATTCAGCTTCAAGACAATGCTGCTGCTTGCGATAGCGACAAGCATAGATGCACTTGCGGTCGGCATAACCTTTGCGCTTCTTCCAGATGTAAATATAGCTGCGGCCGTCCTGTTCATCGGAGCAACAACTTTTATCCTGTCAGCGATAGGTCTGAAGGTCGGAAATGTATTCGGCACAAAGTACAAGTCGAAGGCGGAGCTTGCAGGGGGCATCATACTGATACTTATCGGTACTAAAATCCTGCTGGAGCATTTAGGGGTTATTAATTTCTAAGCGAGCATCATAACAAAAAGAGCAATCGTGTGACAGCGACTGCTCTTTTATATTATTGCGTATTATCAATCAAGGAAATATGTAGCTTCCATATCGGCTGTGCTGAGAGCAAACGCAAGAGGGAACATTCCGAATGCCTTCCCTACGTTGTTTGCATTTTCTTCGCCCGAAAATCCCATATGATAGCGTATAGCGAAGGCTTCCTCACGGGTAAGACGCATAAAGCCCGTTATCATATAAACTGACTTTTCGCCGTGACCGTAAGGCAATCCGTCATCGAAGAAGAATGTCGGCACCTTTTCCCACTGACCCGTTTCTTCGTTCTTCACATTTCTTGTGCCTCTTGTGTAGACATTGACCTTGCATATATCGTGAAGTAAAGCGCATACAGCTATCGTTTCATCACTTGCATTGAGATTATACAGCTCACGGACACGATCTCTTTCAAGATAAGCCTTGAAGCATTTATAAACGTTCAGAGAATGCTGTGCAAGTCCTCCGTCATACGCACCGTGAAAACGTGTGCTTGCGGGGGCTGTAAAGAAATCGCTCTTATTTATAAGATAGTCGAGCAGTTTATCCGAGCCTTCTCTTTTAACGCAATTTCTGTAAATATCTATTATCTGCTGTTTGTTATTTTCAATCTGCTCGGGTGTGAGTACCTTTGTTTCGTTGTTCTGCGTCATTGCAAAACCTCCTTTTCAGTTAAAGTCAAATAAAAGCCCCGCAATGCAGGGCTTAAATATTTTTATGCTTAATCTCCGAGTGCGATATTTTCAGGGAAGATGTTGGCACTTTCATCCTTTGAAAGATAAGTCGTGGTAACAAAGCCGTTAATCACCGCACCGTCGGAAATTGCGATTGAGCCTGCCTTTATATCACCGATTATGACAGAATCCCTGTCAAGCATTATCTTGCCTGAAATCTCGATATTACCCTTTATCTTACCGTTGAGCTGTGCCACCTGTGATGAAAGGTCGCCTATCAGCATCGAATCGTTAGCCATTACAGCCTGTCCTTTAAGACGTACATTACCCTGTACAGCCGAATTTTTCATGCTGATATTGTCACAGGTAAGGTCGCCTACAACCTTGCCGTTTATAGTGATATTCTTGGTCGTTTCAACGTTGCCCTTAATATTGCCGTCAATCTTCATATCTGCAAACGAGCGCACATTACCGTCTATCATAGTGTTTTTGGATATAACGGTCATTTCCTGCGAATTATCAGCCCTCATACCGCTCATAAAAGGATTGTTGCCGCCATTGTCCGAACCGCTCTGTACAAATCCGTTCCGGCCGCCTGAGAATCCGTTGTTCTGAGGTGTCTGCGTAAAAGCATCACTGCGTACATTCTGATCAAACGAGTTGCTCTGAGTGTATTGTTCATTCATATCACGGGCTATTCTCTGAGAAAAATCCTGTGCCTGCTCCTGCTGTGCAAAGCCGTTGCCCGCTGTTTCGGGGTTCACGCTCTGCTGTGCCTGCTGTTCGGACTGTTCGTTCTCGGACGGCTGAGTATTCTGTACGGGCTGTACAGGTTCTGTCGGCTGTGCGTCGGCAGTATCATTCATGTATGAGGCAACGTCCCTGACCTCTTTACGAGCGTCAGACGGTCTGGGATTCGTCAGCTCCTTCATAGCCTGTGTGAAATTATCCTTGATTCCCATTGTTATCCCTTTCTTGAAATCAGAATTTAAAATTGAACCGGCTTTATCTTCTGAGAAAGACTGCCGAATTTATAGCCTTTGTTTTTAAGCGCCTTGATTATATCCTCTATCACAAGCACCGTATTATCACGGTCGCCTGTATTATGGAAAAGTATCACGGGCGAGGAAAATTCCTCAGCGTCTTTTAAAACGTTTGTGTACAGTGTTGTCCAGCCGTAACCCTGCCAGTCGTTGCTGTCCACGTTCCAGTCGAAATATGTAAAACCTCTGCGATCCATCTCTGCGATAATATCATCACGGGTCTTTTCGTTATAATCGTTCACACTGCCGCCGGGAAATCTGTAAATGTCGGGTGCTTTGCCCGTAGCCTCAAGGACTATCTCATACGCTTCGTTGAAATCTTCGAGAAATGCGTCAACAGATGCGTATATCTTTTCGTAATCGTGAGATGCGGAATGTATTCCTATCGTGTGTCCCGCATTGCTTATTTCTCTCAGTAATGAATAGCAATACTCCGTTTTTTCGGGAACTACAAAGAAAGTAGCCTTGACGTTTTCCTGTCTCAGATAATAAAGCAGATTTTCCGTAAGTACCGAAGGACCGTCGTCAAATGTAAGATAAACGGTGTTTTCGCTATTTTTATATTCGCCGTCATATTTATCTGCATACAGCTTCGGGAAAAGTGAAGTATAGCTGTCCGCACCGGAGGACACGGAACTGTCGGTGCTTTCAACCGCCGATGATGAAGCAGACGTTGTTTCAGGCGCCTTTGTGGTTTCCGGGACAGCCGCCGATGTTTCGGGAGCCGCCGATGTTTCCGGCTTTGCGCTTTCGGTCACAGAAGGCTCCGCTTTAACATTGTCGGAGCTTTCTGTCGCCGAAGACGTTCTGCTCTGATCGTCCGATGTCTGTGACACCTGCGACTGCGCAGAAAGCTGAGAATTCAGCCTGTCTATCTCATCCGACTTTTTGCCATTGTCAACCGCAAGTAATATACAAAGCACCGTAGGCACTATTATCAGTAATGCCGTTACAGTCAGAATAAGATGCTTAAAAAATCTGACACTACCGAAATACAAGCGCACCACTCCCCTTTTACATATATCAGTATAATACTATATTTATCGGCTTTTGTCAAGTAAAGTCGAACCGAAACCCAAGAATTACTGACTTTTTTTCTTTATAATGTATTTATAGATTCAGAAATATATTTGTTGTTTTTTGCTAAAATCGCACTTCATTTTTTATTTATTTTCTATAAAATGTGAAATATCTGTTGTAAAAAATGCTCAAATGTATTATAATAGTTATATTATTTAATCTGCGTCGGCAGATGCAGGAGAGCGGAGGGTGATTTGTTGAATACCGAAGAGATTAAATGGATATCGTATTATGGCAAGGACATAAGTGCGATAAGCTGTTCTTTTCACGAAAAATTAAATAAATACGGCTTTTGTCTTGTCCTTGACGAATACGGCTCGGATAAAGCGACAAAGGCTCAGATAGGTATACTTGATACGGTGCTTGAGGTTCAGACACCGAACATTCTGCTGATATGCCCCAGACACCTTATGCATAGCTGGTACCGTTGTGTCGTAACAGGTAACGGCGTTGACTTCAAGATGATCTCCGGCTCGTCTAAGGCTATCACATATTTTAACGAAAAAGCGTCAAATACATATATAATTGCCGAAGAAGCGCTTGAGGCGGACAATCCTCTGATGCAGAAATTTGCGGACGCAGGTCTTACATGGGACCTTGTTATAATAGACGCAGGCCTCAGCACATCGGGCATAAAGTGCGGACTTTATTCGGAACACCTTAAAGCAAAAACGAACAAGCTCGTTATTCTCAGCCCCGTACCATGCGGTTATCACCAGAGCTACGATGAGATAAAGTCGCTTGTCAAGACACTGCTTGCCGACGAAAATAAAGCCAATGCGGTCGATGACATCAGCTTTGACGAAAAATCAATATGCTTCAACCCCTACACTCCGGTAATGCGTTATTTCGACAAATCGGTCTATAACGGCGAGGTAGCAAGAAATGTTGTGATGCTCGAATATGAATTCCCACAGGATTTCATCTCGAACTCACGACGTCTTATCGACATAAAGACAGGTCTTCCTCTTTATGCGCAGGGCGGTAACGTCTTTGAGGAATACGGACTGGAAGCAAAGAAAACCTACACCAAGCCCTCCTATAATATAGCTGATGTGCAGGAGCTTCGTCAGGTCGACAAGAAGCTCGACTGCTTCCTCACAAAGCTGGACGAGGTGCTGAAAAGCTCGGAAAACAGAGCGGTCGTTTACTGTGTTACCGGCTCGACCATCCAGTATCTGAAGAAAGTTATATCCGCTCTTTATCCTAATATAAACGGTCTTTTGAAAATAGACAGAGGCGACATATTCAACACACGCTACGATAATTTCACAAACGATGTGCGTGACAACGCAAGAGTAGTGATTACAGTTGACAAAATCGGCTCGATAAACCCTCAGGTAAAGAGATTTACCCATATATTCAACTATGAGCTTCCCGACAGCCCTGTTATCTTTGAACAGCGTGCCGCACGTCACGGAGGCAGAAACGAACAATCAAGAGAATTCATAGTTATGTGCGACAAGAACAATCTGTTCGATGCAAGAATGCTGTCAAAGGTTCTGTTCGGAAAGATATACAAGAGCATTGTAGCGGGGCTTCCCGGACGAAACGTGCTTTTCGACCTTCCTAATGCCGCACAGCTTATAACCGACGCTATACGGGATCTGCAGTACGTCTGCTCCTACACAGGCGAGGTTTCAAACTGTCACGATGTAATAACGCAATTCAAAAGCGATTACAACATTTCACCCTCTATAGATATTTCCTCTGCGGCAAAGACGCACGAATATACAAAGCTGAAGCTGGATAAAATCTACCGTGCATTCGGTCTTGAAAACAGAATAAAGGAAAACACCTCCACAGAAGAAAAGGTGCTGAAGCCTATGATAAAGGAAGCACTGGAACGCTTCAGCGGAGCACTGCTCTACCTGGACGATCAGCAGCATATCGTTGCGCTCGGCGGAACGGCGCTTGAGGAATGTCTGTACAGCGAGCAGTACCATTCATATAAGGAGCAATGCTCCACGCTTGATATTTCGGCGGGCATAAAAGCCGCTCAAAAGGCTTTTGAGAACTTTATCACCGATAACAAGAACGCAGAACTGCGTTTATGCGTAAATATGCTGCCTGATACGGTAAAGATGCCTGTGCTTCTCAACTCCTGGCGTTATCTTACCGATAACTTTATGATACAGGAAACATTCAGACAATTCATGAAAAAATATAACGAGGGAGTGATGTAAGGTGGAGGCTTTTCGTAACGAAGAAATTGCGGGGCTTTTAGGCGATTTTTATCAGGCGCACGCAAACGAGAACCGTGAAGTGATGGAACAGTCGCTGATGAAGATGCAGAACCTGCTTTACACAGGTGAAGCCGACAGCACCCCGTTCAAAGACTACTTCAACTCGGTATTCGGCGGACGCACACCGTATAACACTTCGCTGTCCGTAAGCGACTATCCGAAGGAATCAATAATAAGAGAGCTGTTACAGAACACATTCGGCTGTTACTACTCCGACCCCGACATCAAGGTTCTTTTCAACTTTGAGCAGGACGGCGAAGTAAGGCTCACATACAACGAGGACGGCTTTACGCTTGAGCAGATACTCTATTATCTCAGTATCGGCAGAAGCGACGGCGACAAATCCCGTGAAGGACGTTTCGGCGTAGGCTCAAAGAGCGTATTTATGAACGTTGAGTGGCTGAAGCTGCGTTCGAACAACTTCAATTTCAGAATAGTAAACGATGCGGGTATCCTCAAGATAAGAGAACTTAACCTTACCGCACCCGTTTTCAAGGGTACAGAGATCGTTTTCAAGGTTTCCGAAGAAGAACAGGCTAAGATCAAGGAAAACCTCGTAAACCTCACTATCCACAAGGGCGAATATATAAATCTTGTCGAATTCTGCTTTGCATTTATCAGAAAGAAGCAGCTTGGCAGATTCGGTGAAGCAGAAAATCCCAACCGCACGTTCAATGTTGCCATTATGGATATGGGCAAGCCTCTTGCGGTATATAAGGTTATCCGTTATCAGAAAACACCGGACGATGACCCGACAGTACGTTTCTTACAGAACGGCAAAAGCGTTATCGAATTTATCTGGCACGAAAACGAGGGCTTTGTATATCTTATTCCGTTTGCGGTTTCTTCCGCAAAGCGTGACACGCTGGTAAAAGTCCTGCTTGATAAATATAACTACTTCTCCACTTATGAGCTGACAGGTCTTATCAAGTCAACAGGAGAGGATTTCATCAAGGAAAAGCTGTCGGCATTCTTCATCAGTGTGCCGAACTCATATATTACCACTCACAGAACAGGCATCCGCCACGAATGTGAGGAGGAGGTTTCGGAAGCTATAAACCGTGATCTCAAATATATGATTGAAAAGTATTCACGCTATTTCGTTATCGAGCTGCTGCCGAGAACGAATTCAGACAAATATTATATGCGTCCGAAGCACTATGTGTTTGAATTCTTCAGCAATTATCTTTCTACCAGCGTTATGGTAGGCGATCTGCGCAGTGTTTTCCACAACAGCATCTCACTGCTTTTACCCGGAAAAAGCGAGGCTATGCCGTATTCCGAAGTAAAAGAGCTTGGCTTCTTCTCGCTCACAGACCACGTTTCAAAGCAGGAGCATGAGAACGGCTCGGCATTTACAGAGTATATCGAAGACGAGCTTGTCAAGATGCGTAAGGATGTATCGGATATGCCCGAAAACATCATAATGGCAAGCTATAAGTGGGTTGACGAGGACAGTGACGAGGAAGGCAGAGAGTTCTGCTACAACTTCAATTTTGACGGTAATACATACGTTCTTGACAGCGAGAGGAATCCTGCTATCAAAGACTTCGATTTGAGCTTCGGCTTCAGAAGTATAGTCAGCCTTAAGCTCGGCAAGTATGTTATAAATGACGCTGTTGCCGATGAGGACGCACTTATCGGAGCGCTCGGTCTGTTCGATACGATGTACGGTCAGGATTATAAGATAGGAATGAGATACTTCCAGTTCAACGTCCACTACCGTGACATCACCCATAACTTCGACGTTGCAAGAATGACAGTGCATAATCTCAAGCGGGCTTATGACTGCATTGTGGCGCACAAGAACAGCTTCGAGAATCACCAGATATACAACGAAGTCATAAATATGCTGATAAACAGCTTCACACAGGGCAAGGATACTATGACCTTCCTGCGTGAGATGAAATCGCAGGGCAGTGACATCACGCTCCAGCTTGATATTAACAAGAAGTTCAGATTTGCCGCATACGGCAAACAGTTCATGATACCGAGCAGTATCACCAACGCCGACCTTCTTGAGATAATCGGCGACGTTTATGCGCTTATCAACTGCGGAATGTTCAACGGACGTGTATTCGACTTCCCGTTCATGAAGTCCGGTTATTCGTTCGAAAAGGCTTCGCTTATGAGCCTTCTGCGTGAGAGCAATCTGACAGATGAAAAGGTATCGGCAACTATGCCTAACCTTTATATCTGCGACCTTAAAATTCCCCGTATCGCACTTCTCGGCGAAAAAGACAAGATTATCCGTATCATAGATATAAACGACCCGATAAGCGATGAGGAGCGTCAGAGCATCACAAAGTATGTTATACTCCGTGACGACTGCACCAAACCCGAATTTGCAAAATATGTCGAATATCTGCTGGTAGGCGAGAACAACAACGTTCTCAGCCAGTTCTACTCAAGCACCGAAGAACCGAACCAGGTACTTCTTGACCAGATTCCGTACTACTATAAGCCTCTGCCGTCAATTACCGCTGAGGAGCTTCAGTACCTGCGTACAAGATACAAGTCGCTCCGCAGCCTTTCAAACCTGCGTGTTTACCGCAACTATTTTGCAAAGGATATTAACGGCACGATGTTCGGCTACGGCGGAACCTGCTCCTGCTGCGGATTTGAATCAAGCATTATAAACAACTACGTTATAAAGAGCTTTGAAGTCGGTCTGTTCAAGGACGACAGAGAAGAAAAGTTCAAATTCTCTCTTTATATGTGCGCTAACGATTCCTATGCGGCAAGCGGCTGGATTATCGAGGATATAAGCATAGGCGGAATGAGTCCTTTCGTATGGCTTGACGAGATTGCAAGCTGTGAGGTTATTCCTCCCGAATTCCTGCTCTGCTCCATCAAGTACCGTTGTCAGCTGACCTACGATATAATAGGCAGTGAGGGACGTGAAAAGGGAGAGATAGTTACTATGGAAAGCGTCAGCGACGGTGAACAGAAGACGATGGACATCATACTTTCACCGCTGATGATGGCTAAGTGGATAGAGGATAACCTGTCGGACGAATACGACACTGCCGAATCTGCAAACAGCGAATCAAACGTAACAACAGCACAGTTTTAAGCGAAAACCGCCCTGCGAAAGCAGGGCGGTTCAGACTGTCGATAAACCTCTTGATTATATAAAAACGGGGTCGCAGGGGCGTAG
>OLNF01002534.1_pt1 | contig 14188 bp, 11 predicted proteins | sample 1673061 | NCBI WGS metagenome assembly OLNF01 (sample SAMEA3136751, study PRJEB25190) | human gut metagenome | reverse complement strand
TTCATCAACTTCTTCGATGGATTCCGTACATCTCACGAGATCCAGAAAATCGAAACATGGGATTATGAAGATCTGAAAGATATGGCAGATATGGATGCAATCGCTGCATTCCGTAACCATGCTCTTAATCCAAATCACCCATGCCAGAGAGGTTCCGCTCAGAACCCTGACATCTTCTTCCAGGCAAGAGAAGCATGTAACCCATACTACGATGCTCTTCCGGCAGTAGTACAGGAATACATGGACAAAGTTAACGCTAAGATCGGTACAGATTACAAATTATTCAACTACTACGGAGCTGCTGATGCAGATCACGTAATCGTTGCTATGGGATCTGTAAACGATACAATCGAAGAGACAATCGACTACCTTGCAGCAGCAGGAAAGAAAGTCGGTGTTGTTAAAGTTCGTCTTTACAGACCATTCTGCGCACAGGCACTCATCGATGCAATTCCGGATTCTGTAAAACAGATCACAGTTCTTGACAGAACTAAAGAGCCGGGTGCACTTGGCGAGCCTCTGTACCTTGATGTTGTAGCAGCATTAAAAGACAGCAAATTCGACGGTGTTAAAGTATTCTCCGGACGTTATGGTTTAGGTTCCAAAGATACTACACCTGCACAGATCGTAGCTGTATATGAGAACACAACAAAAGAGAAATTCACAATCGGTATCGTTGATGATGTTACTAACCTTTCCCTTGAAACAGGTGCTCCGATCGTAACAACTCCTGAAGGAACAACAAACTGTAAATTCTGGGGTCTGGGAGCTGATGGTACTGTAGGTGCCAACAAGAACTCCATCAAGATCATCGGTGACAATACAGACATGTACGCACAGGCTTACTTTGATTATGACTCCAAGAAGTCCGGTGGTGTTACAATGTCCCACTTACGTTTCGGTAAGAAACCGATCAAATCTACATACCTGATCCACAAAGCAAACTTCGTAGCATGCCATAATCCATCCTACGTAAACAAATACAACATGGTTCAGGAACTTGTTGATGGCGGTACATTCCTCCTTAACTGTGCATGGGATATGGAAGGTCTTGAGAAACATTTACCAGGACAGGTTAAAGCATTCATCGCTAACCACAATATCAAATTCTACACAATCGACGGTGTTAAGATCGGTATTGAAACTGGCATGGGACCAACACGTATCAACACAATCCTTCAGTCTGCATTCTTCAAACTTACAGGAATCATTCCGGAAGATCAGGCAATCGACCTTATGAAAGCTGCTGCTAAAGCAACATACGGACGTAAGGGTGATGATGTCGTACAGAAGAACTGGGCAGCTATCGATGCTGGTGCTAAACAGGTTGTTGAGATCCAGGTACCAGAGAGCTGGAAGAACGCTGAAGACGAAGGTCTTCATATGACTCATGCAACAGAAGGACGTCAGGACGTTGTTGATTTTGTTAACAATATTCAGGCTAAAGTTAATGCTCAGGAAGGTAACTCCTTACCTGTATCTGCATTCAAAGATTATGTAGACGGTACTACACCATCAGGTGCAGCTGCATATGAGAAACGTGGTATCGCTGTAAACGTTCCAGTATGGAACCCAGAGAACTGTATCCAGTGTAACAGATGTTCTTATGTCTGCCCACATGCAGTTATCCGTCCGGTAGCTCTTACAGAAGAAGAAGCTGCTAACGCTCCAGAAGGAATGAAGACATTACCTCTGACAGGTATGAAAGAATATAAATTCACAATGGCTGTATCCGCACTTGACTGTACAGGATGTGGTTCTTGTGTAAACGTTTGCCCAGGTAAGAAAGGTGCAAAAGCACTCGCTATGGAAAACCTTGAAGCAAGCGCAGACGAGCAGAAATACTTTGATTACACAGTTAAACTGCCGATCAAAGAAGATGTTATCGCTAAATTTAAAGAAGCAACTGTTAAAGGCAGCCAGTTCAAACAGCCTCTGCTTGAGTTCTCAGGAGCTTGTGCAGGATGTGGTGAAACACCATACGCTAAACTGATCACTCAGCTGTTCGGTGACAGAATGTATATCGCAAACGCAACAGGATGCTCCTCTATCTGGGGTAACTCCTCACCATCTACACCATACACAGTAAACGCTAAAGGACAGGGTCCTGCATGGTCTAACTCTCTGTTCGAAGATAACGCTGAGTTTGGTTATGGTATGCTTCTTGCTCAGAGAGCTATCCGTGATGGATTAAAAGCAAAAGTTGAAGACGTTGTTGCTAACGGAACAAACGAAGACGTTAAAGCAGCTGGTCAGGAATGGCTGGATACATTCTCTGTAGGTGCTACAAACGGCGCTGCTACAGACAAACTTGTTGCAGCTCTTGAAGCTTGCGGATGTGACAAAGCTAAAGAAATCCTTGCTCAGAAAGACTTCCTCGCTAAGAAATCCCAGTGGATCTTCGGTGGTGACGGATGGGCTTACGATATCGGATTCGGTGGTGTTGACCATGTTCTCGCTAGTGGACGTGATATCAACGTTATGGTATTCGATACAGAGGTTTACTCTAACACAGGTGGACAGTCTTCTAAGTCTACACCAACAGGTGCTATCGCTCAGTTCGCTGCAGGCGGTAAAGAGACTAAGAAGAAAGATATGGCTTCCATCGCTATGAGCTATGGTTATGTATATGTTGCTCAGATTTCCATGGGTGCTGACTTCAACCAGACTGTAAAAGCTATTGCAGAGGCTGAGGCTTATCCGGGACCATCTCTGATCATCGCTTATGCTCCATGTATCAACCATGGTATTAAGAAAGGTATGGCAAAAGCTCAGACAGAGGAAGAATTAGCAGTTAAGGTTGGATACTGGCACAACTTCAGATTCAACCCGGCAGCAGAAGGAAACAAGTTCTCACTTGATTCTAAAGCTCCGAGCATGGAAGATTATCAGGCATTCCTTGACGGTGAGGTTCGTTACAACTCTCTGAAACGTCAGAATCCTGAAAAAGCTGCTAGACTGTTTGCTAAGAATGAGGCAGAGGCTAAAGCTAGATTTGAATATCTGCAGAAGCTGATCGCTCTTCATAGTGCAGAATAATCTTTCCACTTTTTGAACGATTGTAAACAAGTTTGTAAAACTTTAAAAGAAAAATAAATAGATAGAGCTATTTATAGTGTCCAGACGATATATATGGGCCGCGGTACTTTGGTGCCGCGGTCTTTTTTTATCTTAATAAGGGACGTCTGAAAATAGAAAAAGATCTGGGGCTCAGCCTCGGAACCATTGTATTTCTAAGCATTTGGAAAGCCGCTAAAATCATTCAGAAATAGCTCAAACTCGCTTCCGCTCAGACAGTGAGCGATTTTTGAATAACGCGTCTTCCCAAATACTAAGAACTACAATGAACCCTCAAATTCGCCCCAGATCTTTTTCCATTTCCAGACTGATGTTGACTTAGTGATAAAGAATATGAAGGTTTTTAATATATATATTTCGTTATAGATAGATGTAAACATGAAAATAAAACTAAATCAGTTACCGAGAATGGAATGAATGGTAACTTAAATCAGTGGATGTGGGTCAGGGAAATGGAGCAGTGAAAAGAAATTAATTTGACAATGATAATATATTTCACTATAATCATTGAGAACTTGAAAGTGAATTATAAAATGGTTTAGAAACCGGAAGGGATATTATGAGAAGATTTGTTACAAGAGAAAGCAAAAAGGATTTCTACATATTATATACACTTGTATTTGGTATCATATCTTTTTTTATCTATTATCAGTTCGCAGGTAATGGGAAGTCTCTGGTGTGGAGTCATGACGGGATTCCGCAGCATTTGAATTCTCTGGCGTATTATGGACGTTATCTGCGAAAGGCACTGTATACGATTTTTGTTGAACATAAATTATCATTGCCTATGTGGGATATGAATATTGGTTATGGATCGGATATCCTTACGACATTGCATTATTATGTGATTGGTGATCCTTTGACTTTACTGTCTGTGTTTGTACCGGCGGATAAAACAGAGATTTTGTATGAAGTGCTGATCTTTCTGAGAATTTATCTTGCAGGAATTTCGTTTAGTATTTTTTGTTTTTATCATAAGAATCCAAAACAGGCAACTTTCATGGGAACTTTGATTTATATTTTTGCGGGATGGACGATCTATGCTGCAATGAAACATCCGTATTTTTCTAATCCTATGATCTACCTGCCGTTGGTTCTGATGGGAATTGATAAGATTTATAAGAAAGAGAAGCCATGGCTGTTTATCTGGGCAGTTGCAATATCTGCCATGTCGAATTTCTATTTCTTTTATATGATCTGTATTTTCATGTTTATTTATGCGGCATTTCGCTATTTTGGTATTTTCAGTAAGCGGAGCGTAAAAGATGTATTCATCTGGCTGCTGAAATTTATCGGTTATTATGCGGTGGCATTGATGATAGCGGCAGCAATTTTTTTGCCGGTAATTATGACACTTTTTGGAACAGATAGATTTCAGGCAGAGAACTATGTGCCGCTGTTATATGATAAGATCTATTATGAAAAATATCTGGGAAATCTGATTGGCGAAAATATGATTCAGTGGGGGGTTGCCGGATACTCTGCGGTTGCCATGGCAGGCGTGTTTGTGCTTTTTTCTAAGAAAAAGAAATATCTGGATCTTAAATGGGGATTTGCGCTGCTGAATCTGTTTTTGCTGGTTCCTTTTGCCGGACATGTGCTGAATGGATTCTCTTATGTGTCAAACCGCTGGATATGGGCGTATGGGATGATGATCGCTTATATTTTTGTGAAAGCTTATCCGGAGCTCTTTACGCTGACAGTAAAGGAAAAGAAAAAGATATTTATTATGGTTGTGGTTTATTGTGCGCTGGCATTATTTGCAAAAGCGGCAAGGACACAGAGAAATATGGCGGGAGTGCTGGTGCTGGTACTTGCTGTATTTACTGTGACCTCTTTTGGTAATATTTTTCTTCAGGGAAAGTATATGTGTGGTTTGCTCAGTGCATTGCTTGTGGTAAGTATTCTGCTGAATGTTTCCTATCAATATTCTTATGAAAAGGATTATCTGTCAGAGTTTGCAACAGCAGAGGAAGCGGTAGATAAACTGGAATCAAATACGGACAAAGCAGTGCTGGAAACGGGAGATGAGGGAGTTTACCGTTATGATCAGTATGGGGCACTTCCTTATGATAATACTTCTATGTATATGGGAACTAACAGTACAGCATATTATTTCAGCCTTGCAAATAGCAGCATTAGTGATTTCTTTAGTGAGATGTACCTGAACACACCCTGGGAGCAGCATTATGAGAATCTGGATGGCAGAACCATTCTGGACAGACTGGCTTCTGTAAAATATTTTGTGATCAATGGCGATAATTACCGTTACCTTTCTTATGGATACAATAAAGAAAAAGGTTCTGCAGGAAGCGGAAATGGAGAAAGCAGGGCATATGAGAATGAGAATGCACTGCCATTGGGATATACCTATGACAGTTATATTCCGGAAACAAAATATAAAGAGATGGATGTTGTAAAGAAACAGCAGGCTCTGATGGATGGTGTAGTACTTGAAAACAGTACGCTTCCCACAGCATCTACCTATTTTGATGATGAAAATATCCAGTATCGTATGGAGACTGGGGATGGATGTACACTTTCGGATGGGAAAATTAAAGTAACAAAAGAGGGAGCTCAGCTCAAACTTGTTTTTCATGGGCTGACTGATAGTGAGAATTATCTGATTGCAGATAATCTGGATTATGATAGTCTTTCTCCACGGGAACTGGTAAGTAAGAGCAAATGGGAAAAGATGTCTGATTATGACAGAAACAAAGTTTTAGATGAAGACAGTCAGTGGCGTTACTGGAAGGAGTCGAAAGAAGCAGCAATGTCTGTTGAGGTAAACGATATTACAAAGACTATGAAGATATTCACTGACAAATATAACGCATACAGCGGACGACACGATTTTCTTTGCAATATGGGATATTCCAGAACAGGGCTTCGCACTATGACCATTACCTTTGCAAATACCGGTGTTTATACTTATGACAAATTGAGAGTTGTCAGTCAGCCGGTCAAGGGAATTGAAGAAAAAACTGAAAAACTTGGCCAGGAAACCCTTGAGAATGTAGCAATGGGAACTAATGAGATTACAGGAAATATTACAGTGTCAAAGAAGAAGGCGCTTGTGCTGTCTCTTCCATACAGCCAGGGATTTACTGCATATGTGGATGGAAAAGAGACGAAACTGCAGAAAGCAAATACCATGTTTATGGCACTGGAACTGGAGCCGGGTGAGCATGAAATCCGCCTGACATACTGTACTCCATACCTGAAACCCGGAATGATACTCAGTGTTGCCGGACTGGTCATATACATGATCATGGTATTAGTTAGGAGAAGAACCAGAACTGCATAATTGCTGTGCATGGTGAAATGTGATGGCGGGAATCGTGAACAGTAACACTGCACAAAAATAGAGAGCATTTGTAGGAATTTAATTACAGCAGTACAATGGACATTTCTGTAAATTTGTGTATAATTAAACAGGAAATATGCAGTTATTTGGTTATGAGCAGGCAGCGAATGCGAATTGTGAATATTTTTTGACTGCACCTGAGGCAATAAGAAGATGAAAAATGCTGTCAGGATTGTGACAGCTGGAGATGAGGAATGACATCATGAGTAAATTATCAGTGGTACTTCCGGCGTATAACGAAGAGCTTATGGTAGGAAAAACCTGCCGCGTACTTGCACAGGTTCTGACGGAAGCGCAGATTCCTTATGAACTGGTGGTGGTGAACGATGGTTCCAGCGACCGGACATGGGAAGAGATTCAGAAAGCAGGAGAAAAGGATGCGAATGTAACCGGCGTTCTTTTTTCCAGAAATTTTGGAAAAGAAGCAGCAATCTTTGCCGGACTTGCGCAGGCCGGCGGCGATGTAGTGGCTGTGATGGATTGCGATTTGCAGCATCCTCCGCAGACGCTTATCGAAATGTACAGATTATGGCAGGAAGGTTATGAAGTGATTGAAGGTGTGAAATCTGACAGAGGGAAAGAGGGATTTCTGCATAAAGAGTGTGCCGGATTTTTTTATGACATCATGTCTAAAGCTACGAAAGTGAATATGAAAGACGCATCGGATTTCAAAATGTTAGACCGAAAAGCGGTAGATAGTATCCTGTCTATGCCTGAAAGAAATATGTTTTTCCGTGCGACTTCTTCATGGGTGGGATATAAGACTACCAGCGTGGAATTCGAGGTTCAGGAAAGAGAAGCGGGTGTTTCTAAATGGTCTCCGTGGGCACTGGTGAAATATGCTTTTACTAATATCGTGGCATTTACTACATTTCCTTTGCAGTTTGTTACTATTACAGGGGTAATGTGTTTTGTATGTTCATTAATTCTAATGATTTATTCTTTGGTGCAGTATTTTGCTGGTTCTGCAGTGGAAGGATATACAACACTTTTGATGGTCCTGCTGTTGGTGGGAAGCGCCATGATGATTAGTCTGGGGATTATAGGATATTATATCTCTAAAATCTATGAAGAAGTAAAACGCAGACCAAGATATATTATTTCCAAGGTTATCAGAAATGGTGACAAACAGGAAAGATAGAATAAGACAGAGGAAGAAAAAGAATTATTATGAAACAATGGATCAGAAAAATGTATGAGAGTTCCGTGATTCGTTACATTTTCTTCGGCGGATGTACAACGATGGTTAATCTGGTCAGCTTTTTCATACTGAGAAAGCTGAATGTGGAGCTGAACATTGCCAATATTATTTCTATTATAGTGGCAATTCTGTTTGCTTATATAGTAAATTCAAAGTATGTATTTCAGGATAAATGTGAGACACTGAGAGATCATATCCAGCCTTTCTGTAAATTTATCAGTGCCAGGCTGGTTACGATGGTGATCGAGGTCGGAGGAGTATGGCTGCTGGTATCTGTAATGGGAATGAACGACATGATCGGGAAATTTCTGACACAGTTTATTGTGTTGATCTTAAATTACATATTCAGTAAATTTTTTGTATTTACAACGGGTAAATCAAAATAAAAAACTTTTCAGGAAAAGAAAATGAACAGAGTAAATAATAAATAAACAGATGAAAAGAGAGGTAGAACTCATGACACTGGAAGAAATTATTGCAAATATTGGACCGCTGGATCAGAGTGCAATGAACATTGCACAGAAAAGATGGGATAGTATTGCGAAACCCTTGCATTCTCTTGGAAAGCTGGAGACACTGCTGATTCAGATCGCAGGGATCACAAAAGATGCAGATATCGATCTTTCTAAAAGGGGACTGATCGCTATGTGTGCAGATAACGGCGTGGTAGAAGAGGGTGTGACACAGACTGGGCAGGAGGTGACAGCTATCGTAGCTGAGAATTTCCTGAAGTATGATACATCTGTCGGTGTGATGTGTAAGCAGAGTCATACTGAGATTTTTCCAGTGGATATGGGGATGGTGACGGATACAAAAGTCCGCACAGATCATAAGGTTGCTTATGGTACACAGAATATGACAAAAGGACCTGCAATGACCAGAGATCAGGCTGTAAAGGGAATTGAAGGCGGAATTGCAATGGTAAAGGAACTGAAGGATAAAGGATATAAGATTCTTGCAACCGGAGAAATGGGAATCGGAAATACTACTACCAGCAGTGCAGTGGCTTCTGTGCTGTTAAATCAGCCGGTAGAAGAGATGACTGGACGTGGGGCAGGACTGACAAGTGAGGGACTGATTCGCAAGATCCGGGCGATTAAGAAAGCAATTGAACTGAACCGGCCGGATCCGTCAGATGCTGTTGATGTTCTGGCGAAGGTTGGTGGCCTGGATATTGCGGGAATGGCTGGTGTATTTCTGGGCGGTGCTGTTTATCGTATTCCGGTTGTGATGGATGGTTTTATTTCCTGTGTTTCTGCACTGATCGCAATGCAGATCTGTCCGGCGGCAGGGGACTACATTATTGCATCCCATGTATCCAAGGAACCGGCTGCACATTTGATCCTGGAGCATATGAATAAAGAGGCAATTCTTCATGCAGATATGTGCCTGGGTGAGGGAACCGGAGCTGTTGCACTGTTTCCAATCCTTGATCTTGCAGCAGCGGTTTACAGTTCTATGAGTACTTTTGATGATATTCATGTGGATCAGTACGAGGAGTTGAAATAATGCTAACACTTGTGACGGGAGGAAGCGGAAGCGGGAAATCTGCTTTTGCGGAGGACAGAGTGCTTTCCTTTGGGGAGGCAGAGCGAATTTACATAGCGACAATGCATCCATTTGATGAGGAGAGCAATAAAAGGATCGAAAGACATCGAAAGATGCGTGCTGGTAAAGGTTTTGAGACTATAGAATGTTATACAGGGCTTAAAAATGTAATCCTGCCGAAAGGCTGTGTGGTACTGCTGGAATGTATGTCAAATCTGGTGGCGAATGAGATGTTTGAAGAGCAGGGTGCTCATGAACAGACTGTACAGGAGATCATAGTCGGAGTGGAGAATCTGCTGTGTCGGGCAGAGCATGTAGTAATCGTGACGAATGAGATTTTCTCGGATGCAGTGGTATTTGACGGAGAGATGGACACTTATCTGGAATATCTGGGAAAGATTAATCAGGGAACTGCAAAGCGTGCTGATGAAGTCATAGAGGTTGTGTACGGGATTCCTGTGTATCACAAAGCAAATAGTAATTGGTCTGTATAGAAACTGCCCTTAGCAATGCTATACGGTAAAAGAATAGCATTTTACTGTCTGATCGTGTGAAGGGAATGCCGAAGTAATAAATAATATGAAAAAGAGGAAGCATAAATGAAATCTTTATGGAACAATTTTAAGGTAGCATTTGCCATGTTTTCCAAGATTCCGATGCCCCGTGCGGATTGGACAAGGGAAAACATGAAATATATGTTCTGTTTCTTTCCATTTATCGGAGCAGTGATTGGAGCGCTGACGATGCTGGTGGCATATCTGGGACTCTGGTTTGGCTACCAGCCGGGATTTGTGACAGCAGTGTTGGTTCTTGTACCTGTGTTTGTAACAGGCGGAATCCATGTGGATGGTCTGTTGGACACTTCAGATGCTCTTAGTTCCTGGCAGGAGAGAACAAGGAGGCTGGAGATTCTGAAGGATTCCCATGCAGGAGCGTTTGCGGTCATCACAGCGGCCGTATATTTTGTGACCTGGTATGGTGCTTATGATCAACTGTATACATCGGAGAATCTGAGAGCTATTGGAATTATGAGCCTTGGTTTTATGGTATCTAGATGCCTGTCCGGAATTGGAGTAATTACTTTTCCAAAGGCAAAAGCAGATGGTACAGTGGCTGAATTTTCCAGGAATTCTTCTGATGTGATTTCCAGGAATGTGCTGGTGGTTTATCTGGTGGTCCTTGCGGCTGTGATGATCTGGATCCAGCCAATATGGGGGATTGCAGCTATTGTGGAAGCATTGGTGGTCTTTGGATATTATCATCATATTGCTATGAAGTATTTTGGCGGGACGACCGGTGATATTTCAGGATTTTTCTTGTGTATCTGTGAAGCTGGGATGGCTGTTGTCCTTGCTGTAGTTTCTAACTTGTTTGTAATGTAAGGAAAACATAAAGGAAGTGAAAAAGTATGGAAATGATAATTGGCGGCGCATATCAGGGTAAAACAGATTATGCAAAAGCAAAATATCCCAATCTGAACTGGATTGATGGTGCTTCGGGATCCGAGGAAGAATTGATGACTGCGCAGGGGGTGCTGGATTTTCAGAAATATATCCGTGAAGAATTAAAGAGATGTGATGATGTATCAGATCTTGCAGAGAAGATCATCAGCAGAAATCCGGAACTTGTGATCGTTTCTCAGGAAGTAGGGTACGGAGTAGTGCCTGTGGATGCGTTTGACAGGAAATACAGAGAAGCGGTTGGACGTGTATGCACAAAACTGGCAGCATACAGCAGTAAAGTAACGCGCGTAGTCTGCGGAATTGGGACGGTGATCAAGGATGCTTAAACTATGGCTGATCAGACATGGAAAGACAGAGGGGAACAAGCTTGCCCGTTATATCGGGACAACGGATGAGCCATTGTGCCAGGAAGGAATTGACTTTCTTGGAAAGATGGATTATCCTAAAGTCCAGAATATTTATATAAGTCCTCTGAAGAGATGTGTGCAGACGGCAGAGATTCTTTTTCCGGGAGAGCTGGTACATATTATTGATGAACTGGCTGAATGTGATTTTGGCGAGTTTGAGAATAAAAATTACAAAGAACTGGACGGAAACCCCAAATACCAGGAGTGGATTGACAGCAACGGTACACTTCCTTTTCCGGGAGGAGAGAGCAGAGAAGCATTTAAGCTTAGAAACCTGAGGGGTTTTGACAAGGCAGTGGCCGGATGTATTCGTAATCATGCAGCGGAGACTGCACTGGTGGTTCATGGCGGTACGATCATGAATATTATGGAAGAATATGCGGACATTCAGAAACCGTTTTATGAGTGGCATGTTAAGAATGGCGGCGGCTATGAAGTGGAGCTGGATGAATGGATGTGGCAAAATGGGAGAAAGCAGCTGAGAGTAAAAACATCAATTATGGAGGGATGAGAAATGGGAGAGACATGGCAGAGAAGTGTTTTGAAAGACAGAGCGAAACAGGCATTTAAGAAAAATTACTGGTCAGCAGTACTCGTGAGCCTGATTCTGGCGATTATTCTGGCGGCAGGAACTTCTTCAGGTGGAAGTTCGGATCAGGTTGATTTCACAGATTATACACAGTCAACAGGAGAATATGGAAGCATGATTTCCGGAGCTGCACGTATAATTGGAATATTTAGTCCGGTACAGCTCTTTACAATGCCATTTACAGCGATTTTGGGATTGTTTACTATGAGTATGGCAGTGGTTCTGGCAATTGCACTTTTTATTCTGAAAATATTTGTATTTAACGGACTGGAAGTTGGCGGAAGAGGTTTTTACATTGAGAATATGTATTCAAGACCGGGAGTGGAAAGAATTCTTGGTGCATTTAAATCCGGATATATCGGAAATGTAGTAAAGATTACTTTCTTCAGAGATTTGTATTTATTTTTGTGGTCATTACTTCTGGTTGTTCCTGGAATTATAAAATCTTATGAGTATCGTATGATTCCGTACCTGCTTGCAGAATATCCGGATATGCCCCAGGAAGAAGCTTTCCGTAAAAGTAAGGAAATGATGTATGGAAATAAATGGAATGCATTTGTACTTGATCTTTCCTTTATTCCGTGGACAATTTTATCTACGATCACATGTGGAATCGTTGGACTGTTTTATGTAAAGCCATATATGGATGCAACAAATGCAGAATTATATGCTACCTTACAGATGAATAAAAAAATATATTAATTATGGAAAGAATGAAGTTGTTCATTGCTGAAAATGAATGCTTCGTTCTTTTTATTTTAATATTTTGAGAAAATAAAAACTAAAAAAAATTTGAAAAACCAAAAAGATTTTGTAATTCTCTCTTGCAATATGACGAGAAGTATGTTACAGTATTAGTATAAAATTCCTAAACAATAGGTAAAAAGCAATAGCGAATTGGTGATTTTTAACAAGTAAAAGGAGGAACTATATGCTGGTAATTGGTAATGGAAGAATGATCACACGGGACGCATCCAACCCATTCATGGAGAATGGTGCTGTAGCAATGGATGGTAACACCATAGTAATGGTGGGGGTAACTGAAGAAGTAAAGAAAGCTTATCCAGATGCTGAGTTTATTGATGCAAAGGGTGGGGTTATCATGCCGGCATTTATTAATGCCCATGAGCATATCTACAGCTCCTTCGCAAGAGGATTAAGCATTAACGGATATAATCCAAAAGGATTTCTGGATATCCTTGACGGATTATGGTGGACAGTTGACCGTCATCTGACACTGGAACAGACAAAGCTTTCCGCATATGCAACATACATTGATTCTATTAAGAATGGTGTAACCACAGTATTTGATCATCATGCAAGTTTTGGACATATTACAGGTTCCCTTAATGCTATCGAAGAAGCAGCAAAGGACTTGGGAGTACGTACATGTCTCTGCTATGAGATTTCTGACCGTGACGGAATGGAGAAATCAAAAGAGTCTGTAATGGAGAATGTGAACTTTATCAAACATGCACTTGCAGATGACAGCGATATGATCGCCGGAATGATGGGTATGCATGCATCCTTTACAATCTCTGATGAGACAATGGCTCTCTGCAATGAACTGAAGCCGGAAGGCGTTGGATATCACATCCATGTAGCAGAAGGCATCTATGATCTTCATCAGTGCCTGAAAGAGCATGGCAAACGTATTGTTGACCGTCTTCATGACTGGAATATCCTTGGACCGAAGACTTTACTCGGTCACTGTATTTATGTAAATGAACATGAGATGGATCTGATCAAAGATACAGATACCATGGTCGTACATAATCCGGAATCTAATATGGGTAATGCATGCGGATGTCCTCCAACCATGAGAATGGTACAGAAGGGTATTCTTACAGGGCTTGGTACAGACGGATATACTCATGACATGATGGAATCCTGGAAAGTTGCAAATGTTCTTCATAAACATAGTCTCTGCGATCCGAATGCAGCATGGGGCGAGGTTCCACAGATGCTCTTCGAAGGAAATGCGAAGATTGCAAACAGATACTTCAAGAAACAGCTTGGTGTCCTGAAAGAAGGCGCAGCAGCAGATGTGATCGTGATCGACTATGATCCGCTGACACCAATGAACGAGAACAACATTAACGGACATCTGATGTTCGGCGTAAACGGAAGCATGGTTCAGACTACTGTATGTAACGGTAAAGTTCTTATGAAAGACCGTGAAGTTCTTGTATGTGATGAAGCGAAAGTTATGGCAGACTGCCGTCAGGCTGCAAAGGAACTTGCAGATGACATTAACGGCTAAGCTGTAAGAAGATAAGGCGAGTAGAAGAAGAAAAAAGTGTAAATGCAAGCCAGGTGGAAAAATGTTTTGCGTTATTAAGGAGTACTTTTAGTAAAGTATACTGCTGAGAAAACGGGAAAATAACGTTTTTCTTTCCTGGCTGAAATAAACGTAAATAAAAAAACGGATGGAGAAAAACCATCTCGTATAAAAATAATGGAGGATCGGATTATGAGTGAAGTCATGACCTGTATGCCCTTTGAACAGTTAATGAACTGGGTATTAGAAGAAAA
>OLNF01002533.1_pt1 | contig 14188 bp, 14 predicted proteins | sample 1673061 | NCBI WGS metagenome assembly OLNF01 (sample SAMEA3136751, study PRJEB25190) | human gut metagenome | reverse complement strand
CGCTGACGCTGCGCGCCGACGACCAGACGCTCACCGACGACCACGCCGAGGAGACGATGCGCAGCGTCCTCAAGGCGCTTGAGGAGACGTTCCACGCGACCATCCGCTGAGCGTTCAAAACAACGAAAAGTTATTAAGAAATTATTTAGAACTTTTTTCGAAAATGGTTGAAAAGTGGCTTTACAGTCTTGCGTTTTTTGGTATAATAGACGCAAGAACTTGTATGAGGGAGGGCTTCACATGGAAGACGCAACCAGACGGTTTAACGCGATCGACAACAAAACAGAAATGAAAGAGATCCTCACTTCCGTGTATCATTCCCTTGTTGTCAAAGGCTACAACCCGATCAACCAGCTCGTCGGCTACATCCTCTCCGAGGATCCGACGTACATCACCAACTACAACAACGCCCGCAGCCTCATCTGCCGCCTCGACCGCGACGAGCTGCTGCAGGAGCTGTTGACCAGCTACTTGGACAAGTGAAGCAAGCGCTGTTATGAAACGAAAAAGACCCTGCCGAGAGGCAGGGTCTTTTTGCATATCCGCGCAGGCGCGCCAGAAAAGCACATCAGAGGTAATTTTTGTTGCCACATTCAAGATTTTGTCGTATATTGTAATATAAGGAGATAGCAAACCGCCCCATAAGCGATTTGGAGGTAACGCCATGGATTAAGAGAAGCGCAATGACGAGATGCCGGAAGAAGCCGGCAGCGGAACGACCACCAGCGCAGCGCATGAACTTTCGGGATATGAACCCGCTCCTTCATGAGCGTGGCCATCAGCATACCATCGATCCCGGATTTGCGCCCACCGAGCCCGTACCCCCACTGTTTTAGATGTCTGAATATCTTAGCACATTCTGTATGCATGATCGAAATCAAATGAATCCGTACTGGAGGTTCAGAAAATGATCAAGGTAAATCACATTTCGTCAGAGCATGTTATTCAAATGGTCGGCGCCGGCCTTTGCAACGAATTATGGGTAAACGGAATGATGAATGAGCTCCGCCGTCATCCGAACGCCATTCCCTGCAGCCCCGGAGAGATCCCGTCTATGCTGATCCCGAAATGCAACGGACCGGAAAAGGTAGAATGGGGCTTTACGGCCGGAATGTCATGTCTTGTGACGGAAGAGCCGGGAAAGATCCGGATCAGAAACGCCGAAAAGTTTCCGGCCTGCACAATGCTGGCGCTGCTGAGCTGCTGGTATTACGCCCGGGCTTCTGCCAAAAAGAATCTCACGACGACGCTTATGATCCCGGAAAATGCGAAGGAATTCACAGCCCTTCTGAACAAAGTTGAGCCAAAGCTTGCAGGCGTGGTGATCAAGCGCAAAAGCATCCCCGCAGAAACGCAGCAGGAGACCGCGCCGCGCCGTGCATTCAGCCCGAGCAACAGCATTGCCTTGTGCCAAGGCGTGCAGGGCGTTGATATCGGCAGATTTCAATTTTTCGCAAAATGCATCAACGGCAGCTTCAAAGCGGGCGATGCGGTCACGATCACCGACGGATCCTATACCGTCAGAGCGGAGCACTGCCCGATCCTCTCCCTGAGCGACAGAACAAACAGGGAAATAATACGCTCCTCGGATGATGCAGGCGATGATATATTCGGCGCATATATTGCAGTGTGGTTCCCGAATAACACCGCGTTCAACGGCATTAATATTATTAAGGAAAATCCTCAGCCTGCCTTTACACCCGAAAAAATGCCCGCAGAAGTCGTCATCGCAGAGCCGGAAGCAAAACCCAAGGGCGGTTTCTTCCAGCGTCTGTTCGGCAAAAAGGACAAACAAGAAGCGCCCGTGCAGAGCGGTCCTGTCAAGCAGCCTTCTGATGTGCAAAAAGTTCTCGACGCAGCGAATTGCGCGACCTCGCTTGACCTCTCTATGAAGGCCGCCGAAAAAGACGCGTACCCGAAATCATCGGAAGCCGAGCTGCTTAAGATCTTTGCCGAATACTTTGCCCCGAACACAAGCTTCTATTCCGCGCCCGGAACGCCCGCATATACCGCATATTTTGGGGCAATCCAAAAAGCCAAGCTGGAAATATTCGCCCACGAAAAGCTGTTTTCAAAGCCACAAAGTACACCTTGCAGGAACTCGCAGACATATTGAACCATCCCAAACCAATGGTGACAAACATGGTCCTGCTGGGGCTGATTTTCCGTGTCGGTTGGTATTGCGTAATCGAGGATAAGCTCACTTGCATTGATTTTTCCGAATATGTTCCGAACTGCATTGCGCTCTACCTTTTGCTGACAGCTCAGAAAAAGCCTGCTGACAAGCGCACGCAGGGGATCGATGCCGGCGAGCGCACGGACCCCGAACCGCTTGCCCGTGCGTTAGATGGCTTAAAGCCCTGCGACCAGAACTGGAATCCTGTCATTTTGGGTATCTGATACGAAGCAGCCGATATCTATGCTTCGCAAAACGAAACATGGGCATCGGAGTCGATGTGCTCATCGCTCCGATGCCTATTTGCCATGGATTTTCGTATTTTACGCAAAAACCGGCCTCGGAACTGCCTCAATGATCATGCCGAAGCCGGTTTTTGCTGCACGTTCCGCGCCTTAGACTATCTTGCCCTGAAAGCAAAAAATCGCTCCCGTCAAAGACGAGAGCGATTCGCGTTGGCAGCGGAAGAAGGATTCGAACCCTCACAAACGGAGTCAGAGTCCGGTGTGCTACCATTACACAATTCCGCTACGAACAAATGATATTATACAGATATTTTCGGATTTGTCAACCCTATTGTCGAATATTTTTCATGGAATGAAAAATCTTTGTTTGGGCTCTGCCTGCGCATGCAAGCAGAGCCCAAACAGCGGGTCAGCAGTCGAGAATTTTTCCATCAACGGAGATCGTGACGACCTGCCACGGAAGGAATTTCCCGCTCGCACGCAGCGCCTCCCGCGCCGCGTGTTCGAGTCCGCCGCAGCACGGCACCTCCATGCGCACAACGGTAACGCTCCGGAGATCGTTGCCACGGATGATCTGCGTGAGCTTGTCGGTATAGTCCACCGCGTCGAGCTTCGGGCAGCCGATGAGCGTGATCTTCCCTTTCATGAATTCACTGTGCATGTTCGCGTAGGCATACGCCGTGCAGTCGGCCGCAATGAGCAGTTTCGCGCCCTGAAAATACGGCGCGTTGACCGGCACGAGCTTGATCTGGCACGGCCACTGGCCAAGCTGCGACGGCTGCGGCACGGCAGTCTGCGGCTGCGCGGCCTCCTCACGGCGGATGCTGCGCATCCGGCTGCCGGGACAGCCGCCGGTGTGCGCAGACGCGCTCTGCGCCTGCTTTTTGCGCATATTCGCCTGCACGGCCGCAGCATCATAGGCAGCCGCCTCGCGCTCAACAAAGTGGATGGCGTCCATCGGGCAGGCCGGCAGGCAGTCGCCGAGACCGTCACAATAATCGTCACGCAGGAGCTTTGCCTTACCGTCTACAATGCCGATCGCACCCTCGTGACACGCTGCCGCACACGCACCGCAGCCGTTGCACGCTGCTTCATCGATCTGAATGATTTTCCGGATCATTGCAATCCTTCCTTTCCAAAATAGCCGGAATTTCCGGCGGACTTGACTTTCTGAGGATAAGATAGCATAATAAAAGCCACAATTCCGTTGTCAGAACAACAAATGGAGCAAAAAAACATGAACATTTCCCTGACCAGCACGCGCCTGTTTCGCGGGATCGACACTGCGCAGCTGCAGCCGCTGCTGCAGTGCCTCGGCGCTGTGCGAAAGCGCTATGCGCGCGGCGAGACCATTCTCGCTGCGGGTGCACCGACCGAGCAGCTTGGTATGGTGCTCTCCGGTATGGCCATGATCGGCCACGATGACATCTGGGGCAGTCACAGCCTGCTCGGTCACGTCACGCCCGGAGAGGTATTTGCCGAACCCTACGCCTGTATTCCGGGGGAACCGCTGCGTATCAGCGTGACAGCCGCTGAGGACACCGAGGTGCTGTTTCTGAACGTCGGCAAGGTGCTCACGACGTGTACGAACGCCTGCCCGTTTCACGCACTGCTCATTTCGAATCTGCTGGCTGTGTGCGCAGAGAAAAACCTGCTCCTCTCGCAGCGCATCCTGCACACCGCGCCGAAGGGCATCCGGGCGCGGCTCCTGTCGTACTTTTCCGCGTGCGTGCAGCGCACCGGGCGATACAGCTTTGATATTCCCTATAACCGGCAGCAGCTGGCTGACTATCTCAGCGTCGATCGCAGCGCCATGTGCAGTGAGCTGTCGCGGATGCAGCGCGAGGGGCTACTGAGCTATCACAAGAACCATTTTTCCGTGCACGAGGCACTGGAGTAAATCGACGAAAGGCGGACACGACATGACGAGAGAAGAATACGCGAAGCGGATGAAAAAGCACCCCGACTGGGCACCCGGCTGGGACGCGATCGACGCGGCCTTTGCAAAACTCTACCCCGAAGCAGAGCCGGTGCGTTTCGAGAGCGAGCTGCACGACCGCGCGGCGCTCGGCGGCGAGGAATATCTCGACGGCTTTGCCGTCTACGACACGGGCAAGGGCTATCAGCACGTCGTCACCTACGGTCTGAGCGAGCTGTACCCGAGCATGGCGGCCTTCGGTTCGGAATACAGCAAGTGGGGCTACGAGCTCACGCTCAAGGTGCGCGAGAGCTATGCCGAGACCGGCACATGGGCGCTCGACCTGCTGGCGCAGCTGGCGCGCTACACGTTCGAGACCGGCAACTATTTCGAGCCGGGCGCATACATCCCCGGCGACGGCAGTTCCCTGCACCCGGAGCTGAACTCGGCCATCACGGCGCTGGCCATCGTCAGCGACACGACCGCCGCACCGATCGAGACCGTGCATGGCAGGGTCGCATTTTTGCAGCTGGTCGGTCTCACGCAGCCGGAGCTGGACACAGTCACGCGCGACCCGGACGCGCTCACGGACATTCTGGAGCGGATGCGCGCAGACGATCCGGAGCTGGTGCTCGATATGCGCCGAACGAGATCTTACGTATAACAGCACAGACCGCCGCACCGTATCATCACGGTGCGGCGGTCTTGATTTATGCCAGAACGCTGCTGTTTTACTTTGCGAGCAGCTCCGCGCAGGCCTCGCCGAGCAGCCGGATGCCCTTTTCGATCACCTCGTCACTGCTGTTGGAGTAGTTGATGCGGAAGGTGCTGACATTGCGCGCCTTCTCATAAAACGGATCGCCCGGGCAGATGGCCACGCCCTTCGTGAGCGCGACGCGGTAGAGATCGACCGCAGACATACCGTTCGGCAGCTCCGCCCACAGGAACATACCGCCCTCGGTCGGCGTGAACGCCACGCCCTCCGGAAGGTACTTGCGCATGCAGTCCATCATCAGCTCCGCCTTGTGCTTGTAGAGCACCTTCGTCTTTTCGATGTGCGCGTCGATGTCGTTGTCTGCGAGGTACTGCGCGAGCACGAGCTGCGAGAAGATGTTCGTGTGCAGGTCGGCGGTCGCCTTGTAGGCGAGGAGCTTTTCACGCAGCTCCTTGTTGCGCACGCACACCCAGCCGATGCGCATACCGGGCGCGACGATCTTGGAAAACGTGCCGAGCATGCAGCACTGCTCTCCCAGCTCCTTGCCGAAGCTGTCGGTCGCGGTGCCGGAAAAGCGCAGCTCACGGTACGGGTTATCCTCGAGCACGACGATGTCCGTGCCGCGGAAGATCTCCACGACCCGGTCATGCGCCTTTTGGCTGTAGCTCAGACCGGTGGGGTTCTGGAAATTCGGAATGACGTAGGCAAACTTCACGTCCGGGTTCGCCGCAACGACCGCCGCGAGCGCGTCGCAGTCGATGCCGTCAGGGGTGATGGCGACCGGCAGGATCTCGGGGTCAAAGAAGTGGAACGACTGCAGTGCGACCAGATAGGTCGGATCCTCAACGATCACCTTGTCGCCGGGGTCGAGCATGCACGCGCCCATCATCGTCAGCACCTGCTGCGAGCCGTTGGTGATGATGATATCATCGGCCTGCACGCCGAAAACGCCCATCGTCTCGTAGCGCTTTGCGATCCACTCGCGCAGCGGCTGATAGCCCTGCGTGCCGCTGTACTGCAGCGCCATGACGCCGTTATGCTCGAGCACCTTGTGCGCCGCCTTGTCCATCGCCTCGACCGGGAACGAGACCGGATTCGGAAGTCCGCCCGCGAAAGAAATCAGCTCGGGAGAGGCCGCTGCCGCAAGAATGCTTGCCGTAAATTCGCCCTGAAAATCGGGACGCAGGATTTTGTTAGAAAGTCTGGGATGCATAATTTCTCCTTTCATGGGCGCTTGTGGTATTCTGTTTTTTCGACAGGCAAGGGCTCATAATGGGACGATTATAGCACGCTGAGATCGCCTGACAAGGGAATTTTTTGATGGGGCGCAAAATATGTAGACTTTCACAGAAAGACACGCACAGGTGAAATGTCCCGCTGGGCAAAACGCACATCCGCGCCGTGCGGACACGGCGCGGATGTGCATCTGTAAAAAAGCATTACGTTTGGGGTATATCGATCTCGCTGCGATCACGCAGCGCCTGTGTGACGGCGGCGCGGATCTCGTCGAGCGGCTGCCCGCTCTCGCGTGCGAGCCGTGCCAGGTCGTCATATTCCGCCTTCTCGCGCGTGACGCCATAGCCCTGCGCCGTTTTGACGCGCACCGGACCGAAGCGCGTCTGCACAGTCTGTGTGCGTCTGGCAAGACTGTAGCGAGCGCAGCTGCGCTCGCGCACGCCGAGCGTCGTCGTATTGCGAAAGATGCAGCGCAGCATGACATCCCGCTGCTCCGGACGGCAGAGACAGGTGAGCACAACGCCCGGACGGCTCTTTTTCATGCCGGCGGCGGTGAAATACACATCCAGCGCGCCAAGCGCAAGCAGCGCATCCATGGCAAAGGCGAGCGACTCTGCGGGCAGATCGTCGATGTTGCAGCACAGCTCCACGACCTGCTCATCGCCATGCCCGCTCTCACCCAGGAGCACGCGCACGACGTTTGCCGCCGCAAGATCCTTCGTGCCCGTGCCGTAACCGGCGGCGGAGACGCACATCTGCGGCATCGCACCGTAGTCAGACACGAACTGCCGCAGCAGCGCCGCGCCCGTGGGCGTGCACAGCTCGCCCGTCACGCTGCCGGCATAGACCGGCACGCCGCGCAGCAGCCGCTCCGTCGCCGGGGCGGGCACAGGCAGCACGCCGTGCGCACAGCGGACCTGACCGCTGCCGACATGGATCGGCGAGCAGAGCACGCGCTGCGGCTGCAGCGCATCCATGAGCGCACACACGCACAGCACATCCGCCAGCGCGTCGAGCGCGCCGACCTCGTGAAAATGCACCTGCTCGACCGTGCAGCCGTGCACCGCGCTCTCGGCGTCCAGAAGGCGCGCATACACCGCCTTGGCATTTTCCCGGATCGACCGCGAAAGCGGCACGGTGTCCAGAAAGGCCATGATCTCGGCCGAGCTTGCGCCGCCGTGCGCACACTCTGTGTGCAGCGGGTGCGCCCCCTCCTGATGCCCGTGGATGCGCACGGTGACGTGCGTACCGCGGATGCCGCACTTGGCATCCGGTGCGGCGGACACCACTGCCCTGCCGCCGAGCGCCGCGTTCATATCGGCGAGAAACGCCGCCGGATCGGGATGCAGCTCCAGCAGCGCCGCCGTCAGCATATCACCGGCGCAGCCCATGGAGCAATCAATATACATGGTTTTCATTCGCGCTCTGCCCTCGCTTTCGGGTCTAACTCGATGGTGGAAAAATACGCGGACAGCCCCGCGGTGATCTGCGGCCACAGTGCCCGTGCCGCCGCGTGCTGCGCCGCCGGAAGCTGCAGCAGCGCGCCGCCGTCGCGCAGGCGCACACGCAGATCCGTGAAGCCGAGTGCGGACAAAAATGCCTCGCTCTGCTCCACCGCCCGGAGTTTTTCTGCCGTGATCGGCTCGCCCGTCGGCACACGCGTGGCAAGGCAGGCATAGGCCGGCTTGTCCCACGTGAAGAGTCCGGCCGCCTTGGAGCGGCGGCGCACCTCCGCCTTGGTCAGGCCGCAGAGCCGGAGCGGCGAGAGGATCTGCGCCTGCTCGAGCGCGCGCATACCCGGCCGGTCGCCGCGGTCATCGCTGGCGTTCGTGCCGTCGAGCACGACGGGATACCCGTCCGCCGCAGCGGCTGCGCAGATCGCGCCGAAGATGCGGCGCTTGCAGAAATAGCAGCGATCTGCCGGATTCGCGGCAATGGCATCCTCGCACAAAACGTCCAGCTCCAGCTCGCGCAGCGGCACACCGAGCGCCGCCGCCATCCGCCGGGCATCCGCACGCTCAAACGCCGGCTGAAACTGCGAGCGGACAAAATACGGCATGATATCCGCGCCGCACGCAGCGGCGCTGTAGAGTACAAACGCAGAATCCGCCCCGCCCGAGAACGCGAGCGCGGCCTTCGGATGCTGCGCGAAAAAATCCGTGAGTTCCATGGTGCACCGTCAATCAAGATGGTTGATCATGCTGGCAAGATAGCCCGCGCCGAAGCCGTTGTCGATGTTCACGACGGACATACCGCTTGCGCAGGAATTGAGCATACTCAGCAGCGCCGCGATCCCGCCGAGCGACGCGCCGTAGCCGACGCTCGTGGGCACGGCGATCACCGGACAGTCGGCAAGACCACCGATGACGGACGGCAGCGCCCCCTCCATGCCCGCGACCGCGACAATGACGCGCGCAGACATGATCGTGTCCAGCTTGGCGAGCAGCCGGTGAATGCCCGACACGCCGACATCATACAGGCGCACGACCTCGTTTCCAAGCGCCTGAGCCGTCAGCGCCGCCTCTTCTGCAACGGGGATGTCGCTCGTGCCGCCGGTCGCAACGACGATGCGCCCCTTGCCGCCGGGCGGCGGGAGCTCGCCGATGATGCCGACTCTGGCAGTGCTGTCGTAGTTGAGCGGCAGCGCCGCCTCCAGATAGGCCGCAGCCTCCGCCGACAGGCGCGTGATGAGGATCGTCCGCTGACCGCTGCGCAGCATCTCCCGGGCAATGCCGAGAATGTGCTCCTTCGCCTTGCCCTCGCCGAAGATGACCTCCGGCACACCCTGACGGATGCCGCGGTGGAAATCGACCTTTGCGTATTCGCCGATCTCCTCAAAGGGCTGCATCTTCAGCCGAAGCGCCGCGTCGTCCGGGGTCACGTCGCCGCTGGCGACCTGCTGCAGCAGCTGTGTCAATTCCTGCTTATCCATTGGCGTCTGTCTCCTTATCGCGCATGGTTTCCCGTCAGCGCCAAAATGCTGTCTGATAAATTACAATATACCGCACAGGCCGCGCATCCGCAAGGGGGAAAACCGCATTGCGGGTGCATCCGGGCAAAGCGAAAACCGGAGCGTTTCCACTCCGGTTTTCAAAAACGATGGTGCAAAGCCTTCGCGTGCCTCAGTGGCAGCCGTGATGACCGCAGCCATGGTCGCCGCAGGTGTGGCCGCCCTCACCGTGCTCGTGATCGTGGTGGTCGCAGCGGACGTTCGGGTTGTAGCCGAGATTTCCGGCCAGCAGCGCATGGACAGCCGCGTCGGCATCACCGCTGACGCCGCCGAAGAGCCGGATGCCCGCCTGTGCCAGCGCCTGCTGCGCGCCGCCGCCGATGCCGCCGCAGATGAGCGTGTTCACGCCGTGCTGCATCAGGAAGCCCGCCAGCGCGCCGTGACCGCTGCCGTTGGTGTCGACCACTTCGGAGGCAACGATCCTGTCGCCGTCGATCTCATAGATCTTGAACTGCTCGGTGTGGCCAAAGTGCTGGAAGATCTGGCCGTTTGCGTAGGTAACTGCAATTTTCATGTTTGCTTCTCCTTTGTGTTGTTGCATATTCGAATGGGTTTCTTCTGATTTTGTCCGGCAGCCCTGTTTGCAGCGTGCCTGCTCCTGCCCGCCGCAGATGCGGTAGCTGCCGCCGGTGATGACAAGCTTTCTGCCATATACAAGGCACGCGGCGATCTTGCGCCGGGCGCTCTCATAGATCTCCTGCACGGTGGAGCGGGAAATGTCCATCTGCGCGGCGCACTGCTGGTGCGTGCGCTGCTCGAGATCGACAAGCCGGATGACCTCGTACTCATCCAGCGTCAGCAGAATGGGGGCTGCCTCCTCATGTCCCTGCGGGCAGAAGGTGTCGACCTGCGGCGCATCGCAGATCCGCCGGCATCGCGGTGGTCTCGGCATAGCGTCACCTCCAAGGCTTTTATTTTCGGTATATGCCGATTATAATGCCACTGTGCGCGTTTGTCAACACCTTTGTTCGCGCCGCCGGACAGCAAAAAAGGAAAGGGCGCTTACCCTTTCCTTTTTCCTGTGTTTGGCTCAATGCCGGTCGGCCACGAGGCGCTTGGCCACGTCGGTCAGCATGGAATAGTAGCCGAGCTTGTTGACGTGGATGCCGTCACCGCCGCCGCAATCCGGGTTGAGTCCGCCCGTATCGTTGCGCAGGTGCGTCGTGACATCGATAAACCCATAGCCCGCCTGCTCGACGGCAGCCTTGGCCGCGGCGTTGTAGCGGTCGATCTTATCGTTCGAGGCGAAGTTCGACCCGGCATCGATCGGCGTGATCGACGCGACATACAGCTTTGCCGACGGCAGCTCCGCCTGCGTATCGGCAAGGAAGCTGAGGTAATTCTGGCAATAGGTCTCCTCGCTGGTCATGTTGATGTCGTTCATGCCCATGGAGAAGATGACATACTTCGGGTTGATGACCTTCAGCGCCTCGAGCGCGGTATACGTACCGCCGTTGATATCAAATGTATATTCCCGCAGGCTGCGGATGCCGACGTTTCCGGTCGCAACGACCATGTCCTTCGGCAGCACATCGTAGACGAACAGACCGCTGCAGATGCTGTCGCCGACAAATGCACAGTCGGACAGCTGCACCAGCTCGTCGTTGTCAAACGAATAGCCGCCATAGGGCGGAAGCTCGATCGACGGCGTCGCGCTGACGGTCTCCTCCACGGGGGGCGCGGTCGGCGTGGGCGTAGTCTCCGCCGGCGTCTGCTGGCTGTGCGACTTTTTGAGCGCCATAAACACCGGGATTGACACCGCCACAAGAACCACACACAGGATGATGATAACATTGCGCGCCGTCTTTTTCTGTTTGCCTTTGCGTTCCACTTGCTGAAAACATCCCTTCTAAACAAACTATTCTTTTACTATAGCACGCAAAAGCGGTTCTGTCGAGTGGTGTCACATACGTTTTTGCGTAACGAACCGGGATGCGGCGAGCCGCTCAGCCGTAGGCGACGGGATGCGCCTTTCTCAAATACGCGCCAAGGCAGCGTTTTTGTATGCAGCGTCGTCGGTCACTTCCCGGATGAGGCGGAGCTTTTCGGGGAAACGAACGGTCTGGTCCTCATCCCGCAGCTCGATCTCGACGATTGCCCGGTCATCCCAGAAGGGATATACGTCGATCTCAAAATACTGGTTGTCATACGTCAGGCAGTAGCGATCCTTCCGGATCGGCCGCCGCGTCGGATCGGCATCCATCAGCAGGCGCACATACTCCCGCTCGGACAGCCGCCGCTCGATCTCCACGCGCTTGAGCTCCGAGACCGTCCGCTTGGTGGTCAGATAATAGACATAGTGCCCGTCAGCCCCCCGCTGACGCACGCGCGTCTCCTCACCCGCTGCGGAGGTCAGATACGTCTGGATGATCTCGACCTTCCGGCAGTTGGGCAAAGAAGTGAGCCATTTCATATCCGGGTATTCGATGAGATATTTGCGCTCGATCTCCAGCGGCTCCGGCTCCCCGAGGAAGGCAGAGATCTCGGCAATGAGGCGCTTGAGCTTGTCCTCAAAATCCGTCGCATTATCAATGACGCGCAGATGCGGATGCCCCGTCCATGCGGCAATGATCCGATCATCCAGCGCTGCCGCCTGTTCCGGCGTCTCCGTGCGGGCTGCATTGTTCGCCGTCGTATAAAACTCGACCGCGCCCTTTGCCGCCGTCACCAGATGAAACACCGCATCATAACCGTCACGCAGCGTGATCTCATCCGTGCCCAGATGCGCAAGGACGGCGGCAAACTCCACGCTGTCCATATACGCCTTGTTGTCCAGCGCGCCGCGGTCGCACACGATGAGCACCTTGTCGGCGTTCATGGTTTTTGCCGCCTGCTCAAAAACGCGTTCCTTTTCAAGCTGCAGGTGCATCTGGCATTTCTGATAGTCCGCGTTTGAGCCGCACGTCCACGGGGCGACGCCGCCTGTGATCAGCTCCGTCGCCGTTTCCGGCACGAACAAAACCGCATACCCCTTTTGCGTAAACGCGTTTTGGATCCAGCTCATGGCCGTTGTCTTGCCGGCGCTCGGTCCGCCTGTGATCACGATCTTTTTGACATCCACATTCTTTTCCCCCTCTCGGATACGCAGCAGCTGCTCCACACTCACCTGAAAGAGCGCGGCCAATTTCCGCACCGTCTCCATGCTCGGCTTTGCACTGCCGACCTCCCATTTGGACACCGCCTTGTTGGTGACGCCGAGTCTCGCCGCAAGCTCCGCCTGCGACAGCTTTGCCTCAGAGCGCAGCCGGTAGATGTAACGGCCAAATCCGTAATCGTTCATCCGCACCCCTCCTTCGGTTTCAGTATACAGGTATGCGCCGCCATGCACAAGCGGCCGCCTGTCGAATCGCGGTAGAACTTGCCGCAGCAGCCAAAGTCACCTGCCGCCGTGACTGTAATAGTAATCCCCGGCTTCCTCGAAATCCGCAAAGTCGTCCCGATCCCAATCGTAGAAATCATCCGGGTGCACGAAATCGCCGACATTCGGCCCGGAGCTGTTCGTCTTTTGGCTGCCGCTGTTCGGTTTTTGGGGCGCACGGTCGTTTTGCTTGCGATAATCGTGCACCTCAATGACCCAGCCGTCTGCACAAAACGCGGTAAAGATCACCCTATCGCCATAGAAGAATTTATATTCCGTCACAGGTATACTGCTGCCGCTCAAGGGGTCAAGAACCAGTTGCGATATGTCAAGTATACCATATATCCCCTGTTTTGCAACAAATTTCACACTCCGCAGCGCCCATGCCGCAGGGGTAGGCGCTCTGCGCCAGCTGCTCTGCGGTGACGGCGCGGTAAAAGCTGTAGCCGCCGGGCAGGTGCGCGCAGGAAAAGCCGTGCTGCGCCAGAATGCGGCAGGCAAGATAGCTGCGCAGCCCGGTCTGGCAGTTGACAAAGACCGGCTTTTCGGGGTCAAGCTCCGCCAAATGCGCCCGCAGGGAATCGAGCGGGATATTGCGAAAGCCCTCCAGATGACCGCGGCGGTATTCGCCCTCGGTGCGGATATCCAGCAGCGTCGCGCTGCCGTCACGCGGCAGGCCAAACCGTGGGGGGGAGCAAAACGAACATAAACAAGGCGGCATTTTCCCGTTCTCATTGTGATACCATCCGAAATCGCAAAAATGCCTTGAAAAAATATTGTTTTTCTGATCCTTTCGGTCTAATATCACAGTATAAAAACATTCTTCCAAAAAAATCAATTTATCATGGAGGTATTGCTATGCAGAAGCTGGAGAAGCTGTACGAAGGCAAGGCCAAGATGGTCTTTCGCACCGACGACCCCGAACTGCTGATCGTCGAATACAAGGACGACGCCACCGCCTTTAACGGTGAAAAACGGGGCACCATCGCCGGAAAAGGCGTCATCAACAACCGGGTGACCAACCACCTGATGACGCTGCTGGAGGAGCAGGGCGTGCCCACCCACTTCGTGCGGGAGCTTTCCGACCGGGAGACCCTCGTCAAGAAGGTCACCATCGTCCCCCTCGAGGTCATCGTCCGCAACATCTCCGCCGGCTCCTTCGCCAAGCGGTACGGCGTGGAGGAGGGCATTGTGTTTGACGCCCCCACCATCGAGTTCTCTTATAAAAACGACAGTCTCGGCGACCCGCTCATCAACTCCTACCATGCGCTGGCCCTGAAGCTGGCAACGGCCGAGGAGCTGGAGCAGATCAAGGCGCTGGCCTTCCGGGTCAACGACCTGCTCAAGGGCATCATGAAGGGCATCGGCATCGACCTTGTGGACTTCAAGCTGGAGTTTGGCCGCCTGCCCGATGGCAGCATCGTCCTCGCCGACGAGATCAGCCCCGACACCTGCCGCCTCTGGGACGAGACGACCCACGAAAAACTGGACAAGGATCGTTTCCGCCGTGACCTCGGCAATGTGGAGGGC
>OLNF01002530.1_pt1 | contig 14195 bp, 30 predicted proteins | sample 1673061 | NCBI WGS metagenome assembly OLNF01 (sample SAMEA3136751, study PRJEB25190) | human gut metagenome | reverse complement strand
GAACGGCGGGACACATGGGTCCCGCCCTACGGGGTGCGGCGGTCATCCAGGGCGGACAGGGTCGTCCGCCCCTACAAAGCAGAACAAGAACCGCGCAAAACGGGACGGCGGGGACGCCGTGCCCTACAGGGTCTGTTCGCACGCGAAAGAGCCGCTCCGGTGGGAGCGGCTCTCTTTTTTATCGTTATTGCTCCAATGCGGCGGTGACGAAGCCGCGGAACAGGGGGTGGGGGCGGTCGGGGCGGCTCTTGAACTCCGGGTGGAACTGGCAGCCCACATACCACGGGTGCTCCGGCAGCTCCACCATCTCCACCAGACGGCCATCCGGGGACGTACCGGCGATGCGCAGCCCCGCCTCCTCCAGCGCCGGGCGGAACACGTTGCTGCACTCGTAGCGGTGGCGGTGGCGCTCCCAGATCTCGCTCTGGCCGTAGGCCGCCTGCGCCCTGGTGCCCGCCGTCAGCAGGCAGGGGTACTTGCCAAGGCGCATGGTGCCGCCCTTGGCGGTGACGCCCACCTGATCGGGCATCAGGTCGATAACGGGATGGGCGGTGGCGGAGTCGAACTCGGCGCTGTGGGCGTCCGACCAGCCGGCCACATGGCGGGCAAACTCGATGACCGCGATCTGCATGCCCAGGCAGATGCCCAGATAGGGGATGCGGTTCTCACGGGCGTACTGCGCCGCCAGGATCATGCCCTCGATGCCCCGGTCGCCAAAGCCGCCGGGCACCAGAATGCCCTTGCAGCCGGCGAGAGCATCGGCGATGTTCTCCGCGGTCAGGTGCTGGGAGTCCACCCAGCGGATGTCCACCCGCGCGCCGCAGGCGGTGCCCGCGTGGAACAGGGACTCCGCCACGCTGAGGTAGGCGTCGTGCAGCTCGGTGTACTTGCCCACCAGCGCGATGGTCACGGGGCGGGTGGCGCGGTGGATCTGCTCCACCAGCTCGTGCCAGTGGCGCATGTCCGGCTCGCCGGCGTTCAAGCCCAGCTTGCGGCACACCACGCGGCACAGGCCCTCCTTTTCCAGCAGCAGCGGCACCTCGTACAGGGTGGAGGCGGTGAGGTTCTGGATCACGCAGTCCTCGCTGACGTTGCAGAACAGGGCGATCTTCCGCCGCATGTCCTCGGGCAGCGGACTGTCGGTGCGGCAGACCAGCACATCCGGCTGGATGCCCACGCTGAGAAGCTCCTTTACCGAGTGCTGGGTGGGCTTGCTCTTCAGCTCGCCGCTGCCGGGGATGGACACCACCAGCGGCACATGGATGTAGAGGACGTTGCCCCTTCCCTGCTCCGCCGCCACCTGACGGATGGCCTCCAGATAGGGCTGGCTTTCGATGTCGCCCACGGTGCCGCCGATCTCGGCGATGACCACGTCGGTGTGGTCGTCGTCCATGGCGTACAGGCGGCGCTTGATCTCGTCGGTGACGTGGGGGATGATCTGCACCGTGCCGCCCAGATAGCCGCCCTGACGCTCCCGGTTCAGCACCGACCAGAATATCTTGCCGGAGGACACGGAGCTGTCGCCGGTCAGCGACTCGTCCACAAAACGCTCGTAGTGCCCCAGATCCAGATCCGTCTCCGCGCCGTCGTCGGTGACGAACACCTCGCCGTGCTGGTAGGGGCTCATGGTGCCGGGATCCACGTTCAGGTAGGGGTCAAACTTCTGGTTGCGCACCCGCAGGCCGCACTGCTTCAGCAGCCGTCCCAGCGACGCGGCGCAGATACCCTTTCCCAGGCCGGACACCACACCGCCGGTGACAAATATGTACTTCATCCCACCATCTCCCACTCTAAAAAAATATGCTCCGATGGTACACCTCCTCCGCCCCGCTGTCAACGGGGCAAAACGGAGATATTTCACCGGAATTATCGGATAATATGGAGAATTAGGGAGAAATCGTTGCGGAAGGGAAAGTTTTTCTTGCATTGGCAGGCAGATGGTGGTATGGTAGGATTGGACTCGCCCGTGGAGGGCAGTCATACGAGGGCGGACAGAGGTGTCCGCCCTTGCGTTTTTTGCCGTGCTCAGCGGCAGCGGAAAAAGAAAGCCCCGGAAGCCTTGCGATCACAAGGTTTCCGGGGTTTGGCGCGGAAGGAGGGATTTGAACCCGACAGAAAAAAGTTGGAAGTGCGCATAAATACACGGTTTTTTATTTTGCATCTGTAATTTCATCTGTAATTCGTGCTGAAAAGTAGTCGTTGATGGCGGTGTTTGCGGTGGTCTTAGCACTGTCGAACACATAGGAATATGTCTTTCTGTAAGTGCTTTCGCAGCTCCAGCCGCCGCGCTCCATTGCGATGCGGTCATCAATGCCCAGCGACTTCATAACGGCGGCATTGGTGTGGCGCAGGCCGTGGACGGTGGTGTCCTGAATTCCGGCGCGGTCACAGGCGCGGTGGATATGCTTTCGTACAGTGTCGGGGTGCATAGCAAACAGGCGGCCATCGGTACGGTGCGGGAGCTGGCGTATTTTATCCATGATATAGTTTGGGCAGTCTATGGTACGCTGGGAGGATAGATTTTTTGCGGTGTCCTTCTGCACCCATTTATTGTGTTCGTCCGGGACAACGGCGCGGCGGATATGCAGAAGGTTATTCTCCGTGTCCACGCAGTCCCAGCACAGACCCACGATCTCGGAACGGCGCATACCCAACCAGACGGCCAGCAAGATTGGAATCTCGCAGGAATCGCCCTGGACGGCCTCTACCAGCTTGCCGATGTCCTCCGGCTGAAGGTATTTTTTGACCGGCTTCTGCACCTGCGGCAATCGGACGCCGAACACGTCCACGCCGCACTCCTTCAGTACGGGGCGAATAAGCCCATAGGCGTTGGCTACGGTTTTGGCAGAGACAATCTTGGCCTCCGCATTGACAGCAATCTGCACGTCCTGTTTGGTGATGGTGCGTACATCACGATTTATGAGGGACGGGAACCTGTTTTTCTGGGCGGTTTTATAGCCGCGGACAGTAGCCGGAGAGAGGACGGCGCTTTTGCTTTCAATGTAGTCGTCAATGGCGGCGGTGAGGGAAACGCGCTCCGCCTTAGTGTGCTCTTTGGCGCCGGACTTCAGGGCGGCGGCTTCGTTTTCCGCCTCGCGCTTGGTGGGGGCGGTGACGGAGATGCGTTTTCCGTCGATCATAATGTTGACGTTCCAGTTGCCGGATGGCAGCTGTGTGGCTTTTGGGATTTTCATGGGATACCTCCAATGGGGGTTACATACAAAAAAGCAACAAGAAACTTGTGAATTACGTCTATTGAAAACAAGAAACTTGTGATGTACAATGTCTGTGTAAAATAGAACGAATGGTTTATTCGTCGAAGTCTGGTGTGTGTTTCCTTGCGTAACGCAAGTACATGATAAAAACAGCGGCAAATATGCCGATACCGGCGGCAAGCAACAAAAAGACGAGCCATGCGAATACACCGGCCTGCCCTCCCTGAATAAGTCCTTGGTTAGGGACGCAGTAGTCAAAAAAAATATATCCCACGATAACAGCCATAAATATGGCACACAAGAGCATAAGGCCATAAATGGCAAATTTGGTGTCCCTTACTTTCTTGCGCTGGTATTCAATGGTTTTCTTCATCTGCTCTATGCCATCCTCAAGACGGGCTATATGCACATCGGCGTCATGAATCTGTTTTTGATGCGCAAGCTGTTCGTTGGCCTGCGCCAATTCATCTTCTGTAGTTATGACCGGCTCTATCCCGAAGTATTCGTCAAGAGACACTCCGAGGGTGGCGCAGATGGCTCCGGCATTATAGACGTTGGGCGCTTTGGATTTGGAAGCAAAAAAGTTTCCGATGGTGGATATGGAAATTCCGGTTTCGTCTGCCAAGTCCTGAATGGTGATATTCTGTCGATCCCGTGCTTCGCGGCACAATTCCTTTAACGTATCTTCCATTTTTTCCCTCTTTTCCCCTTTTTGGCTGTCAATTATCCTAATTCTGTTGCGAGAAAACAGCGGTTTCCCCTTTTTGGCGTTGACCGACCCAACTTAAAACTGCTACGGTAAAGCCGCAGCAGGTGCGCGTGATGGTTGGTGTGTCTGCTGTAAGCCCCCGCCGCCGTTGCGGAGACGGCGGGGGCGCCTAAACTATGGGCTGCACACGGAACATGCCGTGTATCCGCTGGCGATTGCGTCGGTCAGTGAAATGGAATAACAGCTCGAGCGCAGGTACTGACATCCCCACCTGTGGTACTTGGAGCCTGTTGCCGTAATATAAACTGTGTAATCAACGTATGGCGTATAACTGTATGATGGTTGGGCGTCTTCATACCCAGCATTATATCCGTTACTGTACCCCGTGTTGTACCCCTTTGTATAACCTGAATTGTAACCGGCTGTTTTCCCTTTCGAATATCCGGCTTTCTCGCCGTCTTTGTATCCGTAGTGGTACCATTCGTCCTTTGCCCGCTCGTATCCGACGGAATCTCCATAACAAAATCCGCCGACAAAGAGGCAAAGGCATAAAATAATTATCCACAAAACTTTTTTCTTCGGCTTCGGGGCGGGTTTGCATTGTTCGATATGATTCTGCTGGTCACCAAATAGGTTTGTCGGCGGCACATTTTTTAATTGATAGCGAACAGTTCCGGAATCTTCCGTGGAATTATCCACAAAACCACACCCCCTTTCCGACACTTATTATATAACTTGTCAAAAGAATAGCAAGGGTGGCGCGGCGATTTCAGGCAAATAAACAGAAAAAACAATTTTTATTATACAATTTGACGAAAGAAAGGGGAAGAAAATGGGGAAAACACAGATTACTGAACAGGAGATTAACGCGGTGATCGACCTATACCGCAAGCTCACACCAGAACGAAAAGTTACTTACCTTGCCCATCTGCGGAAGCTTGACGCAGATACGCCAGCTCCCGCGCAAGCTGTTCAGGAGACATCTTGCGAAGAATAGAGACAATTTCGAGTTCGTCAGCGCTCAAGTCCTCGGCCATCTGGCCGGGGGCTTTTTCTTTTTGCCCTGCGGTCAAAGCTTCCACAGGCACGTTAAAGTAATCCGCCACGCGCTGTAGATTTGCGTCACGCGGCACGGTTCCGCCACGCCACCGTGTAACAACAGAGCGCTGAAATCCCATTTCTTCGGCGGCGGCGGACGGGGATATGCCCGCTTTTGCGCACAGCTCTATAAACGTCAAATAGAACAAATTATTTACCTCCTAATTGTGCAAGTGCACAAATATCTACAAACGCAACATTTTGTGTTGACTGTTGCGAAAGTTTGCTATATAATGGCATCACGAAAGGCAACATAAGCAACATACCGGAGAGGAGAGGGGGGTGAGAGAATGGGCGCAGGAGCGGTATTAGCCTTTCAGTACTGCACCGCTGTATTGATCGGGAACATTTGGGTGCTGGTGAGCCATTTACGGCGGTTATCCCCGAAGGAGCATAAGGAGTTGGATAAAAGACAAGACGGCGGCGATAACACCAGCGCACGCGGCTATTATTGCGATATTGCGAGAGCTGTGATTTACGGCTCGAATGTAGGCGCGTTCCTCGTCGTGGTCTTTCTTTTCCTGATCAAACTGTGAGTAAAGGGCTTTGCCTTTGAATGTGATGGAGACAGTTGACCACGGCTCTTTGCCGCATTTGATGCAGCGGTCATCCAGAAGCATTTGGAAAAAGCCCTCGGCGGTAACTTGGTTGTCCAGGAATTTGTTCAACAGCTGGGACTGTTCCATTTCGCCGCCGTTGTCCAGAAGGACGGAAAGAAGATCGTATTTGGTCATAAGCACCTCGTGATACATAGTAGTGTGGCAACTTTATGGTATCACGAAAAGTAAACTTTTGCAACTATAAATTTGAAAGGAGAAAAGAAATGCCGGAAGCATGGACGGGACGACTGATCGGGAGGATGCACAACAACCGCATTACCTATTCCGACCTAGGCGCAGAGCTTGGGGTCGGAAAGGCGTATGTGTGCCAGATCCTGAACGGCATGAAGAAGCCGAAGGACATCCAGAAGCGGATGGAAACCGCGCTGGATGCCATCATCGAGAGGAAGAAGAAATGTTGAGGCCGCAGCAGACGACGAAGCGGAAGCGCGGGTTTGAGAGCGCGGTACGCGGCGCGATGGGACGGGCGCTGATCCGTACCAACAAGGAGCTGGGACAGGCTGTGGGCATGACAGAGACGCAGATGTCCTATCGGATGAGCGGAAAGACAAAGTGGTCGATCGAGGAGGTGTGGGCGCTGGACAGCGTGCTGCACTTCACAGACGAGGAGAAGCTGATGATGATCGGAGGTGCGAAATGACGTGGTTTGCATGGACGCTGGCGTTTATCGGCGCGGCATGGATGAGCTTGGCTATCGTCAAGGCTGTGGAGGCTATGGGACGATGAGGGAGCGCAACCACCGGGCGTTGGAGTATTCCCGGAGATGTCGCACCAGAAGATGGTGCAGGAGACTGTGGGTGTTATCGCTGATCCTGTGGGCGATGCTGCTGGCGTGGTCGGCGTTGTGCCTGACGCTTCCGGCGGTGCAGGAGGACGTGGTGCAGTCACCGCCCACGGCGGAGATCGCGGAGCCGGAGGCAGAGAACCTGCTGGTATGCGACATCACCGGGTACTGTGCCTGCTGCACCCCCTACGCCCACATGAACCAGAAGGACGGCAAGGTGCTGACGGCCTCCGGGCGGTGGGTGAGCATCGGCGAGGCGGTGGCGGTAGACCCGGACATTATCCCGCTGGGCAGCACCGTGACGCTGGGCGGCAAGACCCGGACATTATCCCGCTGGGCAGCACCGTGACGCTGGGCGGCAAGACCTACATCGCGGCGGACACCGGTGTGTACGGCTACACGGTGGACGTGCTGATGAGCCATGAGGACGCGGCGCAGGCCGGGGTTGTGAAAGCGCTGGTGAAGTGGGGATGATCGGGCTGGTGAACCGGACGGCTCCGCCCTGCAAGGGCTGCCAGCGCAGACACGCGAAGTGCCACGGCCAGTGCGAGGACTATGCTGTGTATTTGCAGGACGTTCAGACCGACAAGGCAAGGCGGTACGCAGCGTATAGCGAGGGCGACTTTTATAGCATGAACATCGCAAGGCGCGAGAGCGCCAAAAAGGCGATAAGAAAGAGGGATGGAAGATGAACCGACTGAAAGAACGGCGGTTGGAGCTGGGGCTGACGCAGGAGGATGTCAGCGGCATTCTGAAGCTGGCAGACGCACGGATGGACGTGAGCATGGTGAGCCGGTTTGAAAACGGCGTGTGCCTGCCCACAGAGGAGGTCATGACAGCGCTGGAGGCGGCACTTCGGACAAGCAGCGCGTACTTATACGGCGAGGACGAGAAAGCAGACATTCCCCCGCGTACGGCGGAGACAGAGCGCATCGCCTGTCTGATCCCCAGCGGGCGCAGGAACGCCATCAGCCGGGAAGCCCTGGCGGCGGCGCTGCGCACCACCGACCGGAAGATGCGAAAGGCGGTGGCCGAGGCAAAGAAGCAGGGCGTGATGATCTGCAACGACGGGGATGGGTCCTACCAGAGCGACGAGTTGAGCGACCTGTGGCGGCAATACAGGCGGGAAACGGCGCGGGCTATGTCTATCCTCAAGGCGCGGAAGCCTATGCGGGAAGTGCTGAAAGCTGCTGGTAGGCTGGTATGAGAAGCGTAATGGAATACTGGGAGCCGGAAAGGCCGGCAGAACCGAAAGATTACAAGGTGCCGCGATGCCCGGTGTGCGGCGAGGAAACAGATACCCTGTACAAGAATATTTACGGCGAGACCGTTGGGTGCGATGTGTGCATCCGAACGGTGGACGCATGGGAGGAAAAGAAATGAGCTTGAGTTTGTATCACATTGACCAGGCGCTGGAGGCGCTGATCGACCCGGAAACCGGAGAGCTGCTGGACTATGATGCTTTTGAGCAGCTGCAGATGGACAGGGAGCACAAGATCGAGAACATGGTGTGCTGGTCTAAGAGCCTTGACGCGGAGGCGAAAGCCATCCGGGACGAGGAAAAGGAGTTGGCGGAGCGCCGCCGCACGATGGAGCGCAAGCGTGACCGGCTGCGGGACTATGTTGACCGGGCATTGGACGGGCAGCCCTTCCAGACGGCGAAGTGTTCCGTTACCTACCGCAAGAGCACGGCGGTAGAGATCACCAACATGGAGGAACTGGTGCAGTGGTGCATGGAAAACGGCTATGACGGCAAGGTGACGTATGCAGCACCCACGGTGGACAAGAGCGACATTGCGCCGCTGCTGAAAGCCGGTGTTGCGGTAGAGGGCGCGGAGATCGCCGAGCGGATGAACATGGGGGTGAAGTGATGGGATTGAACATATACGGAAAACTGGCGGCGATCCAACGGGAACTGAAAGCACCAAAGGGGCAGTACAACAGCTTTGCTAAGTACAATTACCGCAGCTGCGAGGACATTCTGGAGGCGGTAAAGCCGCTGTGCATAAAGAACAATGCCACGCTGATATTGAATGACACGGTTCGTGAGATTTCCGGTCGGTTTTACGTTGTTGCTACGGCCACGCTTGCCGATCAGGAGAGCGACGGTGTTGTGGAAGCGGACGCATACGCCAGAGAGCCGCAGGACAAGAAGGGCATGGATGACAGCCAGATCACCGGCATGGCATCCAGCTATGCTAGGAAGTATGCGCTGAACGGGCTGTTCTGCATCGACGATACAAAGGATGCGGACACGGGCGAGGTGAAGCGGCAGGAGCAGAAGCCTGTCAAAAAGGGCGATGTCATTTGCGAGAGCTGCGGTATCCCCATCAAAGGAGTAACGTGCCAGGGCATTAGGTATTCCCCGGATGACATCGCAGACAAGTCCATCGACAGATACGGCAAGCGGCTGTGTTGGGGGTGCATGAAGGCGGCCAACGCAGCGGAGAAGAACCATGCAGTTGATAACGGTTAATGGTGCGAGGTGGCAGCAGGACAGTGATGGCGCGTGGCTGGCGCTGCGTGTGAAGTCGCCGCAGACCGCTATGGACGTGTGCGACGCGCTGAAGCCTGACAAGGAGTACAACGTGACCATCAAGGGCAAAGGCCGGAGCTTGGATGCCAACGCCTATTGCTGGGTATTGCTGGACAGGCTGGCGGCACACTACGGAATCTCCAAGCAGGAGGTGTACCGGCAGGAGATACGGGACATCGGAGGTGTGAGCGATGTGCTATGCCTGCGGGAAAAGGCGGCGGATGCGTTCTGTCGGAGCTGGGAGCGGAACGGTATCGGCTGGATGGCAGAGACGTTCCCCAGCAAGCTGAAGGGCTGCGTGAACGTGACAGTATGGTACGGCAGCAGCACTTACGACACGGAGCAGATGTCGCGGTTGATAGACGCCGTTGTGCAGGATTGCAAAATCGCAGGAATTGAGACTATGACACCAGCAGAGCTGGACGCGCTGGTGAGCCGGTGGGGAGAGGTGAGTACATGGAGGCGCTGAACATGCAGCCATGTTGGACATGCAAGAAGTGCTACGGGGATTGCAGCTGGACGAAGAAGAACCCGGAGCCGGTGCCTGGATGGGACGCCACGCCGACGGTAAAATTTCACGGAAGCGGCGGCGGTAAATACTGCATGCACAGCTACGCCATACACAGCTGCCCGGAATACGAATGGGACGGGAAGGTGGTAAGCAATGGAGGACAAGCGGTGCTTCCTGTGCGGCAGGAATGACCCAAGCGATCCGTTAGAGAAGCATCATCTTCTGGGTGGTGCGAACCGAAAGAAGAGCGAGAAATACGGCCTTGTTGTGTACCTGTGCGGCAACAGGTGTCACAGGAACGGAAAGACGGCAGTACACCGCAGCGGCGAACAAATGCGCAGGCTGCGGCGGTACGGACAGCTAAAGGCCATGCAGGAGCAGGGCTGGACGGAAGAGGACTTTCGGCGAGAATTTGGGAAATCATATTTGTAAGGAGATTTGACATGGTAAACAGAACGATTTTGCAGGGACGGCTCTGTGCGGATCCTGAGATGCGGAGAACCAACAACGGTACGGCGGTGTGCAGTTTCCGCGTGGCGTGGAGCGAGACCATCAAAGACCGGGAGACGAAGCTGTTCCTGAACTGCGTGGCGTGGCAGGGCACGGCAGAGCTGATCTGCAAATACTGGTACAAGGGCAAGGAAATCCTTCTGGAGGGCAAGTTGTCCACCCGCGAATACCAGGACAAGAACGGCAATGACCGCAGCGTTACGGAGATGACAGTCGATCGTGTACACTTCTGCGGCAAGAACGAGGACGGTCATGGTATGTCGCCCCGGACGGACGTCAAGAGCCAGTTCGTGGAGATAGACGAGGACGAAGACCTTGGTTCGCTGCTGCCGTTTTAAAGGGGGTGGCGTGAATGGGCAAGATGCAAGACGAGATCAAGGCATTGCGGCGGCAAAACACGCACCTACAGACCATCGTACAGCGGCAGCGGGAACGGCTGACGGATATGGACAAGGCCATTAAAGCCGTTAGTGACATGGTGGATGCCCACTACGCCGCTTGTTCCGTACAGTTCGGCGAGAAGCGTGAGGACTGCGACACGCTGTGGGGCTATCACCTGGAGATACCCGCGAAGCTTGTGGCAAAAGGTCTTACGGACTACACCGTTCAATATAAGCTGGACAAAGAGCGCGGGGTGTACGTCATAGGCGTATCGCCAAAGGAGTGAGAGGTGGCGCAATGGCAAGAAACTATGCTGCACTCCCCTATGATTATTTAGAGGAGATGGAAGCACTCAACGATGCAGAGTTCGGTCGGCTAACGCGGGCATTGCTGGCATACAGCATGACGGGAGAGCGGATAGCGCTCTGTGGCAATGAGAGATTTTACGCCAAGCGCGTTATGTCTCAGGAGGATCGGTTTAAGGCAAGCTACGAGGAAGTGTCTGTAGTACGGAGCGAAGCAGGTAAAGCTGGAGCGGCTGCAAGATGGCAAAATGGCAAACGCATTTTTGCCAATGGCAAAAATAGCAAAGCTATCTCTGCCAATGGCAAAAATAGCAAAGCTATCTCTGCCAATGGCAAAAATGGCTATACCGAAACCAATACCGAAACCAATACCGAAACCAATACCGATACTCTGCCATCTAACGATGGCAAGAGTGATACACGCGCGGCGCGCTTCACACCGCCATCCGCTGATGATGTGTCTGCCTATGTGAAGGCGCAGGGCTACCACGTCAACGCAGAGCGGTTTGTGGCCTTTTACGAGCAAAAGGGCTGGATGGTGGGTAAAAACCACATGAAGGATTGGAAAGCCGCTGTGCGGAGCTGGGAGACGAGATGGAAGGAGGAACACGGAGGTGGATGTAACGGCAGTGCTGGAGAACCTGCGAAAAAATGGAATATCCCCGGAGAAGTCGTACTTTGAGTGCCAGGACTGCGAGGACAGGGGTTATACGGTCACACGCAGTGCCACCGGGGAGCTTATGACCAGGAGCTGCCCTTGCCAGATACGCAAGGACAACCAGCGGCGCATTGAACGAAGCGGGCTGGCCGGTCTGCTGGAGAGCTGTACGCTGGAGACGTACCAGACGGCGGAGACGTGGCAGAAGCAGGCCAAGCAGATGGCCGAGGCGTATATCACGGACTGGCACGGGAAGTGGTTCTATGCCGGTGGGAACCCTGGCAGCGGCAAGACGCACCTGTGCACGGCGATCTGCGGGAAGCTGATGGAGGCAGGCTTGCCGGTGCGGTACATGCAGTGGCGGGCGGACATTCCCTCCATCAAGGCAAAGGTAAACGATGCAGAGCTGTATGCAGATGCCGTTGGGAAACTGAAAACCATCCGCGTGCTTTACATCGACGACTTTCTCAAGGGCAACGTGACGGAGGGCGACCGGAACATTGCGTTTGAAATACTCAACGCACGGTACATAAAGCCGGAGTGCGCCACGATCATCAGCTCCGAGCGGACGATAGGCCAGATATTGGACTGGGACGAGGCGATAGGGTCCCGCATTGCGGAGCGGTCAAAGGGCTTTACTATGAGCGTGACGGGCAGCAGAAAGAACTGGAGGCTGAGATGAACGACGGCGCATGGGAGATCGCGTCCGGCAGGCTGTGCGCCGACTGTGTGCGGGCTATGTGGCTGGAGTACATATTTGCCCCCGACCCGTATATCTGGGGACCCGGAACCTGCGACCGCTGCGGCGAGCAGAAGAAGCAGACCGCAAGGCTGCGGTACACGATGAACAAACGAGGGCTGGAGAAAAGAGGGAAACTGAATGGGCCTGATGAGTAACGATCTGGCGCGGCTGTCCCCGGCGGCACAAAAGCAGGTCATGGAGAAGATGCGGAAACCGGGGAAGTACAAGGCGCAGAAGACCAAGCGCGGGAAGCTGACCTTTGACAGCAAGAAGGAGGCGGAGCGATACGACGCTTTGATGCTGCTGCAGAAGACCGGGGAGATACGTGGGCTGAAATTGCAGGTGCGGTACTGCTTGCAAGAGGCGTACACGACGTGTGAGGGCGAACGTGTGAAAAGTATCGACTACATTGCGGATTTCGTGTACGAGCGCAGAACGGCTCCCGACAGCTATGGCCAAAGGTACTGGTTGCCGGTGGTGGAGGACGTGAAGGGGTATAAAGATCCGAGTAGTGCTGCGTATAGGGTGTTTTCCATGAAAGCAAAGCTGTTCCGCAGTAGGTACGGGTTTGCTATCCGGGAGGTGTGAAGCGTGAAACAACAAATCGCATTGAACGTAGATTGCATGGAGTATATGCGGACGCTGCCGGATAAGGCGTTTGACCTTGCCATCGTAGACCCACCATACAGGGACGAAAACAAAGCCCCGACAAAATGGATGCGGGACAGCATGAGTTGCAAAGGATTGTTTCTTGCAGGGGTTCCAACAGACGGGTATTTTGCGGAATTGGAAAGGTGTAGCAATTCTCAAATTATTTTCGGGGCAAATAATTTCGGACGTCCGTTCAAGGGGTTCATATCATGGGATAAAGGGGTTCGTGGTGCAGATAGGTATTCGCAGTGCGAGATTGCTTCGCTATCGGATAATCTATCAACGGTTTCGTTTGTTGCGGAAGTCCCAATTTATGGAAACTACAAAGGAAAAATTCACCCCACGCAAAAGCCCGTGGAGCTGTACGAGTGGATATTGACGCGCTTCGCAAGGAGGGGGGACAAAATCCTCGACACGCACCTCGGCAGCGGCTCAAGCCGTATTGCCGCGTATAACCTCGGCTTTGACTTCGTGGGCTGCGAGATTGACCGGGAATACTACGAAAAGCAGGAGGAACGATTTGCGGCCCACACGGCACAGGTAAGGATGTGGTGACAAATGGGTAAACAGCATTTGAGCAGGGACGACCGCATTTTCATGAGTGGCAAGCTGCAAGGCACACGGGAGAACATGGACATGGTGGCAATGGTGCTGATGGACAAATGCGGCTGGCACGTCCAAGAGGAGACAGCGGACAGCCGGGACACGCAGAGCATCGCGTATCTGTACGAGTGCCTGGAGAAGCTGGCGGAGGAAATAAACGAAGGCCGCATCAAGCGGAAGCACATAAAGGACGTGCTGAAGGACGAGTGCGGCGTTGTGTTTGGAGATTAGGAGGTGATGAGTGTTGTGCAGGAAATCGTACTTAATGTGTACGGCGCTAATATTTCCGTTTATTCGGATGGAAGCGTATGGAACCACCGAGGCTCTCGGAACAAGAGGCGGTTTGGGGACGTAAGTCCAAAAGGATACAGAAGAATTATTGTCAGAGATAATGGCTGGATAAGGACGGTATTTGTGCATCGGCTCGTTGCAGAGGCGTTTGTCCCCAACCCAAAAGGGCTTCCGCAAGTAAACCATAAAGATGGGGATAAACTGAATAATAGGCCGGAAAATCTTGAATGGTGTACGAACGAAGAAAACCTACGACACAGATATGATGTTTTGGGAAAATACTTAAGAAAACCCATATTGTGTATTGAAACGGGCATCTGCTACGAGTCCGCAGTGATGGCATCAGAACGAACCGGCATAGTCAGAGCCAATATTTGCGAGTGTGCCAATGGAAAACGGAAAAGCGCGGGCGGTTACAAGTGGAAGTGGGCAGGAGGCGATTGAGATAAAGCACTTAGGAGACATCTGCAAGATAAACGGTGCGGAGATCGAACCGGTATGGTGCGTCACCGGCGGCAGCCCGTGCCAGGATTATGCCGAGGAAATAGTTATTCCGAAGTCATTGCATAGAGTCTTGTAAA